>VFQO010002529.1_pt1 | contig 10991 bp, 25 predicted proteins | sample 3512331 | NCBI WGS metagenome assembly VFQO01 (sample SAMN10412371, study PRJNA504923) | tailings metagenome | isolation source: Replicate 3 from Balatoc abandoned mine | place: Philippines: Itogon, Benguet | collected 2017-08-28 | reverse complement strand
GCCTGCTCGAGTGACCCGATCGATTGGAGTCCGCCCTGAACGCGCTCACCCACGGACGGGAGATCATGCTCACCGACAGTATCGACCAGCTCGTTGCCGTCCGTCTCGACAGCACCCGACCCGAAGGCCTGGGCGGTATCGAACTGGTCCTCTCACAGGCGGATCTGGCGCTGATCGAGTCGCCGGAGGGCCTGATCTGCGCGGATGCGACGCGGTCGACGGGCTGGACTGTGCGGGTGCCGTCGTGAGCCACAACCTGACGTTCGCGTACGTGCGCGGCGCCCTCGAGGACGCCGGCCGTCCGCTGACCGCCGACGAGGTCGTGGAAGCCCTGCCCCAGTTCGGGTCGGAGCAGATCGCCGGTGTGCTGGCGTGGGCGCTCGCCGACGGCAGTGTCCTGAAGTGCGACGGTGTCTACCGGCTGCCCCGCGCGGGGGCGGGGTCGTGAGCGCCCCGGTGCTGGCGTTGACCGCCGCCGAGTACGGGGAGGTCACCTCCGGGGGTGTGGTGCACGTCCGGGACACCGATGGGCTGCTCGTCGCGGTGCATGCGAGGTCGGTGACGGCGGGCTACGGCTACCGGGGTCCGGCGGCGGCGTTGTCGGATGGTGTGCTGGAGGATCTGTCGCGGGGCGGCCGTCGTCTGGTCGGCGGACACACGGGCGCGTGGTCTGTGGAGGTGGCGGCGTGAGCGTGTACGCCGTGGACCGGCGGGTGATGGTGTCCACCGAGCGGGGGTTCCCGTGGTATCGGGAGGTGGCGCTCGCCGACGGCCGTGTGGGTCTGGTGTGGGCGCTCGACGGCGGCGGGTGGGTGGCGTCGGAGAGCACCGGTCGCCGGTTCGTGACGGCCGACGAGGCGATCCGGTCGATGATCGGGGACCCGCGGTGAGCGCCTACCTGAAGGATCCGCGCGTGACGGTCGACCAGGACGGTCTGCTCGTCGTGGACGGCCCGGATTCGGACAGCGGGTCACAGGTGACCGGCTGGGTGACGCCGTGCGACGACGGCTTCCGGGCGTGGTTCGACGGGATGGCCGGGTCGCCGCAGATGACGTACCCGTCTCTCGACGCCGCGATCCGCAGCATGGTCGGGGACCCGCGGTGAAGCGGGCCGCAGACGAGCTGACCGCCGAGCAGCGGCGCGTGTACGAAGACGCGATCGCCCGGTACGGCCGGGACGGCACGCCCGCGTCGGACACGATCCTCACGTCGGGTCTGCCGGCGGACGGTCAGGCGGCGGTCGCGGATGCGATCACTGCCGGTGCGGGGCGGGAGTACCGGTGAACGGGCTGCTGGTGTGGTGGCGCGGCCGGGATGTCCGCCGTGACCTCTACGACCGGATCATCGAGCTGGGCAACTTCGACGAGGGCGATTCGTTCGCGGCACTCCCGAAGGGGGAACGGCTGGCCCGGGGCGCGGTGCTGGCGGACTGCTGGGAGCAGCTCGCCGCTGACTGTGACCGGTCGGCGGCTGTTCGGCTGCAGTTCGGGTCGTGGTCGCCGGAGACGATGCGGTTGATGGCCGCCCAGTACCGGGCCGGGTGCGACCCGTACGAGCAGGACTAGAAGTTGGGTGGGCGGCCCGTTGCAGTGAGAAGCCGGGCCACCGTCGGCACCAGCCCACGACGGTTCCTCATCGGTGACCGCATCGACCTCGGTCCCGGCTGGACCAGCATCGAACTCCAGCCCTGGTACCGCGGCGGCTACTGCCCGCGCGCCGTCCGGAACCACGACCAGCCGTTCGCCCTGAATCCGCCCCGCGGCTGGATGAACCGGGTCGACGAACTCCTCGTGCACCACGGCGCCACCGACCGGCACGGCTCCCATCTCGGCGAGGCCCTGGCGAACCTGATCCGCTCCTGGTGGGGCGAGCCCGGCGACGTCGAGAACCGGGACGGCTACCGGCCGGAGCACTGGGGGCCGCGCGCTGGCGAACGCGCTGAGGCAGCCCGGTGACTCTCGACGAGGCCGAGGCCCACATCGGTCATCCGGTTCGCGGCCTCACCGCCTGGCCCCGCAGTATCGACGGCCAGATCGCGTCAGTTGACCGGAACCGCGGCATGGTCGGCGTCCACGAACGGCGCCGCTCCGCACCGTACCTGGACGACCTATAACCGGCCGGGTGTGCCGGGTTTGTGAAACTCGCAAAACTCGCACGGGGCGTGTGGTTACCTGCCCGGCCTGGTCCGAAAATGAGGATCGGCCGGGCTGTCTCATGCCGTCTCAGGCTGCGGAAACGGCGGCGTGCCACAAGGGGCAGGCCATTTCGTGTCCGGGATTGTGCACTCGTGGGCTCGGTAACGCAACAGGCAGACGGTTCGAACATGTGGCCTAAACGGGCCCGTAACCCATAGAAAACGGGCACGATCCACACCAGACCGTAACCACCATCGAAGATCGAAGGTTCCCTTACTGGAACGATCCAAAAAGATCGACGGGGGAGGCAACCCGCGTGAACCAACCAGGCACCACCACCCGCGACCACAACACCCTCGGCACCACCCACCCCACCGAAACCAGCACCCCCCACCACGACACCGACACAGCAACCCAACGCCGAGGCGGCCTCCTCCTCCACGGCGGCCTCACCCTCATCACCACCACCACCCTCACCCTCCTCGCCGCCTACACCCTCATCGACCCGCCCACCTGGGACCACCCCGGCCGCATACTCCTCGCCGGCCTCACCGCCGGAGGCATCTACGCCCTCGCCTGCTGCGGCATCATCGCCGGACTGCACGAACGGATGCAGCGTGCCCAGCGGAACGCAGTCCGCACAGGGGCACTCCAGGCCGCGACGAACGCGCGCAGGATCGAGGAAAACGGGCGGCTCATCGCCGAAACGAACCGGCTCGCCTCGACCCTCATCGCCGGGCACGCCGACATCCGAGCCGAACTCCACCAACTCCATGAGCAAATGGCGCAGGTCGTTGCGGCCGTCGACCGGATGCCCACCTGGGAAGACGGCATCAAACAGGGCATCGAGCTGGGCCGGGCAGGTGCCGGGCTCAGCGACCTCGACCAACTGCCGATGAGCCCGGCCCGGCTACCGAAATGGCCGAGCAACTAACGGTCGGCCGTTTCGCCGTCGCCATTAGGAATAGCTGGGTGGACTAGTCCACTCCACCACGACGCCGCCCGGGCGGTATGCCTACTGTCGGGCGAATGATCTCCCCGATTCCGGGATCGGCCATCTACGAGCAGATCGCCGCCGCCCTTCGGGAACAGATCACCTCTGGACAGTTACGGCCCGGCCAGGCACTGCCATCCACGCGCAGTCTTGCCCAGCAGTACGGCATCGCCCGGGAAACCGCGAAGAAAGCCCACGATCGTCTCCGGGAAGAAGGCCTGATCGTCAAAGCTCGCGGTCATGCTTGGATGGTGCGCGAACGACCCGAGATGCGCGACCTCACCCCACCGGCCGGGTCCACGGTGACAGCCCGGCCGGCGACCGCCCAGGAGCGCTCCGACATGAACCTGCCGGACGGTGTGCCGCTGCTCGTGGTGACCGACCGCGAGGGCACGGTTGCGGTGTTCCCGGCGGACCGGTGGCGGCTGATCTGGCCTGGCTGACACGCCCCGAAACAGGGTCGGTTGCCCCACCGTTACCCCAAACCTTGACGGCCTTCGGCGATCCGCTGCCCCTCAGGCATGCGTGATTCTTCGTCAAACTTCAATTGAAAAGATCGCCGAAGCGTAGTGCCCAGTTCCCCCGTCAGCAGCCGTAACGGGTACGTTCAAGCCCATGAGCATGCGTTTCGGGGTTTTCGTGCCGCAGGGTTGGCGGATGGATCTGGTGGAGATCGCCGATCCGGTGGAGCAGTACGAGGCGATGACGGCGGTCGCGAAGCTGGCCGACGCCGGGCCGTGGGACTCGGTCTGGGTCTAGAAAGCAGTCCCTTTGTGATCTGACCAGCGGAAACCCGGTTCGAGCAGGTCAGAGCCACTGACCGATCGCGACCTCTAACGACGGATCACGACAGATCGCGAGGCTCCGTTACCCCGTGGGGTAACGGCTGCTACTACTGTCCCCGGCATGGCATCAGCACCCGAGCACCGTGGCGAGTCCGTGCGGATCTGGTGGCTCCTGGGCGGCAAGCGGGGCGGCGCCAAACAGTCCTGTACCTTCACCGGGCCACCCGAAGCACGCCTGAGACTCGCCCTGGCCGCCAAACAGCTCGTCGAAGCTCGTAAGCACGACATCACCCGCGCAGAGTGCTACGAGGCGATCCTCGGCGAGCCGGTCGAGGTCGACGACGTGGTGCCCACCTTCAAGATGTGGGCTGCTGAGTGGCACGAAACCCTACGTAAGAACGACACCCTCCAGTCGGATGTGCTGCACCGGTACGGCCGGTCGCTGGAGTTGAGGGCCTTCCCCTATCTTGGCCACAAGCGGCTGACGGACATCACCCGCGACGACATCCGCGACTGGGTGACAGCGATGAAAGCAACCCGCGCCACCTACGGCAACAAGAAACGCCGTCCGGGCGGAGGGCTGCTCAAACCGACCACCATTGCCTCGCATTTTCTGGTCGTCTCGTCATGCCTCATCGCGGCAACACCAAAATGGATCCCGGTAAGCCCGACCGCCCCGAAGCCCGGCCAAAAGAAAAACGACTTCGGCATTCCAGCGATCAACCCCAGCGAAGGAATGTTCCTTACCGCTACCGAGGTGAACCGGATTGTCGATAGTTGCCCGCCTGAAATCCGCGACCTCGTGTACGTTGCGTCCCGGTCCGGCATGCGCATCGGCGAACTCGTTGCCCTGGAAACCCGGCACATCGTGTTCCCCCGTGACGGCGGGGCGACGATCCTGGTTCGGCAAGCTCAGAAGAGCAACGGCACGATCGGCGACCCGAAGTCACCGGCCAGCCGTCGCGATGTTCCGGTGTACGGGCAGGCCGCGGAGATACTTGCTGCTCGAGTAGTCGGGCGTAAGCCGCGTGCCCTGGTGTTTCCGACGTTGACGGGGCTGATGTGGAACGTCACGAATCTGCGCGCCCGCTACTGGTATCGGGCGCTGTCCGGGGCGAGCGTGTGCGCCGAGCATCCGCCGACTCCTCCGGCGCGCCCGCAGCGGGGCAGGCGGCGACCGGTGCGGCAGAGCGACTGGCCCAAGTCGACGTGCGGCTGCCCGGGTGTGCTGTCCCGGTGGCCCCGTATCCACGATCTGCGGCACACGCACGCATCAGCGCTGATTGCGGAGGGCTGGCATTTCAAGAAGATTCAGCGGCGGTTGGGGCATGCCAAATTCCAGACGACGATGGACCGGTACGGGCACCTTGCCGACCTAGGGGATGAGGACGAACTGAAGGGCTTGGAAGACTTCTTCGACCCGAAGCGGGTCGCTAGGGCTGGGTTGCCGCGGCATCGCGCAACAGTTCGTCGACGCGCCGTTGGGCGTAGCGTCGTTGTTCGGCGAGTACCGTCCTGACGATCTCGGCCTTGACCGCGCTGGGCAGGTCGCTGTCGATGACTTTGATCAGGGCGTCTTCGGGGAGTTCGTGGTCGACGTTGCCGGCGCCTTGACCGCTCAGCCCAGGCAACGCGGCGCTGGCGTCGACTGGTTCGCGGCCCTCGAGGACGGCGTCGACACTGCCGGTGGCCCAGCGGAGGGCGCGTTCGAGGGTGGCGAGGGTTCCGCGGCTGTAGCTGGGCTTGCGCGCGTTCTCGATATCACCGAGGGTGCGCAGCTTGAGATCGCTGTTGTCGACGAGGGCCTGCATGGTGGGGTGGCCGAGTTCGATGCGTCTTGCGGTGACGGCGGCGGCGAGTCGTTCCCAGGGTGGTGTCACCCCCTCATTAAACCGGCAAGTTTCGGCAATACGAAGCAAGGGTCGTGTCACGTCTTCACTCTCCCCAGTGATACGGCGGCGCCTCGACGCTAGTCGATATCGGCAGCTAGACCGGCACATGCGAGCAAAGTCGGCACAAACTTGCCTGTTCATGCTTGCTTGATTGCCTTTTCTCGCCTAAATTTGCCGACATGCCAACGAAGTCGAACGGCCCGGCCATCCGGCGCCTCCGTGAGCAGGAAGGCATCACCCGCACCCAGCTCGCCCGGCGAGCGGGCATCCACCTCAGCGTCATGTCCCGCATCGAGAGCGGCGAAAAGAACGGCTCCCCCGCCACCCGCCTTGCCCTCGCTCACGCCCTCGGCGTGAACCTTGACGCCATCACCCACGACGTGCCGCGACGCCCCCGTATGCCCCGCCTCGAGGCCGCCGCGTGAGCGCCGACCTTTACACCGACGCCCAGTTAGTCGCCCTCCTCCAGGCCGTCGTCAGTGGCTTCCGCCATGCCGGCGCCGTCGAGGTCGCCTCCTACCCGCTGGAGAAGGTGACTGAGCTGACCGGCTGGTCGGAGCTCAGCCTCCGCCGCGACTGCCGGTCCCGGAAATTCACCCACACCAAGTACGGCAACACGCTCGGCATGACGCCGACCCAGCTTGCTGAGGCGCTGAAGGCTGCCACCGTCGAGAAGTCAGCTGCGGTACGGCCGTCCGCTGACCACGATCTGGAGCTTGCGCGGCAGGCATCACGCAGGACCGCCGCCCGTCAGACCCCGCGCGCCAAGAAGGCCGCCGCATGACGACCATCCTGATTCGCCCGCTTCCCGGCGGCACCGCGGTCGTGGCCATGCGCGGCGTGGACGTGCACTTCCCGTCCTGGCTCGAGGCTGCCGCCGAATGCGACGCCCGCCTTGAGCCGTGGCACCTCGAGCGATTTCCGCTGCCGTCTCCCGTGCACCGTCCGCGCCTTCCCTGAGACGCGAAAACGGCCCCCGCCGTGAACGGGAGCCGCCTCGTACCGCTTCCTCACCCAGAGATGAGGTCTTCCATGACTGCCGATGCTAGCGGCGCTGTCGCCGTCGCGCCCACCCAGTCCGCCGGAACTGGCACACCCGGCCCCGACCGCTGGGGCACCTCGACGCTGTTCGAGCGCCTCACCAGGGCCGACCGCGCGGTTGCCGCCTACTGGGTGGCCACCGTTGCCCGGCCGGCGCACCGCCTCGGGCATCCGCTGCTCAACCAGGATTGCCCCGGCTGCCGGTACGAACTCGCCGTGACGGCGGTCGTCCGATGACCATCACGCCCGTTGGCAAGAACGCCCAGCGTCGTGCCGAGCGCGTCCGGCACCGTACGGAGAAGCGGGCCGCGAAACGCACCGCCACCCACCGCCCCGCTGTCCGGCCCCGCCGGTTCCGGCACGACGAGCTCGTCGCCGTGGACATGTTCTCCGGGTTTGGCGGACTCACGCAGGGCATCGGGATTGCCGGGTTCACCACGATCCTGGCGGCGAACCACAACAGCTACAAGGTCGAGGTCCACGAGGCCAACCACCCCGAAGCCGAACACTGGATCGCCGACCTCATCAACCCCGAGTCCGCCGACTACCACTCGGCCCGCGACCTACCCGCCGCCGATCTACTCGTCGCCGGGGTGTCCTGCGTCAACCACTCGCAGGCCAACACGCAGAAAGCGTACGCGCAGCGAATGAGCCTGTTCGACCTCGACGACCCGGACTTCGACGCCCGGGTTACCCGTTCCGAACGGGACCGGGCGACAGCGAATTGTGTGCTGCACTACGCGGAAATCAACCACCCGCGCATGATCCTCGTCGAGTGCACCACCGAACTCACCTCGTGGGGTCCGGCGATCCCCGGCCGGGCGAAGGTGGGCGACGGCTCAACCTACCGGTGGTGGATCCGCCAGCTGACCAACCTCAAGTACCGGCACAAGGTGCTGTACCTCAACAGCCAGTTCTTCGGCGTCCCGCAGTCCCGCGACCGCATCTACATCGTGTTCTGGGACGAGAACCTGCCGTCCCCGGACCTGGACCACCGGCCGCTGGCGTGGTGCGGGCGCTGTGACGAGGTCCTGCCCGCGGTGTGGTCGTGGAAGACCGGCATCCCGCCGACCGGGTCGGTGCGCTACGGCAAGCAGTACAACTACCGGTGCCCTCGCTGCCGCGGCGAGGTCGTGCCGACGATGGCGCCGTCACTGAACGCCCTGGACCTGTCCAACCTGGGTACTCGTATCGGGGATCGGGCGAAGCCGCTTGCGGCGGCGACGATGGCCCGCGCCGACCGGTGCCGCCAGCGGTTCGCGGAGTTCCCCGCGGTGCTGATGCCGGCGAAGTCCGTCCACGGTACGGAGAAGCACCCGTGGCAGCCGATGGCAACGCAGACCAGCCAGCAGGAAACGGCGCTGCTGTCGACGGGTGCACTCACCGGGCAGGTGATGGTGGCGCACCGGCACAACGGCGACGGCCAGCACATCACCAGGCCGATGGACACGGTGACCAGCACGCATGAGAAGGCGGTGCCGCTGGCGGTCAACAACTACCAGGGCGCTCCGCGCGGGGTGGACGAGTCTCTGCCGACGCAGGGTGGCTCGGAGACGCTGAGCTTGATGTCGGCGGGGGTGGTGCCGTTCCGAAAGAACACGGTGCCGACGATGCACGGGGAGCCGATGCCGACGGTGACGTCGGAGCAGATCCCGGGCTTGATCACCGCCGCCGGGATCGTCAAGAACAACGGGTCGATCGAGGAGGCCCGGTACCGGGCGCATCCGGTCAGTAACCCGCTCGGGACGGTCGTCGCCTCGAGTTCCAACCAGGCGGCACTGTTTTCGGGGTGGGCCGAAGCGCCCGCCAAGACCGAAGGTCCGTCGGAGTGGCACGACGCTCTGGCCAGCCTCTCCCTCGAGGACTGCTACTTCCGGATGCTCGGCGCGCACGAGGTGGGCCGCGGCTGCGGTTTCGACGTCGACTTCGCCGGCCATCAGGGCACGTTCACGGTGTGGGGTTCGGCCCGCGACCAAGTGGATGGCTTCGGCAATGCGGTCTCGCCTCAGGTCGGCGCGTGGATCGGCGCCCGGTTGCGGGCGGTGCTTCATGGCCGGAACGAGGTAGCGGCGTGAGGGCCCCGAGTGCCCCGCGGTGGTGGCGGCGGTGGCGGATCGCCCGTCAGCGCCGGCACGCCCCACCGTTCTCCCCCGCTGATCTGGCCGCGCTGCGTAAGCCGCGCCCAAGCTCTGGCCCTGCATCGTGATCGCCGCTGCGGGGTGGCTCCTGTTCGTGATCGCCGTCGTGCTGCTGGCCTGGGCACGGAATGACCGCGAGCAGGAATACCAGCGGGGTGTCCTCGCCGGGCAGCGGCAGGCGGAGTTGGCGCACGGCTGGCATCAGCCGGTCGACGGCGACACGAACCCTGCCGCTGTTCCGGAGCCGCGGCGCCGGTCGCCGAACCGTCAGCCTCGTGCCGAGATGCAGCCGGAGCCGTTTCGCCGGTCTGTTTTCTACGACTGACCCCTCGCATCAACCTCACCCCTTGTTTCCTTTGTCCGCTCCCTTACGTTTTCAGGAGCCCCCGCATGGATCTGTTCCGTCCGTACGTCGATCGCCGCAACGACGGCCAGCACCGTCCGCCTGCCCGCTATCAGGGTCGTCACCGCCGCCCTGAGGCTGCTGCGGTTGTTCCGGAGGCTGCTGTCCGGCCGTCGTGGGCGGTCGAGCCGACCGGGCTGTTCCCGGCGCATGTTCCGGCCCGGCCGGTCGGTGAGGCCACGGTGCCGGTCCAGGAGATCGTGGAGCATCGGCGGGCGGCGCGTGTCGTGGCGCGAGGTGTCCTGTGAACCCGCGGTTCGGGCAGCTGCCTGCCGCGATCTGGCTCGAACACCCGACCATGCAGACCGCCGCCGTGGTCGCCGGGGCTGTGGTGATGCTGGTCGCGGCGGGCTGTGCGGTCGGCCTGGTATGGCACCACCTGGCCCGGTCCCGGTACGAAGAAGACCGGCTCGACGACCTGATGGATTTAGCTGAGGCGGTCCTCGAGGACGGTGCCCGGCCGGTCAACGACACCAGCACTGGCCGGTGGGCGCAGCTGGACAACAGTGCGCCGGCGGACCGGTATGCGCGGATGTCGCGGGCCCGCAACGAGCAGCTGGGCCGGTGGATGACCGAGTTGCGTCAGGAGCAGGAGGGCCGGCGGGTCGTCACCGGGTTCGAACGGCTTCTCGAGGCTGAGGCGTCCCGGGCGGAGCGGCAGCGTCAGGCCCGCACCGAGGGGTGGACGCTCGGGGAGCCGGGCGTATGACGGCGGTGCTGCACGGGGTGGGGTACGCGGTCATGGTGTTGGTCGCCGTGGCCGCGGTCGCCGCCGCCACTGCGAAGGTCGTGGTCGTGCTGGTCCAGGGCGTGGCGGCTCAACGCGCCCAGTGGCGGGCTGAGGCGTATGTGCGTCGGCGGGCCGCGTACGACGAGCGGCTGGAGCGCACGGTGCCGTTGGTGCGTGGTGATGGCCGGTGACCGCCGTGGTGCTGGTGCTCGCGGCGTTCGCCGTGGCCGGCTGGCTGGTGGTGTGGTGGCGGGCCCGGTGGCGGGCGGCCCAGCGGGTGCTGGCCGCGGTGGAGTTGGAGGCGGCCCGGCATGTGGGGCGGCTCGTGCCTGGCCAGCGGCAGCCGGTGGACCCGGTGTGGTGGGAGTTCGTGTACAGCGGGGACGGGCCGTGACCGGGCACGGCGAGGCGACCGTGTTGGCGGCGGCCTTGGCCGGCGGCCCGGTGTGGCGGTATCTCGACGGCGGCGCGGTCCGGCACCGGCTGGTATCCGACGGTGCCCGGACTGCGGTGTGCGGGCATGCGCCGTGGGCGGTGTGGGAATGGCGCGGCGGCGCCGAGGCTGAGCTCGCCGAACTGGCTCGGTTGCGGAACTGCCTCAGCTGTGTGCGGATGGCCGGGTGCCGGCATGTGGCTTGTGTCGCGGCGAGGGAGACGCGGGCGCAGATGCCGTGGTCGTGGTGATGCAGGCATTCGGGCGGGCCCTCTTCCCAACCACCGTCGTTACGACGGTGGTTGGGCGGGCTACTTGTCGCGTACTTCGTCGACGTCGATTCCGAGATGTGCGGCGAGGATCTCCGCCGCCCGGTCTGCTCCCCCGACGCGCCGGACTAGACGGCCGATCTCGATGGGAACGCCGGCCGCCATAGGCGT
>VFQO010047742.1_pt1 | contig 10992 bp, 11 predicted proteins | sample 3512331 | NCBI WGS metagenome assembly VFQO01 (sample SAMN10412371, study PRJNA504923) | tailings metagenome | isolation source: Replicate 3 from Balatoc abandoned mine | place: Philippines: Itogon, Benguet | collected 2017-08-28 | reverse complement strand
TGAAGTCGGCCACGCCCGGCGGGCCCGCCACGATGCTGGCCAGATTGCCCAGCGCCCCGCCCGTCACCAGGCCCAGCGCCAGCGTCGCGCGTGCATCCACCTGTGCCATGGGCCGCACCACGCTCAGCACCAGCCACAACGCCATGAGCGTGACCAGCACGTTGAGTGAGGCGGTGAACGGCCCGACCGACACGCCGCCCGTCACGCCCGTGTTCCAGACCAGAAAGAGCGCCAGGCGTTCGGTCAGGTCCACATAGCCGGACGTTCCGAGCAGGCGCACCGCCATCTCTTTGGTACCGAGGTCGGCCAGCACCGCCAGACCGGCCACCGCAGCAAAGCGGTGCACGATGCGATCGCGCCAGAACGTCGATGGGGTCGGAACTGCGGTGGGAGCGGACATGGGACCAGGGGCTGAAGAGTCAGGTCTGCTGCCCACTCACGTATGCACCGACCGTGCCGGAGTGCTGTGCGATCTGTCACCTTGGCGTTTAGCCCTACATGGCGGCACAAGACATTGCCACCCAATGATTTACAGCTATTCCACGGATGAGGTTGTTCCGTTTTGCGGAACGACACTATGCCCGAACACAATCGTGATGCCCCGCCAACCCTACACCACCGTGGCGTCGGCGCCGCACTACCCGCCAACGCCCGCCAGGTTCACTCCGGCTTGTACGGCGAGTCGTCGTCCGCCGACCGGGACAGCTCGGCGGCGGCAGATGCCGGCGCGGGCACAACGACCGTCCCGCCACCAGATCCAAGGGTCTTCACGAAAGCCGCGCCCAGCACTTCCACCTGCCAGCGGCGCAGCTCGGGGATGGTCTCGAACTCGTCGACATGCCGTGGCTTCCGCCGCGCCACCGCCTCCATGCGGTCGCGCGCACACAGCACGCCGGGGTCGAGCTCGAGCTCCGCTGCCACCCGATCACGCACGGCCTTGAGGCGGGCCACACGCTCGTCGAACTCGGGGTCCTTGTCCCAGCGGGGCGACTTGGGAAAACGCGGCAGCTCCTGATCGGGCACGGCATTGCCGCGCGCCACCGCCGCCAACGCGTCCTGCACTCGCGCGTCATTCATGCCGCGCGGGAAGCCCTTGGTGGCGAACAGTGCCTCACGGGTGCCCGGCGCCGAGCGCGCGAGATCGAGCAGCACCTCGTTGCTCGCCACACGGAACGTGGCGCGATCGAGTTCGGCGGCAATGCCGTCGCGCCACTGCACCAGCTCGCGCAGGCGCGCCAGCTCACGGCGCGTGAGATCGCGCGCGCCCTTGAGCTTGAGGAAGGCCTGCTCCGAGCCGTCGCTTTCCCAACGTGTGCCTTCGGCGCGGGTGAATTCTTCCTGCGCCCAGTGCCAACGTCCCTTCTTCACCAGATCGCGGTGCAAGCGATCGCGCAGACCGAGCAGGTGCCGCGTATCCTGCGCCGCGTAGTCCAGCATGTCGGCGGTGAGCGGGCGCATGCTCCAGTCGGCACGCTGATGCTTCTTGTCGAGCTTGACGCCGAAGAACTGCTCGAGCAAGGCCGCCAGCCCAAAGGCCTTGATGCCCAGCAACTGCGCCGCGACACGGGTGTCGAAGAGATTGCGCACCTGCCAGCCATAGTCCTGATGCAACAAACGCAGATCGTAGTCCGCGTCGTGCAGCACGACCTCCACCTTCGGATCCTCGATCAACGCTCCGAGCCTGGCCGGCGTGCCGATGGGCAGGGGATCAATGACGGCTTCGTGCTGCGCGGTGGACAGTTGCAGCAGATAGATGCGATCGACAAAGCGATGGAAGCTGGCCCCTTCGGTGTCGAGCGCGATGGCCGACACGCCCGACAGGCCGCTGAGGAAGCGGTCCACCGTTTCGGGCGTATCGAGATAAAGTGGCGCGGTCGCGGACATGTGTGACATAAGGTACACCAGAGGGCGGGGCCGAGGGCACCCGCAATGCGGCGCCTGACGCTACCTTGGTCACATGGCGCCTCCCGACGAAACCCTGCTGCCCTCTCCCCTGCCCCCCGAGCGCCGCGGATGGCGCTCGGGCGACCTCGTACGCGCGGCCACCATTGTGCTGGCGGTGTGGTTCGGGCTGCAGCTCCTCTGGTCGGTTCGATCCCTCGTCATTCTCGTCTTCCTGGCCACGCTCTTCGGCCTGGCAGTGGGACGCGGGGTGGACTACCTCGAGCGCTTCCGCATCAGACGAGGGGTGGGGTCAGCCCTCATCGTCCTTGGCACGCTGGGCGGCATCTTCGGCGTGCTCTCCCTGACCGCCCCCACACTGCTGGAACAGGGCAAGCAGTTGCAGCAGGAATTCCCCGAGGCAGTGGGCAAGGTCCAGCAATGGATCGACAGTCGCCGCGGGGGGCTCATGGGCACCCTCATCGAGCAGGCCAGCGGGCCGCCGACCGTGGCCGCGAGCGACAGCGCAAGCGCCGCAACGGGGCAGCTCGGTCCGACGACGGGCGCCACCGGGAATGCCGCCGCGGCCGCGCCCACCGAAACGCCCACCGATCGCATCAAACGTCGCATTTCCGATGGACTGAGCAGCGCGTCCAAGTACCTGTTCTCGTTCGTCTCCAACACCCTCGCGGCACTCACGGCCTTCGTGCTGCTGGTGTTCCTCGCCATGTACATCGGCGCCGAACCCAAGGTGTATCGCGAATGGCTCATCGCCGTGGTGCCGGCCACCTCGCGCGCCTATGTGCGTGAGGTGCTGGCCGAAGTCGCCACCGTGCTGCGCAAATGGCTCGTCACGCAGCTCATCGCCATGGTGGTGATTGGTGTGGTGAGCATGATCGTGTTGCTGGTGCTCGACGTGAAGGCGGCGTTTGCGCTGGCCTTCATTGCCGGCCTCATGGAGTTCATTCCCACCGTCGGCCCCATCCTGAGCGCCGTACCCGCCGTGCTCATGGCGTTTGTGGACTCCCCCGAGAAGGCGCTGTTCGTCGTCATTGCCTACTGGGGCATTCAGTTCATCGAAAACAATCTGCTCATCCCCTTCCTCATGCGCGGGGAAATGGATCTGCCGCCAGCCATCACGCTCGTCGCGCAAACACTCATGACCCTGGTGTTTGGCTTCCTGGGCCTCATGGTGGCCGTGCCCATGACTGCGGCCGTGCTGGTGCCGCTACGCATGCGCGCCGAGCGTGAACGTGCCGTGGAGCGCGCGATGATCAGAGCCGAGGCCGCACAGGAACGCGAAGACGAGGGCCACACATGATTGCGCAACTGGGCGACTTCCGCATGGGCTATGACGACAGCGGTGAGGGGCTGCCGGTCGTGTTTCTGCATGGGTTTCCCCATGACCGGAATCTCTGGAACGCGCAGCGTCTCGCCCTGGCGTCACAGGCGCGGTGCATCGTACCCGACCTCCGGGGGTTCGGCCACTCGTCCACCCACGGGCCCTTCTCGGTGGATCAGTATGCCGATGATGTGATAGCCCTGCTCGACGCCCTGCAGATCGAGCGGGCTGTGGTGTGCGGCCTTTCCATGGGCGGCTACGTGGCCATGGCACTCTGGCGACGACACCCGGATCGGGTCAGGGCGTTCGTGTTCTGTGATACCAAGGCGGGAGCCGACAGCGACGAGGCCCGCGCAAAACGCGATGAACTGGCCGCCCTCGTGCGACGCGACGGCGCGCGCGCCATTGCGGACGCGCAGATCCAGGGCATGGTGGGCGCCACCACACGCGAGCGACGCCCCGAGGTGGTGGCCGGCATGCGCGCCATGATGGCCCGCCAGCCGGTGGCGGGCATTGTGGGAGCGCTGCAGGCCCTGCGCGATCGCCCGGACTCACGCGAGACGCTCAGAACGATTAGCGTTCCCGTGCTGGTGGTGGTCGGCGAGGACGATGTGCTCACGCCGATCAAGGAGGCCAGGGCCATCGCCGAAGCGTTGCCGACGTCGGCGCGCGTGCGTCTCGAAATCATCGCCGGCGCGGGCCACGTCCCCTGCCTCGAACGGCCCGCAGCCACCACGCACGCCATCTCCGACTTTCTCTCCACGCTGGCATGACAACCAACGTCGCCGCTCCCGTCATCTCCGAGGCCGAACGCTCCACTGCTGCACGCATCGGGCAAGTGCTGTTCAAGAATCGCGGCTGGCTGCCGGTGCCATTTCTGGCCGTGCCACTGCTGGTGCCCGGCGCGCAGACCGTCACCTCGTGGACCGTGGGGCTCGGGCTCGTGGCCCTCGGCGAAGCCATTCGCACGGCGGGTGTGGCCGCAGCCGGTACCGTGACACGTCGTCGTTCACGCGATGTGCAGCGCCTCGTGACCTACGGCGCGTTCGCATGGTGCCGCAACCCGCTCTACGTGGGCAACTTCCTCGCCTGGATGGGCTTCACGGTGGTCAGCGGCGTGTACTGGTTCCTGCCGGTGGCGCTCCTCATCTTCGCGGTGGAGTACACCTTCATCGTGCGCTACGAGGAGGGCGTGCTCGAGTCCATTTTCGGGCAGGAGTATCTCGACTACAAGAAGCGCACCCCGCGCTGGTTTGGTCGACCGCCCCGTGGCTCAACCAGCGGCCCGCATGACTGGTCCGAGGCCATGTGGAGCGAGCGCTCCACCATTCTGCAGTACATCGCGCTCGTTGCCGCCTTCCTGCTCAAGGCCCGGTATCTCGACTGAGCGGCACCGCCGCACCAACGCAGAACGGCGACCTCACCGGGTCGCCGTTCTGCGTTGCGTACTGTGGGACAGGTCAGGTTCGTGGCACGAAGGCCGGACTCAGCGCGTCGGACGGCCCGGCGGCGTGGCGCTCGTGAACACGTCCTTGTTCTTGCCGATGAAGCTCTTGAGCTGGACGGGCACGTCTTCCTCGGGGAAGATGGCCGTGACCGGGCACTCGGGCTCGCAGGCGCCGCAGTCGATGCACTCGTCGGGATGGATGAACAACTGATCCGGCCCTTCGTAAATGCAGTCGACGGGGCAGACGTCCACGCACGACTTGTCCTTGACGTTGATGCAGGCTTCGGTAATGACGTAGGGCATGGGAGCGAGGCTCGGGTCAGACGCGACCGGAAAAGAGTTGGGTCCGCTTGCTGCTCAAGATACTGAGACGGGGAGCCGTCACAAGCGCTGACGGGAATGCGAGGGGCCGGAGGCGGTCAGCGCCGCCAGGGAGGCAGTTCTCCCCGCTTGAGGTCCGGATTGTGGCGGTAGATGGTAAACGTGCGCCCAATGACCTGCACCACCTCGGCGCCGAGACGCTGGGCCAGATCGTTGGCGGCGTCCTTGGCGGAGAGTTCGCCACCCTTGGCCACCTGCACCTTCACCAGTTCGTGTGTGCGCAGCACGTCGCCAAGACTGGTCAGCAGCGCATCGGTCACGCCGGCGTGGCCGACATGAACCTGCACGCTGAGGTGATGTGCTTCGGCGCGCAGCTCCGCGCGCGCCTTGCCGGTCATACTCATGTCCCGTCCGGGATCGAATGCTGCGTCAAACGCGGGTGAAGACTCACGGCCTCTGGCCGTCGGTCGCGAAGAAGGAGAACGGGTTGATGGGTGGTCCATCCCACCAAGCACGTCCCGCACCCCGCTTCATGACCTGAAAGTGCAAATGCGGTGTGTTGGTCGGCGCGTTCCCCGTCGTTCCAACGTAGCCGATCACCGAGCCCTTGGCGACACGGTCCCCCACGGCCAGCCCGCGCCGGTAGCGCTCGAGATGGGCGTAGTAATACACAAAGCGACCCTCGGCATCGTGGGCATAGATGAAGATCCCGCCCACCGACCCGCGATCGAGCCGTCCGATGACCTGATCGGTGGGCGCCAGGACGGGCGTGCCCTTGGGGGCAAGAATGTCGAGGGCCCCATGTATGCGGCCCGCGCCGCGCCCGGCCGCGTAGTTGTCGCGGAGCTGGGCCCGCGTTACGCCCTCGACCGGCACCATGAGTTGGCGTGACCAGAGCACGTCGAGGTCCTCGTCGCTGATGCCGGCGTCGCGGGGGCCGGCATGGGCGGGTGTCGCCGGCAGGCGCTCGGTCTCGGGCACCGGTACGGACGGCGTCGGCGCGGGACGAGGAAAGGCGTCGGGCCGCGGACCACTGGAGCAGGCGGTGGTGAGCAACAGCGCGGTCGCGTACAGCGTTCTCGCAAACACCAGCGCACGTCGTCTCGGGCGGAGCGGTTGATGCCGGTCCAGCGCTCAGCCCTTCACGACTTCGGGACGGAAGTAGGGCTCGAGGTACACCAGCAAGTCCTCCACGCTCTGCACCCGCGTCTTGAGCTCGTCCAGTTCATTTGCCCGCGGCAGACGCGCGCCCGCACGGTCGGCAATCACCAGCACCGCGTCCTCGAGGTCGAGATCGGCCAGGCCGTACACCCGCGCGAGATCATCCTGCGGATTGACGATGTAGTGCGGCTCCACGGCCCCGTGCTGCTCGGCCAGGTAGGTATAGACCTGCGACACGAGATTCTCGGGGTAGCGTCCGCGGAACTGGTCGCGGAAGCGGGAGAGGCCGTCGCGCTCGATGGATTCGCGGGTGAGCCGCCGCGCGCGCACCAGCGCCAGCAGACCAACCAACAACACGCCCACGGCTATGATGACGGTCAGACGCACTGGGGGGAGATCCTCGGCGGCAAGAGGCGAATTGGCAAGTTGAGCGGCAGCAATATGCAGGCTGCACGCCCGGAGCGAAATGCAACAGGGGCCGAACGGTTGATGAATCACCTGTCATGTGACAGAGGGCGTTCTGACCGGCGCCAACCGTCTGTCCTACCCTCGAATTCGTGAACGGTTTCGTTGACCTATTGGCGAAAACCGAGCTATATTGTCGTGATGGAAGATGTGGTTGGTGCGCTGGGAGGTTTTCGCGGGGTACGGGCCGATCTGCTGGTGGCGCTGCGCAAGGCGCAGCCGCTGACGGCGGGTGAGTTGGGCTCGCAGTTCGGCCTGACGGCCAACGCCCTGCGTCGGCACCTCAAGGCGCTCGAGGAAGACGGGCTGGTGCGCTACCAGCGGGTGGTGCGTGGGGTGGGGGCGCCGGTGTTTGCCTACTCGCTCACGCCCGCTGGCGAGGCGCTGTTCCCCCGCAGCTACGTGCAAATGCTGGCCACGGCGCTCGACCTGCTGCGGACCCACACGGGTGATCGCGCGGTGGAGTCGGTACTGGAAGCCGAGTGGCAGCGACTGGCCGACGAAGCCGGACCGGTACTGGAAGCCCTGCCCCTCGAGGAGCGGGTACCGCTGGTGGCGGAATTGCTCACCTCCAAGGGCTACATGGCGGAGGTGGAACCCGCGAGCCTCACGTTGCGCATTCACAATTGTGCGCTGCGTGAAATCGCCGACCGGTTTCCGGCGGCATGCGAAGTGGAAGCGAAGTTCGTGGAACGCCTGCTGGGCGTCCCGGTCGAGCGCCTGGCGCATCGACTCGGGGGCTGCGGGCGGTGTGAATACCGGATGTCAGGACCCCTCACGGCGGTGCAACAGGAGCAGGCATGAGTTCGACGATCGAGTCACTGGTCAATCGCGAGTACCAGTACGGCTTCACCACGGACATCGAGACGGAAACCCTGCCGCCGGGTCTGACGGAAGACACGGTGCGCTTCATCTCGGCCAAGAAGAACGAGCCGGAGTGGCTGCTTGAGTGGCGCCTCAAGGCGTTCCGTCGCTGGCAGACCATGACCGAGCCGCATTGGGCCAACGTGAGCTATCCGCCCATCGACTACCAGGCCGCGTCGTACTACAGCGCGCCCAAGTCGGTCAAGCCGCTTGCGTCGCTCGACGAGGTGGACCCCAAGCTGCTCGAGACGTACAACAAGCTGGGCATCTCGCTCACCGAGCAGAAGCGCCTGTCGGGCGTGGCCGTGGACGCGGTGTTCGACTCGGTGTCGGTGGGTACCACGTACAAGGAAGAACTGGCCAAGTACGGCGTGATCTTCATGTCGTTCGGCGAGGCGGTGCGTGAGTATCCCGAGCTGGTGCAGAAGTATCTGGGCTCAGTGGTGCCGTACAGCGACAATTTCTTTGCTGCGCTCAACAGCGCGGTGTTCTCCGACGGTTCGTTCTGCTACATCCCCAAGGGGGTGCGCTGCCCCATGGAACTGTCCACCTACTTCCGCATCAACGCCGCGGAGACGGGCCAGTTCGAGCGCACGCTCATCGTGGCCGATGAAGGCGCGTATGTGAGCTACCTGGAAGGCTGCACCGCGCCCAAGCGCGACACCAACCAGTTGCATGCGGCCGTGGTGGAAATCGTGGCCCTCGACAACGCCACCGTGAAGTACAGCACGGTGCAGAACTGGTACGCGGGTGACGAGCACGGCGTGGGCGGCATCTACAACTTCGTCACCAAGCGTGGCAAGGCGATGACGAACGCGAAGATCTCGTGGACGCAGGTCGAAACCGGTTCCGCCATCACCTGGAAGTATCCGTCGGTCATCCTGCAGGGCGACAACTCGGTGGGCGAGTTCTACTCGGTGGCCGTGGCCAGCAAGAAGCAGCAGGCCGACACGGGCACGAAGATGATTCACATCGGGCGCAACACGAAGAGCACCATCGTGTCCAAGGGCATCAGCGCCATGCAGGGCCAGAACAGCTACCGGGGCAAGGTGCAGATCCTGCCCAAGGCCGAGGGCGCGCGCAACTACACGCAGTGCGACTCGATGCTGGTGGGCAATGCCTGCGGTGCGCACACCTTCCCGTATGTGGAGGTGGGCAACAACAGCGCGACGCTGGAGCACGAGGCCTCCACATCCAAGATCGGTGAAGACCAGATCTTCTACCTCAAGGCCCGCGGCCTCGACGCCGAGCAGGCCGTGAGCATGATCGTGAGCGGCTTCTGCAAGGAAGTATTCAAGGAGCTGCCCATGGAGTTCGCGCTCGAGGCGCAGCAGCTGCTCGGTATCACGTTGGAAGGGTCGGTCGGGTAGGTCCGTCAGCTTTGAGCTTTGAGTAGAAGTTCTGAGTCCTGCGTTACTCCGCACCCAGAACTTCAACTCAGAGCTCAGAGCTTACTGATCCTGCGGTGCACCACCGGACGTCGTCTCACTACACCAATCCATCTCGTTTCCACATATGCTGCAGATCAACGACCTCCACGCCGCCATCGACGGCAAGCCGATCCTCAAGGGCATCACGCTCACCGTGAACGCCGGCGAAGTGCACGCCGTCATGGGCCCCAACGGCTCGGGCAAGAGCACGCTCGCGCAGGTGCTGGCCGGTCATCCGGCGTACGAGATCACCGGCGGTGAAGTGCTCTACAAGGGCGAGAACCTGCTGGAGATGGATCCGGAAGTGCGCGCGCAATCGGGTGTGTTTCTGGCCTTCCAGTATCCCGTGGAAATTCCCGGCGTGACCAACGCGTACTTCCTGCGCGCCGCCTACAACGAAATCCGCAAGGCCAAGGGCCTCGAGGAAGTGGACCCCATGGAGTTCCTCGATCTCGTGGAAGAAAAGCTCAAGCTGGTGGACATGGATGTGTCCATGCTCAACCGCTCGGTGAACGCCGGCTTCTCGGGTGGCGAAAAGAAGCGCAACGAGATCCTGCAGATGGCGGTGTTGCAGCCCACGCTGTCCATTCTCGACGAAACGGACTCGGGCCTCGACATCGACGCGCTGCGCATCGTGGCCGGGGGCGTGAACGCGCTCAGGCGTCCCGACAACGCGACCATCGTGGTCACGCACTACCAGCGCCTGCTCAACTACATCGTGCCCGATCAGGTGCACGTGCTGGCCGGTGGCCGCATCATCAAGAGCGGCGACAAGTCGCTGGCGCTGGAGCTCGAAGCGCGCGGCTACGATTGGCTGCTGGAGACGGCGGCGTGACCACCGGGCTCCGATTCGCCGAGCAGGCGGTGGCGGCCTCCGTGGCCGACGCGCCGGGCTCACTCAAGGCGTTGCGGGCGGCGGGTGCCGAGGCGTTCAAGACGCTGGGCTTCCCCACCACGCGCAACGAGGACTGGCACTACACCAGCGTCTCGGCCATTGCCACAACCCCGTACACGCCGGCCGCCGATGTGGCGCCCGTGTCGCTCGACGCGGCGGCGCTCGAGCCTTACACCTTTGGCGGCACCTGGCCGCTGGTGGTGTTCGTGAACGGTCGCTTCAACGCCGAGCTGTCGCGGCTGGACGCCCTGCCCGCCGGCATCAGCGTGCGATCGCTGGCCGATGCCACAGTAGACGACGCCGAGTCGCTGGGTGCGGTGCTGGGCACGGCGGCCCCGGCCGATCGTGACGGCTTCACGGCGCTCAACGCGGCCTTCGCCGGTGAGGGCACCTACATCCGCGTGGCCAAGGAAATGGTCATCGACACGCCCATTCATCTGCTGCACGTCACCGACGCGCGCGGTGAGGGGCTGATGAGCCACCCGCGGCATGTGCTGGTGGCCGAGCGGCATGCCAAGGCCATGGTGGTGGAGAGCCACATTGGTCTCGCCAACGTGCCGTACTTCACGAACGCGGTGGTGGAAGCCTTCGTGGAAGACGGCGCCACCCTGCAGCTCATTCGTGTGCAGCGCGAAGCGCGCACGGCGCACCATGTGGGCACGGTGGAAGCGCGTCAGGGCCGCGACAGTCACTTCGTCACCTTCACCTTCCAGACGGGCGCCGCGCTTTCGCGCAGCAATGTCTACACGGTGCTGGACGGCGAAGGCTGCGGTTGCACCATCAACGGGCTCTACATGCTCGATGGGGAGCAGCACGGCGATCACCAGACGCGCGTGGAGCATGTGAAGGAAAACTGCTTCAGCCGTGAGGCCTACAAGGGCCTCATCGACGACAGCGCGCACGGCGTGTTCAACGGCAAGGTGTACGTGCACCCCGAGGCGCAGAAGACCGACGGCAAGCAGACCAATCACACGCTGCTCTTGTCCGAAAAGGCCCAGATCGACACCAAGCCGCAGCTCGAGATTTTTGCCGACGACGTCAAGTGCACGCACGGTGCCACTGTGGGCCGTATTGACGAGACGGCGCTGTTCTATCTCAAGAGCCGTGGCGTGGGCAAGGTGCTGGCCCGTCAGCTGCTCATGTACGCCTTCGCCGCCGACGTGCTGGAGACCATCGAGCACCCGGT
>VFQO010047741.1_pt1 | contig 10993 bp, 10 predicted proteins | sample 3512331 | NCBI WGS metagenome assembly VFQO01 (sample SAMN10412371, study PRJNA504923) | tailings metagenome | isolation source: Replicate 3 from Balatoc abandoned mine | place: Philippines: Itogon, Benguet | collected 2017-08-28 | reverse complement strand
ACGTAGTGCGTGACCCTCGCGGGTCACTTCCGCCTCCGCAATGCCCTTAGCGCCGTGGACGACAGCGGCGATTTGAGCCCATGCAGGAACACCCAGGCGGGCGGTTTGCGGCGGGGCAGGGAGCGGGCCGCCTCCTCGGGAATGCGATAGCGGGCGAGCGCCTGGCCCGCCATGCCGGCGCTGGCGTAAAGGCTCGGGCCGACGCGATCGACCACCGCGATGGGCACAAGCTCCGCGATGCCGCGCCAGCGCTGCCAGCGATGGAAGCTGCGCAGGTTGTCGGCGCCCATGATCCAGACGAACTGAACGCCGCGCGCGCGCGCGACGAGCTTCGCCACCGTGTCGTAGGTGTAGCGCGTGTGCATCTGCGCCTCGACGCCGGTGACGTCGATGCGCGGGTGTGCGGCAAGCTTCTTCGCCGCCGCGATGCGCTCGGCGAGCGGTGCGAGGCCGCGCGTATCCTTCAGGGGATTGCCCGGCGTCACCATCCACCAGATGCGATCGAGGCCGAGCCGCTTCATCGCGAGCAGGCAGGCTGCGCGATGCGCCGCGTGCGGGGGATCGAACGTGCCGCCGAACAGGCCGATCTTCAGGCCGGGCGCATGAGGCGGGAGGATGATGCCGCGCGCTTCTTTACCCTCTCCCCTTGTGGGAGAGGGTGGCGCGCGCAGCGCGCCGGGTGAGGGGGTCTTCGTGGACTTACTCAAAGAAGAAGCGCCCCCTCACCCGGCACGTTGCTCGCTTAAGGCTCGCAACGTACCACCCTCTCCCACAAGGGGAGAGGGTTGCACCGAGCCTGTGGCAAAAGATTACGGCCGCACCTGCCCTGAGCCGCGGATGCGATACTTGAACGTCGTGAGCTGCTCGACGCCGACAGGGCCGCGCGCATGCATGCGGCCCGTGGCGATGCCGATCTCGGCGCCGAAGCCGAACTCGCCGCCATCCGCGAACTGCGTCGTGGCGTTGTGCAGCACGATGGCCGAGTCGACCTCGTTGAGAAATTTGTCGGCGGCCTTCTGATCGGCGGTGATGATCGCGTCGGTGTGGTGCGAGCCATAACGCTCGATGTGCTGGATCGCCGCATCGACGCCATCCACCACCTTCGCGGCGATGATGGAATCCAGATATTCCGCCGGCCAGTCTTCTTCGGTGGCGACCTTGGCGCGCGCGTCGGCCTTGAGCACGTCGGCGTCGCCGCGGACTTCGCAGCCCGCATCGATGAGCATCGACACCAGCGGCTTGAGCATCGTCGAGGCAGCGGCGCGATCGACCAGCAGCGTCTCGGCGGCACCGCAGACGCCGGTGCGGCGCATCTTGGCGTTCAGCACGATCGTCTTGGCCATTTCCAGGTCGGCGGCCTTGTCGACATAGACATGCACGACGCCTTCGAGATGCGCGAACACAGGGACGCGTGCTTCCTGCTGCACGCGGCCGACGAGACCCTTGCCGCCACGCGGCACGATGACGTCAACATTGCCGTCGAGGCCGCCGAGCATCATGCCGACGGCCGCGCGGTCGCGTGTCGGCACGAGCTGGATGGCATCCTCGGGGAGACCGGCGGCGCGCAGGCCTTCGACCAGTGCCGCATGGATGGCGCGCGCGGAGCGGAAACTCTCCGAGCCGCCGCGCAGGATCACGGCGTTGCCGGCCTTGAGGCAGAGCACGGCGGCATCCGCCGTCACGTTCGGGCGGCTCTCGTAAATCACGCCGATGACGCCGAGCGGCACGCGCACGCGCTCGATGGTCATGCCGTTCGGGCGCGTCCAGCTTTCCATCACGGCGCCGATGGGGTCGGCGAGGTCGCGCACCACCTCGATGCCGCTCGCCATGGAGGCGACGCCCTTCGGATTCAGCGTGAGGCGATCGAGAAATGACGCGTTCGTGCCGGCGGCTTTCACCTCGGCGACGTCTTCGGCATTCGCCGCGAGAATGGCAGCCTCGCTGTCGCGGATCGCCTGCGCCATCGCGGTGAGCGCCTTGTCGCGCTGGGCGGCCGGGGAGAGCGCGAGCGCACGCGCGGCACCGCGCGCACGGCGGCCGATGTCGGCCATCGCGTCGGCGATGCTGGTTCCTTCGATCGATTTCAGCGGTGCGGTCATCTCGTCCTCGGGACGCGGTTCCTAGCATGTAGGAACCCGCCGGGCGAGATGCAGGCGAGCATGATCCCGAAAAGTGGCTACCGGTTTTCGGAGAAGATCATGCTCCAAGACAAAGGTTAGTGGGCGATCTCGATGCCGTTCACCGGGACGAGGTCGTCCAGCATGCCGCAGAGATAGGCCAGCACGGTGTCGTCGTTACAGTCCGGCGACCGCCAGACGGTCACTTCGGGCTCCAGATGGTCGCTCGTGCCATGCCATGACACGAGGTAGTCGGACAGCCAGCCGGCGGTCTTTCCGGCTTCCAGCTTCCCGGCAATGGCCTGGTGCATGTCGAGATCCATGACGCGGCTCCTGTGGGGCGGACCCCGGCGGGCCGCAACAAATCTGCGGCGATAACGCGCGGCCAAACGACAGGTTCCGCAGTGCAGCATTTCTCCGGCATGGCTGGCATGCCGCCGGTTCCGGGTTGTATCGGCGGCCGGGACCGCTAAGAACGGCGCTCCCTTGCCGGCCGGAACCACCGTGACCTCCAGCGACAAATCGGACCACACCGCGCGCCTGATGCTGGTCGCGCTCGGCTTTGCGTGGGGCCTCACCTGGCCCGCGATGCGCATCGCGCTGGACGAAATCCCGGTGTTCACCATGCGGGTGGTGACGCTCGCGATGGGGGCGGGGGCGCTGTTTGCCTACGCGCTGCTGCGCGGCAAGTCGCTGTCGCCGGGCAGCTGGACCAACTTCGGACACCTGATGGTGTCCGGCATCCTCAACGTGCTGTCGTTCTCGCTCGGCAGCGTGGTGGCGATGCAGTTCGCCAGCACGGGCCGCGTCGCGATGCTGTGCTACACGATGCCGATCTGGGCCGCCGTCTTCGCGCGCTTCGTGCTGGGTGAGCGGTTCACGTGGCCGCGCGTTCTCGCGCTGATGCTGTGCGTCGCCGGAATGGCGATCCTGCTGTGGCCGCTGCGGCACGACAATCCGATCGGCCTGCTGATCTCGATCGCCATCGCGGTGCTCTGGGCGATCGGCACCGTTTACGTGAAGTGGGCGGGCATTCGCGGCGATCCATACGTGAATGCGGGCTGGCAGGTGCTGGTCTCGTTCGTGGTGGTGACGGCTTGCCTGCCGCTGTTCGAAGGCACGCTGCATCTCTCTCAGGCGGGTGGGTGGGCGCTGTTCGGCCTTGTGTGGGCCGGATTGATCGGCTCGGGCCTCGCGTATTTCCTGTGGTTCGGGATCGTGGGCCGCGTGCCCGCGATGACGGCCTCGCTCGGCGTGCTGAGCGCGCCGGTGATCGGCGTGATCTCGACAGCGGTGCTGCTGGGTGAAATTCCGACCAAGGAGGATATTGTCGGCTACGTGCTGATCTTCGCGGCCTCGGCCTGCGTCGTCATCCCGACGAGGAGCTAGCGCGTGGCGACGTCCAGCGACACACCCGATGCGTCCGCGAAGCTGATGCTCGTCGTGCTCAGCGTCGTGTGGGGCACGACGTGGCCCGCGATGCGCATCGCTCTCATCGAAATTCCGCCGTTCAGCATGCGCGTGATCAGTCTCGGCCTCGGTGCTGCCGCGCTGCTCGCGGTGGTGAAACTGCAGGGCCGCTCGTTCGTGCTGGCGCGCTGGCGCGACTGGGGTCACGTCATTGTCGCCGGCATTCTCAACATCATCGGCTTCACGATGCTGAGTGCGTTCGCGCTGCTGCTCGCCGCGACGTCGCGCGTGACGATCCTCGCCTACACGATGCCGATCTGGGCGTCGCTGTTTGCGTGGCTGGTGCTCGGCGAGAAGTTCAGCCGCGCCAAGGTCATCGCGCTGGTGCTGTGCTGCGCCGGCATGGTGGTGCTGGTCTATCCACTGGCGAGTGGAGGCATTCCGCTCGGACTCGTGCTGGCGGTCGGCACCGGCGTCGCATGGGCGGCGGGCACCGTCTATCTCAAGTGGGCGCGGATCCGCGGCGATGTCGCTGCGGTCGCGGCGTGGCAACTCGTCGTGGGCTTCGTGATCGTGACGGTGTGCCTGCCGTTCGTCGAAGGCGGGCTGCACGTCACGCAGGCGCACCTGCCGGCCTGGCTCGGCATGATCTACACCGGCGTGGTCGGCTCGGCGTTCGCCTATTTCCTGTGGTTCAGCATTGTCGGGAAGCTGCCCGCGATGACGGCCTCGCTCGGGCTGCTCAGCGTGCCGCTGATCGGCGTGATCGCGACCGCGATTATCCTTGGCGAGCGGCCGACCGCATTCGACATGATGGGCTTCGTGCTGATCTTCGCGGCGTCGGTATGTGTGATGCTGCCGAGTAAATCCTAGTCCGTCATTGCCGGGCCGCCGAAGGCGTGACCCGGCAATCCATCTCTTGCGAAGAAGATGGATGCCCGGGTCAAGCCCGGGCATGACGGGTGGAGAGACCTTTACAAAAAGCTCTGCGGATCGACGTCGACGTCCAACTTGAGGTCGCCCTTCCGCTTGGGCGCATTGGCGAGCCAGCCGCGCAGATATCCCGGCAGATCGAAGTTGCGCGCGGACTTCACCATCAGCCGGAAACGATGGCGTCCACGAATGAGCGCGAGCGGCGCTTCGGCGGGGCCGAGCACCTTCACGCCTTCGACCATGGGCGCGGCCTGCGCGAGCTTGCGCGCGAAGCCTTCGGTGGCGTGCTTGTCGCCGCCGGTGATGAGGATGCTGGCGAGGCGGCCGAATGGCGGATAGGCGGTGGCCTCGCGCACCGCGATCTCGGAATTGTAGAAGGCCTCGCGATCCTGCGCGAGCAGCGCCTTCATCACCGGATGCTCGGGCTGATGCGTTTGCAGATAGCCGACGCCATAGCCCTCGTCGCGCCCGGCGCGGCCGATCACCTGATTGAGCAGTTGAAACGTGCGCTCGGCTGCGCGCGGATCGCCGGTGCCTAGCCCGAGGTCCGCATCGACCACGCCGACGAGATTGAGGCGCGGGAAGTTGTGCCCCTTCGCGACGAGCTGCGTGCCGATGATGATGTCGACGCGGCCGTCCTCGATCTCGCGGAATTCCTCGCGCATCTTCTCGATCGACGTGATGAGATCGCTGGAGAGCACCATCACGCGCTTGTCGGGGAACAGCGAAGCCACCTCCTCCTCCAGCCGCTCGACGCCGGGGCCGCACGCGACGAACGACTCCGTTGCGTGGCACTTCGGACAGTCGGGCGGCGGCGGCGTGGTGTGGCCGCAGTGGTGACACACGAGCTGCCGCTTGAAGCGATGATCCACCAGCCAGGCAGCGCAGTTCGGGCACTGCAGGCGGAAGCCGCAGGCGCGGCAGAGCGTGAGCGGCGCGTAGCCACGGCGATTGAGAAAAAACAATGCCTGCTCGCCGCGCTCCAGTGCGGTTCTCACCTCGCCCGCCAGCCGCGGTGCGATGAAACGCCCGCGCGGCGGGCCTTCGCGTTTCAGGTCGATCGCCTCAATGGCGGGAAGATGCTGGCCGCCGAAACGCTCGGCGAGCGCGAGCCGCCGGTAGCGTCCTCGCCGCGCGTTCACGACGGTTTCGACCGACGGCGTCGCGGACGAGAGCACGATCGGAATGTCGGCGATGCGCGCGCGCACCACCGCCATGTCGCGCGCGTGATAGTGCACGCCGTCTTCCTGCTTGTAGACCGCGTCGTGCTCTTCATCGATCACGATCAGCCCGAGATCCGCGAAGGGGAGAAACAGCGCCGAGCGCGCGCCGACGACGACATTCACCTCGTTGTTCGCAACAGCCGTCCACGTGCGCGCGCGCTTGCGGGCGCCGAGCTCCGAGTGCCATTCGGCCGGGCGCGTGCCGAAGCGCTGCGCGAAGCGATCGAGGAATTGACCGGTGAGCGCGATCTCCGGCATCAGCACGAGCGACTGGCGGCCTGAGCGGATCGTGTCGGCGATGGCCTCGAAGTAGACTTCGGTTTTTCCCGAGCCCGTCACGCCGTCGAGCAGGTCGACGTTGAAGCCGCCCTGCTTCACGGCGCCGCGCAATATGTCGGCCGCCATGCGCTGCGAGCCGCTGAGCTCGGGCGTGCGGTAGTCGGGATCGGGCTGGCGCGCGACGGGCTCGCGCGGCAGTGCCACGACTTCGAGCGTGCCCTCGTCCACGAGGCCGTCGATGACGCCGACCGACACGCCCGCATCCTTGGCGGCCTCGGACTTGGTGCGCAGCAGGCCGTCGCTGAGCGCGCCCATCACTCGGCGGCGGGCGGGCGTCATGCGCTGCGGGGCAGGACCCGCGAGCCGCACCGCGACGCGTTCGCGCTCCGGGCCGAGATCGCCCATGCGCAGCGCCATGCGCAGCACCATGCCGCGGGGCGCCAGCGTGTAGTTCGCCACCCAGTCGACGAACTTGCGCAGTTCCTCCCTCAGCGGAGGGTAATCAAGCTTCGCCTCGACGTCCTTGAGGCGATTGTGCAGGCCGGGGTTTGGCGTGATGTTGTCGGCCCAGACCACGCCGACCGATTCGCGCGGACCCAGCGGCACCGCCACGATGTCGCCGACCGACAGGTTGAGTTCCGGCGGCGCCCGATAGGAATACGCATGGTCGAGGGCGACCGGCACAAGAACGTCGACGATGCGCGGGGCCATGCGGGTTGCGACTCAGGGGCACGTTAAGAGAGGCTGAACGAACGCAGGGGATTATAGCGGGGGTGTCAAGCTGCTCGCTGGTCATCCCGGCCAAGCGAGCATCGCGAGCGCGAGCCGGGACCCATCACCACGGATCTCACGATGCGGACAGAATATGTGGCTATGGGTCCCGGGTCTCGGCGGACTGCGTCCGCGCTCGCCCGGGATGACAAATGAGCGAAACCCTCACCTTCGCATCCGCCGACGTGATGGCGGAGGTGCGGCGCTGGCTGTCGCATATCGTGGCGGAGCGGCGCATGTCGCCGAAGACCGCTGAGGCCTATGAGCGCGACGTGCGCCAGTTCCTCGGCTTTCTCACCGAACACACCGGTGAACTTGTCACGCTGAAGTCCCTCGCCGCGCTGGAGCCGCGCGATGTGCGCGCCTTCATGGCGTCGCGTCGCGGCGACGGCATCGGCTCGCGCTCGCTGATGCGCTCGCTCGCGGGGGCGCGCTCCTTCGCGCGGTTTCTGGAGCGCGACGGCAAGGGGAAGGTCGGCGCGCTCTCTGCGGTGCGCGCGCCGAAGCTGCCGAAGACGCTGCCGAAGCCGATTGCGGCGGCCTCCGCCAAGCAACTCACCGACGTGGACCTGCGCGCGGGCGAGGAGCGCGAGCCCTGGGTGATCGCGCGCGATGCCGCCGTGCTGGCGCTGCTCTACGGCTCGGGACTGCGTATCTCCGAGGCGCTTGGCCTCAAGCGCGAGATGGTGCCCGCTCCGGGCAAGGGCGATGTCATCACGGTGACCGGCAAGGGCAACAAGACCCGCATGGTGCCGGTGCTGCGTCAGGTGCTGGAGCTGGTCGCCGAGTATGTCGCGATCTGTCCGTATGATCTGCCCGATCAGGGGCCGCTGTTCGTCGGCGCGAAAGGCGGTCCGCTCTCGCCGCGCATCATTCAACTCGCCATGGCGCGGATGCGCGGGATGCTGGGTCTCGCCGAGACCGCGACGCCGCATGCGCTGCGCCACTCGTTCGCCACGCATCTGCTGGCGCGCGGCGGCGACCTGCGCGCGATCCAGGAACTGCTCGGCCATGCGTCGCTGTCGACGACGCAGATTTATACCGCCGTCGACACGGAGCAGTTGCTCAACGTGTACCGGAACGCGCATCCAAGGGCGTAGCGCTCACCAGACTGTGACATACTTTCGCGCAGGTGCCGAGAAATCGGGCTTGTCCGGGATCGTCCGGATGTTAGCCTTTCTGACGGGCATCACGCCCGCAAGGAGAGGTCATGAAACTCGTGATCGGCTTCGTCTTCGCCACGGCGCTCGTGGCGACACCTGCGCTGGCCTACGACTGCGCCAGCAAGTCCAACGTCACGGCGTCCGCGCCGGTATCGACGGCTCCGGTGCAAACCGCCGAAGCGCCCGTGAGTACAGTGACGAAATAACTCGGCGATACCAAACGCCGGTTGGAAGGCCCGGGCGATGTGCCCGGGCTTTTTCGTGACGGTCCCACGACAGTCCTCACAGCCCTCTTGCGGCGCAAATGCTGTTGGCCCAACAGTCCCGCCCGCGATTCCATGTGGATCGTATTTTCCGAGAGGGGCGACGACATGAGTCACGGCGTTCACGCGGTTCAGCACGAGGCTGAACATCACATCAAGCATCAGGAAGAAGGGCACGGCGGCGGCCACGGGCCGAACATCGGCGACCAGAACAAGAAGATCGCGCTGGTCATCGCGGTACTGGCGCTGGTCCTCGCGTTCTCCGAAACGTTCGGCAAAAGCGCACAGACCGCCGCGCTGAATTTCCAGATCGAGGCTTCGAATCTCTGGAACTTCTTCCAGGCCAAGAACATCCGGCGCACCGCCACCATCGTGGCGACGGAGTCAGCGAAGATCGAACTGGCGGCCACGCCCGATGGGCCGAAGAAGGCGGCGCTCGCCAAGCAGATCGACGACTGGACCAAGACGGCAGCGCGTTACCAGTCGGAGCCGGAAGCCGGCGGCGGCAAGGGCGAGGGCACCCGCGAGCTGGCGCGGCGCGCGCTGGAAATGGAAAAGGCGCGCGACAAGGAGCTGAACAAGTATCACTACTTCGAGTTCGCCTCGGCGGCGCTGCAGATCGGCATCGTGCTGTGCTCGGCGGCGGTGATCACCAGCATGATGCTGCTGGTGTGGCTGGCGGGTGGCCTCGGCATCGTCGGCCTCGGCTTCATGGCGATGGCGTTCTTCTTTCCGCACGTGCATTTGTTGCCGCACTGATCCGTTCGTCATTGCCGGGTTGCCGCGCAGCGGCGAGACCCGGCAATCCATCTCCTGCGAAGAACGATGGATGCGCGGGTCAAGCCCGCGCATGACGATGGAGTATCACTCCGCCGGTTGCGCGTAAGCGCGCCGGCGCAGTCGCGCGAGGCGGCGGAAGAACCGCCCCGGACGGCCGGGCTTCGCGAGCCAGACCCAGCGGCGCAGGCGGCGTTTCACCGGCGCCATCACCATGCGGATGCGTTCGCGCACGCGCGCCTTGATGGGATCGATGATGGCGTGCGCCTTGGCGAGCCAGCCCATCAGCAGGTCGTAGAGCCAGCGGAACCAGGCAAGCTGCAGCAGCTTCGGCCGCGTCGCGTCAAAGATGAAGGCGGCCACGGCTGTGCCGACCAGCTTCGCGGCCACCAGCACCGTCATGGCGCCGAGCCATGAGCCGTGCGCCAGCATCCACAGGCCGAGCAGTTTGAACGGAAACAACACGACCGGCGGGATCAGGAAGATCAGCAGCGTCGGATAGGGGCCGAGGTGTTCGATGAAGGCGGCGAATCGCGCTTTGAGCTTGCTCCGCGCGATGCGGTCGACCACCCACGCGACCAGCGGGCGCAGATGCTCCCACAGCCACGCCTCGACGAGAAAGACGAGCGCGAGCAGGACCCAGAGCGGTTTGAGCAGGCGGCGCATGGATTTGATTGTAGCACAGCTGTCATCCCGGCCGAGCGCCTGCGGACGAAGTCCGCCGCGAGAGCCGGGACCCATAGCCACGAATCTCGCGATGCAGTGAGGCGCGGGGTTATGGGTCCCGGGTCGCGCCGCTGCGCGGCTTGCCCGGGATGACAGGGGAGTCCGCTTTCCGGGATGACGCCTGCGGCGTCACATGTGAATCGCGCGTTTGTCGACCGCGAGCGCGGCTTCCTTCACGGCCTCCGACAGCGTCGGGTGCGGGTGGCAGGTGCGGGCGATGTCCTCGGCCGAGCCGCCGAACTCCATCGTGATCGTCGCCTCGGTGATCATCGTGCCGGCGTCGGCGCCGACGATGTGCACGCCGAGCACGCGGTCGGTTTTCGCATCCGACAGCACCTTCACGAAGCCATCGGTGGTGTGGTTCACCTTGGCGCGGCCGTTCGCCGTGAACGGAAACTTGCCGGTGTTGTAGGCGACGCCCGCGGTCTTGAGTTCTTCCTCGGTCTTGCCGACCGAAGCGACCTCCGGGAACGTGTAGATCACGTTCGGGATCGCGTCGTAGTTCACGTGACCGGCCTTGCCGGCGAGAATTTCCGCAACCGCGATGCCTTCGTCCTCGGCCTTGTGCGCGAGCATCGGGCCCGCGATCACATCGCCGATGGCGTAGATGCCGTCCACGCTCGACTTGAAGTGCGCATCGGTGACGACGCGGCCGCGCTCCATCTTCACGCCGAGCGCGTCGAGGCCGAGGCCTTCGGTGTACGGCACGCGGCCAATCGCGATCAACGCGACATCGGCCTCGATGGTTTCGGCTGCGCCACCCGCTGCCGGCTCGACAGTGGCCTTCAACGTCTTGCCCGACGTGTCGATGCCGGTGACCTTCGAGGACAGCTTGAACGTCATGCCCTGCTTGCCGAGGATGCGCTGGAACTGCTTGCCGACTTCGCCATCCATGCCGGGCAGGATGCGGTCGAGGAATTCCACCACCGTCACCTTTGCGCCGAGGCGGCGCCACACCGAGCCGAGCTCAAGGCCAATGACGCCTGCGCCGACGACGAGCAGGTGCGCCGGGACTTTCTCCAGCGACAGCGCGCCGGTCGACGACACGATGCGCTTCTCGTCGATCTCGATGCCCTTGAGGCGCGCGACATCCGAACCCGTCGCGATGACGATGTTCTTGGTCTCGACGACTTGAGTCTTGCCGTCCGCGCCCTTCACCTCGATCTTGCCCGGCGCGACGATCTTGCCGTGACCGATGAAGGCATCGACCTTGTTCTTCTTGAGCAAGAACGCGACGCCCTTCACGTTGCCGTCGACGCCCTCGTCCTTGAACTTCCTCATCGTCGGGAGGTCGAGCTTCGGCGTCGGCACCTTGATGCCCATCTTGGCGA
>VFQO010047740.1_pt1 | contig 10994 bp, 11 predicted proteins | sample 3512331 | NCBI WGS metagenome assembly VFQO01 (sample SAMN10412371, study PRJNA504923) | tailings metagenome | isolation source: Replicate 3 from Balatoc abandoned mine | place: Philippines: Itogon, Benguet | collected 2017-08-28 | reverse complement strand
AACGCTACCGCTAAAATCGTACTTGACCGCTCAAAATGGGATGTACGTTTTGGCTCAAAAACCTTCTTTCCTAATATCGGCGATAAAATGATCAATGATGATTTTGAAATTGATTTAGCATTGGCGGCTACCAAATAAGCACTACTTTGCTTTTTGTTTTTGTCTAAAAACCTGTTCTGAAAGGAACAGGTTTTTGTTTTATAGGAGAGACGTAATTTTTTCTAAAAAGTTACGTTATCAATTGGAATCATAGCATCAAAACCCCCACCTTGTGGACAAACTATGAAAAGACTCATCTTCCTATTAACAGCCCTTTCTACTTGTAGTTTTGCCCAAACTTCTTCCCCCACTCAGGGGGAAGAAGGAGAAGAATTTGTATGCCATTATTTTGGGTACAAACAGCTCCAAACCCCTAAAGAAATTTGTAACTTTTTGGGATTCCGTTCCAACCAGCACGCCGAAGAGGTAGTAGACCAAATTCTGAGACAAGTAGGCTTGGTTCGTAATTTTGTAGTAGTAGAGTGCCCCAATACCGAAAACTGCTTTGCCACCGTCGTCGACGGTCAGCGATATATCGTCTACGATGGCGCTTTTATGAAAAGAGTCGAAAACATGACTAATACTGACTGGTCGGCGATTAGCATTGTAGCCCACGAAATCGGCCATCATCTACAAGGACACACTATCAATGCCACCGGTAGCCGCCCCAAAAAAGAATTAGAAGCCGACAGATTTTCGGGTTTTGTAATGCAGCGTTTAGGAGCCTCGCTCGATGAAGCACTGATTGCCATCAAAACACTTGGCGATGACAAACCAAGCTATTCACACCCTGCTAAAGCCTCTCGTATAGAAGCTATACGACAAGGATGGGCTGACGCGGCAGGTCTTAACAAAAACAACAATACAGCTGCCAAAGCCTCATCCGTAACTAACAAAAGCCCCCAGTCTACCGTTAATTCGTCTCCCCCATTGATGAAACCTCTACCTACTACGGAGGAGGAAGAAGAGGAAGAAAACGAAAACGTAGGATGTATGGCGGGCAATTGTGAAAACGGCTTGGGTATTTATGTACACCAGAGCGGCGAACGCTACGAAGGCGATTTCCGATACGGAAAGCGTCATGGTACGGGAGTCCAATACTATCCAAGCGGAGCCATGAAATACAAAGGAGATTTTAGGGCTGATTCGCGTACAGGTTACGGGGCTTATTATTTTCCGAATGGTGACAAATACGTAGGTTTGTTTCTCAACAATCTTCCCAATGGAAAAGGTACTTATTATTATGCCGACGGAGACAGGTTCGTAGGAATTTATGAAAATGGTAAACGAAACGGGCAAGGTACTTTTTACCGCAAAGATGGACGGCGTGAGTCAGGTATTTATGCGGGGGATAGCCGAGTCAAGTAATTGATTAATAAAGAGAACTCAACCAACTAATAAAAAATGGATTTCGGAAAACTTGAAGATATTTCAGGCGTAGACTTTAGCCTTCCACCTGACAATGACTTTGTTTCCAAAGCTGTTTTTACTTCCTTAACCCCACAAGCTTCACCCCAATGCTATGTAGGGCCACCCATTTGGTCTAACAAAGAATGGGTAGGCAAAATATACCCAACGACGGCCAAAGAAAAAGACTTTTTGTACCACTATACTCGACAGTTCAATACTATTGAGTTGAATGTCACTCATTATCAAATCCCCAGCGAAGCCACCATACAGCGCTGGAAAGAAGCCGCTGCCCAAGGGTTTAAATTTTGTCCTAAATGGCCTCAAGTTATTAGCCACGAGCGCCAGCTTAGGGGATGCGAAGAACTTAGCCAGGCTTTTACAAACGCGGTATTGGGTTTAGAAGAGCATCTTGGTACTACATTTTTACAACTCGGCCCTCATTTTGACCCTCGTCAGCTGGGAGTATTAGAAAATTTTCTTAAGCAACTTCCCTCCCCTTTTCCCATATCCGTTGAGTTTCGGCATCCTGATTGGTTTTCCAATCCTGCAATTTGGCAAAAAACGCTTCATCTTTTGCATGACTTAGGCATGGGTACTGTAATATCTGACGTAGCAGGACGCCGCGATGTACTTCATATGAGTCTTAGCTCATCGGTAGCAACATTACGTTTTGTCGGCAACGAATTGCACCCTACTGACTTTACACGGGTAGATGCATGGGTACAGCGCTTCAAAGAATGGTTTTCAAAGGGGCTACAAACAGCCTACATTTTTGTACACTGCGGAGAAAATAATCAAGCTCCGGAGCTTACTAAATACTGGATACAACAACTCAATCTTCATTGTAATCTCTCCCTTACTCCTCCTCGTATTCAGCCCAAAGTGATTCAAGGGTCACTTTTCTAAATACATATTCTCTAGTAGACTACAGCTACTCCCTGTTTAGGCTGGGTTTTACCTCATTTTTTTTATGATTCACCGCAAACATCGGAAAAAAAGTGCGCCTCACGCAACCGAAAGCCCATTATTCACGTAAATGTGTGTACAAACATATTTTTCTACAAAACAAACTTCCATTGACATGAAAGAAACAACCATGAAAAGAGGGCAATTTTTGCGTGAATTAGGTCTAAGTGGCAGTGCCTTAATGGCATTTTATTGCATGGGTACTACGCTTACAGCTTGTTCAACTAGCAGCGATGACCCAACTCCTAGCAGCGGAGGTACGGGAAGCTCTACTGGTCTTACAGGCAATGCCGATACAAGCAAAGGAACAATTAGTTTTACCCTTGATTTAACAAATTCCACCTATTCAGGACTTAAAACCGCCGGAGGATTTGTAGTAGTAGGTAGTTTGATTATAGCTAACGCCAGAGGTACCATCGTAGCTCTTTCTAAAACTTGTACCCATGAAGGAACCACATTAACGTATCGCTCTTCCCAAAACGATTTATATTGTAGTAATCATGGCTCTGAATTTAGCCCTACAGGAACGGTAGAAGTAGGGCCAGCTACCCGCAGTTTGGCGGTATACCAAGCTCAATTGAGTACCGACGGCAATACCCTAACCGTCAAAGCTTAGTAGTCAATCTTTTTTGGTATTTAATGCGTACATGTTTTAAATAAAACTCCCTTTGTAAAATGAGAAGAATCGCCCAATATTTATGGATATGCTTACTAATAAGCCCACTGGCAGCTATTGCACAAGACGATTTAACAAAAATGCTCGATGAAAACGAGACCAAATCTGTCGACTATACCACTGCAACTTTCAAGGGGACGCGTATCATCAATGGGCATTCGGTCGAAACTGTGAAGAAAAATCACCTTGATTTTTTGATTCATCACCGTTTCGACCGTCTCAATTCGGGCGCTTACAATCTTTTTGGGCTAGATTACTCCACTATTCGATTGGGATTTGAATATGGCCTCACCGACAACCTTATGGTGGGAATCGGGCGTAGTAGTATCCAAAAAACCTATGATTTTTTGGTCAAAGGCAAACTCCTACGCCAATCATCTGGAGCACGTAATATGCCTTTTACCGTTACTGCTTTTGCAAGTGCCATAGTCGAAACAATCGACAAAGAACTCACCCTCCAAGACAAGACTTCTTACACTACACAATTGTTGATTGCTCGTAAATTTAACGAACGGCTCTCTTTGCAACTCATGCCTACGCTTCTGTATCGCAATCGTGTCGCCACTGTTGCCCAAGACCGTATGCTTATGGCATTGGGAGTAGGAGGCAGAATGAAAGTCACCAAACGCCTTTCACTTAATGCTGAATACTACTGGGCCTTCCGAGACCAAAATTTACAAAATCAACTTGGGGAAAAATACGGAAATTCTTTGGCTATTGGTTTCGATATTGAGACCGGTGGACACGTCTTCCAGCTTCATTTTACTAACTCCGCCGGTATGGTAGAAAAGCAGTTTATTGGAGATACCGCAGGTAGTTGGGGAAATGGAGATATCCGCTACGGCTTTAATATCTCTCGTACTTTTAGTTTTGACAAACGCGCCAAAGGTATAAACAAAGTCTCTGACAAATAAAAACTTAATAGCCATGAAAAAGGAAATCGCATTAATCCTGTTATTATCAACTTGCTTGAGTATTGGTATCAAAGCACAAAATCTCTACGCTACCAACAACGGTGAGACAAGTTTTTTCTCTGAAACTCCCGTTGAAAATATTTCAGCAGTCAATAAGTTGAGTCAAGCAATCATCAACATCACCAACAACGATATTGTGGTGCAGATGAATATGAAGCAATTTGACTTTCCCAACAAATTGATGCAAGAACACTTCAACGAAAACTACATAGAGTCTGATAAATACCCAAAAGCTATTTTTAAAGGAAAAATCAACGAGAAAATTGATTTTTCGCAAAATGGCTCTTACGAAGTTTCGGCAACGGGCGATTTTACCATTCATGGAGTTACAAAACCTCGCACCTTCAAAGGCAAACTTACCGTGGGAGGAGGTAAATTAAATCTTGTTACTGAATTTGACGTGGCCCTTACTGACCACAACATCGAGGTGCCTAAGGTGGTTTTTATGAAGATTGCACAAGTGATAAAGGTTAAAAACAATTATACCCTTACGCCTTATGTAGCAAAAAAATAAGAAGCAGAAAAAAGGAAACTTTTTTGACAAATATTCATACAGTATAGTTGACAATATAAATACTTTCATGAGTGGTAAGACGTTTTTAGGGTCTTATCACTCATTTTGTTTTTCTCAATTTCATTAACATTTATTATGCAAAAAGTAAAACTAACTTTGGTTTTGGCGGCTGTTACCTTGATTTTGACTTGTGGTTTTGTACAAAAAAAAGGCAAATGGCAAAAGCTTTTTAACGGCAAAGACTATACAGGATGGCATACTTTCAACAAACAAGGACAGCCGATTTCGGATAAGTGGCAAGTCGAAGACGGTGCAATGGTACTTACGGGTAGAGGAGGCGGCGACCTCGTCACCGACAATGAGTTCGAAAACTTTGAGCTTGAACTTGAATGGAAAATCTCTGAAAAAGGCAATAGCGGTGTGATGTGGGGAGTGGTAGAAGACAAAAAATATTGCTGCCCTTACAGCACAGGCCCTGAGATGCAAGTGCTTGACGATGCCAAACACCCAGACTCATTTGCGGGAAAAAGTGGCAACCACAAAGCAGGCTCGCTCTATGATATGATACCACCCGCCGACCTCACGGCTGTTAAACCTGCGGGTGAATGGAATAAAGCCAAAATGAAAATCTATAAGGGCCAAGGTACTTTTTGGCTTAATGGAAAGCAAATGGTAACCTTTCCTACTAGTGGCCCTGGTTGGGATGCGTTGGTAGCCAACAGCAAATTCAAAACTTGGGAAGGTTTTGGGAAGTTTCCAAAAGGAAAAATCGCCCTTCAAGACCACGGCGATAAAGTATGGTATCGCAATATCCAAATTCGGGAATTGTAGCATTTTCTTAGCCCATAAAAAAGCCAGCGTATTTTTGTACGCTGGCTTTTTTATGGGCTAACAGACCTCTTTATCTACTCACCTTGAAGTATTTCTTCTGAGACTCCCGTCATCGAGAAACCGCCATCGTGGAATAGGTTTTGCATCGTGACCATGCGAGTATAATCCGAAAACATCATCACCACATAGTTTGCACAGTCATCGGCCGAAGCATTGCCCAAAGGAGCAATTTTGTCAGCAAAATCATAAAACTTATCAAAACCTCCAATGCCTGAGCCTGCGGTAGTTTTGGTAGGAGATTGAGATACAGTATTCACGCGTACATTTTTGGCTTTGCCATAGCGGTAGCCATAGCTACGAGCGATTGACTCAAGCATGGCTTTGGCTTCTGCCATATCAGTATAAAACGGAAAAGTACGCTGCGCGGCCATGTAAGAAAGGGCCACTACACTCCCCCATTCATTGATAGCGTCGAGCTTTTCGGCTACTTGCAAAAATTTATGAAAAGAAAGAGCCGACACATCTACGCTTTTTAAGAACCAATCATAATTCAAATCTCCGTAGGGGCGTCCTTTACGAATATTAGGCGACATTCCAATCGAGTGAAGTACAAAGTCAACTTTACCGCCTAAGACTTCTATTGATTTGTTGTAAAGATTCTCAATCTCTTCTACTGAAGTAGCATCAGCAGGGATGATTTCGGCCTCACACGCATCAGCCAATTTTTTGATTTCGCCCATACGCATTGCAATAGGGGCATTGGTAAGGGTAAATGTTGCGCCTTCAGCTTTGGCCTTCATAGCCACTTTCCACGCAATAGAGTTCTCGTCAAGCGCACCTGAAATGATGCCGCGTTTGCCTTGTAAAATTCCGTTTGCCATTTTTTCAGTTTATTGTTTATTCTGCGTTTACAGTTATCACTAACCGCTCACTCACTGCAATTCAACCAGCGGAATTGCCACCGAGCAAAGTAACGAATTTTTGGGCAAATTGCGTCGCTTTTTGTTTCTCAATCCACCTACTTTTAATCAAACTCTTTCTCTCTATTGGGCAAGGTAGCCTCTATCTTTAAGCTCTTGTAAGGGGTTTTGAAGCAAATAAGTAGTGCCGTTTTGAAGCAAGTAGGTACGGTCGGCGATTTCCAAAACATCCCGATACAAATGATCAGTTATCAGGATTCCTTTTTGAGCTTTTTGGATTTGAATCAATCTTTTAAGTTCTTCTACATAAAGAGGTGAAAGGTGAGAAAAAGGCTCATCTAAAAGAACAAATTGGCTAGAAGAAAACAACACCATCAGGGTTTCCCAAAATCTTCTTTCTCCGCCCGAAAACTCTCCAAAAGTTTTTTTCTTTTGTTGCTCCCACCGTTCTCCTAATGCTGTCTCCTCTATTTTCACCCCATACATTCTAAATCCCTGCTCCAAGCTCAAATAAGAAGGAACCAGCGGATATTGAGGCAAATATTGTACTAAACCTTTCTGGCGATATGGGTATTTTAGGTAGATTTTGTTCCAACGGATTGATTTATAAGTAGCCTCAAGCGTACCAAAAATAATTTGTAACAAACAAGACTTCCCACCTCCATTACGACCCAATATCGCCGTCACCGCTCCCACAGGAATCGCGAGATGAATACTTTGGAGAATTTTACGACTCTCAAAGCTTAGCTCAATGCTATCAGCCTCTAAAACACTACCTTGCCCCATTGAACCAAACTTATTAATCCAAAAAAAATCACCAAATCTAGGCCAAAAGCTTTTATAAATAAACCATTGATAGAGTAGCCTAAATTTTGAAAAAACATGTACTGCTCTCTCGAAAAAGTATTCATAAAATACCACACAAAGCCAAAAGAGGCTAATTTTAGCCAAAACAAGGCTCCTATCAAATCCCACATTTCTTCGCCAAGAGGCAGCCCTCCCATCAGCCATCCTCCCCAGCCTACCATTTGAGTAAATATCCAAAATTTTCGATAGAAAAGCCATATTATTGAGACCATACACCATTATTTTTGGCAAGCTACATAGAGTTTATAAAGTAGACAATCTGATTAAGATTCTTTAACGTTTCAGGCTTTTCAACCTCAAAAAAGTTTACAGTAACCACGGCCACTAAGCTAAAATCCTGAAACCTAAGAATACAGGCAGTTCAAAGTTTATAACATAAAAAACTCCGTGTAAACATATCTCCTTTTGTAAACTGATAACACCTTTTAACATAATCATTTCGGGAAGCCTCCTCAAACTACTAAATTTGTTTAAAATATACTTTGAAACTAATATTTCACCCATCGCGCCGGCGACCCGGTCATTATCCCAAATATGTGGCAGTTTGTTAAGTACGTATTTGCAACAATCGTAGGTTTATTCATTTTTTCGGTACTAGGTTTTTTTCTGTTTATTGGCATTGCTTCTATGCTAGGGTCATCGGAAGATAAAGCGAGCATCGACAAAAACTCCGTTCTTAAATTAGACCTCAACAACCCTATTCAAGAAATTGCCGTCGAAAACCCTTTCGCTGAGTTTTCGGGCGGGCAAGGCAATGTACTCGGTCTCAACGATATCAAGTCGGCGCTAGCCAATGCTAAACTAGACCCCAATATCAAAGGCGTATATCTAGATGTACAATATCCTTCGGTAGGCTGGGCTACCGCCGAAGAAGTACGCGATGCTATTGTGGACTTCAAAAAATCTAAAAAGTTTGTGTATGCCTATGGCGAAGTCATGACCGAAAAAGCATATTACTTAGCGTCTGTAGCTGATAAAATCTACCTCAATCCCGCCGGAGGAATGGAGTGGAACGGCCTGAGTGCGGAGTACGATTTTTATAAAGGAACCCTCGATAAGTTAGAAATCAAGCCATTAGTGTTTAGAGTTGGCGAATATAAAAGTGCCGTTGAGCCTTTCTTCCGCGAAAATATGAGCGATGCCAATAAACTTCAAAACCAGGTTTTGATCAATAATATCTTTGACCATGCCATTGAGAATATTTCTAAATCACGGAATATTCCCGTAACTACGCTCAAAAACCTAGCCGATTCTTTATTGATAGATGCTCCCCAAGATGCCCTTAAATACAAATTGGTATCTCATGTGGGATATTATGACGAAGTCGAAACGGCTCTTCGTAAAGAACTCAACATCAAGGAAGACGATAAAATCAAGTTTGTAGGTCTTAGCAAATACGCTAAAGCCGAAAAGCAAGTCAAAGAAGGGCCTTCTGATAGCCGTATCGCCATCATCGTCGGAGAAGGGGCTATTTATTCTGGCAAAAGTGGTGACGGTAATATTGGCTCTGAGACCATTGCTGAAGAGCTTCGTAAAGCCCGCAAAGATAAAAAGGTAAAAGCGGTGGTGCTACGTATCAACTCTCCCGGCGGAAGTGCTCTTGCTTCTGATGTAATGTGGCGCGAAATCCAACTTACTCGAAAAGTAAAACCTGTGATTGCGTCTATGTCGGATGTAGCAGCCTCTGGAGGGTATTATATGGCAATGGGATGTGACAAAATCGTAGCCCAGCCCAACACCATCACGGGTTCAATCGGAGTATTCAGTGTTTTATTCAATTTTGAAAACACTTTTAAAAATAAATTGGGCATCACTTTCGACCGTGTCAATACCAATACCCATGCAGATTGGCCAAGTGTAACTAGAGATATGACTCCTTTTGAAAATGACCGCCTTCAGAAAAGCACCGAAAATATCTATGCAACCTTCACTCGCAAAGCCGCCGAAGGACGAAAAATGCCTCTTGCTAAACTTCAATCTTTGGCCTCGGGTAGAGTGTGGTCGGGTAGAGAAGCCAAAGCCAATGGCCTGATTGACGAATTTGGAGGATTGGACAAAGCGATTCAGGTAGCAGCTCAAGCAGCCAAGTTGAAAGAAGGCGAATATCGCGTCAAATTCCCTGCGCAAAAAAATGTGTTTGAGCAGTTTATGAACAAAATCACTGGCGATGCCGAAGAGCAAATGCTCCAAAAACAACTTGGAGATTTTGCACCTTATCTCAAAACCCTCAAAAAATTGCAACAAATGGAAGGAACACAAGCTCGTATGCCTTTCGACATCAATATCAAATAATTCTGAAAATATTTTCTCTAAAAAGAAATGGTTGGTGAACGATTCACCAACCATTTCTTTTTGGGCTATACCTTCAATTGCTATTGATAACGTTTTTTCAACAAATCTTTCATATATATATTGATATCCCACTGACTTGCCACGGGGAGGTTGGTATAGGGCAAGGTCTGCAAATAACCTGGCGCTGGCCCAAACTCAGAAGTAATCGTCAACACCTTAGTGCCTTTTTTGCGGTGAGTTTCTACAATTTTATCCCACCAAGCCAAATGAGCATCTACGCACGATTTCCATTCAGGAGCACGAGGGTCGTTGACTTGTGGCCCTTCAGGGTGCCCTACTCTATTATGAATATGGTCGGTATGTTTTATAGCCCGCTCCATATTTTCTACTTGATCGTTTAGCAAAGACTCCGATACATTGACCCAGTGAGAAAAATCTCCGGTGAGACGAAGGTCAGGAAAAGTCACAAAGTAATGTTGAGTAGCAGGAGCACTATAAGTGAACCGCCCACGGTGAGTTTCGTGAAGAATTGGAATACCTGTCTTCTTTTGCACGTCAAACGCCACCTGAATTAGTTCACAATTTTGTTCGTGTGAAAAATAATCTTTACCCGTATGACAATTAATAAGAAGTGGCTTGGAAGCGGCGATTTTTTCTAAATCAGCCTTGTATTTAGCTTTATGCTCCGGAAAGTTGTTTCCGCCCCCAAAAGCCATTAGTATAGTGTCGAGTCCATGAGATTTCATGACGGTCATAGCTTCAGCAGCTTTGTCAGGAGCAGTAGCTATCTCCATGCCATCATATCCAGCTGCTTTCACTTTTTTGGCAGCCTCTTCCAGCGGTAGGGCTTCAAGCCCCCAAGTCGGACAAAAAAACTTTATGAGCATTGTATTTTTTTAATCTCTTACGGCCCCCGTGCGCCACGCCTCTACCATAGGATACCAAATAGGCTGGTATTCGACGTAGCGTTGAAGTTCATAATGATCATCCACAAATTGATTAGGGCGTCGATTGAAGGTAAAATTGATTTCTGAGAAATTGGCCCTTTGCGAATACACCCACACCTCTCGGTCTTTGCTACGTTGGACACGGTCTGGCGAACCCATGATGATAAAAATCATTCCTTTATCCGTTTTCCACCCTTCCTTATAAGTTGTAAATAACCGATTGGCTTCTTCTACTCGATGATAAAAAGCACTGATGGTGCGCTTCGCCAAATCAGCATTGCCATTCATAAGTGAAAGCCAATATCTATCTAAAGACTTTTTAGGATCTTTGGTTGCCAAAAACTCGTTGATTTCTTGGCTTTGACTCATATACATCACAGGTCTTATCAATTCAGCCGGTCGTGTCATTTTTGGAAACCGCCTATTGGCTACTACTAGACCTATCCCTGTAGCGTCGGTGGTATCTTCCATCATAAAATACAAACCTTCTTCTTTGAAAGAAATAGGGGTATTGGCCATGATCATAAAGGTACTATCTACTCCCAAGGTACGAGGTGC
>VFQO010002528.1_pt1 | contig 10996 bp, 9 predicted proteins | sample 3512331 | NCBI WGS metagenome assembly VFQO01 (sample SAMN10412371, study PRJNA504923) | tailings metagenome | isolation source: Replicate 3 from Balatoc abandoned mine | place: Philippines: Itogon, Benguet | collected 2017-08-28 | reverse complement strand
GCGACAAGTTCTGCACCTATTGCGTGGTGCCCTATACCCGCGGCGCGGAAATCTCGCGGCCCTTCGTCCATCTCGTGGCCGAGGCGCAAAAGCTTGTCGAGGCGGGCGCGAAGGAGATCACGCTGCTAGGCCAGAACGTCAATGCCTGGAGGGGCGAGGACGACAAGGGCCGCCGCACCGGGCTGGCAGGCCTGATCCACGCTCTCGCCCGGATCGATGGGCTGGTGCGCATTCGCTATACCACCAGCCACCCCAATGACATGGACGACGCGCTGATCGCGGCGCATGGCGAGGTGGATAAGCTCATGCCCTATCTGCATTTGCCGGTGCAGGCGGGGAATGACCGCATCCTCAAGGCGATGAACCGTCAGCACACGGTGGAAAGCTATCTCAAGGTCATTGAACGCTTCCGCGCCGTGCGCCCTGATATCGCCCTGTCAGGTGACTTCATCGTCGGCTTTCCGGGCGAGACCGAGGCGGAGTTTGAAGACACGCTGCGGATCGTCGACGAAGTTCGCTACGCCGCGTGCTTCAGCTTCAAATACTCGCCGCGACCCGGCACGCCTGCTGCCACGATGGACGGGCAGATTGCGCCAGACGTGATGGCCGACCGCCTCCAGCGCTTGCAGGCCCGCCTCGCGCATCACCAATATGCCTTCAATCAGGCGAGTGTCGGCAAGACCTGCTCCGTTATGATTGATCGCACGGGCCGCGACCCCGGCCAATGGCTCGGCAAGTCGCCGTGGCTGCAATCGGTGTGGTTTGAGGGCGACTATGCCATCGGCGATCTGGTCGAAGTGACACTCGCCGAAGCGGGGCCAAATTCGCTCAGGGGCGTCGTTACCGCCCCCGCCTGAGCGAGCGCTACCGGCTTGCGACCTGCGCGGCTTCCTCCAGCACTTCAGCGGCAAAGGCGGTGCGCGGCAGCTTGTAGAGCGATGTGAGATAAGCGCGATCGGCGCGGGTCATCTCAAGCGGGGCCTCATTCGGGGTGGCAAACAGCGACAGGATCGTGTCAGGCGCCCGCGCGCCATCGGCGGCAACCTCTCCGGTCGGTGCGAGCAGGCGCAGGCTGGCATAGTCTGCAATCTGCACGGGGCTAAGACCATCAATTGCCCTGGCCTCGATCACCACCAGCGTGCTCAGCATATCCTCCGGCGTGCGGACGTATGCGCGTTCCTTTGTCCAGTTTTGAGCGCTGTCCAGCCACGGCGCGTCACCCTCCATGATCCGGGGGGTCGCTTCGACGGCCTGAAACACATAGGCCGGATCGCGCCCGGCGAGCGCGGCGTCAATTTCGCGCTCGCTCATGCGCCGGAACACCTTACGGCCCTCGGCGCGATAGGCAGAAATCTGGTTGAAGGCGTCGTCAGAGAAGGTGACCAATGCATTGGGCCTGCACCCGGCGCGGCGGGTTTTGATCCCGGCAGCCTTCGCATTGTCGATGATGCGCTTGGCGACGGTCCGCGCGAAGGCTTCATCCTGCGCCGCGACCGCCAAGCACAGCGGCGAGCGGAGGCGGGCAAGCGGACGCCGTTTGGCAGGTTCGCCCGCGATGGCGTTAGCCAGTGCAATTGGTGCCAGTGCAATTGGGGGTGTCCTGTCTGTCTCCGCGCGCTCGGCTTGGCCATCCTGAGCTGCGATAGGGAAGCTGATGGCCGCAGCGGCCACCAAGGCGAAGAACGTGTAGCGGTGCTTCATCAGGACGACTCCTTCTTCAAAAGATCAACACTTTAGCCATGAATGCCGGATGAACCCGCCGTTTTGGAAGGCGCTGCGTCTGGCCAGCTCGATAGCAAGCGCATGGCATTTGGATGACTATCCACCACCATCTCGCCGCAGCCTGCTTGCTTTGCGCGAAGGGCCGCTTACCCTCACGACTCACGGACGAGGGAATGTCCCTTGGCCGCAGCCAAAGGAACCTATGGGCCGACGACCCTCCCGTGCCGGACACCCGGCGCTCTCGCCCGATCCGCGCGGCATTCCGGAACCGCGGCGCGCGCGCGTTGATCTGACCTTCGAGAACCAGGCGCTACTGGGGCCGTTGTTCGGCCAGTTTGACGCCAATCTGGTGCAGGTGGAAAACCGGCTCGGTGTCTATATCCACGCCCGCGGGCATCAGGTGGTGATTGAAGGCCCGGAAGATGACGTCGCCCGGGCGCGCGAGACATTGAAGACCATGTATGACCGGCTGGCGCGGGGTGAGGCGCTGGATGCTGGCGCAGTCGAGTCGATGATCGCGATGTCGGCCGAACCGACGCTGGAAGGGATCATCTCGGGCGACATGGACGCTCCTCCGATCATGATCCGGACGCGCAAGAAAACGATCGTGCCGCGCTCCGCGACGCAGATCGAATATATGCGGTCGCTGGCCAAGGATGATATCATCTTCGCGCTTGGTCCGGCAGGGACGGGCAAGACCTATATCGCGGTCGCGCAGGCGGTCAGCCAGCTCATCACCGGCAGCGTGCAACGCCTGATCCTGTCACGCCCGGCCGTGGAAGCAGGGGAGAAGCTCGGCTTCCTGCCCGGCGACATGAAGGAGAAGGTCGATCCCTATCTGCGGCCGCTCTATGACGCACTGAACGACTGCATGCCGCCCGAACAGGTCGAACGGCGGCTGGCCAATGGTGAGATCGAGATTGCGCCGATTGCCTTCATGCGCGGGCGTACGCTGGCGGACAGTTTCATCATCTTGGACGAAGCGCAGAACACCACGCGCGAACAGATGAAAATGTTTCTCACCCGCTTCGGCCAGAACAGCCGGATGGTCGTCTGCGGCGATCCGCGGCAGGTCGACATTCCGGGCGGCCCGCGGATGAGCGGATTGAACGACGCTGTCGAGCGGCTGGAGGGCATCGAAGGCTTCGGCACAATCCGCTTCACCGCCGCTGACGTGGTGCGCCACCCGATCGTGGGCCGGATCGTCGAGGCCTATGAAGGCGGCGGCGAGGAAGGCTAAAGGCTCTGCGGCGCGCAGTTGTTCGATGAGCGATGCAGTCAGCCCGACGAAACCGCGTTGTGCGGATCGGGGCTGGCTGTTAGCAACATACTGATTTTACGGCTGCCATTGGTGAAGTTTTGTTCTGGTGCCGACGGTCCGAACATTACTTTTGATCTGCGCGGCAACACAGGGGCGGACGTTGTGTTTCATCACCACTTTCGGGATTGCGCATGACCGCTTCTTTTTCTCGGAGCCGGGCTGCGGTTGCCCGTGGCCTTGCGCCGCTGTCGCTCGCCGCGCTCGCTTTGTCCGGATGCGCCATTCCGCGCGCTGCGCCGCCGGCGATGGCCAGCGCTCAGGCAATCCCGGACCAATGGGTTCTGGCCGAGCCTGCCGGGTCCGACATTCCGCTTGATCGCTATTGGGTGCTGCTGAACGACCCGCTGGTCGAGGAATTCGTCGCGCAGGCGCAAGCCAGCAACCTCGATCTGGCGCAAGCGGTGACCCGACTGCGTGCAGCAAGGGCAGGCTTGCGGCAGGCCCGCGCGGTTCGTTTGCCGCAAATCACCGGAAGTGGCGGCGCAAGCCGCGACGTTGGCGATTTTGCCAGCAATGATGTGCAGTTCTCAGCTGGCGTAGATCTAGCGTGGGAAGCCGATGTGTTCGGGCGGCTCGATGCCTCGGTCGATGCTGCGCGAGGTGATCTGCAATCGGCAGGATATTCAGTCGGCGATCTGGAGCGGGTGATTGTCGCGCAGGTGGCAAGTCAGGTGGTAACGGCGCGCTCGCTCGCAGCGCAGTTGGCCATCGCGCGCGAGACGCTCGCCAATCAGGAAGACAACCTCCAGATCGCGCGCTGGCGCAATCAGGCGGGGTTGGTCGACAGCCTCGACGTCGAACAGGCCCGCACCCAGCGCGCCCAGACCGAAGCCAGCATTCCGCTGCTGGAAGGCGATCTGGTGGCCGTGGCGAATGCGATCTCGACCCTGATCGGCGAACCGCCCGGGCGGGTCTATCGCGCCCTGACCGAAGCACCGCGTGCCGTTCCCGTGCCGCCGACCGATGTTGCGTTGTCGGCTCCGGCCGACATGCTGCGCCGCCGCCCCGATGTGAGCGGCGCCGAGGCCCGGCTGGCCGCCGATCTCAACAGGATCGGCGTGGCCCGTGCGCAGATGTATCCGCTGGTGCGGCTGTCCGGCACTATCGGCACCAGCGCGACCGATGTGGGCGACCTGTTCGACCTCGTCACTGGCAATATCTTCGCGGGCCTCACGCAGCTAATCTTCGATGGCGGCCGCGTGCGCGGACAGATTGAGTCCGCCGAGGCGATTGCCGATGGCTCGCTCGCGGCATGGCGGCAGAGCATTCTCGTGGCGCTCGAAGAGGTCGAAAGCGCGGGCGTTGACCTTGAGACCAGCGGTACACGGGTGACCGCGCTGATCGAGGCCAGTGACGGCGCACAGAACGCCGCGATCCTCGCCCGCAGCCAGTATCAGGCCGGGCTGATCGATTTTCAGACGCTGCTGGTGACCGAAAGCCAGCTGCTGAGCACGCGCACCGCCGAGGTCAACGCCCAGGCCGGACGCGCGCTCGCCTTTATCAGCCTGGCGCGCGCGCTGGGCGGCGGATGGTCGGTGCCCGATGGCGCTGGCATTGATGATCTTGCGGCGAAGGGGCCCACCAAGTGATCGATTTGAGCAAGCCTGACGAGCAGCCAAGCGTCGATGAATTCCTCGGCACCAAGCCGCGCCCGCGCTGGCGGCGGTGGATGAAGTATTGGTTGCCCGGCCTGATCGTGCTGCTGCTTATCCTCGGCATCGCGCAATGCACCAGGGACGCGCCCAAGCCTGACTACATCACCGCCCCGGTGGCGCAGGAATCGCTGTCGCTGTCGGTCACCGCGACCGGCAATCTGCGCCCGACCAATCAGGTCGAGGTCGGCGCCGAAGTCACCGGCCCGCTCGACAGCGTGCTGGTCGACGTCAACGACCGGGTGACCAAGGGGCAGGTGATTGCGGTGATCAATACCGAGATTATCGACCAGCAAATCGCCCAATCGCGCGCCAACCTCAATGCCGCGCGCGCCGCGCTGGCGCAGGCCCAGGCGACGATCGAGATTGATCAGGTCCAGCTTGCTCGCCTTGAGGAAGTGCGCCGCCTGTCAGGTGGCCGGGTGCCTTCGCAGATCGAGGTCGAGCGGGCCGAAGCCGCCGTGGCGCGGGACCGGGCGGCGGTCGCTTCCGCGCGCGCCAATATCGAAGCGGCTCAGGCGTCGCTGAATGGCAGCCTCACCACCCGCACCCGCGCCGTGATCCGGGCACCTGTCACCGGCGTCGTGCTCGCCCGCCGGGTCGAACCGGGACAGACTGTGGTCGCAAGCTTCAACACCGTGACCCTGTTCGTGATCGCTGAAGACCTGTCCGCCATGCAGCTGCGTGTCTCAATTGACGAGGCTGATGTGGGGCAGGTCAGACCGGGCCAGAAATCGACCTTCACCGTCGATGCCTATCCCGGTCGCCAGTTCCCGGCGACGGTCGAACGGGTCGATCTGGCCTCGACTGGCACGACTCAGGCTGCGGCGAGCGGCGGCACCGGAGCCGCGGCTACGGGTGGATCGGTGGTCAGCTATGAAGCGCGGCTTACCGTGCAGAACCCCGAGGGCTTGCTGCGTCCCGGCATGACCGCGACCGCAACCATCGCAACCCAGAACACCGGCCGCGCGATGCTGGTGCCGAATGCCGCATTGCGTTTCCGTCCAGAGACCGAGGAGGAGGCCGCCGGCGGCGTGTTCAATCCGCAGATCGGGCTTGAAGATGGCAAGCAGCAGGCCAGCATCGGCGAAGGCAGCCGCCAGCTGGTGCAGGTGCTTCAAGCGGACGGTACGCTGAAAGCCGTCGAAGTCGTGACCGGCCGCAGTGACGGGCGGCGGACCGTTGTGACATCAAAGGGGCTGAAGCCCGGGATGAAGGTCGTCACCGGGATCAAGGCAGCGGCCCAGTGACAGCAGAACCTCTGATCCAGCTCGAAGGCATCACCAAGACCTTCGGCAACGGAGCGGCGGCGTTTCAGGCGCTGAAAGGGGTCGACCTCACCATCGAACGCGGCGAGTTCGTCGCGATCATGGGGCCGTCTGGTTCGGGCAAGTCGACGACGATGAACATCCTCGGCTGCCTTGATGTGCCGACCGGCGGCGTGTTCCGGTTTCGCGGGGTTGAGGTGCAGAAGCTCGACCGCGATCAGCGCAGCCTGCTGCGCCGCCGCTATCTCGGTTTCGTGTTTCAGGGCTTCAATCTGCTCGCGCGCACCACCGCATTGGAGAATGTCGAACTGCCGCTGCTCTATCGCGGCGAGAACAAGACCCAGCGGCGGGAATCGGCTTTGCGCGCGCTCGATCAGGTCGGGCTGGTGCCGTGGGCCTCGCACACCCCGGCTGAACTGTCCGGCGGACAGCAGCAACGCGTCGCCATCGCCCGTGCGTTGGTGACGCAGCCCGATGTGCTGCTGGCGGATGAACCAACCGGCAACCTCGATAGCGAACGCTCGGTCGAGATCATGCAATTGCTGCAACGTCTGAACGGCGAGGGAATCACCGTGCTGATGGTCACACATGAGGAGGAAATGGCCGCCTACGCCAAAACCATCGTCCGTTTCCGAGACGGGCTCGTTGAACTGATTGATCGCAGTGCGCGTGCGGTGGAAGGCAGCCCAGCCTGATGCTTGGCTCGACTCTCCTTCTGGCGCTGCGCGAAATCCGCCGCCACATCCTGCGTTCGATCCTGACGACGCTCGGGATCATTATCGGGGTCGCTGCGGTGGTGACGATGGTCACGCTCGGCAACGGTGTTACCGCTTCTGTGCAGGAAGAGATTTCCTCGCTCGGCGCGAGCAACTTCATCGTTTTCCCGGTCCGCACTGATCGCGGCACGATCCGTCCTTTCGATGAGGCGGATGTGAAGGCGGTTCAGCAGCAGATTGCCGGAGTGACAATCGCGGCGGGCACCGTCGCCGCAAACGCCACTGCCTTTTACAATGGGCAGGATTGGGACACGCGGGTCGTCGGCTCGAACAACGATTTCCTCGATGCGCAGTCGATCACGGTCGAAGAAGGCCGCCCTTTCAGCAAGGACGAAGAAGAGGCAGGCAAGAACGTCTGCCTGCTCGGCCTCAAGGTGCGCGAAGCGATCTTTGTGCCCGGCACCAGCCCGATCGGCGCGCGGATGCGCCTTGGAGATGTCTCGTGCCAGGTCATCGGCGTGATGGAAGAACGTGGGCAGGGCGGTAACGGCGCGGATGATGATGATGCGGTCTATCTGCCGCTCAAGAACGTGCAGCGGCGGTTCCGCGGCAACGAAAACCTCGATTACTTCGTGCTGAAGTATGACCCCTCCTATGCGCCGTCTGTCATTCAGGATTCGCTGGTTGATCTGCTGCGGGAGCGCCGCCTGTTGCAGGGCGAACAGCCCAATGACTTCAACGTGATCGACACTGCGCAGGTCAATCAGGCACTGGGCGCGGCGACGGGCGCGCTGACCGCGATGGTGGCGGTGATTGCCTCGATCAGCCTCTTGGTCGGCGGCATCGGGATCATGAACATCATGCTGGTGTCGGTGACCGAGCGGACCCGCGAAATCGGCATTCGCCTCGCTATCGGCGCGCTGGCGCGGGAGGTGCGCTTGCAATTCCTGACCGAAGCGGTGGTGCTGTGTGCGCTGGGTGGATTGGTGGGAATCGCTTTGGGCTTCGGCGCCTCGATTGGGCTCGCAGCGGTGATCGATGTGCCGTTCGTGTTTGATCCAATGATCAATATCGTCAGCTTCCTGTTCGCCGCCGGGATGGGGATCGTGTTCGGTTACTATCCCGCCAGCCGCGCCTCCAAACTCGATCCGATCGACGCGCTGCGGCACGAATAGGCAGCTGCGGCCCGCAGCGCAGCGTTTCGCAGCAGCGCATTCCGCGCTAAGGGCGGCGCCATCATGCAACTCGACATCGACATCGAAGACTGGCCTGCGGGCGATTGGGAAGCGCTGGCAGAGCGTGCCGCGCAGGCAGCGGAGGAGGGCGAACCGTTGCTCGCCAACTCGCGCCTGATCGCTAGCCTGCTGTTTACCTCGGATGCCGAGGTTCACACGCTGAACCGCGAATGGCGCGAGCGGGACAAGCCGACCAACGTCCTCAGTTTCCCGATGCTTGAGCGCAGGGAACTCGAGGCCCTTGCTTCAGACGGCCCGCCCGAAATGCTCGGCGACATCGCGCTGGCGTATGAAACCTGTGCACGCGAAGCGGCGGAGAAGGGCGTTTCGCTTGAAGCCCATGCCGCCCATCTCGTCGTCCACGGACTGCTCCATCTTGCCGGTCACGACCATGTCGACAGCGACGCCCAAGCCGATGCGATGGAGGCCTTGGAGACAGCGATACTTGCCAAACTGGGCATCGCTGACCCATATGACGCTTGAAACTGCATAGGAGCCCCATTCAAGGCCATGGCCGATTCCCATTCGCCCGCATCTCAATCCGGAGACGCGGACAGTAGCAGCGGGCTGTGGCCTGCGCTGCGCAAGCTCCTGAAGCTCGAAGGCGCCCGCTCCCTGCGGGAGCAGCTTGAAGAGGCCATCGACGAGCACGAGGACGAAAACGGCGGCCCCGGTTCCGATACCGGCGGCAGCGGCGGGGGTGACCTGTCGCGGGTCGAGCGGCAGATGCTGCGCAATCTCCTCCACTTCTCCGAACATGATGCCGATGATGTCGCTGTGCCGCGCGGCAAGATCATCGCGGTCGATGCGTCGATCACCTGGGAAGAAATGGTCGCTGCCTTCAGCGAGCATGGCCATTCGCGGATGCCGGTCTATCGCGAAACGCTCGATAGCGTGGTGGGCATGATCCACATCAAGGATGTGTTCCCCTTCCTCGCCAATGGCACGCCGCCGCCTTCTGACTGGACCACGCTGATGCGCCAGCCGCTTTATGTGCCGCAAGCGCGCGGGGCGCTGGATGTGCTCGCTGACATGCGCACCCAGCGCGTGCACCTTGCCATCGTGCTCGACGAGTTTTCGGGCACAGACGGGCTCATCACGATCGAGGATCTGGTCGAGGAGATCGTCGGCGAGATCGAGGATGAGCACGACGATACGCCCGAAGAACTGATCGTCCCTATCGGCGAAGGCATGTGGGACGTGGACGCCCGCGCCGAGCTTGATGACATTGCCGAGAGGATCGATCCCCGCCTTGCTGAAGTGGCAGAATCGGTCGACACGCTGGGCGGTCTCACCTTCGTGCTGGCCGAGGCTGTGCCTGCTGTGGGCACGGTGCTGGAACATCCGAGCGGTTGGCGGATTGAGGTCACAGCGGGCGACGAAACGCATGTGACCCGATTGCGGTTGCACCCGCCTGAAGATGCGAGTGAAATGCAATAGACGCAACTTTTTCGTCCTCCACGCGTTTTTTCTTCGATTTTTTGCATCCAATCGGCGTCTCAGGCGTATCTCTCCTCACCAAGGAGAGAGTTCATGCCTGCACGTCGTCTTCCCCCTCTGCGCGCGCTTGAAGCCTTCATGCGCACGGTCCGCTTGGGTTCTGCCCGGGCGGCAGCTGAGGAGATTGGTCTCAGCCCCTCGGCGCTATCGCGACGGATCAGCAATCTCGAAGAATTCGTCGGCAAGAAGCTGTTCACCCGCGCGCGCCAGTCGATGCAGCTGACGGATGAAGGCCAGGCCTTCTACGAGGCGGTGAACCCGCACATGGAAGCGCTCGCCCGTGCGGTGGAGAGCCAGTCGGACAATATCGCGCTGCTGCGCCTGCGGCTTGGCGTGCTGCCGATGTTCGGCAGCCAACGCCTGTTTCCGCGGCTGGGCGAGCTGCGCAAGCGTCATCCGCTGCTGCACATCGACATCGACACCGCCCCGCATCTTGAAGACCGGGTGGGCGACACGCTCGATGCCGCAATCATCCTGTCACGCGGCCCGGCGAGTGGGCTGCACGCGGTGCGGCTAGATCACAATCTCGTTCATGCGATCTGCTCCAAGGACACAGCCCGCGCCATCGGCCCAGATATCACGCCTGAAGTGATGACCAAGCAGACCTTCCTGATCCACAATGAACTGCCTGAAAGCTTCATGGCGTGGAAGAAGGCCAATGGGCTAGAGCAGATGGACCCGGCTGCGATTGACCACTACGATTCTGGCGCGCTGATGCTGGAGGCCGCCGCCCAAGGCCTTGGCATCGCGATCATGCACGATGATCACCTGCGCCGTGCCAACGACAACCGCTTGATCAACCTGCCGGGCAAGCCGGTCGAGAGTCCTTATAGCTACTGGTTCGTGTGCAAGCCGGTCGCGTTGGAGAGCCGCCCGGTGCGCATCTTCCACGATTGGCTGGTCAGGGCAGGGCTTTAATCCGCCGCGTCAATCTTCGCCTCATAGCGAACCGGGGCAACTGTGTGCGCGAACGGACGCAGCGGCTTGCCGAGAATGTCGATCAGCGCTTCCTCGATCCGGCGACGAGACTCGTGGCTGATCGCCTTGCGGCCGCGGAAGTCCTCCGGGCTGAACGGTTCGAGGTAGTGCAGGCGAACCTTGAAGGTGCCCTTGCGTGACAGCACTCGCTTGGCATTATTGATGCCGCTTTCCTCGCCAATCCATCCGATCCATTCAGCGACCGGGCCGTAATCGACGATCACCGGCTGCACCAACACGCCGGGAGGCGGCGGCTCGAGCACCGAGAGCATCGAGGTTTTGAACGGCAGCAGCGATTGACCGTCCGTCGTGGTGCCTTCGGGAAAGACCGTGACCGACCAGTTATCGACCAGCGCTTCCTTCAGCGCGTTGATCTGCTCGGCGACGCCCATGCGGTGTTCGCGCTTGACGAAGACCGTGCGGTTGAGGCTCGCGAGCCAACCGACCACCGGCGCTTCGGCGAGTTCCGCCTTGGCGACGAAGGCCGTGCCGCTCGCCCCGGCCAGCGCGAGGATATCGACCCATGAGAGATGATTGGCGACGAAGAAGACGTCGCGCTTCAGATGGGTGCCGATCACCTCGACCTTGGCCCCACACACCCGCG
>VFQO010047739.1_pt1 | contig 10998 bp, 16 predicted proteins | sample 3512331 | NCBI WGS metagenome assembly VFQO01 (sample SAMN10412371, study PRJNA504923) | tailings metagenome | isolation source: Replicate 3 from Balatoc abandoned mine | place: Philippines: Itogon, Benguet | collected 2017-08-28 | reverse complement strand
GTGTGTGTGACATCACACGTACCCATAGCCTTAACTTTGAACACAACAGGCAGGTCAGTGACACTGACAAGCATGTGTCCAAACGTGTGTGTGTGTGTGTGTGTCATGCACTGTATACGTACCCATAGCCTTAACTTTGAACACAACAGGTAGGTCAGTGACACTGAGAGATGCCAGCAGTGTACGAATGAGGGGCAGTACGGAGCCTGGGTCAACCTGCGACACACATACACGCACACACACATACATACAGAACATCGACCTGCTATCTCCTCGGTACGCGCGTACGGCATCCGCAACCGTACCACGTGGGTAGGTGGACTGCGTACGTCAGTGCTTTGGCATAGTGTATTGTGATTGTATTCTGTTTCTTGAATATGGACAGCAATGTGTCAGTTTTCACCTTGAGCACTGAGAAGACGGTTGATAGCAGTGACAGGGCCTGCTCCAGACTGGGCAGTAGGTCCTGCTTGGCGCCACGCGTCCTACAGGACATACACACAAAAACACACACGCACACGCTGTACACCATGCTTCTTATTCCGCAGCTCAGTATTGCAGGACGTACGCACAGGCACAGTGATCTATCCCATTAGACACGCCGGATGCAGACAGGCCTGGTCAACGCGGCAAGCGCAGGCACACGCACGCCACAGTCGAAGAAGCTGCGCTCGTGTGTGTGCTCGTCACTTCTCTGTGTATGTGTGTGCGTGTGTGCGTGCGTGTCTGTGTGTGTTCTCTTACTGTGAGGTAGTCGCTGCTCTCTTGCCACCACGGCCACCCTTGCCCTTCTTGCCACTGGGAGCTGATGCGTCCATGTCATCTGTGCGCACACATGTACACACACACATACACACACACAGAAGCTTTCGCAAACACTGTCAACTGAACCGTACCAGGTCCCGCCACGGTGCTGTATTGCCAGAGCATTGCCTGGTTGGAGTGTGCGTGTGTGTGTGTGTGTGTGTAAGGGTGAGGGTGTGTGTGTGTGAAGAGGTGACCCACCGTCCTGATCCGCGTCACTCTTTTTCCATCTGGGGTCCAGGGGTGGCAACACGTGCTGTGTAAGACCCCTGTGCACCGCCTCGATGCTGCTTTGGAGCATCTGCACACACACACACACACACACACGCACGCTGTTCCCCTACATGACCTGGTGATTACTTTGCAGCAGGCCATCTCTTACTTCTCTGACTTCGCTGTTCTACCGTGGGTATTTGTCGCACACACACACACACACACACACACACACACACACACACGCTTACCTCTTCCATGTAGACCTCAGCAGGCAGCTCAGGTGTGCACAGAACGTACAGGGCTGCCAGGGCGGCGTCAACAGCGTGCTTGGCCAGGGGTGCACGCTGCACAGTGACACACACACACACACACACACGCGTGTCAGCACGTCCATGCACGGTCGGCGCTGGTGGTTGCTCCTTGCTGGTGGCCTGGCAGCGCAGGTAGTGTACGCTGTGTTCCCGTGTGACTACAAGCAGCCACACGCCCAGCAGCGCTTGGTACCGACCTGTTCTGTGGAGAAGAGCGCCTGTCTGGCCGTGGTGTGCAGCGCCTTGAGCACGTTCTGCAGCGTAGGGCCAGGCACAGCGGCCAGCACGCCTGGCTGGCTGTGTGCGGCCATGAGGCGACTGGTGATGGCTGCCACGCTGCTGGGGTGAAGCTGCTGGGAAGGTGACGCAGCCTGCCCGCCAGACTGGCCACACTCCTCTTGAAGGTAGCTGTTGAGTTCACCTGTACGCACACACACGCACACACACACACACACACACACACACACACACGCACGCGCGCGCGCGCACACACACACATCTATATCGCACAAGCTAACTTCAAGGCCTGGTGCCCGTCTGCGCCTGCATGGCTACGCGTAAGGGACTCATTGAAGTGTGATTGCAAAACATCACTTACTGGCCGCCGCTGTCAGGTCAAAGGCGGGCTCCTCCACTTCTGGCTCAACCCTAGCCTTGGGCGCTTGCGCTCTGTCTGCCTTGCGCTTCTTGTTGACTTGCTGTGTCTGCGCGCAAGGTAGCATACAAAGCGCGCAAGGTTCGCAAGGACGTCTGGCATCGTGCGCAGGTCTGAAATTCTTCGTCCCACACAGCACGCACCGCAGTACTCTTGCCGCCTGCTGGGGTGGCAGTATTGACTGTATGGGAGGCCGCGAGAAGGTGCGCCTCGCCTGCCACCTCGCGGTCTTGGTCTGGCGTGCGTTCTGCAGGGCAGGCACACAGACGACCTGAAAGGGCCCACCGTGCTCTAGCACGTCTGCAAGGTTCTGCGAGCATCTGACGAGGCTGTGACATCTGTGCTGCACGCACCTGCTGTTGCTCCGGCGCTGGCGTGGGCCATAGCGCCTGCTGGGAACAGGTCACGCGCAGCATGGTCGTCTGGCAGGGTCAGGTTGGTGGAACGGAGGCGGGGCACCCTGCATTGCACACCATCGCAGTGCTAGCACTGAGCAAGTCTGAACGGCGTGCCGAACGTCTGAGAGCGTGTTGCAATATTTGTCCGCACGCACAGTTTGGGAAGGGTAGTGGTCTCCAGAGCTGCCTGCGCGCCGCTGAGGACTGCTGGGTTGGCCAGAAGTGCTTCGACATCACCGCTCGGGCGAAGAGGGTTGAGGCTGTGTTGTAAGAAGTCAGTGCAAGGGAGGTGTCCCACCACGTCCAGACCCTGGACGCCCGCCAAGCTGGCGAGGCCAGGGCCTTGAACGTGCGCCTGTTGGGCCATGCTGTGTCTCTAGGTCATTGTGCACGCGGGAATGCTTGCGTGGTGCGCTGCTGGGACGTCCGAGCACAAACCAGTTGGGCAGTTGTAGATGCGCGCGCGATGAAGCAACCCAAGCTGGCCAAAGCAGGACTGATTTCGTGTCAGTTGCCATTCTCCAGTGTACAAGGAGTACTTCCAGCTCTCAAAGCACGTTTTGTTGCACAGCACGGAACCCTCTCGTGCTACAACTTGGCCCTTTCCTTAGTTTCAGCCCTCTGCCATGACTAGATTGCCTACAGTGACTTGGGCCCAGCGCTCAGACAAGCTCTACCTGACCCTGGACGTGCAGGTTGGTGGGAAAGCCTGCCATCAGCCCCCGATCTTGTACGCTGGTGGCTGGATCGCGAGGTTTCGAGCGCCTTCGGACCCGCGCTGCCCGCAGGATGTCAAGGATGAGAAGCTCAAGCTAGAGAACGTGGACGGCGCAGGGAAGCTCACTTTCACAGGTGCGCGGGAAGGATGCAGGCTGCAGAGGCCGCGTGCGAAGGGCTGGTGCTCCCGCCCACCCCTGCAGCCGTCGCAAATCTTCGTGCCGCAGGGCGCAGCGCACTGGCGCTCCCTACCTGGCAACACGCTAGCGTGGCACAGCGAGCGCTCACAGCAAGTGAGGCTCTTGACGTCTTAGGGGCCCAGCGCGGGCTCGTCCCGACACGTCTTGGGAGCAGAACTGCGTGTCGCAAATCATCGTTGCTCTCAGACAGTTCCTGATTACGCCTTGTGGCTAGCTGCGACCGCAGGGAAAGCTGGCAAGGAGCAGCAAGACTACGCGCTCGACCTGAATATGTACGGGGAGATTGACGTGGACGAGAGCAAAGTCAGCGTGTCACCAAGGCACATTTTCATGATCATCATTAAGAAGGAGTCAGGGCACTGGCCACGCCTCACCAAGGAGTCTGGCAAGCATCAAACACACATCAAGTGTGACTGGAACAAGTGAGTGGTGTCACACACGATGTCCTGCCCACCTCGGTAGGACTCCCCTTGGCACTGACTAGCAGACCTAGCTGTGCTGGCGCGTCTGGCCACATGCCCATGCGTATCACAGCTCGCGCGTCCTCGCGCGGGGAGTTAGTATGTGCCAGTGAATAGGCGGCCGCGAAATGGAAGGGTGCAGAGCACGGAGAGGGACGTGTGTGTGTGTGTGTGCGTGCGTGTGCGTGTGTGTGTCACAGGTGGGTGGATGAGGATGAAGAGGACGACAAACCAGAGATGGACACATCAGGTAATGCATGTGTCATAGTTGCATGTGCACACAATTCAATCCCACGCTCGCGCCTCACGTACCACAAGGACAGGTTGAACGCATACCATGGTACCGCATCTGCGGTGTTGTCTGGGCACAAACAACGGCACTTTGGTCACTATGAAGCAGCGTGCATTCGTAGGGCTGTCAGTGAACCAGGCGATAGGCAGGCATGTGTGTGTGTGTGTGCGTGTGTGTGTGTGTGCAGGGATGGACTTCTCACGGTTTGGCGGCATGGAGGGCATGATGGGTGAGTCTACACACGCACACACACACACGCGCACACACACATGCGCACACACACAACGGGCAGCAACCTCTGTGTGTGTTGTGTCTGCTGCTAATAGCATGGGATGTTTGCATACGAGCACCAGAGTGCAGCAGCTTGGAGACACGCAGCCTGCGGTGTGCCGCCACGCAGCAGACTGCTTAGAACGGTGATACCAGCAGCGCGGGGGGGGGGGAGGGTGGCTTGACATTAGCGTTGTGTGGTGTGTGGTGTGACGACTGCAGGCGGCATGGGAGGTATGGGTGGCATGGGCGGTATGGGTGGCATGGGAGGTATGGACATGAGCGCGCTCCAAGGCATGATGGGTGAGTGCACACACACACACACACACACACACACAAGCTTACGCCGACACACTGACACATACACACACATACACACATCCGCTACCATCGATACATACGCGCATCAAGACCCGTCGCCTAGCTCTCCGTGTTGTGTTCTCTTCCTCCGCACACTGTGCAGCATCGCGCCTCACGTGCTGTGCTGTGTGCGTGCTGTAGCATTGCACGGCTGACACACTGTGCTGTGTGTCTGCTGTAGCATTGTGGGCGTCATGCGCTGTGCTGTGCGCGTACTGTGTCTGCAGGTGGCATGGGAGGAATGGGCGGCATGGGTGGTATGGGCGGTATGGACATGGGTGATATGGGTGAGGGGGAGGGAGAGGGGGAGGACTCAGACGATGATGACGAGCTGCCAGACTTGGTCAAATAGACAGACACACACACACACAGACACACGGATGCAGAGAGTGCCTGTGCGCACGCACACTGACACACACAGCCTTCTTGCGCGAGGGGGTCGCCGTGCGTGAACAGACACCTTGGCCGCGCAGACACGAGAACTTTATCGTTGCGAATTGAAGCGCTTTAGGTCACTTTACCATCAGAACAGTGCCAGTAGTGAAAACCCGAGTTCTGTCAAGCATCAATGCAGGGGTGTTCTACGCTGTCTGTTCCTTACGGCTTGGACCCTTACTGTGTAAGCGGCTGACCTTGGATTCCAACGGCGCGCGTGTGTGTGCGTGTGTGTGTTCTGATCCCTGCTGAGCTCTGAGGAAGGCCAACGATGAGTGGGCGATGCACACGTAAAGAGATGTGTGCTTACAACACACCCGCCAGGACAACGACAGTAGCTGTGCCTAGTACCCACGAGACAGACAAGCATTTACAAGCAAACTGCTGTGCTTAGCATGTTGATTTCGTGCTTACAGCAAGAAGAGCGTACTACTAAAAGCCCTTCGTGCCCAACACGTCCCTTTGATTGCCCCCTGGTCCAATATATATATATATATATATATAATAATGTAATATAATATAATATAATATATATAATAATATAATAAATATATAAATATATAATAAATAATATAATATAATATATATAATAATATATATATATATATATATGCGCTTGCAGATAGAGACTAGTCTCCGAACCCAAACCCTGTGCGATACAACTGAACAGCGCACCCCGAGACGTCCCTGCAGAATCTAAGTCAGCAAGAAAGATCAGACTATACACCTTTTACAGGACAGCAGCACACCCTAAGACACGTCAGCCCTCCTGCTTCCGTACCCGCGCGGCAGGTCAGTAAGCCACTTGGCACGCGTAGCGCACACACTGCTGTATGCGCCTGACGCTTTGCGTCCCAAACCCATGCCGTATGTCAGTGGGTCGCACACACCACTAAATCTAACCCATGCATTTCGAACATGGGCAACTTATCATGTGCCTCGCGCGCACATCACTGTGCGTATGTGGCGCTGTGCTTTGCAGGCTCACATGCGATGCAGCCATCTGGCATAAACAGGCGCAAAGCATACCCGAACGTTGAAAACCCAAAAAATATGAAAATATGACAATATGAAAACACCATGTGAGCATGGTCACCGCATGTGTTCGGCGGTACAGCCTGGAGATGCCATGCAGTTGTGTGCCTGCCCCTTATTCATTGGTGCATGCAGCAATCAGCCTCACTGTTGCAAGCCGTCGACAACGGGCCCACGAACCATACGCCAGCCTTCACTTATTATGCGACAAGAAAAGTTATGCGAATAAAGGCAAAGGCAAGTAGAAGCATGCAATCCCACGCGCTGTTCTGCCCTTGCATCCTTTGCAACACGTTCCCCGCAATTTGCACATTATACTTCCGTGGATATCACTACTTCATATAAAAAACATTCATAGAAAAAAAGAGACAGCCTTCTGATTTCCAAGACACAATTTCCTGATATTCTGCCCATGCTTTCGTGTGCAGCATGTAGAACCGGTAAGCCAGAAAAGCGGAACGGTACGAACGGGCGTCGCTTTGATAGGCCCCGCTAAAGGAAAGCTTTTGTCCTGCGAGTGCAGGTCTCGGCCACTTACGACTTCTACGCTGTGTCTGCTGAGGAAAGAGCTTCGATTGCCGCAAGACATGTGTATGCAGGATCGCACGAAGCAGGGAAAACACGGTAGAAAGGTAAAGTAGCGACATGGCAAGGCAGGTCTGAAGACTACGAAGTAGAGAGGCGTATGGTACGTAGACTAGGCACGAAGCAAGCGCGCTATTTGTTAACATTTGTTGGCAAACGAAAAGAATGGCGCAATTGCATTCAGCGAAGCAAGCGCGCTAATTGTTAACATTTACGAAAAGAAAGGCCCAACTGCATTCAGCGAAGAAGTACATGTGTTTGTTGAACTGTCTGTCTTCGTGCCCGCCAGGGATCACGATTGGACACACGCTGAGTACATGGATATCCGGGGCGTGCACGCTGCATCCGCAGACACGCAGAGCTCACAGCACACAAGAAGAACTCAAACCGACGCGCTATCTCTGTGCGTCCACGTCTAGCAGCCTGCAGTGTGTGAGGGCATTGGTGGACCATGGGGCATACTCGCTACGCTAACCCCCACTGCATCCATGCAGTGCCCAAGGCGCAGGGCGACGAAATGGTCAACTAAGAGGCAAACTCTATGCTTGCAGCTCCTTTCTATCCATGCATTACCAACGCCGCCATAGACAGTGCCAGGATAGACAAGGTAGACAGGATCGGCTTCACCACAGCGCTTGCCGCAAGCGGCTCTAGCGGCTCTATGCTGGTCCCTCCTTCCTTTCCAAGGCGCGGGGCCAAGACTTGTAAGTCACAAAGAATGATCTATGCCGTTCGTTCCATCAATTCGTGCCAACGGTGGGCCTAGGTAGTCAAGCCATGGGCCAGACTCTCTTCTATGTTGGCTCGCGCTCAAAGCATGCAGTGCTAAAGGCACAGGACCAAGCCTATCCAACAGGCGATCTATGTGGTTACCTTGTGTGATCACATGCAGTGGAAAGGAAAGACCCTAGGCAGGGCCACGGTCGAACTGAAAGCGCATAGCATGGTCTGTCTCGATACGACCTTTAGCAGCAGGCGAGGGGAAAGTGTTTTTTTGCCTTGGAAAGTGTTTTTTTTGCCTAGCCATAAGGTATGCTCTATGTTGGCCAATTTCAAGATCAATTAACGGATATACAGCACGATTGCTCTATGTCGAAACTCCCTCTGCAGTAGAAGAAGCATGCAATGTAAAAAAAAGCATGAGGCATGCTCTATGTTGCGCGCTCCAATTGTGCCATGCCGTGCAAGAGCCGAAGGGCTAAGGATTGCCTAGCCACAAGGCCGCATCTTCTCTGTGATCAGGACCTAATGATTGAAAGAAGCTTCTGCAAAGGTCATCACATGCAAACAAACGAACAAACGAATGTGGACGAGGCCCCAACTGTCTGGCACACTAAATTATGATCGATCCACTTGCAGCATGCGGTGTAGACGAGGGGCCTGGAAGGGGCCCCTTGTGTGGCTCAAAGACACGCCCTACTCGGTAAGGGTTCGGTACACAAGGGCATCACTCAGTATGCTTGCGTGACCTCGCAGGGGATGTCTGCGTCATGGGAACAGCACCACTCGCTTTGCAAATTCTCAGAGTAACGGAGATCTGGGCAGTGCGTGCTTACTCTGGGCATGATATTGGCTACACCCGGGCATGGGCTTGGAAGCAAGAGCGCTTCAACCACACAACCGTCAAGGCCTGCATAAGAAGGCGTTTTCACAAAACCTTCATTTGTACACACAGCTTTTTCACCCCCTCCAGAACCCTTCGGCCCCTTCAAAGCCCTTTGCCCACTTCAGGACCATTTTCACCCCCGCCGTTCCCCATCAGAACCCGTACGAAAGCCGTTTTAGTATATAAAGCCATACGATGCATAATCCAGGGCACACCGAGGTGAGACTGTACCCCCTTAAGAACCCCATACAAGGACCCTTCTAGTGCACCAGTGACTTGCACGAACAAAGCCCCCCTAATGCATATGCTTACATACTTTATATATATACTTACCCCAACGAATACGCGACCATGCAAAGGGCTCTGAATTCCCATCTCTAGCTTAGCATGGGGTTTGATCCACAAGACACGAATGCACCCACACAAGGATGCGAGACGGTAAACTCACACGAGCAGAGAAAGGTCCTTGATCGTCGGACGAGTGAAACAGCCTCTTTTGATATCTCGAAGTGTCAGAGCGCACTTTAGACAGACACAAAGCCCGAGTCATGAGTGGTCTGTGATTTCTATCCGTTATGGTCGGTTTTTAGAGCTGTACTACCCCCATACTACCCCCATGTTACTACTACGAACGATATGTCCCATACATCCAACACCAGGATGAAAAACCTGCAGCTACATCCTTCCTTCTTAGCCACTTGACTGGATGGCTCGCACACAAGCAACGTGCATTTCACTGTGCATTCCAATGCTGGCAAGCTAGCCCGGTCATTCCATAACAACCATACTAGCAAGTAGGCTGGCGAAAGTTCGGCTGTCCTGGCCCAGTAGCTTCGAATCTTGGTATTCCTTCGCATTCAAATCTATTCAAATCTCCTGATGACAGCTGGCACGGTTTCTGAACCTGTGTGCGAGTCTGCGGGCCAGCGGGTAAATGAAAGGCCCGGCCTGATGCTAATCTGGCGCTCCCCATCCAGCTAAGCCCCAGAATCGTGAAGTCCTTGCCGTACATGTCGCCTGTGTGTGTGGAGGGGCCCCCTGTGTGTGTGTGTGTGTGTGTGTGTGTGTGTGTGCGTGCACTGTGGCCCTACTTCCCAGCCAGACCAGGAAGCACACTTATCAGCTGCCAGAGCACATACACATTCACTGCCAGCACAAACACCATCCCACACACCAGCATACGCTCTAAGAACCCATACTGCACCTGCACCACACGCGAGCCCTGTGTTGCAACCGCCCTTGTGGTGTTTGGTGGTTTGGCTGCTGTGGCAGTAGTTGACAGTTTTGCTGGGCTGGTGGTGGGTGGGTAGTTGGTAGGCGTGGGCCGAGCCCCACTACCACTGGTTAGTATGCCCCCGGAGCCCCGAGCCTTGCTCCCAGCGCCTGTGTCACTGAGCATGCTCCCGCTTCTCGTGGCCAGCAGGGCAGAAGGGTTGTAGCCTGATAGGGCACCGAGAGGAGGAGAGCCGTAGGCTACAGTAGGGGCGCCGCTGCGGCTGCCGCCGCCGCTGAGCGTGCCGTGCAGCAGCGACTGCAGCTGCTGACGTGTCTCCTGCACCAGCGCAGCCCGCTGGGCCTCTGGCACAGGCACCAGCATGCCTGATTCATCCGGCACGAGCAGCGGCACTGGCCCGCTGTTGCTGCTGACAGCCGCCGCCAGCGCAGCCAGCAGCGCATCCGACGGCGGCGGCTGTGCCACCGCCGCAGCTGCGTCGCTAGCCCGGATGCCTGCAGCCGCCATAACACTTGCATTCAGCGGCTGGGACCGCACGCTGTCAGTTGATGCCACGCGGGCCTCTACCAAGACCGTGCCGCTGCTCAGCCGGCTGGCCAGCTTTGGCTGCGCACCGGCAGCCGGCGCAGCCAGCGTCTCCGAGCTGCGCGGACTGCTCGCCCGCCTGCTTAGCAACGGCAGCGCCTTGTTTAGCGACTCAACAAGGCCTTGCGATACAAGGCCCTGTGTGCCAGGTAAACTAGGCCGCAGAGGCTCCGTGCTGTTTCCCGGGGGATGGGAGGAAGCCACAGGTTCGGTGAAATGCACAGCTAGGTTGGACGGCATGCGCACTGGGGGATGCTCGGACGGTGAGCCCGAGAGAGAAGGCTGCTGGGCTCGCTGGGAGGGGTCTGGCCAGGCATTGGACAGCGTTGATTTGCGCCGGGCTGGACGCTCCCTGCGCAACAAGTACAACAAAGACAAATACCAAAACAAAATCAGCTATATTCGTGCAAGCACTCTGTGCACATGAAGCAGCACTGCATGTGCTCTGGTAGCCTGTGGTCCCATGAGCTATAGAATGCTAAAGGGGAAAGCCGTGCTCAAGATGCCTAAAGTGCACTTTTCCTACCTGGCAGACTGTCTTGTGTCCCGTTCAACATCAACTAGTTCACTTAGGCGTGGCGCTGACACCGGCCGTGGCAACATAAACTGCGCGTCCCCGTACACGACCGACGCCAAGCTCGACACCGCACGGTGGACACGCCCCCGCCCGGCTCCTAGCGGGCTACCGGCACCGGATGGCGGGCCGTCCATGCCGGTACCGGCCTCGCTGGCGGGCGCCGACGAAACCTTTGCATGGGCTGCATGGAGCGAGGCCCGCATGTCGTGCATGCTCTGGCTGTGGCCTAGGCTTCTGGTAGAACCTGAGGTAGACTC
>VFQO010047738.1_pt1 | contig 10998 bp, 13 predicted proteins | sample 3512331 | NCBI WGS metagenome assembly VFQO01 (sample SAMN10412371, study PRJNA504923) | tailings metagenome | isolation source: Replicate 3 from Balatoc abandoned mine | place: Philippines: Itogon, Benguet | collected 2017-08-28 | reverse complement strand
GAGCATCACGTTGCCAACGTGAGGGTCGTGAGTTCGAATCTCATCGCCCGCTCCAATTCTCTCAAATATCCGGATTACTCGAAGTCGGCGGATCGCTTGCGCGACTGTCCGCACTTCACGTGGCGGGCTGCTCGGCGGGCGCCGCGGCCGGCTTGTCATTCGAGTTGCCGTCCTCCGGAACGGCGGGCGGAGAAGGCTGCTGCGACGTTTGCGCCGGGCCTGCCATGCGCGACAGCATTTCCTCGCAGAGCTGACGCAGCGCCTTGCCGGTGTCTCCAGGATACTTGGCAAAATATGAGCGGTCCGGCGTGTGAAATCTCGCAGCTTCCTGCAAGACGACCGATCGCGGCACAACCTGGTTGAAGCACCGGTTGTCCGCGTTGCTCACCAGCCAGGCGTGATAGTCTTCCTCAGTGGGCGAACCGGCGTCTTTCATATTGACGAGAACGCCCATGTTCTCAGCGAAGCCCATCTCGGGGTTCAGCGCCTTGAAGCGCCGGAACACCTCGAGGCCGCAGACGGATACGTAGTCTGCTTTCGTCGGCGAAACGTGATAGTCGGCCTCGCGCAGCCAGCATTCGGTCAGAACCGACAACCCCGGCGGGCAATCGATGAGGACGATGTCGAAGACCTTGCGTGCCTCAGCGAGCAGGGCGCCGATCACGGCGCGCAGACGGCTGTGCAAGCTGCCTTTCGACACCTCGCGCTCGAACAGCGTGAGCTGCATATCGCTCGGAATGAGAAAAAGCGTGCGCGCGTCGTCGACGTCCGAAACGTTGCGGACGACGAAGCGCGGCCAGTCTCCGTCCGCGTTCTGAAGCACGCGGGCAACGAGAAAATCGACCATGGTCAGGCCGTTCTGCTGCAGGCGATGCAGATTGGGGATCGTCATGAGCATGCTGGAGACGGACGCCTGCGCGTCGCTGTCGATCACCAGCACATTCTTGCCGTGATAAGCCGAGAGGGTTTCGGCCAAAGCCAGCACAAGGGTCGATTTGCCCACGCCGCCCTTGGTATTCATCACAGCAATCGCATTTCGCATAGCGTTGCGAGGCCTCCCCTGCCCCGGTAGTCGCGCGCGCCGGCCGATGCGCCTTGACCGATGTGCGTCGGGATTGTGGCAGCCTCGCGAAGCGCGGCGAATTTTCAATGTCGCGGCCGCTTAGTGTGGCCGTGACATCAATGCCGGCACGCAATCTTTCAGCGTCTGTGCGAGATTACCAGCCGTAGCTGGCGCGCTCGGCGCGAACCCAGGCCGTGCCCCCACGCCGGACGAGCACGCGAGCGCGCTCCCGCGCCACCACGGGCGGATAGTCGACCACATAGCGCTCAGCGGGGCGCACGGCGATGGCGCGTTCGCGAACCGCATAGATTGGCGGCTGCACCACCCGCACCCGCCGGCCCGGACGCACCAGGACTTCGCGCGGGACGACTTTCACCTCGGCCGGAACGGGCACTTTGCAGCGCCGCTCGCCGTAGGGACCCCACGTCGAGGCCCAACGGTAGCCCGCGGGCCGGACGACGATTTCCTGGAACACGGTGCGGGTCACGGGCGGCGTCATTTCGTAGGAGACGCGACCCGGCGCGACCATGACGCGCTCCGGCCGGACGACCACAACCGGCGGCCGGTCCACGACCTCCCGATAGCCGGGCTGAACGATCACGGGCCGATCCACGGTGCGGTAGACGTCCGGCAGGCGGACCTCGTCGTAGCACTCCACGCCGCGGCAGGCGAACGCCGGCGAGGCGGCGCCAAGGACAACGACGGCGGCCGTGAGAACCACGGAAGTACGCAATGACATGAGACACACGCTCCAGGCAGGGACGGTCATTGTACGCCGCAGCGGTGCTCAAGGCGCGCATATCGTGGAGGTGTGGTTAAGCCCAACACCCTGGAATCATGGATTTTTTATAGACTTTCAAACGAAAGTCGTAACGTTCGGCCGTGTTCTGCCGATTTCCCGCTTCTCCGGCCTCTGCTAAACCGTTCGTATTGCCCCTTGTCCCCCGAGGTTTTCGTCATGAACCGAGTTCCTGCTCTTCGTGTCCCTCATCCGCTCGCCTTGCTTGCCGTCGCGTTCGCGGCGCTCTCGCTCTGCGGTTGCGGCGTGAACAACATTCCCACCTACGAGCAAAGCGCAAAGGCAGCGTGGTCCGAGGTGCTGAGCCAATACAAGCGGCGCGCAGACCTCATTCCGAACCTTGTCGAGACCGTCAAAGGCTTCGCCGATCAGGAGCGCAAAGTGCTGACCGACGTCACGGAAGCACGCGCGAAGGCGGTGAGCGTTCAGGTTCCGGCCGATATCCTCACCAACCCGGAAGCGATGAAGAAATTCCAGGACGCGCAGAACACGCTGGGTGGAGCATTGCGCCAGCTCCTCGCGGTGGTGGAGCGCTATCCCGACATCAAATCCGGCCAGAACTTCCTCGCGCTCCAGAGCCAGCTCGAGGGCACCGAGAACCGCATCGCCATTGCGCGGCGCGACTACATCCAGGCTGTCCGGCAGTACAATACCGAGCTCACGACATTCCCCGGACGCCTGTGGAAGATGGCCCTCTATCCTTCGGCCCAGGAAATGGCGACGTTCGACATTCCGGCCGAGGAGCAGAAGACGCCTAAGGTCGACTTCGGCACGAAAAAGTGAACGTAAGAGCGGCACACGCTTCGAAGGTGTGGCTGGCGGCGGCGCTTCGTGCGCTCGCCGTCGCCGTGCTGATGTGCGTGCCGGCGCTTGCCGCACCGACGTTCCCACAGCTCACGGGTCAAATCGTCGACGACGCGAACATTCTCTCGCCGGAAGACCGCGCCGCCATTCTCTCCGAGCTTCAGGCTCTGGAAGCAAAGTCCTCCGACCAGCTCGTCGTAGTGACAGTGCCGTCACTACAGGGCTACGAGATCGAGGACTACGGCTACCAGCTCGGCCGCCATTGGGGCATCGGTCAGCAGGGCAAGAACAACGGCGTCCTGCTGATCGTCGCGCCCAACGAGCGGAAGGTGCGCATCGAGGTCGGGCGCGGTCTCGAGCCGACGGTCACCGACCTGATGAGCAAGATCATCATCGAGAACGCGATCCTTCCCGAGTTCCGCAAGGGTAACTTCGGCGCCGGCATCCGGGCCGGCGTGCGAGATCTCAAGGACACGCTACTCGGCGATGCGGAAGAAGTGAAAGAACGGGCGCGGGGGCTCGACAAGGGCGACGGGCCCGACTGGCTCGGCTTACTCCTCATCGCGTTCTGGATCGCGATCTTTCTCTACATCATCTACGTGCAATCCCAATACGCCGCGCAGCAAGCACAGACCGTCGGCCGCGATGGGCGCCGTCGTCGCGGACGCAATGGCGGAATCATCATTCTTCCCGGTGGGGCTTCCGACAACTGGGGCGGGGGCGGCTGGTCCGGTGGAGGAGGAGGCTGGTCCGGCGGCGGCGGAGATTTCGGCGGCGGCGGTGCATCGGGAAGCTGGTAACGCAATTCAATTGAACGGATCGTAAGATGCTGTTTTCGGAAAGCGACGAGAACCGGATTGCAGAAGCCATCACGCGGGCCGAGAAGGCGACATCGGGTGAGATCGTTGCCGTCGTCGCGTCGGAAAGCAGCACCTACCTTTACGCGCCGTTCCTGTGGGCTTCGGCCATTTCTCTGCTCGTCCCCTGGCCACTCATCCTATGGACGTGGTGGCCGTCGGCGTGGATCTATCTGGCGCAGCTTGCCGTGTTTGCGCTCGTGCTTGCCGTTACGCTGCCGCGCCCGATCCGCTATGCCCTTGTGCCGCGGCGGATCAAGCAGGGGCGCGCGCACCGGCGCGCGATGGAGCAGTTCGTCGCGCAGAACCTCCACACGACATCGGGACGTACCGGCGTGCTGATCTTCATTTCCGCCGCCGAGCGGCATGCGGAAATCGTTGCCGACGCCGGGATCGAAGCGCGCGTCCCCAAGGGCACGTGGCAGGACATCGTGGACCGGCTGACGGCCGCATTCACCGTGGGCCAGCACACAGAGGGCTTCATCGTCGCGATCGAAGAGGTCGGCGGCCACCTTGCGATTCACTTCCCGCCCGGCTCGCCAGACGCCAATGAACTGCCCGATCACCTGATCGTGCTGGACCGGGACTACCCCTAGAGCTTCACGACGACCTTGCCGGTCGCCTCGCGGCGGTCGAGCACGCCAATGGCTTCGCGGATCTCTGAGAGCGGGAACGTTCCGTGGATGCGCGGCGCGAGCTTGCCTTCCGCCACCCAGCGCAGGACTTCGACCATATTCGCACGATGACGTTCAGGGTGACGGCGCACAGCCTCGCCCCAGAAGACGCCCGCTGCTTCCGCGCCTTTCAGCATGAGAAGATTGAGAGGGATCTTCGGAATATCGCCGGCCGCAAAACCAACGACGAGAAAGCGGCCTTCCCAGGCCAGCGCGCGCACGGCCGGCTCGGCGTATTTGCCTCCGACGCAATCGTAGACAACATCGACGCCGCGGCCGCCCGTGAGGCCCTTCAAGGTTTCCTTGAGGTCAACCGAGTCGTAGTCGACGAACTCGTCGGCGCCGGCCGCCATGCAGATCTCGCGCTTGTCGCCCGATGCGGCGGCGATGACGCGCGCGCCCAGGAGCTTGGCGATCTCGACGGCCGCTTGCCCCGCGCCACCTGAGGCGCCAAGCACGGCGACCGTTTCGCCCGGCTCGACGTGGCCGCGGTCCTTCAAGCCATGGATCGCCGTGCCGAACGTGACGCTGACGCCGGAGGCCACCTCGTCGGAGACGCCGCCGGGGATCGGAATCAGGCTCGCGGCGGGCACGACGACCTTCTCCCGCGCGCCGCCATAGCCGACCGCCGCTGCGACACGATCGCCAATTTTGAGCCCGGTTACACCCGGCCCGAGGCTCTCAACCACGCCGGCAATCTCGCCGGACGGCGAAAAGGGCAGCTCGGGCTTCGTCTGGTATTTGCCGCGCGTAATCAGGGTATCGAAGAAGTTCAGCGCCGCGGCGCGGACGCGCACGACCGCCTCGCCGGGGCCAGCCACCGGGTCCGCAATCTCCTCGACGACCACGGCCTCCGGGCCATCGAGGCTCTTGCAAAGGGCCGCCTTCATGTGTGACCTCCCGGACATCGAATTCCTGCCGCTCCTCCTAAACGGAGCAGGCCCTCAATGCGAGCCCCTTCATGACCACCGCTCCCTGGCCTCCGAAATCGCGCGGCTACTTCGCCATCGGCGCAGAGCGCTCGTCCAAGGCCCTGAACCTCGGCAACCTCATGCGCTCGGCGCATGCGTTTGGCGCGAGCTTCACCTTTACCATCGGGGCGCAGTACCAGGCGCTCGAAGCCCGCGCGGATACGTCGAAGGGGCACTGGCATCTGCCGCACTACAACTGGGTGGCAGCGGGCGACATGATCCTGCCCAAGGGCTGCAAGCTCGTGGGAATCGAGCTGCTGGACGACGCCATTGCGCTGCCGAGCTTCCGTCATCCTTTGCAAGCGGCTTACGTCCTTGGTCCGGAGCGCGGCTCGCTTTCGGACGATTTGCTCGCGCGCTGCGATTTCACGGTCAAGATCCCGACCAGCTTTTGCGTCAACGTCGCAATGGCGGGCGCTATCGTCATGTACGACCGCATCAAAAGTCTCGCTCCGTTCGCGGATCGGCCGATCTCGGAAGGGGGGCCGTCCGAGGCCTCCGGACAAGTGCGTGCGGATGGACACCGTAAGGGCCGGACGGACGGGTGACAGAATGGCGGTTAGCGCCGTATAAGAACCAGATTCGCCAGAACAGGGGGCTGACGAACTGCATGCGACCGCTCGACACGATTCCGCTTCTGCTCTCCGCCCTAGCAGCTTTTTGGATCTCACCGCTTTCTGCGCAAACAGCCGAGCCGGGCTCCTTGAAAACAGGAACTGCGGGCGACTGGATCATTCATCAGAATGCCGGCGACGGACCAAAAACCTGTTTTGCCGCTACGCAACCGCGGACGAAGGAGCCTGCGGGCGCCAATCGTGCGAAGGTGGTGCTCTATGTGTCGGCATGGCCGAAGGACGGCGTAAAATCCGAGTTCTCGGTGAAGCTCGGATATCGCATCAATCCTGACAGCCCCGTCACCGCGACGATCGGAGCCGAGGCGTTCAAACTTTTCGCTGAGGAAGATCGGGCTTACGTGGCCGACAACGCGGAAGAGCTCAAGCTTATCGAAGCCATGAAGCAGGGTTCGAAGCTGGTGGTGCAGGCGACGTCCACGCGCGGGACCCAGACGACGGACACCTATTCCCTGTCCGGTCTTGGCCAGGCGCTGCAGGCCATCGCGACGGCCTGTCCGTAAACAAGGCGTCTAGCCTGCAATGTTGCAAGCCCGCTAGATTGCTAGCGTGCTGGCTTGCTAGCGCACGCGCTCCGGATTGCGCAGCTGGACGTAGAGGGCGCCTTCACCACCATGCGAGATGGCGGCCGTCGTGTAGCTCACGACGACCGCGCGCAACTCCGGCTCGGAAAGCCACATGGGGACGTTCTTGCGCAGGACGCCGCGCTCCGACATCCCGTAGTCGTCATCGCTGCGCGCGCGTTGCGGCGCGCCTTTTCCGGTGATCACGAGCACCCACCGAAGGCCTCGCCCGAAACAAGACATCAAAAAACGCCTCAAGGCCGCGTGGGCCTCGTGCTGGCGCATGCCGTGCAGATCGATGCGCGCCTCGATTTCGAACTGACCCTGGCGAAGCTTGCGTGCTGCTTTGCGATCGAAGGTGTTCAGATCCGGCGCGGTGCGGACCGAAGACGCGGCGGGGGCAGGCGGTTTAGCGTGATGCTTCCCAGCGCTGGCGTGTCCGTGCGGACCTGATTTCTTGGCCGTCTTTGTTTGCGGCTCAAAGGGTGACGCGCCTTCCAGCTCCGACGCACCGGGGTGATGGCGGCCCTTCTTGCCCTTCAAGGGCTTGAGGGAGGATGCCGTGTGCTCCCAAAGGGCTTCATCTTCGTTGCTCAAGTGCCGTCGGCGCGGAGGACCAGGCTTTTTGGTCATGACGCCCTGCTCACGGTGTCCCCGGCGCGCGCGGAAGCAGCACATAGAAGCAGCCGGGGTGCTTGGTGCCGCCGGCGAGGCGCCCCGCGTCATCACCCGATCCGAAATAGATATCGCCGCGTTCGGGGCCACGGATGGCCGAGCCCACATCCTGCGCAATCATGAGACGCTGAAAGCCCTGAGACGCGATTTCCGGCTTGAGCGTCGGCGCGCTGACGTAAACGGGCGTTCCGATGGCATGAAACCCGGTGTCAACGGCGAGGCTCCGTCCGTCGGACAAGGGTATTTCGAGGGCACCGAGCGGGCCGTCGTCTTCGTTCTCAAGCTCGCGGAAGAAGATGAAGGACCGGTTTTCCTGCATGACCTCGCGGCCCCGCGCGGGATCCGCAGCAAGCCACGTCTTGAGCGCGCCAAGGGTCATTTCCTCGGGCGTAAAATAGCCCGCGTCGATCAAATGGCGGCCGATGGAGGTATAGGGATGGCCGTTCTTTCCATCGTAGGTAATGCGGATCGTCTGGCCGTCCGGCAGCCGGATGCGGCCCGAGCCCTGGATGTGCATGAAGAAGGTATCGACCGGATCGGACAACCAGAGCAGTTCGAGGGCTTGCCCCTTTAGCGCCCCATCCTCGATCTCGGCGCGTGTTGCGTAGGGCTCGATACCGTCTGCGGTTTGGCGCGCATGCGTCAAACCGTCGGCAAGCGCCCCGCGCTCTTCCTCACGCACCAAGTTCACGAGATCCGGCGGGCGGCGATAGACGGGGATGCGAAAGGGGCCGACGGGCGTTCGTGCGCCGGCGAGCACCGGTTCGTAGTATCCCGTCAGCAAGCCTTCTGCGCCGGTGTGGACCACGCGATGAGGAGTAAAGTTATCCTGGAAATAGGCCTTTGCGGCCGCTCCTGTCGAAATCCGATCAGCTATCTCCGCGCCCCGCAGTACGGCGGCTCGGAGCAGCGCGTCAGCAACCTGCGTTTTGCTTTCGGACGCTGTGGCTTGGCCCAGTGCGCGCGCGGACCGGATGAACGCCTTGAACGCGGCGAGATGATCGTCCGCCTGCCAGGCCGGGAGATCCGCGTACCTGACCTGCTCGAAGGCTACGTCGATCTTTGCCGACTCAGATGTGCGGGCCCCAAGCGGCATGGCTAAAGCGTCGTCGGTCGATGTTTCAGTTCGGCGCCTGGGTGCCGACGAGCTTCCAGTTCAGATTGCGACGCGCGTCCTTGCTGGAGATGTCGCGCGAAAATGTCCAGATGTCGGTCACGTCCTTGATGCGCGAGTCGTCGCCCTCGATGATGTTGCCGGCCTTGTCGCGCGTGGCGCTGATGAGCTGACTGACGAAGCGCACCGTGATGCTCGCCACGCCCTTCGGGCTGACCTCGGCTTCCAGGATGTCAGCCTTGTTGATACCGACGAAACTCTGGTCGATGACCTGCCCGCGCTGCTCGCGCTCGGCGATGGCACGGCTGAAGCTGTCGAGAACATCCGCGCTCAGGAGGTCGCGAAGAGTGCGGCGGTTGCCTTCGGCGAAAGCCGTGACGATCATCTCGTAGGCCTGACGCGCGCCGCGCAGGAAATGGTCGGGGTCGAACTGGGTGTCGAGCTTCAGGATATCCGTCAGCCGCTGGGCGAGGGTCGTGTCTTCGCCGGCGAACGACTTGATGCGGGCTTCGACCTCGGCCACGGAGACCGAAGTGTCCACGGGCTCCGCCTCCCGGTCGCGCCGCGGAAGGGCAACGACCTTGTCGGACTGTGCGCCCGCCGCCGTCTTCTGGAATTGAGCCTCGCGGCGGCGCTGCTCGATGCGGGCTTCGTCATCGTTCGTTTTTCGCCCAAGAACGCTCCTGAGCTTCACGATCGCGACAATGGCAACGATAAGGGAGAGAAGCGTCAGTAGATTGATTTCGCCATTCATTATCGGCAGCTTCCTGGCAAGGCCCGCGCAAACGGGGCGTTTGCCCTGATGTAAGATCGCTCGTGAAGTCCGTCCAGGCGCGGAGCGCCCGCGGCGACAAAGTTGCCGCATCCGGACGCGCGCTCATCATGACCCTCAACTTAGGCCACAACGAGGGAGAAGCCAACATTCTTAAGACGAAGGGGGCGGTAAAGGGTGCAACTTCGGGACATTGGCCGATTGCGACGCCGTCCGCTCCGTGATAGCCACCTGCCATTCATGACAGCCTGGAATTCCGATGGTCCCACCGATCCGCCGGACAGCCGGCGTCCGGGCCACCAACCGAGAGCTTTTCCGCGATGACAGACAAGTCCAAGGCGAACCCGAAGGAATCGGACGGACAGGATCCGGCAGCCCAGCAGCCGGTCGAAGTTCAGATCATCGGGCAGTTCATCAAGGATTTGTCCTTCGAGAACCCCAGCGTGGGCAAGCTGCTCGAGGGGCCGAGCGACACCCCGAATATCAAAGTCGAGATCAATGTGGGCGCCAAGCGGCTCCAGCAGGAGAATCTTTACGAAAGCGCCATCGAGTTCAAGGCGGTCGCGACCAGCAAGGACGGCACGATTTACGATCTCGAGCTGGTCTATGCCGGCCTCTTTCGCGTCAAGAACATCCCCGAGCAGGCGCTCGAGCCGTTTCTGCTGATCAACTGCCCGACCCTGATCTTCCCGTTCCTGCGCCGCGTCGTGGCCGACATTACGCGCGAGGGCGGATTCCCGCCGCTGCTGCTCGACCCGATCGATTTTGCGCAGCTTTTCATGCGCCGCCTCAAGGATCAGGCCGCCGCTTCCAAGCCCAACTAGGCCGTCTGGCTCAGGCCGTATCTTCGGGCGCGAAATAGCGCTTCCAGATCGCCTTGGGCCCGAGCGAGTCGACGAACGCGCGGTGAGCTGCGACTAGCTCCTCCGTCAACCGGACCGGCAGAGGTAGGGGGCGCGGACCGCGGACGGCGCGTGCGCCGTTGCGAGCCCGGTCGACTGCGCCGTTGCGCTCGGCCTGCAGACCCAGGCTCGCCTGACGCTCGCCCAAGAGCTCGACGTAAACCTCCGCGAGCAGGAGCGAGTCCATCAGAGCGCCGTGTTTGATGCGCTTCGAATTGTCGATGCCGTAACGTTTGCAGAGCGCATCGAGGCTGTTCGGACCTGCGGGATGACGGCGCCGCGCAAGCTGCAAAGTGTCGACCACCCGGCTCATGGAGATGGCCTGATATTTCAGGCGCTCCAACTCCATGTTGAGGAAGCCGATGTCGAATACGGCATTGTGAATGACGAGCGTGTCGCCGGCGATGAAGTCGATGAATTCTTCCGCGACCGCGTTGAAAAGGGGCTTGTCGAGCAGGAATGCCGTCGAAAGTCCGTGAACCGCTTCTGCTTCGGCCGGAACGGAGCGTTCGGGATTGATGAAGCGGTGAAACTCTCGCCCTGGCGGAATACGGTTGACGAGCTCGATGCAGCCGACCTCGATCAGGCGATCGCCCTTGCGGGGATCGAGACCGGTTGTCTCGGTGTCGAGCACGATTTCGCGCAGCATGAATGACCTTCGTTTTGCGGAGGTGACACGGACAACGCACTACGAGCGGAAACTCCGTCGAACTGCCCCGCCGGTTACGGCAGTCGCCAATCGCGGACAAACGCGTGGGCGGGCTTCGACTTGAGAGCGATCAGAATAGCATCGACTTGAGCTACGGTGTCCGCGAAGGCCCCGCCCGTATCCACAACGAAGTCGGCCCGGAGGCGTTTTTCTGCGTCCGGGAGTTGCCGCGCGAGCAGAGCATCGAGGCGATCGCCCGTCATGCCGGGGCGTTCGAGCACACGCGCACGCTGATGGTCGGCCGGAGCGGAGACGACGATGACGACGTCCACCTGCTCGTGGCGGCCGACTTCCAGGAGCAGCGGAATCTCAAGGACTGCCACTTCCATCCCATTGCGCTGGGCGTCATTCAAGAAGCATTGCTCCGCGCTGTGAACCAGCGGATGGACGATCTCTTCCAGCTTTCGAAATCGAAGGTCATCTCTCGCGAGGGCGGCGGCAAGCTTGGCGCGGTCCACCTGGC
>VFQO010047737.1_pt1 | contig 10998 bp, 14 predicted proteins | sample 3512331 | NCBI WGS metagenome assembly VFQO01 (sample SAMN10412371, study PRJNA504923) | tailings metagenome | isolation source: Replicate 3 from Balatoc abandoned mine | place: Philippines: Itogon, Benguet | collected 2017-08-28 | reverse complement strand
TCACCGTGCCCCTGGACTGCCCCAAGCTGCTGATGCGCGAGTTGGTGGAGAAGGTGGCTGCTGAGACCATCATGCGCGGCGTGCCAGGTGGGTGCATTTGGCTAGCAGCCCTGTCGTGCTCACAGTACGGTCAATGCACAGCTGCCGGTGGGCCCAAGCTTTCCCCTGCGCCACATGTGATGCACCTTTTGAAGCTCCAAGGAGCAGGACAATCGCGATCATGAGCCATTCCACTCTCACAACCGCAGGCGTGAGCAAGTCGTACACGCTGGACGCGGGGGCCAACGGGCAGCAGGTGCTGCAGACCGACGGCATCAACATCCGCGGCGTCTGGCCCTGCCAGGTGCGACACAGTTGGTGGGCTGTGGCTGGCGCAGCCCTAAGTTGCTTGTGCAGATGGCGCAGACGCAAGGGTGTGCTGCGTGCGAGTCGCTTCATCCCAGGGACTGCCTGCTGGGTGCATCTCAATTCATCGCAGGGCTGCCTGCTGCCTTACCACCCCGCTAGCGGCCACTGGCCAGCACTCGTGCCTCACCTTGCAACCTGCCCCTCCTGCCCCCAATGAGCAGGACCTGATTGACTGCGACCGCCTGTCCACCAACAACCCGGCTGCCATGCTGGCGGCCTATGGCGTGGAGGCCTGCCGAGCCACCATTGTCAAGGAGGTGTGCTCATGTTTACGCATGTGCCTCATGATGTGCACATCTGCTGCATTTGCTGGTGTGCCCCAGGACATACCTCACGTGGCCGCCTCTCAGCATGACTGCCCCGCCAGGTGGCGCCTCCCCTCCTGTGCATAATGCAACCCCGCTGCATCCGCCCCACCTCCCAACTGCCCGCAGGTGTCGGGTGTGTTTGGCGCCTACGGCATCGGCGTGGATGCGCGCCACCTGTCGCTCATTGCCGACTTCATGACGCACCTGGTGAGGCCCTTGGATGTTTTGAGTTACGTTCCTCCTTGCAATGCATTGTTGCACCACCAAGTTTGTGGGTAGCAAGTTGCGGTCTTCATGACGCACCTGGTGAGGTCCCTGGCTATTTGATTTGAGTGTCTGTGTGTTGCAATGGCTCGCCCAGTACTGGTGTGCAGCTTCACGTCAGCTTGCTGGAAATGCAACGCTCCCATGGGGCACCAGGGCCCTGGGAAGGAAATATCAGCCCGTGGGTGCGCGCTGCTCCCCCCTTGCACCGCCACCCCGCATGCCATGCGCGCCGACCGCTGCCCCGCACCACCCCTGTTCCCACCCGCAGGGCGGCTACCGGGCGTGCAACCGCCTGGGCATCGAGGCCTGCACCTCCCCCTTCCTCAAGATTTCATTCGAGACGGCGGCATCCTTCCTTGTTTCCGCCACCCTGCATGGAGATGTGGATGCCCTCACCTCCCCCGCCGCTCGCATTGTGCTGGGCCGGCCCGTGGGCGTGGGCACCGGCGCAATCGAGCTGGTGCAGGACATGCAGGCGCGGCCAGAGCAGCTGGCGTGCTGAAGGCGGCACGACGCATGCGCCTCGGCGCACCGGCCGACCGGCCGTGATGCTGCCCGCGGCAGCCCTCGCAGAGATTGATCACTTCATGTGTGCGTGTTTGTTGAGAGGTGGTGAGTACGAGAGACGAGTGTAAGGCTTCAAACCGTGAGTGGCCAGGCAGGCAGGCGAGGGCACTGTGCGCCGCCGGTTCGGCGGGATCGGCGCCGCCAGGTAGGCAGCCAGCGGAAGGGAGCGAATGGGTGCGCCCGGCTGCACAAAGCGGTTAAAACGTCAAAAGAACCGATGGTCAGAGCGCGGGGGCTGCCGGTGAAAGCGCCCCAGGGCGCGAGCGGCCGGCCTGCCATACCTGGATGTCCCTGCTCCCTTGTCCATTGGCGCATGCACACGTTGCAAGTGCACTGGGGGAGAGGGGAGCGAAGATCGGCCTGCATGGTGCCTGCCGTGCTGGCTCCTGCCCCGTTGAAGCCAGCGGCCGCAGGGGGCTGCTCCACTCGCTGCCTGTGCTTCCCGCATCTCACCAAGCAGCATCAAGTTTGTTGCCCAAACCGACGGGCAGTCAAAAGCTTGTGCAGACAGAGCCTAAGCGACTTGTGCGGTGAGCGGCTTGCAGGGCCCTGCCGCTCCCTGATTCGCTGCTACAATGTTGAGGGGGAGCAGTGGGTGCGCCTGGCGCACAGAACACACTGTGCTGCCGACCGCAGTGCCGGCGTCCCGCCTGGGCTCCCGGCGCCCTGCGCGCACATCCGCTTGATCGAATGCGGTCGCGATGTTGGCCAGCTGTGTGCCGCTGCGCCGCAAAGCACTGCCTCGGCACCGCCGGCGGGCGCCACCAGGCGCCACGCTGCCGACAGCCGCGGGGCCGCGACGGTGGCACTCGGCTGCGAGGCTGCTACTGCAGCCGTGCTGACCCCCCATTACCTTTGCAACGATTCCTAGATCTTCCTGAGCAGCGGGACCTCACTCCTGCTGGCCACGGGGCCTTGTGGCAGCCCCTTCCTGCACTCCCGTACCCCTAGCGGCCTACCACGCTCACCCACGTGCCCCACCCCCTGCCACCCATTAGCGCAGGGTATCTGGTAGCTAGCCATGCCTCCCAAGAAGAAGCGGCCTCTGGTGTGGCTGCCCCTGGTCTACAGGCCGCTGATTGGGGTGAGGGCGGGGGCGCGGCCGCACGGGCAGCTGGCTGGCCGGTCGCTGCCCGGCGCGCATGGTAGCACAGGCGGCAAAAAGCAGGACGGCAGAACAAGCAAACAGCTGCATCAGGCTCCGCGAAAGGCCCCTGCATGGCGGCTCAGCCGGATGCATGGCCTGGCACGCCCTTCACAGGCATCTTAATCCGGCTGTGCGCTGCCTCAATTCAGCCGCACACTACTGGGAACCCCACGCCTTGCCATGCTGCTGCCGGCCCTCAAACGCAACTCACCGCTCGCCCCTCCCTCCGGCGTCCTGTTGCCTTGCAGCCCGAGGGCGAGTATCGCGAGTACTACCTGCCCCTGAGCAAGGAGGAGATTGAGCGGGATCTGGAGCACCTGGGCAGCCTGCTGCAGGTGCGGCCGCTCGTCTGCTGGCGTGCTCTGCTTGCTGGGCTGTGAGGTGGCCTGGCCAGGGAGCCACGCATGGAACAGGGCGGTGCGCTGCCGAGCCGCTGCTATGAAGCGCTTAGCCTGGTGCACCGCATTCCTGGGCACCTCCCCTGTCTGCGGCAACTGCTGCGGTTCGTCCCACCTCGAAGCTGCCCGCCCATTCAGCGCCCCCTGCCTTGCACCCCTGCCCCGGCCCGCAGGCGGCGGCGCACGGCAAGCAGCAACGGCGCGCAGCGGCGGCGGCGGGCCGGCTGGCGGTGCAGCACGCCACGGGCGGTGGCGATAGCGAGGACCTGTCACCCAGCAGTGCGGGCATGGGGGATGACGGTGAAAACGAGAGTGGCAACCCCACAGAGGCAGCCTGGGCCGCGGCCCACAAGGCTGCAGGCCAGCAGCAGCACGCGGCGCAGCAGGTGGCCGCGGCGTAGCCGCGGGATTGAGCGGCAGCGCCGGGCGGCGGCGCGAGGCGGTGGCTGAGCCCCCGGCCGCCGCCGGCGCTGCGCCCCCTCCTCCAATTGCACCCAGGAATTCCCCGGGCATCCCTGTACATTTTTGCCCCGCGCCCGCTATTGCTTCCGGCCTTGCTTCTGCCCCTGTACCTTTGCCCCGAGCGTGCGCCGCCGTCCCCGCCCGCCTCCTTGCACCCCGTCTTTGCTAGGCAGCCCCCTCTTTGCCGGGGACGGGCCGGCGGCGGCCAACCTAGGTAGGCTGTTCCTTGACTGGCAGCTCACAACAGGCTGCCAGGTACCCAGGCAGCGTGCTCCCTGTAACACACGCCACTGGTGGCTGGGCGAGAGGGTTGACGGCGGCGTTGGTAAAGCGAGCGGCGACGGTGGGTGCGGCGGCGGTGCCTGGGTGGATTGGGTGAAGGGCCGCGGAGCCTGCCGCGGCCATGTATCACATTTGACATCTCTGCTGGGGGCCGCCCCGCGGCGAAATTGAGCTGCCAGCGATCCATGCAAGCCTGCTGCGTGCTTTCTGATGCTGGCCGCTTGAGGGCGCCAAAGCCCGTCTTCTCCCCGACCCCCCCCAATCACTCCAGCTCACCACCCTGACCACCAGCTGCGGCCCCCTGCTATCGTTCTGCAACGCCCACACTAGGCACAGACCGCTCGCGAGCACTTCAGCCAGCACGCTTACCCGCGCCCACGACTCACACAAGGCGCCAGCAGGTGGGCAAGGTGGTGGGAGGGGCCAGGGCCCAGAGCAGCGGGAGCAGCCACCCAGTCTCGTGTGCCGGCGTTGCGGGGTTGAATCCCGCCCTGCCTATCCGATTTTGCAGCTTGAACGGCAGGCGGGGCCCGGTGCTTGCCCTGCAGTCAACAGGCTCGCCCACGGTATGGCGCCTGCTGGGCAGCCCGCGCCAGCCCGCCCGCCAGGCCCCGATCGTGGCTCCCCACGCTCTCTGCTGTCTGCTGGAGGCCGCTGCTGCGCCTTGGCGTGCCGCCCCAACCCGCCCCGCTCGCGCCCGCTCCCCCAAGCAGGTCGCCCCTGTGCTTGACGACTCCCGCTTCACCCCACCAAAGGCCAAGAACATGCCGCCCAAGCGCGGGGTCAAGAAGCCCAAGGTGGGTCTTTGCCGCCGCCCGCCGCTCCATCAGGCGCCGCCAGCTGCCACCGCACGCGGCCGCAGCATTGCTTGGTCACCATGTGCACAGTGTTGCTGCGCCTCCAAGAAGGCTGCTGCGCTCAGTCACTGCATCCCACCCAGCAGCCGTGCCCTGCCTGACCCCCTGCCCCGATCCCTCTTCCTCCCTGCCTCAGGCCAAGGCCCCTACCCAGACGTTCTACTACCCGTACATGGCCGCGCCCATCCCCATCTCGCTGACAGAGGAGGACATCTCGATCGACATGCACATCATGCAGGCAAGTGCAGCGGCGGGGCAGGGCCTGCTAGCGCGCGACTGAGGGGGCCTGCCTGTGAACTGCGGGCTGTCGCCCGGCTGGATACCAGCACCGCGCCTAGTCACCTCCCTCACCTGCCTGCATGCCGGCCAGCACAGAACAACCCCCCTCTCCTGCCCCAATCGCCTTGCAGAGCCTGCTGGTGGCGCAGCAAGAGGCGGTGAAGCGTGCTAGCGTGGAGCGGGAGGTTGCTGCTCAGGAGCAGGCCCAGGCGGCTGCCGCCGCCGCTGCGCATGCCGCCAGCTATGCCGCTGCTCGCCCCGCCGCATTCCTGGCCCAGCCGCCCCGCATGGACTACCAGCAGACGGCTGCGGCCTATGCGGCTGCCGTGCAGGCAGCGCAGTCGGGCGCGCAGCAGCAGCAGCAGCAGGCGCAGGCGCAGCCGGCCAAGGCGCCAGGCCTGTCCAGCCCCTGCACCATGCAGCAGCTGCAGCAGCTGCCCCAGATGCAGCCCGCCGGCTACGCCCTGGCGTAGCGCTGTATGATATGCGCTCAGCTTGCGGTGCAGCACCGCCCAAGAAACACATGCATGAGGCAGCGCCGGCCTGCTCGCCGCGCCTGTGCATGCCTGCACGATCCCCTTTTCCAACTGGCACAAACTGCTTCCCACCCTCCTACACTCATGCGGCCCTAGCACCCGACTGGCACGGCTGTCGCCTCTGTGCCTGGCGCCATGGCAGCAAGCCGCATTCGCTGCCTGATCTTCGGGCAGCCCTGGCGTGCCTGTCCCCTCTTCTCTGTACCACTCCCCTCGCCCACACCCAACCCTCCAGATCCAATTCGATCCCCAACGAACGCCCCATGCTGCCTGCTCTTCTCTCGATGCCCTGCTCCTAGCTTGCTCCAACGTCCCCACTGCTGCCTGTACATGCCCGCAGTTTGCTCAATTTTTCACATGCCAGCGAGGGCTCACAAGCAAGCCCCGCCTGTAAATCAAGCCAACCGTGCCTGTGCAACGACAGGAGAGAGGCGCGCCGGCCTCCAGGGCAAAAGGAATCAACCGCGCTGTCAACAGAGTGCCACACTGCGGGTTCAGCCTACAATCAAAGCCAGTGCTGCCAGCCGAGCAGCGCCCGCTCAGGGGCGGGCGGGAGGCACCTGGTCGTTCAGCCACTCCTTGTTGGGCTGCAGCTCTCCCTTGCCCATGCTGGCCCGCGCCCATCGCTTTGTACCCTCGCTGGCGGTTGCGGGCGGCTGGCTGCCATCAGGAATCGCCTCCCTGCCCAGGCGCTGCACCTCGCCTGACACCTTGCCGGGGGCAGACTTGAGGGCGGAGCCCGCCTGCTCCGCCGCCGACTGTGCGCCCTCCTGCAGCGCGAGCAGCGCCCGGGAAGGAGGCAGTTAGGAGGGTTGGTTGTGCACGCCTGTGGGTGCAGCAGCTGCTTTTGTAAAGCCAGGAAGGGTGTCTTGGTGTACGATGGGTGCTGGCTGCAGTACTGTCGGGCAAGGCTGCTCATCCATGATCCACTGTGCCGCAGTACAACATAGCAACATGCCACACTCCAATACACTTGTCAGCACTGGTGCACTGCCGCCCCAGACCTGACCCCACCACCCCACCAAAGCCTCACAGCTCACTCGCAAACCATAGTGCCCACCTGCAGGGAGCGCGCCCCTCCCTTCACGCTCTCAGCCGCCTCCTCCGCCGCCCCCTTCACCGCACCAGCGCCCTCCTGCAGCAGCGACTTGGCTCCCTCCACTGCCCCACTGGCCGCCTCCCCGGCCTTGCCAGCCGCCTTGCCAGCCGCTCCCTGGGCGCCCTCCTTGGCTGACTTTGCTGCTTCGCCCGCCTTGCTGGCCGCGCCCTGGGCGCCCTCCTTGGCGGCCCCGCCAGCGCGCTCCGCACCCTGCTTGAGTGCGCCGGCAGCCGATTCGGCGCCCTCCTTCACTGAGCCTGCTGCTCCCTTTGCTGCACCTGCTGCGCCCTCGCCCGCCTGCCTCACTGCCCCCCCTGCCCGCTCAGCGCCCTGCCTGGCGCGCTCCGGCAGGGTGGCTGGCTCGGTGGAGGGCTTCAGGCTGTCGGCCGCCTCACTCAGTCGGCTGCGCAGCGCGTCGCCCAGGTCGCGCAGCGTCTGCTTGGGAACAAGGACAGCATGCATGATAGTGTTGGTTAAATGCATGGGCGGTTTTGTAGCAAAGATGTGGCGGCGCAGTTGCGATTCTGCAAAACCCTAAGCCGCACCCAGCAAATTAGCAGATGCACACGCCCGAAATCATGCCGCAAATCAGTCTGGCACATGCCATGTACCAGGTGAGGCTCACCTGTGCAATGTCGTTGGTGCCCGCCCCCGCATTGGCTGCCGCCTGTGGCGAGGTGCGCAGTGCGGGCGCCTGGGCTGCCGCCGGCGCGTCCAGCTGGCCGGGGAACTCGAGCGCAGACGGGCTGGTAATGACCGCAGTGCCCCTGCTGCCGTCCTCAGCCAGGGCCGGACCGGCATGCGCCAGCAGCAGGCCTGCGGCGGCGAGGGCGGCGGCGGCGGCGGCGGCCGCCGCCGGGGGCTGGCTGCTGCCCTTGGACGCGTCTGCAGCAGCAGCTGCGACGATGCTGGGGCGTGCCAGGCCGGGCCTGGGTGCGCAGGCACGCCTGGCAGGCGATGGCCTGGCGGCCAGGGCGGCAGGCCTGAGCGCAGAGGCGGCCAGCATCATGTGCGAGTTCAAGTGGACGGGCAGGGTGGGCAGCACAGCAAGCATCAGAGGGTTGCTGCCTCATGGCGAGCGTGGCGCCCGCTCAGCACCTGCTCAAGGCGCTCGTGCCAACGTGCCATCACCGAACATCGGATCTTATAGTGTTAGTCAAATGAAAGGATTAAACTGGAGGCAGAAGATCAGAGGGCTCAGAAGTACTAAGGCAGGATTCAGAATGGCAGATGGAGGGGCGTTGTAGATCGGGCATAGGCATACGTTGCATGTGTTCGGTTCAAATGGGGAGGGAGCAGCACCGGGCGCTGGCACCGACTCGTCATTCAGCGCTGCGCTCCAGCGTGCCTGCTGCACGTCTAGTTGCCAGAATCACGCGCCACAGCTGGAGCGGCCCGGGCGGCTGCATCACTGTGGTCCATCCTGCTGCTGCTGCTCTTGCTCCTGCTGCAACGGCTCTAGCGGTTCCAGCAGCCGATATGCCTCCAAGGCGTGCTCTCCATGCGGATTGGACACTCGGTCGGGGTCCACCACCTGCAACAGCGGTGGCAGCAGCGGTGCAGGAGAGGACAGGGTTTGGTTGAACAGGAAGCGGCAGGGCATCCAACCCAGCGCCCAGCTATGCACGTAAGCAGGGGCCGCCCATCGAGGCCCTGACCAGCTGCCTGCCTGCCAATCAGGAAACAAAATGCTGCATCACACCGTTCTGTACTACAGTTGCGAAGAACCCAAGCATCGTAGTGTGCCGTTGAGCACCCACCCACCTGCATGTAGTCGGCGGCCACGACGCGGCGCACCGCTGTGCGCGCTATGGTCTCCTCATCCATGCCATGCAGCACCCACACGCTCTGCAGCTCGTCCCGCCCCTCCTCAAGCCGCTCCACGCTCAGCTCGCTGCCCCGGATCTGCGGGTTGGTTTGGTTTGGTTGGAGGGAATGCACTGTGTGTTTTCAGCAAGTGGGAACAGAGCACTGCTGCATGCACCTGCAGCGGCGAACCTGCATAAGTGCATCGTGCAGCAGCGGCCAATGGCATCACTTGCAGCAGCTCACAGGATCTGGACAGGGCAGCACCACTGGCCGTTGATTGACACCGACATCGCAGGCACCCAGGCGGCAGTACTGAACGGTGCAATAACAGGCAGTGTCCGGTAAGGCCGGTGCAAATAGAAAAATAGATTCCGGGCATCCCCCCCCCCCCGAAAATTATTTGGAAATTGGAGAAATTTCGTACTTGGCAACTGCCTAAAATTGGGGCGCCGTGCGGCAGCGGCAGGCGGTGCAAAATGCCAGCTTTGCCGTCTGCTGCACTCTCTGGCCCGCCTGCGGCGCTTCCGGCAACCCTCCTACCATTCTTTGATAAGAATGACCCCAAAATTGGTCCAAGGGCCAAAGCTGGCTGTTTGGGTTGCCTTGGCGGGGGCCTGCAACCTGCTGTGCGTGCTGTGCAGGGCGGCTGCGGCAGCGACCACAGCAGAGGGCCCCGGGCAGCCAGGCTCCCTCAGCTTATGCGAAAGCCTATACAGCATGGCCTAATAACCAGGTTTCTAATGAAAAATCTGCTGAATAGTGCTATTTTCTCCCCTGCAAAGCTTGGTACGAAAGGCCGGTACGGTACGAAACACCCCCCTCCCCCCCGTTTCTTGTTGCGGCTGGACCCGCCCGGAATCTATTTTTCTATTTGCATCGGCCTAACCACTCGTGCACCCGGCCTTGCTCCCCCACCTGGCTGATGCGGCCAAGGGCCATGCCGCCATCCGGGCCGTCAAACAGCACCACGTCCCATTCTTGCAGCTCCGCCTGCACATACACCAGATCACAGGTGGGCAGATGGGCAGGCGACCGAAGCTGCGGCAGGCGGCGGACCCTCCCACGGCGGGCGGTGCTGCAAGTGCACGCTGTGCGCCCGGCGCTTGCACCTGTGCTGCTTTGCAACGCCATGCTCGTCGCCTGGGAGGCGCAGCTGGCCGCGCTGTCACTCTTCGGTGGAGCCCGAACGGCGACTGGCCAGTGCAGCGCGGCGGCTGGGCCAGCTGCTGAGCGTGCATGTTGCTCGTGTGCCGCGGGATGCGCTGGTGCATAAGAGCAGCCGACATGAGCCCGAGGGTGTCCCCGCCGCCGCTCGCGCCGCTTGGCCCGCTCTGTGCAGGCGATCAGGCCAGCGCCTGGGCCCGGCAAGGGGATGGAGCGTTCGGCCTACTGCCAAAATAAGAGGCCAGAGTGCCAGGTGGGCTGTGCACTGCGCACGTGTTCCCTGATTGCCGTCACCGGCCCTCCCACTCATGTGTAGCATTCCCATGCCGGCTGCCTGGGAGGGGTGGTCAGGCGCACTACTGCCTTCGCCGCTTGCTGAGATTAACGTGCGCAGCCACTGTCATGCAGCGATTGGGCAGCTTTACGTCTCTAACCTACAGCAAGGCAGACCTAGCAAGGCAGTTTGTGCGGTGTTAAATTCGCAGCTGGAGTCAACGGCGGTGGCGAGCAGCTTAAACAGTGTTGCTTGAGAAGGACCAGGACGAGATGCTATTCATAGCGCCATTGGAGGCAAACACATGAAAAATGGTGGGTCTGGTGAACTGATGGCAGTCTTTAATGCAAGCCGAAAAAAACCTAGATCAGTGTGATCACGGCGGTCGCCCACGGCGCGAACCCTAGCGCATGTCAAGCTCGCCAGCCGGGCTGCCCGTCCACCTGCTGCCCACAATCTCACTGCACTCTCATCCAGCGTTGATAACTGACGGCGATAAGCCGTTTGAGTGGGCGCAGCTCGTGCTGCGATGGCGAGCTTTGCATCGTTTGCCCATCTGGGCTCCGCACGCCTCCAGCACGCAAGCCACACGCGATCACGAGCGATCCCCAGGTGAGCGCCGCCTTCCGCTCCTGCCGCCGCCGCCGCCGCCGCCGCCGTCGCCGCTGCCGCCGCCTGCTTGGCTCATAGCTAACCGCTCCAACCGCTCCCACTCTCCACAGGCGCCGGCTTGCCAGCACCCACATAGCCGCCCAGCAACAGCAGGAGCGGCTGCAGCTGTCGTCAGAGGCTCGGGCCGCTGTGTACAGCCTGCGGCGAGTGAATGTGGGCGAAGTGCTGCGGCGTCTTGAGGACCCCTCGCTTGCCAATGAACCACTGATTGGAGGCACCACTCTGCTGCACGCACTAGCAGAGCAGCGGGACGCTGCTGCGGTGGCAGCTCTGGTACCGGCGGCGCTGGCTGCTGCGGCCGACCCCAACCACCCGGATTCTCAGGTGGGGGCTTGCATTCGCATGGGGAGCGGGTGCTGATGAATTGGGTGGCTTTGAACAGTGCTTGCACTGGCGATTCATGGCCCGCAGTGCATGCGCAGGTGCACTACAGGCTCTGCTGGGCAACAATCACAGGCTTGGAATCTGC
>VFQO010002526.1_pt1 | contig 10998 bp, 11 predicted proteins | sample 3512331 | NCBI WGS metagenome assembly VFQO01 (sample SAMN10412371, study PRJNA504923) | tailings metagenome | isolation source: Replicate 3 from Balatoc abandoned mine | place: Philippines: Itogon, Benguet | collected 2017-08-28 | reverse complement strand
CGGCCGTCCCTTTTTTTTCGGCGCACGTCGCTGCGGGATCGCCCTGGGCACTTTCGGGCACTGTTTGGTTCATACTGCCGCGCGATACACCGTCTGGAGGTCCTCTCTTGTCCGCTCCCACGTCCCGTCCGCTCCGACGCCTGTTGCCTCTGCTGGCGCTGGCGGCCGCTGCCTCGGCACAGGCCCAGGGTACCGTCTACCGCTGCGGCAACGAGTACACCAACGATCCGGCTGTGGCCAAGCAGCGCGGCTGCGCGCCCCTGCAGGGCGGCAACATCACCATCATTGAAGGCACGCGCCCCGCATCAGCGCCGGCCCCGGCAGCGGCACCGCGCCCCGGCAATGCCCCGCGTGTGGACAACGCCGCCCAGCGCCAGCGCGACGCCGACGCGCGCGCCACGCTGGAGGCCGAGTTGCGCAAGGCCGAGCAGCGCCTGGCTGAGGCACAGAAGGCCTACGCCAACGGCGAGCCGGAAAAGCAGGGCATCGAAGGCCGCAACCACCAGCGCTACCTCGATCGCGTGGCCGAGCTCAAGGACGCCGTGACCCGCGCCGAGAACGACGTCGCCGGCATCCGCCGCGAGCTGCAGCGTCTGTCGAACTGAGCGCTTCAGGGCCACGGGCGGCCCCGGCAGCCGCGCCGATTGCCCCACAATCGACGGCTTGAACAAGCCCGACACCTTCTCCCTCTTGAACCTGGTCACGCGGCGTGGCAGCGAACGTGGTGCTGCGCGCCCAAACACGTCCGCGCTGTCGCGCTTTCAGGCGCTGGACCTGCTGGCCACCCTGGTCGCGGTGGTTGACACCGACGGCCAGGTGCTGTACGCCAATGCGGCGCTCGAAGACGCGTTGGGCATATCGCGGCGCAGCATTGCCAGCGCGCGCCTGCAGGACTGCTTCACCGAGCCCGTCTTGCTCGACAACGCCTTGCAGGGCGCGCGGGGCAACGAATTCGCCGCGCTGCGCTACGACGCCTTCCTGCACCGCCTCAACCACGACCCGCTGCCCGTGCATGTGGTGGTGGCGCAGACCGAGCAGACCGGAGAAGTGGTGGTGGAGATGCTGCCGCTGGAGCAGCAGACGCGCCAGGAGCGCGAGGAGCGCCTGCTCGATCAGGCGCAGGCCAACAAGGAGCTGATCCGCAACCTGGCGCACGAGATCAAGAACCCGCTGGGTGGCATCCGCGGCGCAGCGCAGTTGCTGCAGATGGAGCTGCAGAGCAAGGAGCTGATCGAGTACACGCAGGTCATCGTGCACGAGGCCGATCGGCTGCAGTCCCTGGTGGACCGGTTGCTGGCGCCGCACCGGCGCCCGCACGTGGTGGGCGACGTCAACATCCACGAGGTCTGCGAGCGTGTGCGCTCGCTCATCGTGGCCGAGTTTCCCAAGGGCTTGAAGGTGGTTCGCGACTACGACACCTCCATCCCCGAGTTCCGCGGCGACCGCGAGCAGCTCATACAGGCCGTGCTCAACATCGCGCACAACGCGGCACTGGCGCTGTCTGAACGCATCGAGGCCGGGGACGCGCGCATCACCCTCAAGACGCGCGTGGGCCGCCAGGTCACTTTCGGCAAGCAACGCTACCGGCTGGCACTGGAATTGCATGTCATCGACAACGGGCCCGGCGTGCCGGACTCGATCAAGGACCGCATCTTCTTCCCGCTCGTGTCGGGGCGGGATGGCGGCTCCGGCCTGGGGCTGACGCTGGCGCAAACCTTCGTGCAGCAACACCACGGCCTGATCGAGTGCGAAAGCGAGCCGGGACACACGGACTTCAAGATCCTGATCCCGTTGCCCTGACCGATATTCACCACGCAAGCTGCGCCACCTGAAGGGACGACCGTTACATGAAGCCGATCTGGATAGTGGATGACGACCAGTCCATCCGCTTCGTGCTCGAGAAGGCTTTGCTCCGTGAGAACCTGCCCACGCGCAGCTTCACCAACGCCACCGATGTGCTCAAGGCATTGGTCGAGGCGCCCGACAGCGAGGGCCCGCAGATCCTGGTGAGCGACATCCGCATGCCCGGCGGCTCGGGCCTTGACCTGCTGGAGAAGGTCAAGCAGCGCTTCCCGGCGTTGCCCGTCATCATCATGACGGCCTTCTCCGATCTCGACAGCGCGGTCTCCGCCTTCCAGGGCGGTGCCTTCGAGTACCTGCCCAAGCCCTTCGACCTCACCAAGGCGGTGGAACTCATCCGCCGCGCGGTGGACGAGAGCCAGCGCGAGGAAGTGTCCGAGGAGCGCCTGAGCGCGGTGCCCGAGATGCTGGGCCAGGCGCCGGCCATGCAGGACGTCTTTCGCGCCATCGGCCGCCTGAGCCAGAGCCAGGTCACGGTGCTCATCACCGGCGAGTCGGGTTCGGGCAAGGAGCTGGTGGCGCGCGCCCTGCACAAACACTCGCCGCGCGCCAGCGGCCCCTTCGTGGCCATCAACACCGCCGCCATCCCCAAGGATCTGCTGGAGAGCGAGCTGTTCGGCCACGAGCGCGGTGCCTTCACCGGCGCGCAGACGATGCGCCGCGGCCGCTTCGAGCAGGCCGATGGCGGCACGCTGTTCCTCGACGAGATCGGCGACATGCCGTTCGACCTGCAGACGCGCCTGCTGCGCGTGCTCTCCGACGGGCACTTCTATCGTGTGGGCGGCCACAGCGCCGTGCGTGCCAACGTGCGCGTGATCGCCGCCACCCACCAGAACCTGGAGCAGCGCGTCAAGGAAGGCGTGTTCCGCGAGGATTTGTTCCACCGGCTCAACGTCATTCGCCTGCGCCTGCCCGCGCTGCGCGAGCGCCGCGAGGATGTGCCGATGCTCACGCGCTTCTTTCTGCAGCAAAGCGCCAAACAACTCGGCGTGGAGCCCAAGCGCATCTCGGAGTCGGCGCTCAAGCTGCTCGGCACCTTCGACTTCCCGGGCAACGTGCGCCAGCTGGAGAACGTGTGCCACTGGCTCACCGTGATGGCGCCGGCGCAGGTGATCGAGATCAAGGACCTGCCGCCCGAGGTGCTGGGTGCCGTGGGCGGCGCCGAAGCCGCCGCCGCCATGGCCATGCCGGCAGCCCTGGCGCCCGCGCCTGCTGTGGCCGTGACAGCCGCGGTGTCGGCCTCCGCAGTGCCGCTGCCCGAGATGCCGCCGCGCCCGGTGGCGTCCCCCATGCCGGCAACTGCCGAAGCCGTTGGTGGGAACGCCTCGTGGGAAGCCGGCCTGCAGGCCGAAGCCCTGGCCTTGCTGGAGACCGGCCGCACCGACGTTTGGGACGTGCTCACGCGCCGCTTCGAAACCCGCCTGATCCAGACCGCGCTGGCCAACACGCGTGGGCGGCGCATCGAAGCCGCTCACAAGCTCGGCATCGGGCGCAACACCATCACGCGCAAGATCCAGGAACTGGGGATGGAGTGATCCCCGCGGTGCTCACGAGAGCGTGAGCACCACCGGGGCGTGATCGCTCGGGCGTTCGTTCTTGCGCGGCGCCTTGTCCACCGCGCAGGCGCTGGCGCGGGCCTTCACGGCCTCGCTCACCAGGATGTGGTCGATGCGCAGGCCGCGGTTGCGGCGAAACGCCAGGTCGCGGTAGTCCCACCACGAGTAGTTTTTCTCTGGCTGGGCAAACAGGCGCACGCTGTCGGTGAGGCCAAGCGCGATCAGGCCCTGAAGCTTCTCGCGCTCCTCGCTCGTGCAGTGGATGGTTTCGTGCAAACCCACCGGGTCCCAGACGTCCAGGTCGTCGAAGGTGATGTTGTAGTCGCCCATCAACACCAGTTGCGGATGCGCCGCCAGCTCCGCGCGCACCCACTCGCGCAACGCATCGAGCCAGCGCATCTTGTAGGCGAACTTGTCGCTGCCCGGCGCCTGCCCGTTGGGGAAGTAGGCACCGATCACGCGGATGCCGTCCACCGTGCCCGCGATCACGCGCGACTGCTCGTCCTCGAAGCCCGGGATGTTCTTCACCACGCCGGTCAGCGGCGCCTTGCTGATCAGGGCCACACCGTTGTAGGTCTTCTGCCCGAACCACTGCGCCTGGTAGCCCGCGTCGGCAAAGGCCTGTGCGGGGAATTTGTCGTCGGTGAGCTTGAGCTCCTGCAGCGCCAGCACATCCACGGGATGTGCTGCGAGCCAGTCGAGCACCTGAGGCAGGCGCACGGCCAGTGAGTTGATGTTCCAGGTGGCGAGCTGCATGGTCAGTCCTTGCGTTCGTAGGTCACGAAGGCGAGCGGCAACCCGTTGGCCGCGGTGTGGGCCTCGCGCGCGGTCTCGGTCCATTCGGGGCCGAGCGTGGGCGCGAAGGCGTCGCCGTCGAAGTCGCGCGCGATCTCGGTCACCACCGCGCGTTGCGCGTGCGGCAGCGCCTGGCGGTAGACCTCGGCCCCGCCGATCACCCAGGCCTCGGGTGCGTCGCCGCAGGCGGCCAGGGCCTCGGCCACCGAGCCGGCGCGGTGCGCGCCCTCGGCCTGCCAGGCGTTGTCGCGCGTGAGCACGATGTTGCGCCGCCCGGGCAGCGGACGAAAGCGTGGCGGCAGCGAGTCCCAGGTCTTGCGGCCCATGATCACCGGGCTGCCGAGCGTGGTGCGCTTGAAGTGCGCCAGGTCCTCCGGCAGGTGCCAGGGCAGGGCGTTGTCCTTGCCGATGACGCCGTTGGCCGCGCGCGCGTAGATGAGGTTGAGGCGGGTCATGGCCGTCATTGTGCGGCGGGCACCGCTGGGCGCGCGCGCGACGGCCACAGCACGCTGCCGATGGCGATCATCACGAACACGATGGCCAGCCAGTCCTGCCAGTGCGGGATCTCGCCCACGATGAAGGTGGCCGACAGCGTGCCCACCAGTGGAATCGCCATCACGCTCATGGCGCTGGTGGCCGGCGGCAGGTGCCGCGCCAGCCCGAACCAGATGAGCTGCGCCACGCCGTAGTTGATGACCACGCCGTAGGCCAGCGCCAGCCACATGGGCAGGCTGAAGCGTTGCGGTGCGGGCACGGGCTCGATGGCGATTGCCAGCACCCACAACACCGCGCTGCCCAGCAGCAGCATCCACACCGTGACGGCCATTGCCGAGAGCTGGAAGTGCGCGCGCTTGAAGGTGAGTGTGCCCAGGCCCCAGCACGCCGCGGCGCCGAGCATCCATGCAATGCCCGCGGGACGCCCGCTCAGGCTTTGCAGCTCATGCCACAGCAGCAGGCCGATGGCAATGGCCGCTGCCACCACCGCCAGCCGCACGCGCGGCGTGATGCGTTCGCCGAAGAAGGCCGCGCCCATGAGCACGGTGAAGATCGGCATGGTGAAGCCGATGATGGCCGCGCGGCCCGAGGCCAGCTCCTGCACGCCGAAGATGGACAGTGTGTGCCAGCCCAGCACGTTGGGCAGGCCCAGCCAGGCGATGGTGAGCCATTCGCGCCCCTGCGGCCACATGCGCTCGCCGTGGCGCCGCACGTAGATGAACAGCCAGGCCGCGCCGAGGAACATGGTGCTGGCGCGGAAGTACAGGGGGGTGAGCTCCTGCAGCGAGAGCTTCATCATGGGCCAGTTCACGCCCCACATGAGCGTGAGGCCCACCAGGGCCCAGAGTTGGCGGCGACTGAGCATCGCGCGCTCAGACCGCCACGGGTGCCTTGATGACCGGGTGGTGCTGGTAGTCCACGATCTCGAAGTCGTCGAGTTCGTAGTCGAAGATCGACGCCGGGCGGCGCTTGATGTTCAGCGTGGGGTAGGGGTAAGGCGCGCGCGAGAGCTGCAACTGCACCTGCTCACGGTGGTTGCTGTAGATGTGACAGTCGCCGCCGGTCCAGATGAACTCGCCGACCTGCAGGTCGCACTGTTGCGCCAGCATGTGCGTGAGCAGCGCGTAGCTGGCGATGTTGAACGGCACGCCGAGGAAGATGTCGGCGCTGCGCTGGTAGAGCTGGCAACTGAGTTTGCCGTCGGCCACATAGAACTGGAAGAAGGCGTGGCAGGGCATCAGCGCCATCTTGTTCAGGTCGGCCACGTTCCACGCGCTCACGATGATGCGGCGCGAATCCGGGTTGGCCTTGAGTTGTTTGACGACCTCGGCGATCTGGTCGATGTGGCCGCCATCGGGCGTGGGCCAGCTGCGCCACTGCACGCCGTACACGGGCCCCAGGTCGCCGTCCTCGCGCGCCCATTCGTCCCAGATGGTGCAGCCGCGCTCCTGCAGCCACTTCACGTTGCTGTCGCCGCGCAGGAACCACAGCAGTTCCACGATGATGGCCTTGGTGAACACCTTCTTGGTGGTCACGAGCGGAAAGCCCTCGTTGAGGTCGAAGCGCATCTGGTGGCCGAACACGCTCACGGTGCCGGTGCCGGTGCGGTCCGTCTTGGGCACGCCCGTGGTGAACACGTGGCGCATGAAATCTTCGTACTGGGAGCGGACAGGGCGGGCGGCGTTCATGGCCCGGCATTTTGCCTTGCCGGCGGTGACCGCGCTGTTCAGGGCGCGCGCGAGACCTGGTTGCGCAGCAACGGCGACGGCTCCGTGAGCCGTTCGTCGTACGGGTGCTCGGTGAGGGCGTAGAAACGCTGGATGCGCTGCACGTACTCGCGCGTTTCTGCGTAGGGCGGCACGCCGCCGTGCTTGTCCACCGCGCCTTCACCGGCGTTGTAGGCCGCCACGGCCAGCGGCACCTGGCCGCGGAAGTAGGACAGCAGCCAGCGCAGGTAGGCCATGCCGCCGCGGATGTTCTGCTCGGCGTCGAAGGGTTTGCGCACCGCAAAGCGCGCCGCTGTCTCGGGGATGAGCTGCATCAGGCCCTGGGCGTTCTTGTCGGACAACGCGTTCGCATTGAAGTTGGATTCGGCGCGGATCACCGCGTAGACGAGACCGGGCTCCAGCCCGAAGCGCGGCGCGAGCTTGTAGACGATCTTCATGATGCGCTGCTGTTCGGGCGTGTCCACGTGCGCGCGGTAGGCGGTGGACAGGGCGGCCTTCTCGTCGGCCAGGCGCTGCTGCTCGGCGCGCTGCGCCGCGAGTTGTGCCGCCTGCTGTTCGGCCTCGCGCACGCAGTCGGGTTTTTCGGCGGGCACACCCAGGAGCTTGAACATGGCCTCGCCCTGCGCGCTGCCCAACAGCGCGGCGCGCGCGAACCAGTGTGCAGCCAGGCCATCGTCGCGCGCCACGCCGCGGCCGTTGGCGAGCATCCAGCCCAGGTTGTAGGCCGATACCGCATCGCCGGCGAGCGCGGCCTGGCAGTACAGACGCATGGCCTCGCCAGGGTCGCGGCGCACGCCTTCGCCGTGCTCTAGCGCGATGGCCTGTTCGCGCCATGCCTGGCGCTGAGTGGCGTCGCCCGCGTGCGCCGTGCCCGCGAGCAGACCCAGGCCCATGGCCAGGGCCAGGGCCAGGGCCAGCAGGGCTGTGCGCAGCGGCATCGTCGGGTTCATGGGGTCAGAACGCGTCCAGGGTTGAAGCGGTTGTGCGGGTCCAGCGCCTGTTTGATGCGGCGCATCAGCGCGAGCGCGACCGGGTCCTTGAAGTGGGTGAGGTGTTGCGCCTTCAGGCTGCCCACACCGTGTTCCGCGCTGATCGAACCATCGTAGCGAGACACCGCCTCGAACACCAGTTCGTTGACGCGGATTTCCGCCTCCTGCAGGAACTTTTTGGCATCCGCGCCGGCCGGCGCCTGCACGTTGTAGTGCAGGTTGCCGTCGCCCAGGTGGCCGAAGTTCACCAGCCGAACGCCCGGTATCTCGCGCTGCAGCAGCGCGTCGGTCTCGTCACAGAAGGCCGGGATGCGCGAAACCGGGATGCTGATGTCGTGCTTGATGTTCAGGCCTTCCTGGGCTTGCGCCAGGGGAATGCTCTCGCGGATGTGCCACAGCGCGCGCGCTTGCGCGATCGATTCGGCCACCACGGCGTCGCTCACCAGACCGCGCTCCATGGCGGCCTCCAGCAGGCCTTCGAACTGGGTGCGGGCGTGGTCTTCGCCTTCGCTGTCGCTGTTCTCCAGCAATACAAAATACGGTGCCCCCACGCTCCCCGCTGCGCTGGGTTCGCTGCTCCCCAGGGGGGCTGCATCGGGCTTGGTGCGGCCCTGCGCCGATGCGGCGCTGTCTCGCCACAGCGGCACCCGCAGTTGCGGCATGTGCCGATCGACCAGCGAGAGGGCGAACTGCCCCATCACCTCGAAGCCGGTGAGCCCGGCGGCCAGACGTTGCTGTGCCAGGCCCAGCAGGTCCACGGCGGCCTGCAGCGTGGGCACGGCGGCCCAGGCGGTCAGTTTGGCTGCGGGCTGCGGATGGAGCTTGAGCGTGGCCGCGGTGATGATACCCAGCGTGCCCTCGCTGCCCACGAACAGGTCGCGCAGGTCGTAGCCGGTGTTGTCCTTGCGCAGGCCGGAGAGGCCGTGCCAAACCTCGCCGTCGGGCGTGACCACCTCCAGGCCCAGGCACAGGTCGCGCGCGTTGCCATAGCGCAGCACCTGCGTGCCGCCCGCGTTGGTGGCCAGGTTGCCGCCGATGGTGCAACTGCCCTCGGCCGCCAGGCTCAGCGGGAACAGCAGGCCCTCGGCCTCGGCGGCCTGCTGCACCGCCTGCAGCACGCAGCCGGCCTCCGCCGTCAGGGTCAGGTTGGCGCGGTCGATGGCGCGCACGGCGTTCATGCGTTGCAGGCTCAACACCACCTGCGTGCCAGAGCCATCCGGCACCGAGCCCACCACCAGGCCGGTGTTGCCGCCTTGCGGCACCAGGCTGGCACCGTGTGCCGCGCAGGCGCGCACCACGGCCGCCACCTCGGCGGTGCTGGCCGGGCGCACCACCGCCAGCGCGTGGCCGTGGGCGCGCTGGCGCCAGTCGCGTTCCCAGGCGGTGAGGTCGTGGGTCTCGCGGGTGAGCACATGGCCCGCACCCACCGCTGCGCGCAGCGCCTCCAGCAGGGCGGCGGCGTTCATGGCTCGCGCGCCACCGCGCGTTCGGCGGCGGCGTTGGCGGCGGCCACGTCGGCCGCCACGGCCTCGGCGCCGGCGGCGCGCAGGCGCAGCCGCACGTGCAGTGCACAGGCCACGAACAAGGCCACGCACAACAGCGTCTGCAACACCGCCATCAGCGTGGACAGGCCGCTTTCGCCGCTGGTGGCGCGCACCACGCCCTCGGTGAAGTACAGCCACACCAGCAGGCTCACCCAGCGGTAGGTGTACATGCGGTTCTTCAGCAGGCCGGCCAGCGGCACCGCCAGCGGCAGCACCTTGATGGCCCACCACGAGCCGCCTTCGCGCAGCGGGGCAAGCCAGAGCTCCCACGCCAGGCCGACCGCGATCAGGCCGACCAGGCTGGCCACGGCCAGTTGCCGCGTGAGGGCCACGCGCGAGGCCGTTTCGGCGGAATCGACCGAAACGGCCGTATCGAGGGGAGGGGAGGACATGCAGGCGGGCCCGAAAAAGGAGGCTGGCATGATACCGGGATGACCCTGTCCGAGCGGCTTGAAGCCCTGTCCGAACTCGCGCGCCGCTTCTGGCACGGCGTGCTGGTTTTCCCCTGGCAGACGACGGCCTTCACGCTGCGCGAGCGCTTCCGCGAGGACCGTCTGGGCATCACCGCCAGCAGCCTGACCTTCACCACCACCATCTCGCTGGTGCCGCTGTTCACGCTGGCGCTGGCCATCTTCAGCGCGTTCCCGATGTTCGAACGCCTGCAGCGCACGCTGCAGCGCAGCCTGGTGGAAAGCCTGGTGCCCGAGAGCATTGCGCGCCCGGTGCTCACCTACCTCAACCAGTTCGCGGCCAAGGCCACCGAGATGGGCTGGGCCGGCGCACTGGCGCTGCTGGTGACGGCGCTGGCACTCATCCTCACCATCGACCGCAAGCTCAACGACATCTGGCGCGTGCGCCAGCCGCGCCCGATCACGCAGCGCATCCTGGTGTACTGGGCCGTTCTCACGCTCGGGCCGCTGCTGCTGGCCGCCAGCGTGGCCGTCACCAGCTACGCCATCGGCAGCCCGCGCGACGTGGCCGCGTTGCCGGCGCCGCTGCGCCTGCTGCTTGATTCGCTGCAGCTCTTCATGGTGACCGGCGGGCTGGCCGCGCTCTACCGCTATGTGCCCAACACGCGCGTGCGCTGGAGCCATGCGCTGGTGGGCGGCTTCTTCGCGGCGGTGGCGCTGGAGCTGGCCAAGGGCGTGCTGGCCTGGTACCTCAAGCAGGTGCCCACCTTTTCGGTGCTCTACGGCACCTTCGCCACCGCGCCGATCCTGCTGGTGTGGATCTACCTGGCCTGGGTGATCGTGCTGCTGGGCGCGGTGATTTCGGCCTATCTGCCGAGCCTGCTGGCGGGTGTGGCGCGCCGCGGTGACGCGCCGGGCTGGTCGTTCCAGTTGGCGCTGGAGGTGCTGGCCCAATTACACGCGGCGCGCACCGCCGATCCCAAGGGCCAGAGCCTGGAGGCGCTGGCGACGGCGCTGCGCGTGGAGGCGCTGCAGCTCGAAGAACCCGTAGCCACGCTGGTCGCGCTGGACTGGCTGGGCCGGCTCGACGAGGAAGGCGAACGCTATGTGCTGCTGATCGAGCCGACGCAGACGGCGCTGGGACCGCTGATGGAGCGGCTGCTGCTGTCGCGCCAGAGCGCCACCGCGCGGCTGTGGCAGCGCGGCCACTGGGCGGACATGACGGTGGCGGAGGTGTTGCCCGAGCCCCTCATGTTGCGATGAGAACGTGTTGACGATCCCGGACGCGGGTCGGGCATCGCTGATCCAGGGTGATCTGCGGCGTTGCAAATCCTCGCCATGGCACCGCCATGGCTGTGGTTTGCGCCTTGCATCTCACCCCAGCTCAGCGCTCCCGCCCTCGCGCCGAGACCGTCAACACGTTCTGAACGGCGCCGCCAGAAACCCCCGGAACCGCGCCCGCCCGCCGCGCGTGGGCGCGGCGGTGAGCTGGTACGTGGGGAAGCGTCGCAGAAAGCGGCCGATGGCGATGCGGCCTTCCAGGCGCGCCAGGCTCAGGCCCGCGCACTGGTGGATGCCGAAGCCGAAGGCCAGGTGCTTGTTCGGCTCGCGCGCGATGTCCA
>VFQO010047736.1_pt1 | contig 11000 bp, 15 predicted proteins | sample 3512331 | NCBI WGS metagenome assembly VFQO01 (sample SAMN10412371, study PRJNA504923) | tailings metagenome | isolation source: Replicate 3 from Balatoc abandoned mine | place: Philippines: Itogon, Benguet | collected 2017-08-28 | reverse complement strand
GGGCCGGCGTGTGTATGCATCATGTCCTTGCAGGTCAGGCCAGCATGGAACGCGAAGGCCGTAACGAGGAGGGTCAGTGCATTGCCGCCATTAAGACGGGTGAGTACGTTGCGTGTGCCGCCGCATTGTCCAGGAGGCTTGTGCAGCTCATATAGTCTTCCTTGCATGCAGCACATGATGGCATACCTGTAAACATACAAGTACGTACTACAGCACATTACCAGTATGCATACATGTGAGCCGTCGTGTGTGTAGGTGGCCTGGGAGGTCAGGCCAACGCTGCACTCGGTGGACGCTCATATACCCACTCCAATCGTCAACCTACTAAGAACTCCATTGACGGCCAAAAACACGAGCTGTACCACACCAAGTGCGGGCAAATGAGCATCACTGCAATTAACCTTAGATCCCGGGGCTGGCCAACAGTACGCTGTAGCCATTGTAAGAGCCCAAATAGTGTCAGTGGCTACACTAAGGAGGGTCTCGAGCCACGCTGGGACAAGGCAACGCAGACGCTGTCATGGGTACACGTCGAACAAAGCAAGGAGACAAAACGCCAGAAGTTGGCATAGGGAGGTGTACTCTGACCTGACCCACCGCTGCAGTGTACACGGACACCATGTACCTTAGTTTATTTTCTTATGCCTTGACTGTTCACCTTAGTTTATTTTCTATGTATATCTGTGCGCTCGCTACTTAACGTGGCATGGTTCCAGACATAAGTACGCATACGGTAGTCATTAGGCGCAGCGCACTCGCCTGCGGCTCGCTTGCTGCTCTATACACCCCCCCGGCCACACGGCCAGATGGGCAGAATGCTGCTCTGCTAGCCTCCTGATGACACTCTTGCTTGGAAAAGAGCTCCCAAGACAAAGCAATGAAAACGTCGGGTTGAGCAGATTGGTGTTCTGCTAGCTTCATACTGACATTCTTGCCATCTAAAAGGCTCAGAAGAGACAATGCGGGAAAACGTCGACGTTACAGACTGTGCGTAGCCTCTCGCGAGCCCCTGCTGGGCCTCCGCCGCACCTAAGATCCTAGCCACACTAAGCAGCTGTGACACACAATGCTGGGTCAGTCAATCCTGCACGGTGGGCTGGCCCGGACGTCCACAGGGTAGGTAGTCACATCCAGAGTCACAAGCGCCGCTCGTTCCCTGCAGGCCAAGCCAGCACGCCCGCTGTCAGCAGCACTGCAGTACTATGTTCACGCTTGCTAGAGGTACTGCTGGTCTGCACACACCTGCCGCAGGCCAAGGAGGGCGCACTTGTCATCCGCAGTAGCCAGCCGGCCACTGCCTCTCTGTCCCTTGCCACGCACCAGCCTCAGACCTCAGCGCCGCACCACAGTCGTCTGCTCAGCACGGAAAGGTGGGCGCAGCGCTCTGCGCACCTGTAGTCCGCTGAGAAGGCAGTCACGCACTCGCAGGCAACTCTCAGCATTGACCAACGTCCTCCGGGCTCTTTTCCACGCAGGTAGCCTCTATGACATCCTTGGTGTTTCTGAGTCAGCCACAGAGCGTGAAATCAAAAGCGCGTACCGCAAGAAAGCTCTCAAGCTGCACCCAGATGTCAACAAGGCCCCAGACGCGCAGCAGCAGTTTATGGAAGCCAAGACAGCGTTTGAGACGCTCGTAGACCCTAAACAGCGTGCAGAGTACGACAGACGCTACAGAATGGTACGCAAACCCACAGTGCAGACTATCACCCGCAAACCGCCATGTCAATACACGCGTGCACTGATACGAATTGCAGGACAGTGCTACAGCGTGTGTCTTACGAGCATGCGTGTGTACCACGGAAATTGACGAACTGTCTGATGCGAACCTGACAAGTGTTTGTGTGTGTGTGTGTGTCTGTGTGTGTGTGTGTGTGTGTGTGTGACATGTACTCAGGGATTCGGGTCCGCGTCAGACTGGGGGTCATCCCGTACAAGCTCATCGTACGGCTCGTCGAGCTCATCGTACGGCGGGTACGGCGGCGGTTACAAACGGCCCAACAGCCAGCCAGAAGACAACTACACATTCGTGAGTGCGTGCATACACAGTTGGTTCTATGCCCCGCACTCGACGATACGCCTTTGTCTGTTTGCGCGCATGTGTGTGTGTGTGTGTGTGTGTGTGCGTACTGACATGTGTGTGTGTGTGATCTGACAGGACGATCTGTTACGTGATCTAGACAAGGAGTTTAGTGGGTGGATGTCTGACAAGACGAAGGGCAAGGAACCAAAGAGTCTGATAGAGGAGCTAGAGATGCTGGGGGAGGTGAGTCTGACACACATACGTACACACACACAACGCGCCCGCGCGCACATACACACATATGGACCAGGGCGCGTTGTGTGCTTGGGGAGGTGAGCGTGGCACACACACACACAACACACACACACACACACACACACACACACACGTGACTAAGAGCCTAATGAAAGAGCTGGAGATGCTAGAGGAGGTGAGCAGGGCACACACATACACACACGCGTGCATACGCAGCCTACTTGTCCCTCTTCTCGCACACAGCACGAAGGCAATGGCGGCGTGACAGGGAGCCTTGTGTATGCCCATCCTCCGCACCGCACCGTCTAGCCATCTTACACACACATGGCTAGAGAAAGCGCGTGTTCTGGAAGCCAGGGATGTGTGCGTTGCATGAGTTCTCTTGTCTGCGTGCGTATATGCCTCTTTATGCCTGTGTGTGTGTGTGTGTGTTGTACACAGGAGTTTGTCGACTTCCTTGAAGACTCCCTCGGTGTTAAGACTGGCAGCAAAGACAGCAACAACACTAACAACACTAAGACTAGTGCCTCAGACAGTAAGAACAGCAGTACATCCGACACAAGCGGCGGTACAAGCAGCAGTACGAGCTCCAGCAGCAGTACAAGCAGTACAAGCAGCGGTTACAAGAACCCGGTAGAGCAGTTTGACGAGCTATGGAAGAAGTACGGAGATCCGTTCGTACAGCAGGCCACCGGCAGTACAGGCAGTACAACCGGCGGTAGCAGTACAAGCAGTACTGCGGGCGGGAGTACGAGCAGCAGCGGGGGAAGCACACGGACCAGTACGAGTACGAGCAGCAGCAGCACCAGTCAGACATACAGCAGCAGCAATAGTGGTTATAGTAGTAATAGTAGTAGTGCAAAGAAAGATGACGATATAGATGCGATGTTAGCGGCGCTAAAGAAGAAGATCAGAAAGGAGTGAGGGTCAGGGTTAGGGTAGGGTTGGCGACAGATTGAGGGTTTAGGTTCAAACAGTGACAATAGAAGAGTGTTGAGTGGCCAGTAGCGCGAGAGCAGAGACGCTGACGCGCGTTTTTTTTGCACAGCCATTCACCACATGTATGGCTCTGCACGACACGGTGACTGATGCTGTAGGGTGCGTGTTGCAGTGCTATTAGCAGGGGTGGTGTGAGCACAGAGAGTGGGTGGCTTTGCATGCCTAGCTTCTTGCGCTTGATAGATGTATACTGCGCTATGTTCCTTCAGCATGCCTTAGGAGCTTGACTATGAGAGCACTGCAAGAACACATACCAGATACCAGTACTTCAATAGCCTGCTTTCCTTTTAGTGCGCGGCTTGCCGGGCCGTTGGCTTGTACGTGAGCGCAAGTGTCCGTGGTGTTGTGTGAGTATGTAAGCACATGTGACATGTGACTCGTGTCTACACACACACACAGACCCACCCACCCCCACAGATACACCCCAAAGCCCAGCGTTCTGTGCTCACAACAATGTCTCGTTATTGAGCGTAAGACGTGCATGCAAGCCACCACATTCCCAGCAGACAGCCCTGACAACGCCTGTGTCTGTGTGTGCCTGTCACACACACACTCTACTGCATGCTCCACCCACATGAGCCCCACTTACACACACAGATGGCACAAAATGCCACACACACAGATGGTGGTCTTGACCTGCATGGAGCAAGCAGAAGGTTAAAACAGCAGGTCTCGCACTGTGTACAAGTCTCATGTAACGGGAGAGCTTGTACATGTAAATGTGTGTGTGACAGGGAGTGTGCCTCTTGCGTCAGGCGCTGCACGCAACTTGTTGGTCTAGCCCGTTCAAGACCTTGGTGCAGGGGCCCGCAATGTATGTACCGCAGCATGCATCAGGTGTGCGTGGGATAGGCCTGCGGAGTGGCCAGCATGACAGCATGCCGTACGCGCGAGGCGACCCACCGTTCTGTTGTACTACATGTGTGTGTGTGTGTGTACTGAGATGCGACCACAGTGCGTATTGGCCCCTTCCTACCACAGCAGGCATACTCCTGCCACGCTATGCCGACTTGCCCCCGTGTGCTGCTGTGTGTGCGCCATTGTGTGCTGGGGTACTCATACGGAGTGCCCTAGCAGATAAAGTGTCCGAACCTTTGCCGGTGTGTGTATGTGTGTGTGTGTGTGTGCGTGTGTCAATTCTGTCGCAGACACATGCTGAATCTCAGCTTACCCGGCTCAGAAACCATGGTTATGCTCAGCGTGCGACTGTAATCGTTCCTGAGTGCACACCACGCTGCAGCGGGGCGCCTGCGCATGTGTGCATGTGTTATGGCAGCTTTGGCATGACCGGCCCACCCAGGATGTCATCGCAAGTTATTCATACAAGCGTGTGTGTGTGTGCATGTGTGTACGCGTGTACTTCCAAACACCAGCCTGCGCCTATGGCACATGCATGCGCCTTGCTCGGACCGGCAGCATTGAGTAGGGTCTGGGTGGCGGAGGTGCGTGTGTTTGCACGTGTCACATGTCTGTCAGTGCTGGCCGATTATAGCTCCAAGCTGTACATCAGTACACAAGCTGTCCTCTTGTGTGTGTGTACACACGTGCGTGTATGCAGGCCAGCGTGCACACCAGGATGACACGCATGTAGAACACATGTGGGGTAGGGCAGGCGCGTGTGTGTAATATGCACTAGTAGTTTATAGAGTAGGCTTGCTGTTTCCATATGGCACGGCCCAGGGCGTATGGTCACGTGGCCACAAATCAAAAGCGTGTGTGTGTGTGTCTGTTACACAGCGTATGGCGTGGCACTACGTTACTGTTCGCGTTAGCATCGTCCTAGACTGCTCAATACCTCGCCCTCCAAGGCTGAAGTCTCTGCTCAAACGCCAATAGCTCACAGTGTATGCAGAGCTGCATCAAGACTCATACGTGCACACACAGACTGCTGACCCCCGCAAGGCGCCTATGTGCGAGCCCCATTTTTCCAGTCCCTGCCGCGATGCGCACCGCCCATAGAGTCGCAGCTGCCAGCGCGTGGAGACAGCTAGCAGCCCTAGTAGCTGTAGCGATAGTTCTGCTCGTCCCGGCAGCGGAGAGCAAGGGTGGGCGTGGAGAGTTGGGCCAGTCCAAGCTGATGGCCACCGTGGTGCTCCGCAACGGAGCTGTCGTGACTACCAGAGTGCCCGTCGTGACAGACAAGTGAGGGCAAAACACGGCGCAGCGAGCCCAGAACACAAGGCCCCACCCGGCACTCTCGCGCTGGACACCCGCTTGCGCAGAAGCTGGCCCTGCTCTGCCTTCTCTCCCGCTCTGGCCCTGCCGGACGCCTGACGCAGTTGCAGACATGCAAGTGCGCTCGCAGTTAAGCGTGTGTCGGCCACCTTGCTTGCGCTGCAGGCAAACATCCCACGCCCGGCTTGTCCAGGGCACGAACACGCAACTATGGATCGTGGCCCTGCCTCCCGAGCAGCAGCAGGCCGTGTACAAAACGCTCACAGCCTCCCAGAGCACCAAGGTACTCAATCCGCTGCCAGGCGACACGACGCACGCGTGGCTGGTGTTGGCGGACGCAGACACGATACAAAGAGTGCTGGACGCGCACAGCTTCGCCAGCGCGGTGGGTGCTTGGGTCGCACGACACAGACAGCAGTCATCCAATCGCCATGGCATCTAATTGTCGACAGACACACAGTGCATCCTGCGATACAGCGCGCTCGAAAAGCCGTATGTACTGGTATACGTGTGCCGCTCATGCGTGTCCGCCTTGCCATGCAGGGGCCCTTCCCACCCGCGCTCAAGCTGTCTCCAGGACTCAGCAGCATAGAGAAGATCAAAGGTGAGCCTATGAGCACTCACAGCTACACATGCGTGTTGTCATGCCTTGCTCGTATAATCTGCGTGCTCGAATAATCTGCGTGCACCCCTGTGTATTGTCATGCCAGGCAGGTGGCTTGGTTGCTGTACAGCATGTAAAAGCACCAAGGACCCAATTATGCATGTGGTGACATGCAACCTGTGTGTGTGTGTGTGTGTGTGTGTCCCCAACACAGATCCTAATGTACCAGTAACGCTCGTTAGCGCCACAGCAGGCCTGGAGGCCGCTTCCCTGCCCTCCCTAACCCAGTCACTTGAGAAACAGCTGGCGACGCTAACACAGGGTGCTGCTGTTAAGCCTACTGTAGAAGTAGTGGGGGATCATATCACGGTTGTGGTGCCGGCAAAGGTGAGCTATGGAACACACACACATACACGCACACACACATTGTGAATTTGACCAGATTGCGCAAAGTCGACTTGCCTTGCAGGATTGGGTGATGCGCGGTATGCACACGCACGCACACATGCACACAGGCGGGGCCGGGCTCTGTGTCTCAGGGTCTGCTGTTGGTGTCGTTTGATGTGTGCACACAGGACGCTCTGTCAGTCGCCAAGTGGCTATCAGCGCTCCCCGAGGTGACATGGGTGGACAGACAGGTCCCTGCACACCTACACGGCTGACTCCACACAACTTCAGCCCCAAAGCTGCATGGGCCCAGTAGCTGTTTTCAGCGTGCGTTCACAGCTGCCATGCATAGGCTCGCATGCTGCAGCAAGCTGAAGAAGTCTGCATTGGCGGATGTCACATGTCCAGCACCACAGCTGTGAAGCCACAGCATTGGCGGACATCACAGCTGCTTGGGCTCAGATACTGCATGAGCTGCATGGGCTAACTGTAAACAGCAACCATAGCTATCCCACTGCACGGCACGGCTGACCGGTATAGCACCCCTCATAGCACATGCACGCATGGGACTGGTGGACGTGCGCGTGCATTGCACATTGTTTCTTTACTTCTCACCTTTTCTTGTGAGAACTGTGTCTGATCGCTGGTGCTTCCACACTAGTCATTCCACACTAGTCATGGATGCACTTCATGCACGCACACACACGCACACACACACACACACACACACAAACCGCTGCGCAGGGGGTTAGTGTTACGAAGATGGCAGACCCTTGAAACGTTGCGTGGTGTCCAGAGGCTACAAAGGCCCCAGCTGGTATGCATCAGGCGACAGACACTGGCTCTGTGCGGCCGCGTTTTGTAGCATATCTTGTTGCCCCGGTCGTCTGGGGAGACGTCAAATTCATCAGGCGAGAGGCTCGCGTGTGTCCTTGCTAGAGTTTCATGTTGGCTTGGCGACTCCGAGTCAGTCGAGAGCCCTTGCCATGTATACTGTGTCCATGGCTTCCTTACCAAGCTTGCAGGACTACATCTATCGCTTGGTTGGATGTGCAGAATGGTGTACTGCCTGAGTGCTGTACTGCCTGAGTGCTATGTGTTAACGGACCTCTGCTGCATGTCTGTACGAGTGCTTTGCGTGGAGGCAGACTAGGGACGCATGTATCTGCATGGGCAGATAGATTACAGAGTCGCACAGACAATTAGACTCGCACAGACAATCGTACACGGGTACAGGCACACAGTGCGATACTGACACTGATGGACACGCCGAGCAAGCCAGAGAACAAACACAGTCTGCACACACAGAGAACTACCACTATTTGCACACACAGAGAATTAAAACAGTTTGCACACACAGAAAACAAACACATAAGCTCCCCACCATTCTGTACTGTTCGTCGCACAAATGACACATCACAAGCATGACCTACTCGTACACAGGCTACATAGGCTATTCGCACTCTATGCAATTCGTTCCAAATCTGAGCAGCACACTCCACGGCCCTCGTGCAAATTCTGGGTAAGCTCACGTGCGTGTGTAAGCTCTGCTGTAAGCTCGCTCTTCAGGACAACATAAGTAGTAGCACAGCTATGACACACGCATACACAAGACCTAGGTCACGCGCTATGAAATGTTGAAACGGGGGCGCTTGGCCCAGCGCTTGGGCCAAGCAATAACTTAGCTCCGTAGAAAGAAGCCCGATAGTATACATAGAATACAAATGACCCAACACAGTTTGCATTCACCCGTGCATCGCTCATGTCTGTCCTGTGGCAAGCCTCAGGCCCGTCCAGTTAGCATGTGGTAACGAGGGGCTCATGTCATGCTTGTGCGTGCAGTCTAGCGTGCACATGTCCGCAAGTGATGCGCCCCGTACATGCTGTCGTGCGGCACCCACTCCGCCTCGTGCATTGCACCTTCAGGCTGCTTTCACCGTCACGCGCCCGCACCGTGCGTGGCGACCTTGACAAGCTGCGGCGCCGCGGCCGCCGCCCACGCCGCAAGCCCGGCGCTCACATGCGCGCCCGCCGCCTCCTCTCCGTGTGTGTGCGCCGCTGACGCTGTGTGTATGGCTGCTCTGTACTCATCCCATGTAAGCGACGCCACGCTGGATTTGTAACGTGTAACGGTCACTCTGTCGAGCAAACTCGAGTCAACGCGGCCTGAGTAGCCCGCCTTGCGGATGAGTGCGTCCAAGGTCTCCCTATGATGTCATATATACACACACAGATGCAGCACAAAAAAGACACTTCCTAACATCGACATGGACGCCGCTGCGTGTCGGGTACCTGTTTTGAGCCTTTCTGTCTGTGCCTGTGCGTGCGTGTGTGTGTGTTATATGTCAGACACTCACCGTTTTGTCCAGCCTTGGTCGCCTGCGACCTCTGGCAGGAAGGTAGCCGAGCGCCGACAATGCAGGGTGGGGTCACTGAACCTGCAAGGAGGAGGGCCAGAAATGCAGCACGCGAGCACAGGAGCTCACAAGCTGGGGCGCACACACGGGAACATGCCCAGGCGTCCTGCGCCGCTGCCCAGACTTGCGGCTGTCCAACGGCAGCCTGCAGGGACATTGGACGTCCCGCCTACGTGTGCGCGTGGCTGGCCTGAATGCGCTTTGCCATGAAGGTTTGCTGGCAGCGTGGGTGTGGCTGTGGGACACTCACTCAATGACAATGCCGTGCACGCCTATGTCCCAATCCTGCCAGCTCTCTGCCCGCTCAAAGCAACTCAGCAGAGAGACCTTGCAGCTCAGTCTGTGCAGCTCCCGGCTCTCTATTGCCGGGAAGCGGGAGTCACGGAGGGCTGCGGTAAGCGCGTAGTCCTTCAGCGCTGTGTGGAGCTGCCGGGGCTCTAGGGTTCCTATACAGCCCCGCAGCCTTGTGCTGTCTGAGTGCGAGGACTGGATGTTCCACGTCACGAACAGGGCTGTGTTGCAGTCCTCGAACCAGGGCTCCGGGAGCTCCCGCCCGTGGAGGTGCGCCGTCAAACAAGAGAAGGCGTAGGCTACGTGCGCATCTGTTGCGTGTTCCTGCTTGCCGCTGCTGCCGCGCAGCAGCGCAGCCTGCCGCATACCGCTAGACTCCTCTGGCGGTGGCGCAAGCCACCTCTGCAATGCGCGCAGGCAATCCAGCTGCTGCGGGGTTGCGGGGACGAGTAGAGGTAGCTATGTGTCACAACGCCTGCTCTGGGCCACAGCTGCTGCGGGGGTGCGGGGGCGAGAAGGGGTAGCTACGGGGTATCACAATATGCCTGCTCTGGGCCAAGACAACTCTTTGCAGGTGCGCGTGTGCCTGTTATGAGACTATGCAAAGGGTCTGCAGCCGCGCGGGCAACACAGGGCGGGAAATGAGCACACCTGAAACCCTAACTGCTTTCAGCGCGCTCTTCTGGCCACCGCGCAGGGTTGAGCAACAGACACCACTTACAGGCACAACTCAATACTGCAGGGGTGTGTGGGTGTAGCAACGGGGACAGCATACAGGCACGACATACTGCAGGGGTGTGTGGCTAGAAGGCAAGGATGCAAGGCATAGCCCATAAAAGGTGCTACCCAGGGTTGGCACAACATGGCGTCAGAGTGACTGCGCATAAGGCTGTTGTAAGCACATAGCACTCATCACTGATTGAACAGCTGCACGAGTCTTGTCAGCACCTCAAATCCCTTGGCCATCTCTGACAGCAGCGCGTACTCGTTGTCTGCAGTACAAGCAAGCAGTACACAGCACACAGCACACAGTACAGTCCCGTGTCGGTACGGATGTCTAGCACGGTGTTCCTGTACAGCCGAGTATGGTGCTACTGTACAGCCAACGTGTGTGTATGTGTGTGTGTGTGTGTGTGTGTGTGTGGACTCACTGGCGTGGTAGGTGGACATCTTGCCGAAACCCAGTGTCTGCAAACACACACACACACACACACACACACACTTGCCAAATACACGCTGATACAGTACAAGCACATGTACACAAGCAACATGACACCAACACACACACACACACCAACACAACACACACCTGTACGTCGTACCCCTCGTCCTGCAGCTCTCTAATACACGGCAGTGACCCTGTGATAGCGAAGGGCTGACAGCTGCCGTACACGTCTGTGAAGGCCTGGATCATCGTGTGATAGCCTACACACACACACACATACATACACACACACGCGCGCGCGCGCGCGCGCAGATGGGAGTCTGGACCTAGGCCGCTGGGATTGGGAGGCGGTGCGTGCCTTGATGAAAGCAGAGCGAAAGGAGCACACAGGAAGAAAGGGGTGGGAGAGGACAGCGCTGTGTGTGCGTGTGCGTGCATGTGCGTGTGTGTGTGTGACTTACCCTCTGTGTCCAGCTTACACGCGAGTCCCTTGGAGTAAGAGTCAAAGAACTTGAGCTCTAGACGACCCTACACACGCACACACACGTGCACACACACATTGTGTGCCAGCCTGCACAGTAAACACATGCAGGTATGATGGATATTTAATACATACATACACATGGATATCTCATACATACATACATACATACATACATACATACATACATACATACATACATACAT
>VFQO010047735.1_pt1 | contig 11000 bp, 20 predicted proteins | sample 3512331 | NCBI WGS metagenome assembly VFQO01 (sample SAMN10412371, study PRJNA504923) | tailings metagenome | isolation source: Replicate 3 from Balatoc abandoned mine | place: Philippines: Itogon, Benguet | collected 2017-08-28 | reverse complement strand
TGTGTGTGTGTGTGTGTGTGTGTGTGTGTGTGTGTGTGTGTGTGTGTGTGTGACCCACCTGTCAGCGGGTATTTGTACGTGCGCATGTTGCCGTTCTCAGCCGCAGCGAGCATTGCCTTGGCGCCCGGCAGCAGTGCGAGTTGTGTGACAGGCACTCCCACATCCACCTCCTTACTGATCTGAGTACCCGCACCAGGAGCCTCTTCAAACTCCTTGATCTTACGATCTGAGCCTGTGTGACACACACACACACACACACACACACACACACACATCAGACTTGTGGGATTTAGGTTTGTGTTGCAATCTTTATGGTGAGTTTGGCAGGAATGCCAGGCTGCGGTGTCCTTGCACACGCGTAGGCGCACTGTGCTGGGGCAGGTAATCTTGAGTGCCTGCTACAGCATAGTGCACTCACGTGTGATGCACCTAAGCGTGCTGTATAAGCAGTGTGCTTGCAACAGCCGGCACTCCTGGGCAGTGTATCTACCCATGTATGTGCAGCTAAGCGTGTTCTAGTACCCATGCCATGTGCTGTGCAGCAGCGTGACTCAGACTCTGGCCTGACACTCTGTCACTCACACACATGCACGCGCACGCGCACACAGACATACAAACACACACACACACACACACACACAGCTATGCCCCCTTACCTGCTGCGTACAGTGTCTTGCAGTCAGGGGTCGCCAACACAGTCGCATAGTTGCACCCCTTGAGCACATTCTCCTTGTCCCTCTTCAGGTCCTTCAGCCGCCACTCGTACACAGCGCCATCCACGCCAGCGCTGATAAGGCGTGTGTCGTCTTGGGACCAGAACAGCGCGCGGACCTTGCCGTTATGGCCGCGTAGGTTGCCCACGTTCTCGCATGTGTACGTGCTGTAGATGGAGATGGTTGTGCCGTTGACGGCAGCGAAGTATTGACCTCCGTTACTGAAGCAGCACTCACGACAGCCCTACACACACACACAGACACACACACACATGAGTCAAGCATGCCTTGCTAGAAGAGCTTGTGAACATGCCTGTACGGGCTCTGAGCATCTTTGCCCGCGTGCTGGTACAGTAGCGCTCAAGAACAGACCCACCCACCCACATACACCCACACACACACACACACACACATGCCAAACACACACGGACACACACGTACCTTGATGCCCAGTTCCTTGACTGTTTTCATGTCCTCCATGAGGACAGTCATGAGCCTCAGCTTGTCAGCGAATCCCACCAGAATCTGCAGGCCTGTGGGGTGAATCGCCACGCTAAAGATCTCGTCTGCAAAGTACTTTGTGAGTTCGCAGGTACGGTCGTTGTAGTTCCACAGACGCACGCTCTTGTCCGTGGAGCAGGTGACGAGGAGCGGCTTGCGAACGCACATGTCCAGGCCTGCGAGGGATAGAGAGTCACAGCAAGCACAGCAGCGGAGCACGTCAATGCGCGCATATGCACTTGTCCGACTTTGGGTACATGTCTAGGATTCTGCGTGTATGTGTGTTGACTGCGGGTAGAGAGGGGCAAAAACCCGTGCACATGTGTGTGTGTGTGTGTGTGTCACACCACACACCTGTGACCGGCCCCTGGTGGTTGTTGGTTCCCAGCACGTCAAAGTTCATCTCATCTGCTTTCATGATCTCATTGTTACTCAACAGTAACGTGTACACCTGACCGTTCTCCAACGAACAGATCAACTGCTCCTCGTTGGGACTAACCGTCAGGTACCTGGAAACAACGACCAACAGTGAACACAGACATACAACAGGTCCTGTCAGACACACACATGTCAAGCACTGTCAGACACACCGATGCTTGGTGGGCCAGGCGCAATCCTCTGTTGTTCTCCGGACAAACCGACATCTCAGCCAAGGGACTGTGTGTGTGTGTGTGTGTGTGTGCATGCGTACCTGATCGGCACGAGGTTGTTCTCAATCGTGAAGGATCTGGCCCGTCTGTAATACTCTTTCTCGTCCTTCTCAAAGATCGTGATGCGCCCCTGATCCTGGCCAATCACAAAACCCTTACTGTAGCACACAATGGACTGAACGCGCAGAACATTTTCTGCGGAGAAGGCGCCCTTGAGGTCCGTACCGCTCTGTAGGGACACACACACACACACACACACACACATGCACACGCACGACTCTCTCAATGCACCCGGCACCATACCCTCAGCCAAGCTCAAGCCATCGCTGCTGGGCAGTGTGTGGCAGTAAGCACTCGTCTACGAAACCAAAATGCTGGCACATGACTGAGTTCCGGTTCGCATCTCTGTCACTGCACTGTACGCAGCTGCTACAAGCTGTATGCGGTTTCAGTGTCCATAGGACTCTCGTGTGTGCCCCTTCTTACCTCGAGGAGCAGCACCTCGCCATCGTTTGTGCCCACCAGCAGCCTCTCCCTATTGTCTGCGGGGTCTGAAGGCACCCAGCACTGGGAGGCGATTGATGCTGGGTCACGCTTGCCCAGCGCAGGGCTGAGGGCCTTTAGGGATCCATCAAGATACTTGTACACCTTGAAGATCGACTGACCCACGATACCGATCAGACTACTGTCACCTGGAGACGATGTGCACTGCAGGGAGCAAGGACACAGACACAAGACGCAGGCTGGGTGTACTTGTACTCCAGGAACACGAGTGCAGGGCCTAAAGGCACGCGGCGTGCCTCAGCTGGCACTTGTAACAAGCTGAAGGACACTGCAAGGTGGCTGAGCTTGCCAAAAGAGCAGTGCTGTGTTGTAGCGCTGGGCTGGAATGTTGGGACCTGGTCACTCACGCTTGTGACTGGCAGGCCCTGCTGGTTGGTGGTCTTGAGCGTGGCTGCGACCTTGGACTTCTCCCACACCCAAAGCACCAGGTTCCACTCGGGCGCGCCACCCTGGGCGAGCAGCATCTTGCCATCGGCGCTAAAGGCAAGGCTGACATACTCCTGCGCGCGGGCACAAGCAGGGACACAGCACGTGAGCACCTCTGCTGTCTTGCACCTGTCGCCTAGCGTGCTGGCAGCTGGAGGTGCTCCCGTCCAGGGTCAGCGCACAAGCTGTGCTGGGTGCGTCTGTCTGCCACCGCGGGCCAAGGGGGGCTTGAGGTGAGGCTCTGTGCCCTGCTCGGAACCGGTCCAGCGTAGACAGACTATGCAGGTGCGCTGGTTGCGTACCTTGCTGCCTGTGTCCGCGGCAGTGAGGACCTTGCGGCGCTTGAGGGTCTGCAGGTCGTAGACCGTGATGATGGCCTTCTCTGACCGCTCTGCCACGGCCAAGAGCTTCCTGTTGGCTGACACGCACATCGCTGTGATCCCCTCAGACTCCACTGTGCCAGGGATGAGGCGCTGCTGCTTCGTGTCTGCGCTGTAGAGGACAATGTTGTGCCCTGCTGGGTACACCACAGCACCATCCTCGCTGAAGGCCACGTTGTCCGCCACATCTGGCCTGAAGCCAAAGATGTATCTGCAGGCAGTGCAAGGGAAAGGAAGGAGTCAGGCCTGGAGTCCCCGTGGGGCCACACCGTACACGCGGGCACTGGCCGCACATGAGACGGGCCCTGCCTCCTGCTGCCCTCACCTAGGCGCTACTGTAGTGGCTGCCATGGCGACTGGCGCCCCAGACAGCGGGGCGAGGTGTAATCACTGGTCTGGTCAGGCACGATACTGGGCCAATGTATAGCAAGCCATAGCCAGATGACTCGCGTGCTCAAGCGAGAAGGAAAGGGAGCGAAAAAGACTCATCTGGGTACGGGAGTTTCGGTTGTCGTCGGTTCCCTTCTCGCTTTTTGCGTATCTTGCTGGCATTTGAGCTGCCTGTGCTCCTTAAACCCCAGCACATACCCAACGCTAGTGAGCGCCCTGAACCTTAGCCAGGCACGAGGCTGGCTATGTACGAGGTACACCACTGTCCCCAGCACAAAGCCCCCATGTATGTCCTCTGTCTTACAGGCCAGCCATTGAAGCAATACGTGAGAGCCAGCAGGGCGCTCCATTTGCGGCCCTGGCATAGATATACTACAAGTAGTGCAGACGACAATCGCACGAAGTGATGAAATGCGGGGTGGTCGTAAGAAATTGGCTCAAACATGAGCAAATGTCACAGTATACACACATGTCCAGGCGCAGTTGACAGTCCTTAGTTCAAGCCAGTGGCCTCGCGGCGGCCATACAGGACACACTAGAGTACACTGGCACTACGGTACTGATAGTCAGGCACAACGCAACACCGCCTGAGTATGTCTGTGCTTCTTAATCTGAACATCGCTCCTGCTAGTATTCCGAGCATACGCATCCGTGGCTGCACTGAAACTACAGCAAGAGCCCTGCCTCCGAATAAATCCTTTGCTATCAGCTAGTCTGTGATTACTGCAAGGCCGATAGCCAGCTGCGCACGCCGCTGTACCGCTTCTCACTCTCAACTGCCTGCGCACGGATGGACGTCTCTAACATCTTGAGCTGCTCTGGGTCCAGCCCACTCGCAGAGCCCATCCTCCGTGCCTCGAACACTCGGCGTAGCTCGGCCTGCACAGCCATCTGCCGCTCGTCGTGCATCAACTCAGTGACAGCGCTCATCAGACCGACCCAGTGCTTGGGGGTTTGCGCCTTGATGTTGTACAGCCACGCCAGCACCTGCAACGCACAGAATCACACACGCACGCTGCGAGCATCACGGCGCAAGGTTTGTCATTGCCTCTGTCCCATGCGGAGCGCCAGCAAGGTTGTGATGTGCACTTGCTCCTTTCAGACTCGCTTACCAGTGGCAGCTGTTCCAGATCTTCGTCGTCGAACTGTGACACCAGTAGCAGCTCGTAGACTGTCGCGTGTAGCTCCTTGGGCAGGCCACGGTTCAAGGCGCGCAGGCTGACCAGCAGCTGGCACACCGCCGTGCCCCCAAGCAAGTGGCCCCCTGTGTACCCTTGGCCCTGCTCTTCCCTGTGCTCCAACGCGCTGTCCACAGCCGCAGTCACGGCCGACACGTCCTGTGTGGCCTGCGCGAGCTGGGTGAGCAGGGGATGGTCAGCTACACGCTGCCTTGCCTCGCCGAGCGTGCGCGTCAGCATCTGCTTCACCCAAGCGTCCTCAAGCCTCAAACCTTGGTTTGCCTGCTTGGCGCACAGCAGGCACAGGCCGTTCAGCGTCTGCGCCGCGCCCTCAAGCGTCGCCGCGCCGTCAGCAACCGGCGGCTCGTCCGCGGCGCTGGGCAAAGAGGCAATCGGCGTCTCCTCCACCGAACGGAGCAGCAACGTTGCGAGCCGGCTGTTCACTGGGAACCCGTCATTTGAATCCCCGTCGTCAGACCCTGCCCCACCCCCGATACGCTGCGTCAGGGCCTTGGCTCTGTCGAGCAGCCCGCTCACAGCACCGGCAATAGGGTTTCTGCCACGTGCGGTTGTCCACTGACTGAGTGCCACCACGAGGTCAGTCGTGGCCTGAGGCGTCAGCACCGCGTTGCTGCCCGCAGGCATCTCGCGTGCTAGCGCCGCCTCCAGGGCAGTCACGTAGAAGCTGAGCCACTCCTCGGTGGGCGTGACGCCGCAACGAAGGAGCTGGCCAGCCAGGCTCGTGCACTCCTGTGGGGCGCACAGACAAGGCACAGATCAGAGCTAAAGATACGTCAGAGCGTGAAGGAAGGCCCGAGGCTGGGTGTCCGGGCACAAGACTGAAGAGTAAGTGTGCGTGTGTATGTGTGTGTGTGTGTCGAAATGCGTACCTCGACGGTTGCTGTGTGTAAGTGGTCAGACGCAGCATCCAGGATCAGCCCATACTCCGACGGTGGCAAAATCTCCTTGTTGGATACAGCTATGAGCCCACTGAGGATAGCCTGTGAACAACACCAAATACGCACAGGATAGTTGGGTGCAGCACATCCAGCCATGCAGGCCAGAATCATGGCACATCCCGCAGGCGAACAGACCATCCGTCAGGTAAGATGGGTCTTCATGTCCGCCGTGCACTGATCTCTCATCCCTGCATGGACACGCCTTGCTTGCTCTTTAGCCCCGCTAGCCAGCACGACACCATCTCGCCCAACCACAGCCCGTCAAGTACACTGTTTGTTGCATGGGCCGGGGCTCCTTCTAAGAATTCGGCATACTCAAGATTGTCTTGCGACGCCTCCTTGTTGGCCCTGATGTTGTTCGCGATCTCTGACCGGCGCTCAGCGACCTCTTCTATTTCTGACTCTGCGAGAAGAAGGGGGTGGGGCGTGCAGGTCTGCCGGAGGGCCTCGGAGCTGGTCCGCACGCGGAGCACTTCCAAAGCGTCATTGCGCGGCTTCGGGGTCAGCGCGCGGCGCTCGCGCGCCACCGCCGCGGCCTGCGCGCGGCGCTGCCACTCCGATTCGCTCAGCCCGCCGCGCTGTGTGCGCTCTAGGAGCGCTGCGTGTTCTTCTGGGTTCTCGGCTGCGTGGGACAGGATGAGGGTGTTGGCCTCCGAGGCCTTTGTCAGCATAAGTGCAATCACGTCTGCGCCCAACCGATCGTCAGCCTACGCACATACACACACACACACACACACGCATACACAACCACAACTTAGAAAACGGAATTTACTCAAAACAAGTGGTCACCATCGTGAGCGCCATACCTCGTGCTACGTGCGCGCGATGAACCTTGCGGCTTTACTAAGGGATCTGCGCGTGTGCACATGTCTGTGTGTGTGTGTGTGTGTGTGTCAGAGGCCACTCACCGCTGCTGCATGTGTGAGTCTGAGTACAGTGTTGAGCAGTGGCCTCAGTGTCTCCATGCGCACCACACGGTCACTCCACGGCTGATCGCTAGCGAGCTTGACCTGCTCTATCAGCGCCTCGGAGAGCGCAATGTGCCGTTGTGTTGGGAGCTTTACAACCGAGGACTCGAGCTGCACGCACATACACACACACACACACACATCTAACGGCCAGGTCAAGGCTGTACATATTCTCAAGCATTTGCAAGCCTGCATGCGTACACTACTGTTGCTGCGTACTGCTGTGCGCACGGGCTCGTCTCATGCATGCTGTTGTTCGCTGCATGGCGACATGCACTCCGTGTCAAAGGCTTTTACCGGTGCTACACATCGCTTGAGCAGGCCCAGGTCCAACGCCAGACCCAACCGTGACACACACTCCAACACGTCCGTTACATCCCCTGGCCCGTACAACGGTAGCTTAGCCGCCACCTGCTGTACTAGCGACCCCAACAACCCCTCCCTTGCAGAACCATACCCATAATAAACTAATCCCATCCCTGGCTCTCCATCTGTGCCCTCGACCACTTCCCCACCCGTGTGACGCAGCAGGGAGTCGAACCACACTAGCATTGTGAGCGCCTGCCGCATCTGGCGCACGTCGAGGCTGGGCACCCCCGGCCGCAGGCTGCCAATGTATGCGGCCAGCCACTCGGGCGTGGGCCTCACCGCATCAAGTGTTTGCGGGGTGAGCACGTCTAGGAGAGAAACGGCCACGGGTGCGGACAGCTGCTGTAGCATGGGGACGGTCAGCTGGCGCAGCACGCGTGCTGCGAGCTCGGGCTGCTGGCCCTGCTGACCCTGCTGGGCGGTGACCAGGGTGAGGAGCGGCAGAACATCGCTGAGCACTGCAGGCGCCTGGGTTGTGTTGGCTCTCTGCTGTGTGGTCCCCACACCGGCCACCAACGCACTGCCCTGTGGGGTGGTGGTTGTATCAGTGTTTGTTGTGTTTGTTTTCACTGTCGTGTCTGACTCATCACTGGTACTAGGTAACGAGTCATCATCATCAGACTGCGAGGAAGCTGATGATTGTGATGTGAGTGTGGCTGACGTAGGGTCTGACTGTTGGGCGAGTAGGGCTGCGGTGCGCTGCTGGAGGGCCTGCTGGAGCTTCTCACTGGGCCTGCAACACACACACACACACACACACACATTTCGATACGCCATGCGTCGCCAACCATGGCTGCCGAGAGACAGAAGGATGAGCATCATGAAAGGTGTGTCTTGTGCACTGCACCGCACAGAGTGTGTGTGTGTGTGTGTGTGTGTGTGTGTGTGTGTGTCACATACCTGAGTCCCAGGCCAGGGAAGGACTGCACCACTAAATTGATGTCCTCTAGAGACATGGAGGACACACACGACAACACCTGGAGACAGACACACACACACACACACACACACACACAAAGGTACTTCTACACATGGCCTATCAAATCACTGACGGACACTGCGAGCAAGAGAGCCTCTGCTGTACAGTATTGCTCGAGACTTTGCTACAGCTGTGAGCAGAGGATAGATCTGTGCGTGTGCGTGTGTGTGTGTGTGCGTACAAGGCACTTACCCTGGCTTGGTATGCGTCGAGTTGCTGAGGCAGGAACGTGTACCCAGACTTGGCAAATGACCACAACATACGTGCTAGCTGTGGCGGGGCAAGGGTTGCCATGGAGCTCTGTAAGCGACGAATGGACGCGGCTGCGAAGGCGGGAGGAAGCTGAAGGTCCAGCCTACACACACAGCACACATACACTCTTTCTCTCTCCCTCGTACAAGCACAACTCCGATCGGCATGGGTATGTCTTAACCACTACGGTGTGTCTGTGTGTGTGTGTGTGTGTGTGTGTGTGTAATGGAAAACATAGTCCGCACCCACCTTGCAAAGCTGAAGACTAGGTCAGACAGCTCCGCTGGTGGCACAGATCCAAACCGTGTAGCCGCCGCTTTGCTCAGGTCATTTGCCAGCTCGGCAGGCAGGCTGTGCTGTGTGGCCGCACACGCCCAGAGCAGCGCTGATACCTGGGGCGCCGTCAGCAGATTCATGCGGTTGATGAGCCTGGCGGGCAACAAATCCCACCACGCCTGGGGCACGGCCACACCAAGGCGTGCCAGCGCCCACACACAATCAACTAAGTCACCAGGCAACAGACCAGCGATTCCGCAGCCCTTGGCGCGTGTGGTGTCTTGCTGTGTGGCGGCGCTGGCCTTGCCCTTGCCGGCGAGCGCACGCCGCCGCTCGCGCTTGCTGACGGCGACGCGTGGGCCGCGGGTGGACGCGGTGCGTGCGGCTGGCGTGGGGGTGGCTGCCATGCTGCTGCCTTCGAGCTGTGCAATCGCCTGCTCCAGAGTTTCTGGCACCGCCACCGCCGCTGCTGCTGCAACTGTGTTTGAAACAGCGCTTGCATCAGACTGCTGTGTGGGTACACCACCTCGTGGCGAGTTTGCCTCGGCGACCGCGGTTGTGTCAGCGGCTGTGCCAGGAAGAGGCGTGTTGGGTGCCCCTTCGATAGTGGCAGGCTCCGGGGCTGGCGCAGGCGGCTCACGGCTCAGGAGCTCAACGCATGTGGGTACGAATGTGGTGGGTAGGGGTGTGCGTGGGAGGGTGGCGAGGGCCCAGAGAAGGCGTGATAGCTGTACAGGGCTGAGCTCGGCAAGCCTGGGCTCAAGTTGTGTCAGCACGCCTGACAGCCAGCGTGTGGAAGGCGATGACTGGAAGCGAGCCTGCATGGGCACATATGACACCAAACACGGGAATGACGACAAAATGACACACGCGACATCACCCTGACACATGCACCCATGCGCATGTGTGCATGCAGATTTGGCTGCAAAACTGTGATGCATAGACGGTCAAGACCCTGCCGCAGCTCCATGCATGCATGCTGGTGCATATGTGGGATAAATTCTCTGTGCTACACACACCTGTGTCCAGAGCACTGAGACGAGGTCCGCTGCAGCCAGGCCCTCAGTCTGTGTGTCAGCTGACGTGTGTGTGTCGACCGAGGCGCGCGCGATGGAGCGGGCTGTCTCGGCACTGGGCGTGTAGCCTAGACTAGCCAGCGCAGCCGACATGTCCACCACCTGTGTAGCATGCCATGCACACATAGTGAAATCTCAGGGCCTTCCACTCCTCAAATCTGCACCCTCAGAGCGACCTGCTCCCAACACATGCATCCATGCCACCGCCATGCAAATGCCGAGTGTTTGAGCCCGGCAGAAAAACAGTCTGCTCTGCAAAGCGTTGCTCGTTGCGTGGTTCTACGCACCTGTGTAGCAGTAAACGCGGCTGTCTGTTTACCCTTGGCTCCCAATAGTGTTGCCAGTCTTGATGTGACCTGTGTGAGGATGTACTCTGGTGGTGGCGTGGTTGCAATGTGCAGCGTGGGCGACACACGCGCCGTGGTGCCAGCGGGCTTGGGCGGCTGGCCAGGTGCGGGCGTGGCGTGGTGCACGCCTAGGCAGTGGTAGCCTAGCGCCCAGATCACACACAGGAGTGTGTGGGAGTCCAACCTAGCAATGCGGTCACCCTGCACACAGGCGAGAAGACATGCACACACACATAAGCATACACATATTGCAACAGGCTCAGTACCCTGCTCACTAGACACATGCCCGAAGCTCGTTGAATGCAAGAGTAAGCCATGCTTGTCCAGCACGCCGTGTGCAGCACCTGTGTTGTGTTGCCGTGGCAGTGCCCTACACATAGCTTAGTCTGCATGACTGCGTACAAGGACGCAGTGGTACGTTTCTTACCTGCACAGCCACAGCCCATTGGTTGACCCACTTCGACCCAAGTGTCTGTCCACACGCAGCTGACGCCCACGCTGACTCTAAGGCGAGTTGGTGCGGCAGAGACGACACACGGTCCATGCTCTTGTTTGCAAACGAGTTAAGCAGGCCCTGGCGTGGCGTGATGCCAAGTGTGGCGCAGCCCCACAGCATGCGGGCGAGGTCAGGGAGAGCGTAGGCGTCGTTCTGACCAAGGGGCTGCTGGGTGACACGCTGTGCACAACAAACGACAGATATACATACACACACAGACACACACATGTACAGTTTAAACATGTCTCAGCATGCATGCGCCGTCATCTGTGCTTCGTCTATGTCATGCATGCAGGTACATGCAATGAACTTTTTTTTGTGTGTGTGCACATGTGTGTGTGTGTACACTATACAGGGCTCAGGGTTACTATAGATACATTCATCCCATAGCCTAGGCACGGGACCAAACGAGATTCCACTGTAACGACATCACAGCCCTCTCTCTATGCACCAGCCACATGTGTATGTGTGTGTGC
>VFQO010047733.1_pt1 | contig 11001 bp, 10 predicted proteins | sample 3512331 | NCBI WGS metagenome assembly VFQO01 (sample SAMN10412371, study PRJNA504923) | tailings metagenome | isolation source: Replicate 3 from Balatoc abandoned mine | place: Philippines: Itogon, Benguet | collected 2017-08-28 | reverse complement strand
AGTCCGATCATCTAGATGAGCCGAAGTTGTTTCGCATTCGCAAGTTCCGAGCCCATCCCCGCAGTGCCGGGCCGCGCCCTAAGTATCGCTGGCATCAGGACAATCCCCTCATTGTCGCGACGCGTGCGGCTGTCCGCCGACCCGCTTCGAGCGGCGGGCCGGAGACTTACAGGGGTTCGCGGGCAACGCAAGGACTTTCCTGATGATGTACCAGGGGAGTTAACGCGCTGTGGCTTCGTTAAGGGCGAGAATGACCTTTGCCGGCGCCGAGGCCTCGAAGGGCGCGAGACGGATGACTGGGACGTCGATGCCCAGGAAACTGGCCGACCGCTCCTCAAGGGGAAAACGCGGCACTTCGCTTCGACTTACAAGCTCAACCACCAGCCGCAGAATTGCGGACGCGCGATAAGGCAGTGCGATGATGCCTACCCCTCGAACCTCCATTTTGCCGGCGATGGTCGGAGGCGCGCTGACCTCGATTTCGCCGTCACGGCGTGTGAGGCGCACCTGATCGTCAGCCACAAGCTCGAAGCGATGAGGAATGTGCGCGAGCGGTGCCTCCGCCATGCAGCGAAGCGCGAGATCGGACTTGCCGGAGCCGGACGCGCCGCGGATCAGGACCGCATTGTCAGCCAGCGCCAATGCGGTGCCGTGAATCAGCTCAGGTCCGTTCGCGGACGGGCTCATTGACCCGCTCCGATGCCGGGCGACGCCCGCTCGTCATCGCGGAGCGTGCCGATACGATAAGACCCGGAAGCCGCACAACGAAGCGCGCGCCGAGCGGTTTGTCATCCGATTGTGCTCCGGCAGCCCGCCTGTTCTCTGCGGAGATCTCGCCGCCATGCGCGCGGATGATCTCGCGCGAGATCGAGAGCCCCAAACCGGAGTTCTTGCCGCGCACGGCCTCCGTATCCGGGCGGTCGGTGTAAAAGCGATCGAAGATGATGCTGAGACGGTCGTCGGGGATGCCCGGCCCTTCGTCCTCCACTGCGACCTCGACGAGGCCCTCGACCCGGCGCACGCGAACAACCACCGCGCGACCTTCCGGGGAAAATGAAATCGCGTTGTCGACAAGATTGGTCAGCACCTGGCTGAGACGGCCCGCATGCCCGCTGACCAGGAATGCGCCTTCGAACGGCGCGACAGCGATGTTCGTTTCCACACGGCGCGTATCGCCGGAAAGAATATCGCGGAAGATCTGCGTGACGCTCGCCACCACATTCGTGACATCGACGGTGCCCATTTGCTGGCGGGCCAACTCGGCGTCGAGCCGCGACGCGTTCGAGACGTCGGTAATGAGCCGGTTCAACCGCTTCAGCTCATTCTGAATTTGAGCCACGACCTCTTTGCGCTGCTCGTCCGTCTTTGCGTAGGACAGCGACTCCGCCATCGACCGCGCTGCGGCCAGCGGGTTCTTCAGCTCGTGCGCGACGTCGGCCGCGAAGCTTTCGCTGGCTTCGATGCGGCGATAGAGGCCGGCGGTCATCGCGGCGAATGCCGATGCCATCTGTCCGACCTCGTCGGTGCGATGCGCGAAATCCGGCAGCTCGTGGCGCGCGCCGATGTTGCGGCTGACAAGCTCAGCGCTCTCCGAGAGCCTGCGGATCGGACCGGCAACGGTTCGCGCGAGCAGCAGCGCGCTCAAGAGCGTCGCAAGGCCGGCGAATACGGCGAGGATCCAAATCTGGCTCTGCTGGTCGGCAACAATCTGATCGATCTCGCCCGGCCGCGTGGACATCAGGAGCACGCCTTGCACAACGGAGGCGCGCTGGATCGGCACCGCCGTCGAGACGATCTGCTGACCTTTGTCATTGAGCAGCAGCATGGCCGTGGCCGTGCCCTGAAGAGCCTGTCGCACCTCGGGATACGAGGTTCCGTTGGCGTTGCCGATCTCCTTGTAGACAGGCAGCTCCTCGCCGATCATCCAAGACTTGAGCCGGGTCCAAAAGTTCTTGGTCCCCATCCGGCTGCCGCTGTTGTTGACCTTCGGCTCGTGACGGGACAGCTGGCCGCGTTTCATCAGGATGGCGGAGTCCATCACCAATGTTCCGTCGCGGCTGTAGACGCGCGCGCGGCGGGTGGTCGGCTGGACCAGGCGGCGCAGAATGGGTGCGACGCGCTCAGGACGGATGGACAGCTCATGGGCCGTGAACGCGGAATCGTCCGGCGGTTCGGCTTTTTCGGTGACCGACGGAAGACTGTCGGTATGGATCACGAGGCGTCCGGCCTCGGCCCGCGTGTCGCTGGCGATCGCCGCGGCGATGATCTCGCCCTGCACCAGCAGGGACTCACGCTTGGCGTCGATCAGCCACGCGTTGTTCTCGCTGAAATAGAGAATGCCGCCGATCATGACGACGAGGCCGGCGAGGCTGGCGATCAGAATGCGTCGCCAGAGGCTGCCGCTCACGAAGCGGACCAGGGGGAAGGCGCGCCACCAGCGTCCGGCGCCCGCACCGACCTTCGCGAGCCCCTGCCCAAGGGCGCGGAAGCCTCCCGCCAACGCCCCAAGCCAGCGGGTCACGGCGGTTGGCACGGCATCGAGTCCGGTTCCTTCCGCCTGTGATCGCTCGGTCTCGAGCGCCATTGTCCCTCCCCTGCCGACCGGAGCACTCCGGTCAGCCCGGTTTCTACCTTCCATCGCGGCTCGCTTTAGCGGACTTCAGGGCCGCTGAAGCCCTGCCCCTAGGCTTCCTTGAAGCGATAGCCTACGCCATAAAGCGTCTCGATGACGTCGAAATCATCGTCAACTTGCTTAAACTTCTTCCGCAAGCGCTTGATATGGCTATCGATCGTCCGGTCATCCACATAGACCTGATCGTCGTAGGCGGCATCCATCAAGGCGTCGCGGGTTTTTACGACGCCCGGCCTGTGAGCCAAGGCCTGCAGGATCAAGAACTCGGTCACCGTGAGCGTAACCGGGCGGTTGTCCCAGTGGCAGGTGTGGCGCTCCGGGTCGAGCTTGAGCTTGCCGCGCTCGAGGATGTGGGCGACTTGCGGTTCGACCGTTTGACCGTCCTTCGGCTGCAGCCGGCGCAGGATAGCGCGGACGCGCTCTACGATCAGGCGCTGCGAGAAGGGCTTCGCGATATAGTCGTCGGCACCCATCTTGAGACCGAACAGCTCATCGATCTCCTCGTCCTTCGACGTCAGGAAGATCACCGGCATATCGGACTGCTGGCGCACCCGGCGAAGCAGCTCCATGCCGTCCATGCGGGGCATCTTGATATCGAAGATGCCGAGATCTGCGGGATCCTCGGTCAGCGCCTCGAGCGCAGAGGCTCCATCGCTATAGGTGCGCACCTTGTAGCCTTCTGCCTCGAGCGCCATGCCGAGCGAGGTCAGAATGTTGCGCTCATCATCGACCAGCGCGATTGTGCTTTTCTCTTTCATGTTCCCGAATATCCTCGCGGCACCCAAACCCGTCCTTGGCGCTTTATGGTCCCAAGGTGGATCAATTGTGGCAGGAAGCTTACCTATGCCCTAGCGCCTGAATACAAACTGAACGGCCAGCAGAAAGCCCAGGCCGATAACCCGGAGCGAGAGGCAGGATCCCATGGAAGGCACGAATCCCGGTACACCCCCGCAGCCGTCCGCTGCTCAGCCTTCTCCGGGCGAGGCGGCCCGGATGCTTATACGCCGGGCGCTAAAGGCTTCCCTCGCCACACTCGAAACCTCGTCAGGCCATCCTTACGCCTCGTTGGTCACAATCGCAACCGATGTGGACGGAACGCCGCTCCTCCTGATCTCAACCCTCGCACTTCACACGAAGAATCTTGCGGGTGACGGGCGGGCCAGCCTGCTGTTCGACGGTACGGACGCCGCCGGCGACCCGCTCGCGGGGGGCCGCGTGACGGTGATCGGGCGGGCCGCCAAGACGGACCGGCCGATCGCCCGCGAGCGTTTTCTGGCCCGGCAGCCCTATGCCAGGGGATACGCCGATTTTCCCGATTTCGCCTTTTACGAACTCATTCCCGAGCGGGCTCATTTCATTGGAGGCTTCGGGCGCATTGTCGATCTTAAACCTACAGATCTTCTCATCGACATTTCCGGCGCGCGAGACTTGATCGCAGCTCACGGCGATATCGTCTCGCATATGAACGAAGATCATGCGGACGCCATTGCGCTCTATGCGACCGAACTCGGGGGCCAGCCGAATGGTGCGTGGCGCCTCACAGGCGTCGATCCCGAAGGCTTCGACATGGTGTGCAACGGAGCGACCTTGCGCATTCTGTTTAAGACGAAAGTCGAAAATCCCGACGCGGCGCGACAAGAATTCATCCGCCTTGCCGCAATGGCGCGTGCGCAAAAAGCAAAATGATGATTACGTCGTTTCTCTCTTCGCGCGCGCTTGAATGACACTTCTTTGAAGTGGTAGCTTTGTCGCGCTCACCAAACACGCCCACCAAAAAGGACCAAGAAAAATAGCCATTCGCGCGGAGGAAAACGCATATGAACGCGAACGCGATGCCACCGCTTCAATCCCGAACAAACAATCCCGCAGTGCTGGCTTTCGTCGAGGAGGCGAAGGCTCTCTTCAAGCCGGACAGCGTCCGATGGTGCAACGGCACGAAGTGGGAATACCAGGAGATGCTCAAGACCCTGGTGGACGGTGGCACGGCTATTTGGCTCAATCCGGCGAAGCGGCCCAACTCCATTCTCGTGCGTTCCGATCCCGCCGACGTCGCACGCGTCGAGGATCAGACCTACATCTGCTCGCGCTCCAAAGAAGATGCCGGCCCCACGAACAACTGGTTCGATCCGGCCGAAATGAAGGCCACGCTTCTCAAGCTCTACGACGGAGCAATGGCCGGCCGCACCATGTTCGTGCTGCCCTATTCCATGGGGCCCGTGGGATCGCCGATTGCCCGCATCGGCGTCATGGTCACGGACAGCGCTTACGCCGTCGCCAACATGCACATCATGACACGCGTCGGTGACAAGGTTCTGGCGGCGCTCGGCAGCAGCTCCGACTTCGTACGCGGCATGCATACGGTCGGCGCCCCCCTTTCCACGCCGACCAGCGCCGATGTGCCCTGGCCTTGCAACAAGACCAAGTACATCTCGCATTTCCCGGAAACGCGCGAGATCTGGTCCTACGGATCGGGCTACGGTGGCAACGCGCTCCTCGGCAAGAAATGCCACGCTCTTCGCATCGCTTCCGTGCAGGCGCGCGACGAGGGGTGGATGGCCGAGCACATGCTCATTCTGAAGCTCACCAACCCGGAGGGCCAATCCAAGTTCATTGCCGCTGCGTTCCCCTCCGCGTGCGGCAAAACCAACCTCGCCATGCTCGTCCCGACCATCCCCGGCTGGAAAGCCGAGACCATAGGCGACGACATCTGCTGGATGAAGTTCGGTGCCGACGGGCGGCTTCGCGCCATCAACCCCGAGACGGGCTTCTTCGGCGTCGCGCCCGGCACGTCAAACGAGAGCAATCTCAGCGCGATGAAGACGCTCTCCGCCAACATCATCTACTCGAACGTCGCGCTCACGGATGACGGCGACGTCTACTGGGAACAGATGGGCGAGCAACCCTCGCATGCGGTGGACTGGATGCGGCGCTCTTGGACACCGGGGTCGGGCCGGCCCGCCGCCCATCCCAATGCCCGCTTTACGGCGCCTGCCTCGCAATGCCCCGTAATCGCCAAGGAATGGGAAGATCCGCTAGGCGTACCGATCGACGCTATCCTGTTCGGCGGCCGGCGCGCGTCGGTGGTTCCGCTGGTTTCGGAAGCGCTCTCCTGGCGTCATGGCACGTTCCTGGGTTCTATCATGGCCTCGGAGAAGACTGCCGCCGCGGCCGGCCAGATCGGCGAGTTGCGCCGCGACCCGATGGCCATGCTGCCGTTCTGCGGCTACCACATGGGCGACTACTTCCAGCACTGGATCAACATTGGCGAGAAGGGCGGCAACCAGATGCCGAAGATCTTCTACGTCAACTGGTTCCGAAAGAGCCCGGAAGGCAAGTTCCTGTGGCCGGGCTACGCCGAAAACAGCCGCGTCCTGAAGTGGATCTTCGAGCGCTGCGACGGGACTGCGCAGTCCGTCGAGACGCCGATCGGGAGATTGCCGGCGGACGGGTCGCTGGATCTCTACGGCCTCAACATCTCTGATGATGCGATGTCCGAGCTGCTGAAAGTCGATGTCGCCGGCTGGAAGGCCGAGCTGCCGTCCATCAAGGAACATTTCTCGACCTTCGGGACACGGTTGCCCGCAGCTCTCGTCGACGAACTCAATGCTCTTGAACAGCGGCTTGGCTAGAGCAGCGATAGTTCGCACTGAAGACAGGAAACCCCTGGGCATGCGCCAGGGGTTTTTCATGCGCCCTTTCGCGTGTGGACCGCGCGCCATTGGCGGACTATCGATCTCTTCAGTGAATCGTGATCTACACGACGGACTTGATCGCATGGCGATGGCCTACTGCTATCGTTCGACGATCGTTCAAGCAGGCTGGCGTGCGGGCGCAGCCTCAGGAAGCGACTGCGATGCTGAACTGGCTTTCCAAGCTGTTCCGGCGACGCCACGAGGCCCCGCCTCAACGCCGCGCTGTCTCTCCCGTGCGCGTGACACATGACGAGAGACTGATCTCCGTCGACGATGGCGAAGGCGGCGTTCACAAGATGCCGTGGTCTGAACTCGCCAACGTCACGGTACTGACCAGCGATTCCGGCCCGTTCGAGATCGATCTCTTCTGGATCCTCACCGATCGCAGCGGGCGTCAGTCGCTGACCATTCCCATGGGCGCGACCGGCGAGCATGCGTTGCTGCTTGCCATGCAGGCGCGCCTTGCGGGCTTCGACAACATGGCCGTCGTCGAGGCCATGAGCAGCACAGGCAATGCGACATTTCAAATCTGGCCGGCCGCCGAGATCGCTTGATCTTTCAATTCGCTCCGCGACTCGGTGGACGTGATCAGGGCCGCTCCGTCTGTGTGACTGATGGCGCCCCGTCGTGTGTTGCGTATGGCGTAGCAAGCCCAACGCGCAAGCCCGACACCAACAGAGATCCAGCGGCGTACCCACCAGGCCGCGCTCTCGTCGAGCGCCATGGCCTTCAGGCGCCACGCGAGCGCCTGAGATTTGCGGTCCGAGCTGGATTTGACGGCATCGTCGTAGAATGCCGAAATCTTTTCCATGCTCATTCCAGGCGTCGCGAGCCATAGCGTAACGTACCCGTTGCAAAGGCGCTCTGCGTCGACGATCGCTTTGCGGGCTCCGGTGCCTGCGGCCGGGCATGCCGTGGCGAAAGCGTCCCCGACCAAGACCACGCCCGGCTGGCGATAGCCGCTCGTCTCGTAGAGGTCGATCGGACGCATTTTCACGGAGCCTATGACGCGAAGCGGGCCGGTGATGGATTCGAGCCGCGGCATCGCGGCTTTGAGCGTTTCCTCGGGTGCCTGACGGAAGGCGCGCAACCAGGGGTCGTCGAGTTCGCGATAGACGAAGAGATTGGCCCGCATCCTCGTTCCGATGGGAAACAGCGTCAGGTAGGCAACGCGGAAGCGCGGGTGCTCGCCATAGTGCGTCAGGGCGCGGAACGGAAAGCCGCCCCCGCTTTCGGGCACCACGTCGAAGCCATAGGTGACCGAATGGCAGAGGCTCAGATCCTTGCGATCCATACCGAGCGACTGGCGCAAGCTGTTGCTCAAGCCGCTGGCCATGATGACGAGGCGAGCGGAGAGGCTTTCACCGGAAGCCAGCGTCACGCGCTGCCGGTCTGAACTGTTCTCGACAGCGGTGACCTTGCCGCGGATGAACACGGCTTCTTCGGGAATCTGCGCCCGCACCGTGTTGACCAGACGGCCGTAGTCGATGCCAAGCTGGTCGCTGGGGCGTTTCTCAACAAGCCGACCGAGCCGCGTGACCCAAGCACTCTTGTCGTGCGTCGCGGCGGCAAGGACCGCATGTCCGAGCCCGGCTCTATGCAGAACTTCGATCTGGCGGAAGTCGATTTTCTCGCAGCGGAACTCGTCGGGGTAGACTTCGTTGGGATCGACGATCGCGACCGCGCGGCCGGCCCGCGCGATCATCGACGCAGACATCGACCCCGCCAGGCCAGCGCCGACAATCACAACGTCAAACTGGCGCATCACGCCCTCCGCTGCATGACTGCGGAGCGGCCGCTTTTCATCGACGTCCGCCCAATTCCGCATACGTATAACTACCGACGTATCCCGAACACCTGGAAGCCCGGCTTAACGGATGCCCCGGAACGACGGGCAATTGGCGGCTGTGGTTAACCGGCAGTTACTGGATTGGCTCGATTTTTAGCTATGGCGGCGCACCGGCCTCAGAAGCGGGTCGTGAGATGGGTCAACCAGGCGGGCGAGGCTTCGACGAGCGCGGCTTCGACGCGCTTGTCGAGACCGGTCAGGATAAGGAAGGCGACGGCGATCAGCAGCACGCCAAGGACGGCCTTGCCTTTGCTGCCGGTATCCAGGAGGCGGCCGCGCCAGCGCATCATGGCTTCGCGCGACAGCAATCCCAGCAGGAGCAGCGGTATCGCCGCTCCGATCCCGAACAGGGCCATCGTCGCGGCGACCTGGCCCAGGTCCTCTCCGCGCGCGGCAAGCACGGACGCTGCGCCAAGTGTCGGACCGACGCACGGCGCCCAGACCGCGCCGAGCAGCAGGCCGAGCACGAACTGGCCACTGGCTCCCTGTGTCGAGAACTGGCCGAAGGTCTCTTCGATCGTGTTGCTGATCGGGCTGCCGGCCGCGGCCAACCGAACCTGTAGCGGTTGAACAAGGAGCACGACGCCAACCGAGAGCAACAGCACCGCTGCGACGGTGCGGAACAGCCCGGCATCGAGTCCCACTGCAAAGCCGATCGTCGCTACGAAGAGACCTACCACGGTGAAGGAAAGCGCAACGCCGAGCGCAAGGGCAGCAGGGGCCCAGCGATGCTCGGCCGCCGCCGCACCCAACACGATCGGCAGCAACGGCAGGACGCACGGAGACAGCACCGAGAGGGCGCCTGCCAGTGCCGCCAAAGTGAGAGCGCCGATGGTCATGGCTCGAAGCTCACAGTGCGGATTTCAAAAGGGTCGCGATGCTCTCGGCATTGGTGTCGCCCACCGAGCGCCCGGTTTCCTTGTCTCCCTTGAAGACGATCAGCGTCGACTGGCTGCGGGCATTCAGCGCCTTGAGCCCTGCGATCCCGGTATCGAAGTCGAGATCGAAGACGACGAAATCCTTAAAGGCCGGCTCGGCGGTCAGCTTGTCGAGGATCGGCTTCTGGGCCTTGCAGGTGGGGCACCAGGGTGCGGTGACGTGGACGAGAATGGATTTTCCGGCTGACTGCTCGGCGGCGAGGGCCGCGGGATCGTAGACCTTGCGTTCCAGGGCCAGCGACGGCTGCGCGACCGCCCAAACCAAAGCGATGAGTGCCGCCGCGAGGATTGTGCTGCGGATGACCATGACGTGCTTCTCCCCTTGCTCCGCCCACTTCCGGCGCGTTTAGCAACGAGCTACGTGGCGGATGGCCGTTCAGTTTCGAAAGGCCCGCTCGAGGTTGCGGGCCTTGTCCAGATTCTTTGCCTTGTCTGCGTTCTTCATCGCCCCGATACGAGCCGAGTTGACGTCGGCGCCGTCGAAGTCAACGCCGGTAACGTTCGCATCGGTGAAGTCAGATCCGCCGAGCTCACTGCCAGCAAGCGAGGCGCCCGTCAGATCCGCGCCGTTCAGCGACGAGTATTCGACGAGCGCGCGGCGCAGGTTGGCACCTTTGAACGACGCGCCTTCGAGATTGGTGCTCTTGAACGTGCCGCGCATGAGGCCCATCGACTGGTTCTTCTCGTTCGCCGAGAGATCGGCCCCGTCGAGCTTCGCGCCCTTCATGCTGGCTTTGGAGAAGTCGCCTGCTACATGGGCGCGGGACAAGTCCGCGCCATCGAGGTTCGCGCCGACGAGTTGCGTGCCGAACAGGCTCGCGCCTTTCAGGTTTGCGCCGGTCCACTTTGAATTCAGGGACCAGGCCGAGTCGAGGTTCACACCTTCGAGGTTCGCGTTCGACAGGTTCGAATTCATGAGGCGCGCGGCCTGAAGGTTCACGCGGCGCAGGTCCATTCCCGAGAGGTCGAGGTTGTTGAGCGCCTTGCCAAAGAGGTCCAGCTTCTCGCCCTCGGGCAACTTGGCGAGCGCCTCCTCGATGTCGGCCCGGCTCATCTCGGCTTTCGTGAACTGGTCGGTCGTGAGATCGACCATGTCGATCATGGACTGCGCTCGGGCGAGGCCTGCCGCCATGGCCATCGCGGCGACGAGCAGAAGGCAAAGACTGCGCGGGTGGCTTCTCATTCGGCCGGTTCCTTCCCATGTATCTGCTCAGTTTACGCCTTTCCTCGTCGTTCGGATGCCTGGAAAGAAGACCAATAAAGAATTCCGATCCCCTCCAATGGCTTGGGCTATCCGCTCTGCGGCAGCTCGGCCCACCCCCTGACGCCACGCCGCGATTCCGGATAGTGTGCGCCCAACAGATGAGCCTCGGCATTCGGCGGAGGCCCCAAGAAGGACCTATCGATGTTCGACCCCGAAAACCCTCCCGAGCTGCAAGCAGCCGCCTGGTTCAATGCTGACACGCCGCCGAAGCTCAAGGAGCTCAAGGGCAAGGTGGTCGTAATGGCTGCGTTCCAGCAGCACTGCCCGGGCAGCGTGAAGCACGGCCTGCCGCAGGCGTCACGTCTCGCGCGCTCGTTCAGCGACGACGAGGTGGTGGTCATCGGCCTCAACACGCCGTTCGAGCACGCCGACAAGCAGGACAAGGAGGCGCTGGAAGCGTTCGTGGCCGAGCATGAGCTGACGTTCCCGGTCGCGCTCGACACGGCGAACGGCAAGAGCCTGCCGAAGACGATGGAAGCCTACGAGATCCAGGGCACGCCGACGCTGCTGATCTTCGACCGGCAGGGCCGCCTCCGCCGTCACTATCTCGGCCAGGTGGACGACTTCCGGCTCGGCGCGGAGGTGATGGCGCTGACCATCGAAGCGCGCGATGCGCCGCGTGAGCA
>VFQO010002524.1_pt1 | contig 11002 bp, 10 predicted proteins | sample 3512331 | NCBI WGS metagenome assembly VFQO01 (sample SAMN10412371, study PRJNA504923) | tailings metagenome | isolation source: Replicate 3 from Balatoc abandoned mine | place: Philippines: Itogon, Benguet | collected 2017-08-28 | reverse complement strand
ACGACGCGCGCCGAGCGGTCGATAGCGGGGCGGATGCGGTCTATTGTTCGAACCATGGCGGGCGGCAGGCCAATGGCGGGATCGCGACCATCGATCTGCTCGAAGACGTAGTGAAAGCATCGGGCGATGTGCCGGTGCTGTTTGACAGCGGAGTCCGCTCCGGCACCGATGCCGTCAAGGCGCTGGCGATGGGTGCGCGTGCGGTAGGGGTCGGGCGGCCCTATACCTATGGGCTCGCGCTCGGCGGCGCAGAGGGCGCGGCGTGGGTGTTAAGATCGATCCTCGCGGAAGCCGACCTGCTGATGGCCGTTAACGGTTACCCGACCCTTGCAGACGTGCGCGCTGCCGGAGTGCGACGGACCGATGGCTAGGCTCGGCGAGGCGCAAGGTTGTTAACCATATTTCTCTTACGTTTTCCACAGATTTGCTGTTAAATCGAAATATAACATAAGCGAATCGGGACGTGTTCAATGGCAAGACCAACTATCTGGTCCAGCGGGCCAGACCCTATGCGCCGCACAGTGTGCATTCAGGACGAACATTCGCGCCGCGCGCGCTATGGCCGCATCCAACCGATGCAACCGCGCCGGACGATCCTCTCGCGCCTCGCTAGCCTGATCGCTTAACGCCGCAAGCAGGCAGGTGTCAGCCGCCTGCCTTCGCCAGCATCACCAGCTTGGTATCGGTAAAGGCGAGGTAGCCTTCCTCGCCGCCTTCCGATCCGAAGCCGCTATCGCCAACGCCGCCAAACGGGGTTTCGGGCGATGACACGATCAGCTGGTTGATCCCTACCATACCCGCGCGCAGGCTCCGCCCAAGGTAATGCGCCTCGTCGAGATCGCTGCTGAAGGCGTAGGCGGCGAGGCCATAGCGCAACCCGTTGGCGATCCGCACGGCATCCTCGATGTGCTCGAAGGGCACGATTCCGGCGATGGGGCCGAAGGGCTCCTCGGTCATGAAGCGACTGTCGGGGGCAGGATTGGCGATCACGGTCGGCTCGAAGAAGAAACCGCTCCCGGCAATCGCCTTGCCGCCGGTCACCACCTCGCCGCGGTTGCCGCCCGCATCGGCGACCACCTGTTCCATCGCGGAAATCCGGCGGGCGTGGGCGAGGGGGCCCATGTCCACGCTCGCGTCGGCGCCCGGATCGCCGACCTTCAGCTTGCCGGCATAGGCGGCGAAGTCAGCAACGAAGCGGTCGTAGATCTCGCGCGCGACCAGGAAGCGGGTGGGCGAGACGCAAACCTGCCCCGCGTTGCGGAACTTGGTTGATGCGCAGGCCGCGACTGCGCGTTCGAGATCGGCGGTCTTGCTGACGATCACCGGTGCGTGGCCGCCGAGTTCCGGGGTGAAGCGCTTCATCCCCTGTGCGGCGAGGGCACCGAGGTGCTTGCCGACCGCAGTCGAGCCGGTGAAGCTCACCTTGCGGGTGACAGGCGAGGCGATCAGGTGTTCGGACACTGGGCCGGGTTCGCCATAGACGAGGCCCAGCACGCCCTTGGGCAGGCCTGCGTCGACAAAGCATTCGACAAGCAGTTGCGCCGAGGCCGGGCTGTTTTCGGCGGGCTTCAGGATTGCCGTGCAGCCCGCTGCCAGCGCACCGGCGATCTTCTTGCCGGGCAGGTTCACGGGGAAATTCCACGGGGTGAGCAGCACCGCCGGGCCGATGGGCTCGTGCGTCACGATCTGCGCAATCAGCTGGTTTCCGCGCGGCGGGATCAGGCGGCCGCCGCGACGCTTGGCTTCTTCTCCAAGGAAATCGATCACATCGGCGGACGAGGTGATCTCGCCCACCGCCTGCGCGCGGGGTTTGCCCATTTCGGCGGTAACTATGCTGGCGATGGCGGGTGCGCGTTCGCGCAGCAGATCGGCGGCGCGGCGCAGGATGGCGTAGCGCTCGGAAGCGGGCGTGCGGCTCCAGGCGGGGAAGGCATCGTCCGCCGCCTTCAATGCGGCATCGAGCTGCGCGGGGCCGGACTTGGGGCATTGCCCGATCGCCTGTCCGGTCGCCGGGTTGATGACATCCATCGCGCCCGCATCGCCGTGGGCGATCCATTCGCCGTTGATGAGCATTTTCAAAGCCGGATAGGCAGTCATCGGACAGTTCCTTGCGTTTGTTCGACCTTGCGCGAACTTGTAATTTTATTGCGCTTCCATTAGCAATGTTTGTGCTGCATCGCGAGGAGAGAATCATGCTGGTCGGCGTTCCCAAGGAAATCAAGCCGAGCGAATTCCGCGTCGGTCTCACGCCCGAAGCGGTGCGCGAATATGTCGCGGCCGGTCACCGCGTGATCGTCGAAACGGGCGCCGGACTGGGCATCGACAAGAACGATGATGTCTATCGCAAGGCCGGGGCCGAGGTGGTCGATACGGCTGCCGAAGTCTTTGCGCGCGCCGAGATGATCGTGAAGGTCAAGGAGCCGCAGCCGTCCGAATGGGTGCAGCTGCGCGAAGGCCAGATCCTCTTCACCTATCTCCACCTCGCTCCTGATCCCGAGCAGGCCAAGGGCCTTATGGCTTCAGGTGTTTCGGCGGTGGCGTATGAAACTGTGACTGCGCCGGGCGGCGCGTTGCCGCTGCTTGCGCCGATGAGCGAGGTTGCTGGAAGGCTCGCGATCGAGGCCGGAGCGATGGCGCTCCGGGCCAGCAATGGCGGGCGCGGCACCTTGATGGGCGGCGTGCCCGGTGTGCTTCCGGCCCGCGTAGTGATCCTCGGCGGCGGTGTGGTCGGCACGCAGGCGGCGCGCATGGCGGTTGGTCTGGGCGCGAGTGTCGAGATCTTCGACCGTTCGCTGCCGCGCCTCAGGCAGTTGGACGAGATGTTCCAAGGCCGTGCAATCACACGCTTTTCCACTGCCGGAACCATCGAGCAGGCGGTCGCTCAGGCCGATGTCGTGATCGGCGCGGTGCTGATCCCGGGGGCGAGCGCGCCGCATCTTGTCACCCGCGCCATGCTGCCCGAAATGAAGCGGCGCGCGGTGCTGGTTGATGTCGCGATCGATCAGGGCGGGTGCTTTGAAACATCGCACCCCACCACCCACGAGAACCCGACCTACGAGGTTGATTCCATTATCCATTACTGCGTGGCCAACATGCCCGGCGCGGTCCCGCTGACGAGTTCCTATGCGCTCAACAATGCGACCCTGCCGTTCGGGCTGGCGCTGGCGAACAAGGGGCTGAAGGCGTGCGAGGATGACCCGCATCTTGCCCCCGGTCTCAACGTCCACAAGGGCAGGATCGTCAATGCCGCTGTGGCCGAGAGCCTGGGCTTTGATGCCTGAATGTTCCACGTGGAACATCGGGCCAAACGGGGCCTAAGGGGGGTCTAAGGGGGGGCTAGAGGGGGTCTAGCAGGGGTCTAACCCGGCCAGGCCCCCCGGCAAGGTCGCAGCTAAACCGCAACCACGTGCTGTTCGATCGCGCCGAAGATCGAATGGTTGTGATCATCGCGCATTTCGATCCGCACCGTGTCACCCGCCTGCATGAACGGGGTCGCCGGAGCGCCATCACGGATCGTTTCGATCATGCGGATTTCCGCGATGCACGAATAGCCCGCGCCGCCTTCGGCCACCGGCTTGCCCGGCCCGCCATCGGCGCCCTTGTTCGAAATCGTGCCTGTCCCGATGATCGTGCCTGCACCCAGATTGCGCGTCTTGGCCGCATGGGCGACGAGCTGCGGCAAGTTGAAGGTTGCATCCACGCCCGCATTGGCGCGGCCGAAGGGCTTGCCGTTCAGATCGACCATTAGCGGCAGATGCACGAGGCCATCGGTCCACGCCGCGCCCAGTTCATCGGGCGTTACCGCGACGGGCGAAAAAGCGCTCGCGGGCTTCGACTGGAAGAAGCCGAAGCCCTTTTCCAGCTCCGCCGGGATCAGGCCGCGCAGGGACACATCATTGACCAGCATGATCAGCTTGATGTGCCCTGCGGCCTCTTCGACCGAGCAGCCCATCGGGACATCGCCGGTGATGCAGGCAATCTCGCCCTCCATGTCGCAGCCCCAGGCCGGATCGCCGAGCGGTATATCCCCGCGCGGCGGTAGGAAAGCATCCGATCCACCCTGATACATCAGCGGATCGTGATAGAAGCTGTCGGGAACCTTGGCCCCGCGCGCCTGCCGCACCAGCTCCACGTGGTTGATATAGGCGCTGCCATCGGCCCACTGATAGGCGCGCGGCAACGGCGAGTGCGCCTGACGTTCGTGGAACCGCTCGCACGGAACGGTTTCGTGTTCGACATCGCGGGCGAGCACTTCGAGCTCCGGCGCGATCCGGTCCCAATCGTCGAGCGCGGCTTGCAGCGTCGGCGCGATGTATCCGGCGGCGCAGCACCGGGTGAGGTCTTTCGACACCACCACCAGCTTGCCATCGCGCGTGCCGTTGTTGAGGGTTGCGAGCTTCATTGTGTTGTTCTCTCCCGGCCAGAATTCAGGTGGCGTCTTGTTGTTTATCGGGGTGCGCCGCCGCGAATGCGGGGAGTGCAAGGCACGCCGCCTCAATGCGGGTCATGTGGGGGCTGGCGCTGAGGTCGTAATGGAACCGCCGCGCGTTCGCGAGTTGCGGGATCAACACGATCTCGAACAGGCCGGGCGCATCGCCGTGGAGGAAATCGCCGGTGACGAGCTGAGCGAGCCGCGCCTCGACCGGATCGAGCGTGCGCTTCAGCCAGTGGCGATACCATACGTCGATCTCATCCTGCGTGTGGCCGAGCGGGTCCTTGAGATACTTCAGCACCGGCAGGTTGTTCACCGCGTGAATCTCGGTCGCGATGCCATAGGCGAGCTCGCGCACCGTGTAGCGCGCTTCGATGTCCTGCGGCAGAAAGCGCGGCTCAGGATAGGCTTCGTCGAGCCATTCGAGCAGCGCCATCGATTGCGCGCGGTCGCGTCCGTCGGCTTCGAGCATGGGGAGCGAACCGAACGGATTGCGCGCCGTGAATTCGGGGGCCTTGTTCTCGGCGTTGACGAGATTGACCGGCACGTTCTCGAAGGCGAGGCCCTTCAGATTGAGTGCGATCCGCAGGCGGTATGACGTGGAAGAGCGGAAGTAGCCGTAGAGTCTCATGATGCTCATGCCCCTGCATCGCAGGCTTCCCGCAGCGGGGCAAGGGTGGGCGTGGTGCTATACTTGCCTGTCCCGGGCCTGACCCGGGACCCCGCGTGACCTTGGGGCGCGAGGGGCTGATCATCATGCGCGGGCAAGGAAGCGGGGCCCCGGGTCAGGCCCGGGGCAGGGATGAAATGACAGCCCTCCGAAACCAACTCTCAGGCGGGCATCAACACCCTGTGGACGGCACCCAGAAGATCAGCCGGCGGGCAGGGCTTAGCCAGCGTGGTGGCACGCGGAAAGCGGGCCGCCACGTCGGGCACGGCGTCGCGTTCAGAATGCAGGATCACCGGTACGTTATCATCGAGCAGTCGCTGCGCGAGCTCGTGGCCCATCCTGTCGCTTAATGCGATGTCGAGGATGACGAGATCGGGCCGCAGGCTCTGGCAGGCTTCGATCGTGGTGGTGATCCCGTCATGCGGGCCTTCGACTTCGTAACCGGCCTCGGCCACGGTATCGCAAAGATCGCAGGCGGTGACGTGGTCGTGTTCGGCGACAAGGATTCGCAAGGCCATCGGTAGTCTCCCGTGTAATCGAATCCCATTAAGGGTGTAACACGGATTGGACGTCAGGCTTGCACGAATCTTATCCGTTATTGCCGAATTGGGCCGCAAATGTGCTTTCATCGCCCGCTGCGAGCAATTTTGCCTGCGCGATCCACTGGTCGCGGGTGATCCGACCGGCAAAGCGGCCGAGCTGCGCGTCGATTCGTTCGACCTCGGCATCGTCCCACGCGGCGATCTGGGCGAAGGTGGTAACGCCGAGTTCGCCGAGCAGCGCGACCAACTTGGGGCCGACCCCCTTGATGCGCGAAAGATCATCCGCGCCGCCAGCGGGAGCGGGTGCAGGGGCCGGTTCAGCCGGTGCCGGAGCGGGCGGGATCGTCACCGCCGCGGGGGCGGCATCGATCAGCGCCTGATTGCGCGGCGCGGGCGCGGCGCCTTCGGCCAGCACGTCGCGGGCGAGGGGGGTGGCGCTATCGTCGGCGATCACCTTCGCCTTGCGGGTCGAACGGGCAAAGGCCCAGGCGACCACCGCCAGCACGGCGAGGCCAATCAGAACCAGCAGCAGCGAGGATGGCATATCGGCGGCAATCACAGGGTATCTCCCTTGCGGATATATGGTTTCGCCACGCGCTCTAGCAGCGCAGCCGCGCCGCGCTCAAGCCGTGTCACGAATCGTCGGCGGACGGGGAAGTGACGTTCTTGCGGAACAGGACCTTGTCTTCCTCGCCGAAGCCGCGGTGCCAAACGACCCAGGCATAGGTCGCCAGCACCGCCGGGATGCCGATGATCAGTTCCATCCATTCGGGCAGCCAGGTGAAGATATAGCCCACCACCACCGCCGGAGCGGCGGCATAGACCAGCGCCCAGCGCCAGTTGTTGACCGGCGCGCCGAGCAGCGACTTGAGCAGCAGCGCCTTTACCAGGCTCGATGCAGCGAGGGCGATCATCAACGCGCCCGCAGCGCCTGCCGCCTGGAACCCGCGGCCCATGTCGTAGCGGCTCGCCAGCTCGATGAAGGCGATGGTGAGCACCGCCTGAAGCGCGATGATCCCGACCGAAATCGCCAGATTGCGCTTGCGGGCGATGTAGACCAGCACGCTCTCCGAAACGACCGCCATCGAGGCGACGACCTCGGCGGCAAGCAGGAAGGCGAGGGCGGCGGTGCCAGCGACATAGTCCGGTCCCCACAGGCCCATAACCGCTTCGCCCGGCACGCCCAGCACCAGCGCGATGCCGAGCTGCACCGCGATGATCCAGAAGCCCACCTGCCGCACCTGCGCGGCGATCGCTTCCATGTTGCCGATCCGCAGGTTCTTGGTGATGACGGGGGAAAGGATCGGCTCGAAGCTGGTCTTCAATTTCTGCGGCAGCGAGGCGATCTGCTGCGCGGCGTAGTAGATGCCGACCGCCGATGGCGGGGCGAACAGGCCGAGGATGAAGATATCGAGCAGCCGTGTGCCGCGCTCGATCGCATCCGCGCCGACAATCGGGAAGGCGCGCGCCGACATCGCCAGCATCGCGCGCGGGCGCGGATGCCAGTCCCTCGGCAGGCCGTAGGTTCTCAGGAACGGCCACAGCGCGGTCAGCAATCCGGCATAGATCGAGGTGATGAAGGCGAGCGCTAGCCCGCTCTCGCGCGTGGCGGGAATGAAGAAGAACACGCCTGCGCCGATCGAGATCGTCCACGGCTCCACCACCGCCCGCGCGCGCACCGTGGTGGCAATGTCGAAGCGGTAGGCCTGCGCGGCGAGCAGGATCTCGGTCACGGCAAAGGCGGGGATGGTGGCGACCAGCCAGATGTCCCAGGGCGAACTCATCCCGTTGGGGAACATCGGCTCGGGGAAGGCGAGCAGCAGCACCGCCGCAACGCCCGCATAGATCAGTGCCAGCGCAATACCGTCATAGACGAGGTTGGTCTCGGCTCTGCGGTCATCGCCCGCACCTTCGGACAGGCGCTGCGCCAGCCCGCGCTTCTCGCCCAGCGAGCACACCAGCGCGACAATCTCGATCAGCACCATCGCCGAAGCGAAGCGCCCGAGCGATTCCGCGCCGTAAAGGCGGGTGGCGATGACGAGGAAGGGGATGCGCGCGATCAGGCGCACGACGAAGCCCATGGTGTTGGTGCGTCCGCCCTTCGCCAGCGCGGCGAGATCCTCGTCAGGGGCGGCAGCAGCCGTGGCATCGGCGGGCGGCTGGCTCACGCTTCGATATCCTTGGCATCGCTTTCCAGTTCGGCGCGCAGGGGCCGGGCGAGCAGTTCGGCCACCACCCGCTGTGCGTTGGCGCCGGCAAGGATCGCGCCCACCGCATCGACGATCGGCATGGCGATGCCGCGCGCGGCGGCGAGTTCGGCGAGAACCGGCGCGGTGAAAGCACCCTCGGCGACAGTGCGGCGGTCGGCCATCAGATCGGCCGCGCTAGCGCCTTCGCCCAAGGCCTTGCCCAAGGAGAAGTTGCGGCTGGAGGTCGAGGAGCAGGTCAGCACCAGATCGCCCAACCCGCACAGGCCCGACAGCGTTTCCGCCTCGGCCCCCAGCGCCTCGCCAAAGCGCAGCATTTCGGCATAGCCGCGCGCGATCAGCGCCGCGCGCGCGTTCTGGCCGAGCGCGAGGCCATCGACCACCCCGCAGGCAATCGCCAGCACGTTCTTCACCGCCCCGCCAATCTCCGCGCCGGTGACGTCGTCGGAGTAATAGGGCCGGAACGCAGGCCGCGCGATCGCCGGGGCGAGGCGATCCCATTGCGCCGCTCCGCCGCCGCACGCCAGCGTCACCGCCGTCGGCAGGCCCGCGGCGACTTCATGCGCGAAGGTCGGGCCGGACAGCACCGCAATGGCACTTTCCGGCGAAGCCTCGCGCGCGACATCGTTCATCAGGCGGCCCGTGCCCGCTTCGATCCCCTTGGAGCAGAGCACCAGATCGCGCGGGGCCTTCACAAGGCCGCCGAGTACCTTGCCCAGCACCTGCGCGGGGGTGACGACCAGCAAGGTGTCAATCGCGGCGAAATCGGCCAGATCGCCGGTCGCGCGGATCGCCGGTGCGAGCGTCGCCGAGGGCAGGTAGAGCGGGTTGCGATGCTCGGCATTGATCGCGGCGACAACCTCGGCCTCGTAGGCCCACAGCACAACATCGCGCCCGTCGGAGGCGAGCATCTGGGCGAGCGCGGTGCCCCATGCACCTGCGCCGATCACGCCGATGGTTTCGCGCCCGCTCATGCCTTGACCCCTGCACCGCGCGCTGCCTCGGCCGCCGGATCGAGCGGCCAGCGCGGGCGCGCCTTGAAATCGAGCGGATCGCCCGCGAAGTCCGCACCTTCCTGCGCCAGACGCTCGCACCCGGCCCATGCGATCATCGCGGCATTATCGGTGCACAGCGCCAGCGGCGGCGCGGTGAAGCGCATCGCGTGGCGCGCGGCCAGCGCTTCGAGCGCGGCGCGGACGGTCGCATTGGCGGCAACCCCGCCCGCCACCACTAGCGCGGGGAAGGGACCGGCACGCTCCAGAGCATATTCGAGCCGGTCGATCAGACATTCGACCGCCGCCTGCTGGAAACTCGCAGCGATATCGGCTGGCTCGTGCGCCCCGCTTTCAACCGCCCGCAGCACCGCGCTTTTCAAGCCCGCGAAGGAGAAATGCGGCTCTTTCGATCCCTTGAGCGGGCGGGGCAGCGGCACGGCCTTGGGGTCGCCCTCGCGCGCCAATCGCTCGACCGCAGGCCCGCCGGGATAGCCGAGGCCGAGCAGCTTGGCGGTCTTGTCGAAAGCCTCGCCCAGCGCATCGTCGATGGTGGTCGCAAGCCGGCGATATTGCCCGACACCCTCGACAGCGAGGATCTGGCAATGCCCGCCGGAAACCAGCAGCAAGAGATAGGGGAAGGCAAGCCCGCTATCTGCAAGACGCGGCGAGAGCGCATGGCCTTCAAGGTGGTTGATCGCCAGCAGCGGCTTGTCTGCCGCCATTGCCAGCGCCTTGGCGCTCACCAGGCCGACCATCACCCCGCCGATCAGACCCGGCCCGGCGGTCGCGGCAATCGCATCGACATCGTCAAGCGTGAGGCCGGCATCGGCCATCACCTTTTCGAGCATCGGCGCGACCCGTTCGGCATGGGCGCGCGCGGCGATTTCGGGGACGACCCCGCCATAGGGCGCGTGTTCGGCCTCCTGACTGGCAATCGCCTGCGCGATGATCGTGCGGTCGCCGCGCACCAGCGCAACCGCGGTTTCATCGCAGCTGGATTCGATGCCCAACACGATCGTGCTGTCAGAGGTGTGCGTTGCCGATCCCATCCGGCTTCCATCTAGTGGTTGTGAAGGCTAGAGCAAGCATAGCTATGACAGAACCGCATCCCGCCGCACCGAAACTCCGCCTCGGCACCCGCAATTCCCCCTTGGCTATGGCACAGGCGGTTGAAACCCGCGCGAGGCTGTGCGCCGCGCATGGCTGGGCCGAGGACGCCATCGAACTCGTCCCCGTGCTGGCGAGCGGCGACAAGGTGCTGGACCGCCCCTTGTCCGAAATCGGCGGCAAGGCGCTGTGGACCAAGGAGCTCGATCAATGGCTCGGCGAAGGCCGGATCGATCTTGCGGTGCACTCGGCCAAGGATGTCGAGACGATCCGCCCCGATGCCTTCCATTTCGCCGCCTTCCTGCCGCGCGCCGACCGCCGCGATTGTCTGGTGGGCGCGGCCAGTATCGCCGCGATCCCGCATGGGGCGGTCGTCGGCACCAGCGCGCCGCGCCGCGCTTCGCAGCTCTTGAACCTGCGGCCCGATTGCACCGTGGTGACCTTCCGCGGCAATGTCGCCACGCGGCTTGCCAAATTGCAGGCGGGCGAGGCAGATGTGACCTTCCTTGCCGCAGCGGGTCTCGAACGGCTGGGGCAGAGCGAAGTCGGCGCGCCGCTCGGCTCGGACGAATGGATTCCGGCTGCCGCACAAGGCGTGATCGCAATCGAATGCCGCGCCGATGATGCGGAAACCACCGCACTGCTGGCCGCGATCGACCACGCGCCGACCCGCGCCGAGCTGGAGGCGGAGCGCGCGCTGCTCGCCCAGCTGGGCGGCACCTGCCACTCGCCGGTCGCGGTGCTGTGCGAGACCGAAGGCGATATGCTGGCGATGCGCGCGGCGCTGTTCAGCCCTGACGGGGCCGAGCGGATCGAGGGCACCGCGCGTCTTGCGCCGGGCGATCATGCGCCGGTCGTGGCGCTTGCCGCCGATCTGCTGGCCCGCGCAACGCCGGGCATCGCGCCGCATTTCAGGGCTGCGGGCTGAGGATGCATTGCCTCGCGCTCAGGCCCGAACCGGGCCTTGCCGCGACGCTCGAAAAGGCCCGCGCGATGGGCCTTGCGATCACCGGCCACGCGCTGTCCGAAATCCGCGCCGTGGCATGGGA
>VFQO010002523.1_pt1 | contig 11002 bp, 25 predicted proteins | sample 3512331 | NCBI WGS metagenome assembly VFQO01 (sample SAMN10412371, study PRJNA504923) | tailings metagenome | isolation source: Replicate 3 from Balatoc abandoned mine | place: Philippines: Itogon, Benguet | collected 2017-08-28 | reverse complement strand
CGTCAAAACTCGCCGTCAAAACTCTCATGCGGCTGTCCTACAATCTCGGCTAACTGTTCCTGGTTGGATAGCGCCTCACCGTGCAGCGCCGCGCGCAAATTGCCAAGCGTCGTTGTTCCACATCGCACGCAACCCAGCATGGGCTTCTTTTCCAGAAGCTCGTCTATTGCAAGCGCCGCTTCTCGAACAAGGCTCTCAAGCTCGTCAACATCAACAAGCCTACCGCCTGGCATTATTGCTAGTCCGTTCACATTTCCATTTACTGGCATTGTGGCGCCTCAATGTCCGGTCTGATGCGTTCGCTCAGGCTCATCATTCACTCTCCTTAATCATTGCGCGGATGGCGACAGCGCAATCACCCGCGCCGTCAGATTGGCCTTCTACGTGTTGGTTTGCTCGGTCAGGGTGATTAGCTGGGCTAAGTTTGTATGCTTGCCATTTTGCTTCGCTGTACTCGTCGCACTTCTCCGCCGCCCTCTCCAACGTCCTGCGCTCGATCTCGCGGCAGAGGGTGAGGAGTTCGGATGGGAATAAAAGAACAAGGTCGTCGGACTTCCCGTTATCAACAAGATCCGCTCCGCACTCCTGCGCCAGCTTCAAGAATTCTTCGTTAGTCATTTCATCTCCTTCCCGATCTCTCGTCTAGCGGTCATGCCTAACCTTTCATTCAAGGGGCGACTGCTTCGCAGCGCCCTTAATTCCATCGTTAGGCACTACTCCGTGCCATCCAAATACGTTGTCAGTTCTCTCGGAGTGCTGCGATTTCCAATCGCGGCGGCCTTTTCCCATTCCGCTACCTCTGCGCGCAGTGATGCAATTTCATCCCACATTTCGTCTAATGCTTCGCGTGCCCGGTCGTATTTCCGTTCTAGGTCAATTAGTGGTGCGCTCACTTCTCGCCCTCCGCTTTGGTGATAGCGGAGCAGGCAATTTCGTAAACACGATCAGAATTTCCCGCACTTGCCTCCACCTTTTTCAACGCCGCCAGCAGGTCATCGCGCTGATCACGCAAGGTGTGAATCTCTTCCGCTGCAGCCTCAGCTACCTCGGGTATGGCCTCGTCAGTGGCATACTCTTCAGAGTCCAGCAGTCGTTCAGTGATGTCACTCATGGTTTAACCTCCTTGCCAACGCCGACGTTGTACCCGGTCCAGTACCAACTGGACGAGCATTCCTGCTGCTGGTACGCACCCCACTGCATGGCGCCAACCACGGCGCCGACGAAGAGTAGGGCGGCCACGCCGCCCAGGATGTATCGCTTGTTCATATGTATCTCCATGTAGTAGCCGTTGCCACGATTTCCCAAATCACCCGTTGCCAGCCTGCTTGGGTTTGCGCGTCGCACACGAGAATGTACAGTCTCGGGGCTCGTGTGCGTGGCGATCGTGGCCATTCGCAGAGTGGCTTGGCTCCGCAGGTAGGAGTGCAGGCTCCCGCTCAGAAACCTATTTAATCTTCCGCTCGTTCAACCACTGCACGATCTCGCGCTTGCGTGTAGGCATGTCGACCATGGCGATCGGGTGGTCGTTCTTCCTGCCGTGCAGCTTGCCGGCCTTGAACAGCTCGAGCCGGCGGACCACCGCCTCACGCCTGGAGCAGAACCATTCGCTTTGTTTGAGATACTCGTACACATACTTTCCGATCTCCTCGCTGCTGTACTGGTACGACTCATCCAGCCCGTAGTACGCCCGGGCCGCCGGCCACTGGGAGAAGATCCCGTCCCAATCGGTAGCCAACACGTAGTCCAACCTGTAGATCATCATAGCATATTCCTTGTTAACATGTTAACACTAATTGTCGAACCAGAACACCACCCGGTAGGCCGACAGCCCATGCTTACCTCCACTCAAAGGGGCCGTTGACTTCGATCGTGCGGCTAATCTGCACCTTGTCCCAGTCGATGTTATCCCCGAAGGACAGCTCGACGACATCGTCGGCCTCCTCGCCAATGCGGAGGAACATGCCGTGCAAGTCGATAGAGTCGTCTTCGTCGTACATCTCCTCAGCCAGGGCATACAGCCGGTTGAACCAGGCGACATTTTCGTAGTCGTCATGCCACTTGATGTCGGAGAACGCCAGGTACAGCCCGCTCTCGTTAACCACGACTTCGTCGATCCGCTCAGCGTACTGCCCCGCGTAAGCAGGGTCCATGCGCATGGCCGCGAGTACGGCCGGCACTGCCTTGCCTTCGATGTACATCACCACGTCACTTCTGTATCCCATCGTTCTCTCCTAGAATTTGATAAACACCACGCCGGCCTCGAGTGCACGGCGCACAGCGACCGCGTCTTCGCCCTTAACCATAACGGGTATGCCGAACACACAGTCAGTCTTTCCCCCACGCGGGGGCGAGCAGGTGCCGACAACCTTGCCCTGTTTAGTAGCTACAATGACCGGGTTGCCGCCGACCGTGGTCTTGTGGATCTCGATACCCTCGTGCTCGAACAGGAATCCTCTAGGCACGGCAGACCTCCCCCCAACCAGCGGGCTTCTCCATGCGCCTAGCGACATACTCCGCCCAGCTGCCGGCTGCGATCAGATCCCGCATCTGCCCGGTGTTCATCTCCAGCATATCTGTTACGCCAGGGTGGCATGCGATCTGGTGCCTACTGGTACTGGGGCTGTACTTGTCAGTGTTGCGTATCCATCCAGCCAAGCGGTCCCAGACATACATCGGGAAGTGCGGGCTGTAGGAATATACGGCGTACAGCCCACGGTTTATCCAGTCAGAATAAAAGTGGCTGCCAATGAAAGACTCCTTGCGTTGCACGTGCGCCCTGGCAGTGCGGAGATTCACTCTGATTTTCCCAACCATCGTTCACTCCTTCAGCAACAGATAGTCATAGTCGACGTCCTTGCGCGGGACGCCGAATTTATATTGGGCGATGTGCTTGATCTTCTCCGGCGTGAGGTCGCGCACGAAGTCACCCGGGGCCATGGCGAGCATGTCCTTGGTCGGAACCTGGTCGCGCCCCCAGGACCAGGAGCTTACCCAACCATCGTGCGGCGCCACGCGCTCGATCGTCTCGCAGGTTTTGACGACTTCATCGCACCACTGCGACATCTCCTTGAAGTTATCCGGGCGGGGGTAGGAGACTTTGATGGGCGCACCCACCGGGTTGGCCCAGGCCCTTGGGATATATGCGGCGCTGTCTCTGAGGTTCTTCGGCGCGTCCCTGAATCGGTCCGGTTCGGTAACGCGGTTGTATGAAAGCCGCACGGCTCGCTTGGTGTCGTGGTCGATCAGCAGGTACTGGGTGCCGTAGTGAAACAGCCATGCCGTTTTGATTTCTTCGCCGTCGGGAGTGACGAACTTGTGGTAGCCGTCCCGGGTGGAGTACAGCTCGATGTTGAGCGTCTTGTCGTGGAACCGATTGCCGGGTCTGGGCGCCGAGTAATTCACTCGCAACTCGCCGGTCTCGAACAAGGAGAACAGCCCGTGCGTGTAGCGATAGTCGGTGTGGAACTCCTTGTAGAACGCCTGATACCTGTCCCAATAGCGCTGCCCCGGGAGTTCGTTGAATGGTTTGTGTTGCATACTTGTAATCTCCTATTGGTTAAGTCTCGCCAACGTTACGCCTACTGCTCGCGCTCGAACTTCACCACTTCGCCGAACGGGAACTTGTCAGTACCCGTGGTCAGCCACACGGTGGGGAACGCAGGGGGGTTGGAGCGGCAGCCGCCGTAGCCGTCGGTCAGGTACACCAGCACGTCGGGCTCGATGTTGTTCGCCTCGACGTAGTCAAACACCGGGGTGAAGTCAGTGCCGCCGCCGCCCGAGACCTTGGTGAAGTTGACCGGCAGCTCGTCCGGGGTGAACTCCTCGCTGCTGCCGACACGGGCGTCACAGTACAGGACATGGACTTTCTCCGGTACGCACTGGTCGAGGATGGCGTTGAGGTGCCCAGCGAATTCAGCCAGCTCCGGCCCGCCGATGGAGCCCGAGGTATCCACTGCTACGACCACTTCACCCATCGTCGGAGTCTTGGAATAACCCGGCAAATAGTTCCCCGCATGCAGGTGCTTGCGGTTGGGGCGGGACCAGGACACATCGAGCTTGCCCATGCTGGTCATGAACCGTTCGAGGATGGTGTACCAGGGCGTCGGCACGTGGATAATGTCGTCGACCATGCGCTCCAGAGCGCCGGGCATCTTGCCCTGCATCTTCGCCACGTTGCGCGCTTGCGCCACGTCGATCTTCACCTGGGCCTCGATCTCGGCCAATTCGGCGTCCGACATGTTGCCTTCGATCAGATCCTCGCCCATGCCGCCGATGTGCGGGTCGTTGCCCTGGCCTTGGCCCTGACCACCGCCGCCTCCCTTATCCTGCTGTTCCTGGTAGAGATCCTCGGCCTTCATATTGCGGGCGTTGGGTACGTCCACCGTGTCGGGGATGCGCTCGCCGATGGCGCCGCCGTTGGGTCCGCTGTGGTCAAGCATGTCGTTGATCACGCCGTCGCACGCCCAGTTCCACGGGCGGTGTTTACGGTGTCCCTTGCGGGCGGGGTGCATAAGCATGTAGTGCATGCACTCGTGAGCCAGACCCCAGATGAGCTGGTTGACCGACAGCCCGTCTACAAAATCCGGGTGAAGATAAATGTTCCCCCGCGCATCGACCGCCATGGTCGCAGGGTTGAGGTCCGGCGCCCAGCGAATGTCTTTCTTCATCAGGGTCGAGGCATAGAAGGGGTGATCGAGCACCAGCAGCGCCTTGGCCTTGCTGAGTTTCTCTTCGAGTTGCTTGCTCGGTTTGTAAGACATGTGTTCTCTCCTTTAGGTTACGTTTTACCACGTGTTGAACATCAGCGAATAAGAAAGTCAGCCACAGCGCATGCCTCGGCCAGCGTGTCGTACGGTCCTATAAACTCATTCACCCTTACGGGAGAGGCGTAGTACCTGCGATCCTCGACCATCAGGACGACACACCGTTCTAATGCGGCCATGTAATCAGCCGGATGCCAGATGTGCGACCATCCACTGTTAAAGTGACCTTTCCGAGTGAATTCCCACCCAACCGGGCAAGGCTGGTCTGCGATCTCGTCGAACTCAATGGTGTCCATATCAATCCTTCAGGTGATCGTACAACCCGAGCCGGTGCGCTGTCAGTGCCATATCCTTGGCGGACTCGAGGTCGTCGGTCTGGTACATATCTTCTCTGGGTTCGAGCGAGTTCTTCGGGGCAACCGCGTAGACCGCGGTGCCGGCGTACCTGATAACGACCGCGCTAAGCGGGTCACCGACCACGTGCACTCCGTAGTCGTCCGTTTCGACAGGGTCAGCGAACCACGCTTTATCCCAGTACATGTTCGCAGGATCACCTACACAAGCCTCGACTGCTTCCTGGCGCCAACTAATACTCAGGCTGCTCATCGCTCACCCCCTGCCGCCGAACATGGCGACGATGGCGTCGACCTGGTGCTTGACTGCATCGCGGGCGACCTGGTTCTCCCTGAGCTGGTCCATCGCCGAGCCGGCGTACTTGCCCACGACCTGACGCACCTCGCTGATCGCCCGGGAAATCTCGGGGTCGTCGTTGATGTTGAGCCGGGGCAGGCGGTCAGTCACCTCGATCACGTTCTCCACCAGCGAGTCGCGGAAGATGCTCCCGTCCTCTCCGATGGGCACGGATAACTTCTCCGCCATTTTCTTCAGCGGTCCGAGCAACTGCTCGATGACGTAGCGAGACACCTCGGCCTCGGCCTCACGGATGGCGTTGTCCAGGCTGGAAATATCCTCGGGGCTGATCGTTACCCGGAAGTCGTTGGCCGAGGGCACGGGCATGAACTGGACATCAATGCCGAACTTGCCGGCAATGTCAGCGGGGTAGTCTGCCGGGTTGAACAGCGGCCCGAGCCGGGTGCTGTCTGCCTGGATCTCAGCCTGCCAGTGGACAACCAGGTCAGCCAGGTCCTTCATCGCCTCGCCCTCGATGCGGCGGATCTCCGAGGTGTAGTCGAAGTACAGGTCAGCCGGCAGCATACGGATACCGTCGTCCAACCACGGCACGGTGTGCTTGACGTGGTAGTCATACAGCTCGTTGAACTTCTGCTGCACGCGCTTGAACCGGGTCGAGTCCTTGAGCAGGTGCTTGTTGAACCTGCCGGCCCGGCTCACCCCGTTGACTGCCTCGACCTGTACCGTGGCGGTCTGGTCTGCAGCGTATGGACTGAACATGCTGCGCTTGAGTCGGACAAGCATGGCCTTGTCAGCCAGGGTCTTGGGTGCGGGTGCATGGAAGTGGGTGAATGCAAGGTTACTCATGGTGTCTCTCCTTCTCGCGTAGTCTGTTACTGAGGGCGTTCCAGTACTCCGGCCCCTGCGGGGTATCCGACCAGAGGAACAAACTGACGATATCTCTGCACGGGGTGAACTCCCTTAGCTCACGCGCCGGCCCAGACAAATACTCGGCAGCCTCGGGGTCGATCTCTCGCACGCGCTCGATCAAGTTGACGTACTCGATCTCTCGCCGCAGGTCGAGCGGTTTCTCACCACGCGACTCGCTCATGATTCTTCCCTATCGAGTTGTTCGCCCACGCCGCCGAGCAGTTCCCATAGCGGTTCCTGCCCCAGCACTTCAGTGGCTGACAAACACCAGCTGATAAACTCCTTGGATGACGGCGACAGGGATCGAGTACGCAAGCGCCGGCCCAGGGATAGCGCCTCCTGGCGCCACTGTTCAATCGTTTTCTCGCTCATGATTCTTCCTCCTGTTTCTTCCTGCTCGGCCAGCCGATATGAATGAGCGTGACCTGCACCTTGGCTATGCCGGCCTTCTCCAACTTCTGGAGCGGTTTTATCCTATCGATTAACATGTAATCACCTCCTTACGCGAACACGTTCTTGTGCTTGATCGCCCAGTCAACGAACGCCTTGCTCGACTTCACGCTCGGCTCCTTGAGGATGGCGTCCTTCACGCCGACGGTGCTGAACTCAACAGGCAGGCGGTCGAGGTAACGCATGACGCGGTCGAAGTTGTCCTTGGTCGAGCGCATGGCCAGCGCCGTGGTCACGGCATAGAGAACCCCCGGCTCATTGGGAACTTCCGCCTTGTCCGGGTTCATCATGATGGCGTCGATGCTCGGCATCTTGGCAGCCAGGTCACGGAACCCGACGTACTCCACCGCCGCACCTTGGCCGACGAACGCCGACACCGTGGTCATGAACATGCCGCGATCCAGGCTCGGATCGCACGAGCGGGACACCATCTCCCAGGTGCGGGGCGTCGGGTTGCGCGGGCGGTTGGGGTCGAAGTCGTGCAGCTGGTCAGGACGCAAGCGCATGAAGGCAATCAGCATTGGGTCGATGTCGTTGACCATCGCCCACGAACACCAGTCGTCGAGGTTGGCGTCCATCTCGAAGCACGCTTCACGGTTACTGAGCTGCGACGGGTCGCGCCCGGTGCCGGCCTTGTCCTCAACCCGGTTGGTCGTGCTGATCTGGATGACGTTGGGGTCGAGCTTGACGCTGTCCATCGCACGGTCGAGCAGCAGCCGGGCCACCACGTTCTTGACCTGCACGCTGGCCTGACCACGGTCGTCATAAATGATGGCCCCCGGCCCGGTGCCCTCGCGGAAGCGGTAGATATCCTCGGCCGGCAGCCACTTGGTGAAGTCGCGCTCGGCACCCGGCACCGGCACACCGCGGAAGTCCACCGAGTCGGCGAGCGGCAGGTGCGAGATCAGGATACGGTCGTCAGGCAGGTCAGGGTAGAGCGTGCGCACGGCGTCCAGCGCAGCGGCAGACTTCGCCACCCCCGGAGGGCCGGAGATACACACAGCCTGGGTGGGAGTGCGGGACAGCACGGACAGCACAGCGGATTTGACTTCGGAATAACGCATGGTCTAGCTCCTTGTAATAAAGGTTCAGGTAGTTAATCCCTTGGTTGTAAAAAACCGCCGGGCTGGTGCCGTGTGGCAGGCCCGGCGGGAAAGCCCCACGCCGAAGGGAGACAGCGCAGGGTGGGGTAATCGTGGTCAGCCCTTGGAATACTTTCTCCGGTCGCTGTAGAAGTCCACTCGCGGTTCCTCCTGTACGAAGTGGTCATCCGTAAGCACATGGCCGTCGAACTTGAGCAGCGCCAGGACATATGCCTCGGCATCAGCGAACGTGCGGAACTCGGCGAGGATATGCCTAGGTTTGATCTCACTCGCAGGCAGAAGCTCAGGCACAACGGTGTACTTCCCCGGCCTGGCGATGATGTCGTAGCTGAAGCCGTGCAGCGGTGGCGAGAACCTATCCAATGCGTCGGCCGGAACCCAGTCGGGTATGGCATCGTCGAACATCTCCAGCTTGGCGGAAGTCCACTTCAGCTTGCGCTTTACTGTCTGCGTTACGCCCATTTGGCTACCTCCTTGATGTGCTCTGCCAGGTCGTCGTGTATCCAGCAGAAGGGGATCTTTGCGTACACCGCGTAGGCATACTCGTTACGCACGATGTACCAACCGTAGCCTGCGAGCCCGGCGGGGACCGGAGGGCCGGCCATGAGATAGCCCGCCTGTTCCAGATCTATCCGCACGGCGAAAATAGCTGTAATGTCGATAACCGTGCCAGGGTTCCAAGAGCTATGCATCATCTCCTACCTCGCTCTCACTCCACCGGGCGGCCTCGAGGATAATCTTCGCCGGGTCTGTCTCTACACAGACAATGGCCGAGCGCATGGGGTCGGATGAACTGGGCAAGATTCGCATGGGTAATCACTCCTTACATATGCAGCGTGCTCGACTGCCGCCAGGATGGACTCTCGCGGGTCGTTTGTGATGAACGCGCACCGGCAGCCTAGCTGCTGCAGGGTCTGGAACTCACCGTAGCCGTAGCCGTCGTCGTCGCCGTCGCCGTTTCCGTAGCCGTCGCCGTTTCCGTAGCCGTCGCCGTTGCCGTTGCCGTAGCCGTAGCCGTAGCCGTCGCCGTCGCCGTCGCCGTTGCCGTTGCCGTTGCCATAGCCGTAGCCGTCGCCGTCGCCGTCGCCGTTTCCGTAGCCGTTGCCGTAGCCGTCGCCGTAGCCGTCGCCGTTGCCGTAGCCGTGGCCGTAGCCGTAGCCGTAGCCGTATCCGTTGCCTTCGCCGTAGTATTTCATTTCCACTGGGCTGGGTCGCAGTGTAGCTGGACAAGCACGGAGTTCATCGGGATATCGACCGTCCCGCACGGGTCAAGCACCGTGTCTTTCCGCGGGCCGGACAGGGCCAGCTGGCCAAGGCCCCGGCTTGTGCCCCAAACACGGACAACGGATGCGTTCTCCAAGCGAATCTCTGTCAACGAATGGGGGACATGAGTCAGATCGCCGACAAACACCCAGCCGGACTGCACGATAACGATGCGCTTCTGTTTCTTTTCAGACATACTTATTCTCCTTGGTTGAATGCACTGCGGTGTAGAACTCCGCTGCCGCCAGGATGGACTCTCGCGGGTCGTTGGTGATGAACGCGCACCGGCAGCCGAGCTTCTGCAGGGACTGGAACTCACCGTCGCCGTGGCCGTGGCCGTGGCCGTAGCCGTAGCCGTGGCCGTAGCCGTGGCCGTAGCCGTTGCCGTATCCGTCGCCGTCGCCGTCGCCGTAGCCGTAGCCGTCGCCGTTGCCGTCGCCGTCGCCGTTGCCGTTGCCGTAGCCGTAGCCGTTGCCGTCGCCGTAGCCGTAGCCGTAGCCGTCGCCGGTGCCGTAGCCGTAGCCGTAGCCGTTGCCTGAGTAAATCATTAGCGCCCCCTCGGCAGTTAAATGTTCACATGTTAACACTATTACCGGGTATCCTGTCTATCTCCATGTTTAACCACCCCGAGCCTGCGCCTGAACCGGATATGTTCAGAGCTAGAAGGTGGGCTTCCGAGCGAAGCGAAGAGCCGGCGCTGGGCCGGCGTCGAGGTTAATCTGCTGGGTCCATATCTGCGTATTGAGGCAAGTACCCCACTGGGGTGTCGACCACGCCATAGCAATACTGGTCCGGGTGCGTCTTATTGCGCTCCGCAGTGAACTCATCCATGATGCGGCGCTGTTCCATAAATGGCAGAGAGTCAAACGGGGGCGGCAGCTTTGGCTTTGGGTTTATGCCCTTCGGCTCAGTCCGTTTGCACTCTGCCGCTGGGGTATCCGTCGGTCTAACCCTGGGCTCAAACGTCAGCGGGTCCAGGTCCAGGTATTGCACCAATGCCGACCGTATCAGCTCCGACGTAGAAACATCGCGCCCAGACAAGAGGGTGTGCATGTTGTCGGGTAGCGAAACCAATATCTTTTTCATATCCATCTCCGAGATCGTGGCGAAGCTGCCACAATATGGAGTATATCTTTTAGATATACATTGTCAACCGTAGACGGGGTGTAAATATCGTTTAGATATGCCTTCTACATCTCACGCCACCGGGCCGAAGCGCAACATATATCCAAACGATATTTACACGGGTTTTGCCGTGGGTGGGGTGTATATCAAATAGATATCAAAACGATATTTACATGTTTCGCATACTCGCGCCGAGTATATCGAACAGATATCTAATAGAACAGATATCTAATAGAACAGATATCGTTTAGATATCAAAACGATATTTACACGAATTCCAGGGTGCGAGTTTGGATATCTAACGTATATCGTTTAGACATCCCTGCCTCGGCTGAATGTGTTAACTGGTGAACAAATGGCACGGTGTTACGGGCAATTGGCACAGTTCAAAAATGAATTGGGCCAGCCGAAACCCTTGCGGCACAAGGAATTGGCTAATTGGCTCAATTGGCAGGGGGGGTGAGGGTGGGGGGCCAACATCACCACGGGTCGCCCCGCCCGCAGGGCGGTGGCAAAGAGTTTTACTGGCTATACTCTATTCTATTTTAAAACCAATAATACCAATTATACCAAACCCTTGTGGCACAAGGCCTCCAGCTGGCCAAGTTACTGGCCAAACTACTGGCTCACTTTTTCGGCCTGCGATAAGGCGGCATTGTGTCAACAAGTGAACACAGGCTTATCTATGCACCAGAATGGTGCATAGAAAAACCCCCCGAGCTTTTCCCTCGGGGGTGC
>VFQO010047732.1_pt1 | contig 11005 bp, 8 predicted proteins | sample 3512331 | NCBI WGS metagenome assembly VFQO01 (sample SAMN10412371, study PRJNA504923) | tailings metagenome | isolation source: Replicate 3 from Balatoc abandoned mine | place: Philippines: Itogon, Benguet | collected 2017-08-28 | reverse complement strand
CTCGCCCAGCTGCTTGGGGCTGCTGAGGTTGAAGGGCTGGCCCGCGATCTCGTAGGCCTCGGCCTCCAGTTGCAGGATGCGCTGGCCCAGCTCGTGGCTCTGTTTAGCCAGCGTGGGCGCATCGATCAGCACGCCGTTGCGCTCGACGCGGTAGAGGGTCTCGCTGCTGGCGATTTCCAGTTCGTAGATGAAGCGAAGCTTCTCGTCGGCTTCGATCTGTGGCCACAGCGCCAGGTGTACGTCCAGGGTCTGGTCCGAGTCCTCGCAGGAGTACTCGGCGGCACGCGCAATGTCGACCTGATCAAAACCGATCTGGTTGGCCCCCTTGCCGCACAGGTCTTCGAAACTGATGCCGCTGCGGCCCAGGTGGCGCTGGGCCAGGCTCTCCAGGCTGTGGGGCATGTGGGCTTCGAGCACGTAGCTCTGCAGCATGGTGTCGTGGGCGTAGCCCTGCACCTCGATGCCGTGGTTGGCCAGCACGTGGCGGTCGTACTTGACGTGTTGCCCCAGCTTCAAGGCCCTCGGGTTTTCCAGCCAAGGTTTGAGCCGCGCCAGCACCTCGTCGCGCGGCAGTTGCCGGGGGGCGTCGGGGTAACGATGGGCCAGCGGCACATAGGCGGCCGAACCCGGCGCGACACTGAACGAGATCCCCACCACCTCGGCCACCATCTCGTCGATGGAGGTGGTTTCGGTGTCCAGTGCCACCAGCTCGGCGGCCTGCAACCGGGCCAGCCAGGTGTCGAAGGCGTCCCAGCTCAGGATGGTCTCGTAGTGCAGCGCACGGGCGCGTTCGGTGGGCGCGGTCGCGGGCACGGTGGCCGGCGCTTCGTCAAACAGCCCGGCGGGCGCCACACCGGCCCCAGGCAATGGGGTCTCGGTGGCCTTGTGGTCGCCCAGGGCCTTGGCCAGACCCTTGAAACCGTACTTCTCATAGAACGCACGCAAGGGTCCGACGTCGTCCGGACGTCCGCTCAGCGCATCCAGCGCAGGCAACCCATCCACCCAGCCGGTCAGATCGCAGTCGGTCTTGATGGTCAGGAGTTGCCGCCCCGTAGGCAGCCAGTCCAGTGTCTTGCGCAGGTTCTCGCCCACCACGCCCTTGATGTGCGCGGCGTTGTCCATCACACCCTGCAGTGAGCCGTACTCCTGCAGCAGCTTCACGGCCGTCTTGGGGCCGACCTTGGGCACGCCGGGCACGTTGTCCACGGCATCGCCCACTAGGGTCTGGTAGTCCAGCATCAGGTGCGCGGGCACGCCGAACTCGGCCTGCACGCCCGCCAGATCGCGCTTCTTGCCGCTCATGGTGTCAATGATGCTGATGTGCTCATTGACGAGCTGGGCCAGATCCTTGTCGCCACTGGAGATGATCACCTCCACGCCCTGACGGGCAGCGGTCACGGCCAGCGTGCCGATCACGTCGTCGGCCTCGACGCCGGGCACGTCCAGCACGGTCCAGCCCAGGTGGCGCACCACCTCGTGGATGGGGCCGATCTGGCTGCGCAGATCGTCGGGCATGGGGTCGCGATGCGCCTTGTATTCGGGGTAGATGGCGTCGCGGAAGGTCGGACCCTTGGCGTCGAACACGCAGGCGATGAAGTCGGCCGGATACTCCTTGCGCAGGGCCTTGATCATGTTGACCATGATGCGGATGGCGCCGGTCTTCTGCACCGTGCCGTCGGGCAGCGTGATGGAGAGGTTTTCACCACCGGCAAAAAACGCACGGTAGAGGTAGCTGGATCCATCCACCAGCATCAGGGTCTTGGGGCTTGCACTCATGGTCGCCATTGTCGGGCCTAAAATGTGGGCATGTTCAAGCCCCTCGCCCCCCTCTTGCTGGCCCTGGCAGGCACTGCCTGGGCCCAGGCCCCGGCAGCCGAAACCCCCGCGCAAGGGGTGGAGCAGCGCACCGAACGCATCGTGCACATGGACAGCGGCAGCCGCGTGGAGGAACTGCGCGTCGGCGGTGAGACCCGCCGCATCGACGTGGAGACCCGCAGCGCCCTGCCCGGCTATCTGGTCAACCCGCTCACCAGCAACCAGGCGCCCGACAGCGGGCTGGGCCAGCGTGGCAACAGCAGTGGTCGCAGCGCCTGGCGCCTGCTGAACTTCTGACATGGCCGTCTTCACCGAGGTCGGCACCGAACAGGCGGCCGGACTCCTCTCTCAGCTCGGCCTTGGGCGCCTGCTGGACCTGCAGGGCATTCAGGGCGGCATTGAGAACACCAACTATTTCGTGAGCGCCGAGCTTGCCGGCGAGCGGCGCGAATACGTGCTCACGCTTTTCGAGCGCCTGACCCACGAACAGCTGCCCTACTACCTGCACCTGATGCAGCATCTGGCGCGCCACGGCATTGCGGTACCCGACCCTCAGGCGGACGCCGACGGCAACATCCTGCACACCGTCTGCGGAAAACCCGCGGCCCTGGTCAACCGGCTGCGTGGCCACAGTGAGCTGGCCCCCACCACCGATCACTGCGCCCAGCTGGGCACCCTGCTGGCGCGCATGCACCTGGCCGGGCGCGACTACGAGCGCCAGCAGCCCAACCTGCGCGGGCTGGCCTGGTGGAACGACACCGTGCCAGTGGTGCTGCCCCATGTGAGCGAGGACCAGGCCCGTCTGCTGCGCACCGAACTCGCCTTCCAGAACCACGTGGCCGCCAGCAGCGCCTATGCCGCGCTGCCTCGCGGTCCGGTGCATGCCGACCTGTTCCGCGACAACGCGCTGTTCCAGGACGGGCAGCTCAGCGGCGTGTTCGACTTCTACTTCGCCGGTAACGACAGCTGGCTGTTCGACCTTGCCGTGTGCCTCAACGACTGGTGTGTGGACCTGCCCTCCGGCGCACACGACGCCCTGCGCGCGCGCGCGCTGCTGGACGGCTACCAGTCCCTGCGGCCCCTGGTGGCGGCCGAGCGCCGGCTGCTGCCCGCCATGCTGCGCGCCGGCGCGCTGCGCTTCTGGATCTCGCGGCTGTGGGATTTCCACCTGCCGCGCGAGGCCAGCATGCTGCAGGCGCACGACCCGACCCACTTCGAGCGCGTGCTGCGCCAGCGTGTGGCCCATGCGGTGCAAGCCCCGGTGCCGGCAGCCGGCACGGTGGCGCCCCGTTCGTTCGCCGTCGAGGTGCCCGCATGAAGCTGCACATCGTGCCGGCCCGCACCGGCCTCGCCTGGGTCAAGCTGGGCATGGGCACCTTCTTCCGGCAGCCGCTGGCCATGTCCGGCCTGTTCTTCATGTACCTGGCGTCGGCCACGCTGCTGTCGGCCCTGCCCTTTTTTGGCCTGTTCATCGCGCTGGCGCTGGTGCCGGCCTTCACGCTGGGTCTGATGGCTGCCACCGAAGAGGCCACACGCGGCAAGTTCCCCATGCCCACGCTGCTGCTGAGCGCCTTTCGCGCCGGCCAGCAGCGCCTGCGCCACATGCTCACGCTGGGCGCGATGTACACCGTGGCCTGCCTGGCGGTGACGCTGCTGGCCGGCGTGCTGGCCCCCATGCCGGCCGGCGGTGGCGAGATCACACCCGAGGCCATGCGCTCGGAGGCTTTCGTCAACCACTATCTGGTGGCCATGGGCCTGTACCTGCCGGTGGCTGCGCTGTTCTGGCACGCCCCCGCGCTGGTGCACTGGCATGGCATCTCGCCAGCCAAGAGCCTGTTCTTCAGCGCCACCGCCTGCTGGCGCAACAAGGCCGCCATGCTGGCCTACGGCCTGGGCTGGCTGGGCGTGTTCATGGGTGCGGGGCTGGTGGTCACGCTGACGGCGGCGCTGCTGGGCAGCCCGCAGATCGTGGGCGTGGCCATGTTCCCCACGGCGCTGTTCATGGCGTCCATGTTCTTCACGTCCATCTACTTCAGCTTCCGCGACAGCTTCATCGCACAAGACAACGAGCCCTGATCCACCGGACCCGCCCTGCCCCGGACGCAGGGTCGGGCACCGCACAGGGGTCCGCTCAGTCGATCGGCGTCAGCTTGGCCACCGCCAGCGCCAGCCACTTGACCCCGTGGCGCGCAAAGCTGACCTGTGCACGCGCATCGCCGCCCTGGCCCTCCACGGTCAGCACCCGGCCTTCGCCAAACTTGTTGTGAAACACCGCCTGTCCGGCGCGCACGCTGGCGCCACTGTCGGCGCGGGGCACCACCGGCGCTGCCGCCGGCGCCATCCATGGCGCCTGCTGTGCGACCCCACCTCCGGCGCGCGCCGCGCTCCATGACGGCGCCGCGGCGGGCAGCCGGGGGGCCAGCCACTTCAGGTTCTCGTCGGGCAGTTCGTCGAAGAAGCGGCTGCGCGGGTTGTAGCGCGTCTGGCCGTGCAGCAGCCGCGTTTGCGAATGGCTCAGGTACAGCCGCTTGCGCGCGCGTGTGATGGCAACGTACATCAGCCGACGCTCTTCCTCCAGACCGGCGCGGTCTGACAGCGAGTTCTCGTGCGGGAACAGGCCCTCCTCCAGGCCGGTGATGAACACTGCGTCGAACTCCAGCCCCTTGGCCGCGTGCACGGTCATGAGCTGCACCGCGTCCTGCCCGGCCTGGGCCTGGTTGTCGCCGGCCTCCAGCGCGGCATGGGTGAGGAAGGCCGCAAGCGGGCTCAGCGTTTCACCGTCGGGCGCGATGGCGTCGCCCGTGTCCTGAGGCAGCGCCGGGTCCAGCCCCTGACTGACCGGGCTCTGGCTGAGCACGGCGCCGGTCTCGTCCACCGGCAGGGCCACCGCGTCGCGGCCGAAACCTTCCTGCGTGACAAAGCTTTCGGCCGCGTTCACCAGTTCTTCCAGGTTCTCCACCCGGTCGGCGCCGTCGCGGTCGGCCCGGTAGTGTTCGATCAGGCCACTGTGCTGCAGCACCAGCTCCACGATCTCGCGCAGCGTGCACCCCTGGGTCTGCTCGCGCAGCACGTCCAGTTTGGCGATGAAGGCGCCCAGCTTGGCGCCAGCCGCACCGGGCAGTGCCGCCGCACTGGCGTGCAGAGAGCCGGCGCGCTCGCGTGCGGCGTCCTGCAACTGCTCCAGCGTGCGCGCACCGATGCCGCGCGGCGGGAAGTTGGCCACGCGCAGAAAACTGGTGTCGTCGTTCGGGTTCTCCAGCAGGCGCAGGTAGGCCAGCGCATGCTTGATCTCGGCACGCTCGAAGAAGCGCAGACCGCCGTACACGCGGTAGGGCATGCCGGCGTTGAACAGCGCCGTCTCCAGCACCCGGCTCTGGGCGTTGCTGCGGTAGAGCACCGCGATTTCCTGCCGGTCGAAACCGTCCTCGCGCACCAGCTGGCGCATTTCGCCCACCACCCACTGGGCTTCTTCGAAATCGGTGGCGGTCTCCATCACCCGCACCGGCTCGCCCAGGCCCTGGCTGGTGCGCAGGTTCTTGCCCAGGCGCTGCGTGTTGTGGTCTATCAGGTGGTTGGCCGCGTCCAGGATGTGGCCGTGGCTGCGGTAGTTCTCCTCCAGCTTGATCTGGTGGCGCACGTCGAACTCGCGCACGAAATCGGCCATGTTGCCCACGCGCGCGCCCCTGAAGGCGTAGATGCTCTGATCGTCGTCGCCCACGGCCAGCACGGCGTTGGTGCCGGGCAGGAAACGACCGTTGTCCTCGGCCCCGGCCAATTGCTTGAGCCAGGCGTACTGCAGGCGGTTGGTGTCCTGGAACTCGTCGACCAGGATGTGCCGGAAGCGGCGCTGGTAGTGCTCGCGCAGCGCGTCGTTGTCGCGCAGCAGCTCGTAGCTGCGCAGCATCAGCTCGCCAAAGTCCACCACACCCTCTCGCTGGCACTGCTCCTCGTAGAGCTGGTAGAGCTCGACCTTCTTGCGCGTTTCCTCGTCGCGGGCCGGCACGTCGCGCGGGCGCTGGCCCTCCTCCTTGGCACCGGCAATGAACCACTGCAGCTGCTTGGGGGGAAAGCGGTCTTCGTCGACACCGAACTGCTTGCACAGCCGCTTGATGGCGCTGAGCTGGTCCTGCGTGTCCAGGATCTGGAAGCTCTGCGGCAGGCTGGCCAGTTTCCAGTGGGCGCGCAACAGGCGGTTGCACAGGCCATGGAAGGTGCCTATCCACATGCCCCGCGCGTTCAGGGGCAGCATGGCCGTCAGGCGGGTCAGCATCTCCTTGGCCGCCTTGTTGGTGAAGGTCACGGCCAGGATGCCGCCCGGGCCCACCTGCCCGGTCTGGAGCAGCCAGGCAATGCGGGTGGTGAGCACGCGCGTCTTGCCCGAGCCGGCGCCGGCCAGGATGAGGGCGTGTTCCGCAGGCAGGGTGACGGCCTGGTATTGCTCGGGGTTGAGGTGCTGCAGCAGCGGCAGCGCGGCGGCCGGTTCGGAAAACAGGGACATGCGCCGATTGTAGGAAGCCCCCACGCATATAGCCCTCATTCGATGACCGGTATGACCCGCCTCCGCCCTGACGAGTAGAATCAGTCACCGGGCCCAAGTTTTTGGCACCCGGTTTTTTTTCGCCCGCCGCGCGCACTGCGCCGGCCGGGGGAGCCGGTTCCAAGCCAAGCGCCCTCCTCCTTTTTTGCCTTTTTCAGGAGTATTGGGCTATGGAAATCTTCGACTACGACAACGTCCTGCTGCTGCCACGCAAATGCCGCGTGGAAAGCCGCGCCGCCTGCGACACCAGCGTGGTGCTGGGCAGACACAGCTTTCGCCTGCCTGTGGTGCCGGCCAACATGAAGACCGTGGTGGACGAGTCCATCTGCGAATGGCTGGCGCGCAATGGCTATTTCTACGTCATGCACCGCTTCGACCTCGACAACGTGAAGTTCGTCAAGGACTTCGCGGCCAAGGGCGTCATCACCTCGATCTCGCTGGGCGTGAAGCAGGCCGACTACGACACAGTCGACCAGTTCGTCGCCCAAGGCCTGGTGCCGGACTACATCACCATAGACATCGCGCACGGCCACGCCGACAGCGTGCGGCGCATGATCGAGAACCTCAAGCAGAAGCTGCCGGGCAGCTTCGTGATTGCCGGCAACGTGGCCACGCCGGAGGCGGTGATCGACCTGGAGAACTGGGGCGCCGATGCCACCAAGGTGGGCGTGGGCCCGGGCAAGGTCTGCATCACCAAGCTCAAGACCGGCTTTGGCACCGGCGGCTGGCAGCTGTCGGCGCTCAAGTGGTGTGCGCGCGTGGCCACCAAGCCCATCATTGCCGACGGCGGCATCCGCCACCACGGCGACATTGCCAAGAGCGTGCGTTTTGGCGCCGCCATGGTGATGATCGGCTCGCTGTTCGCGGGCCACGAGGAATCCCCCGGCCAGACGGTGGAAGTGGATGGCAAGCTGTACAAGGAGTACTACGGCAGCGCCTCGGACTTCAACAAGGGCGAGTACAAGCACGTGGAGGGCAAGCGCATTCTGGAGCCCATCAAGGGCCAGCTGGCCGACACGCTGCGCGAGATGCAGGAAGACCTGCAGAGCTCCATCAGCTATGCGGGCGGCGAACGCCTGCAGGACATCCGCAAGGTGAACTACGTGATCCTGGGCGGCGACAACGCCGGCGAACACCTGTTCATGTAGAGCGCGCCCCCGCACGGACTGCCCGCCCCGGGGCAGTCCCCGGGGGTTGGGTTCCCCTTCAGGCGTGTGTCGCCTGAGTGCCGCGCACCGGCCCGGCCTGCGCCAGGATGGTGGCTTCCATGTCCTTGGCCAGCCCCAGCGCAAACAGCCATTCGGCCACCACGAAGGCCGGTCCCACCAGCAGGCCCACCAGATCGTCCACGAAGGCGGGTTTTCGACCCTCCCAGTAGTGACCGATGAACTGGATCACCCAGCCCAGCACAAATGCGCCCACTCCCCAGGCCAGCCAGGCCAGCGTGCTGGCGGCCGGCACGGCGTGGGCCAGCGCGAACAGTGCGCCGTTGACCACCACCGTGGCCCAGCCGGTGAGCCCCAGCCCGCGACTGAGGTACCACAGGGCGCCCAGTGCCCATACGAGCACCGCCGGCGTGAGACCGGGACCCAGCGACGGGCGCGAGAGCAACACGCCGATGGCGAACACGATCAGGGGAATGCCCACGAAGTGACTGAGGATGTTGCGCCGGTCGCGGTGGTATCGGGCGTACTGGACCATCAGTTCGGTGCCGTCGCGAAACAGGGTCTTCATGGCGTGTCTCCTGGGGTTGTCTCGATCAGGCCAGCAGCTCCATGGCCAGCTGGTGCAGGCGATGGCGCGGGTCGGCCAGGGCTTCGAGCACACTGAAGTGATTGAGGCCGGGCAGGTTCTCGCTCACTGGCACGCGCCCACGGCCCCAGGCCTGCTGGATCAGCGCATTGTGGCGCAGGAACTCCGCGCTTTCATCCCCCCCGGCCACGCTGTAGAGCGTGCCCTGCGCCGGCGCCGGGAACAGCGCCGGGCTGGCGCGGCGGGCATCGGCCACGCTCAGGCGCAGCGAGTCCTTGAGGAAGGGCGTGCGGCGCAGGGGTTCGAGCTCGTACAGGCCGGAAATGGACAGCGCGTTGCGCACCAGCGTCGGCGGCAGATCGGGTGCCACCCGGGGCCACTGGCAGGCCAGCATCATGGCGGCCAGGTGCCCACCCGCCGAGTGGCCGGCCACGGTGATGCGCCTGGGATCGCCCCCATGCTTGGCAATGTGGCGCCAGGTCCAGGCCAGGGCATGCACCATCTGCAACGTGATGTCGGGGATGGTCACGGCCGGGCACAGCGCGTAGTTGGGCATCACCACACACACGCCCTGGCGCACGAAGGCCGGCGCGAGAAAGGAGTGTTCGGCCTTGTCCAGGGAGCGCCAGTAGCCCCCATGCAGGAACACCAGCACGGGAGCCGGGCCCCGCGCGCCCTGCGGACGAAAGATGTCCAGCGTTTCGGCAGGGCCATCGCCATAGGGCTGGTCCAGCACCGGGTGCAGCGCGGCACGCGCCTTGGCCGAGGCACCGACCCAGTGCGCCAGATGCTCGGCAAAGGCCGGCACCAGGGCACGGTTGTTGTACATGCGGTCCAGCCATTCACCGCTCGGGCGGCTCGATCGGGTTGTGGTCATCCTCTCTCCTTGGGTGGTGTTGTTCCTGGATTGTGCCGCGACCATCGGGGCTTCCTACAATGCCTGCGTGAACCCTCAAGACACCCTGTCGGCGCCCCTGGCGCCAAGTCCTCTGCGTGTGGCCGTTCTGGGCATTGGCCTCATGGGATTTCCCATCGCGCGCCGCCTGTGCGAGGCCGGCCTGTCCGTCAGCGTCTGGAACCGCACGCGGGCCAAGGCCGATCGCCTGCAGCCACTGGGCGCGCGCGTGGCCGATACGGCGGCCGAAGCGGTCCGCGACGCCGAGATCGTGCTGCTGCTGCTGACCGACGGGGCCGCCGTGGCGCAGGTCCTGTACGACGAAGCCGTGTGCGCGGCACTGACACGCGGCGCGCTGGTGGTCGACATGTCCTCCATCAAGCCGGCCGAAGCGCGTGCCCACGCGCTGCGCCTGCGCGGCCTGGGCATGCACCATGTGGACGCGCCAGTGTCCGGTGGCACCGTGGGGGCCGAGCAGGGCACGCTGGCCATCATGGCCGGTGGCGCTGGCGCCGACGTGGCGCGTGCCCTTCCGGTGCTGCAGGTGCTGGGCCGCTGCACCCACGTGGGGCCCAGCGGATCGGGGCAGCTGGCCAAGCTGGCCAACCAGATGATCGTGGGCATCACCATTGGCGCGGTGGCCGAGGCCCTGCTGCTGGCCGAAAAGGGCGGCGCTGACATGGGCCGCGTGCGCGAGGCGCTGATGGGTGGTTTTGCCGACAGCCGCATCCTGCAGCTGCATGGCCAGCGCATGGTGGAACGGGACTTCCACAAGCGCGCGGCCATGGCGGTGCAGCTCAAGGACTTGCGCAATGCGCTGGCCACAGCGCGGGAAATCGGTCTGGACGCGCCGGTGCTGGCCCTGTTCGAGCGCCTGTACGCACAGGCGGTGGAAGACGATGACCTGGCCGAGCTGGACCACAGCGCGCTGTTCGTGGCGCTGGCCCGGCGCAATGGCATGATGTAGGCACCTACCCCTTTTGCCGCCACGCAGCCCGCCACCCCCATGAGCCAACTGCTGACCCGCCTGATGCGTCGAGCCTGGCTGGTCGCGGGTCTGGCGTTCTGCCTGAGCGCGCTGGTGCTGTCGGTGTTCTTCGCCTTCTTCGAGCAACGACGCCAGGACGCCTTGCGCGCCACGCTGCTGAGTCTGGCCACCGACCACGCGCAGGCGGTGGAAAGCCGCATCGACCGCCTGCTGTCCACCACCTACCTGATCGCCGCCGTGGTGCGCAAGGACGGCGGACAGGTCATCGACTTCCACTCGGTGGCCGACGAGATCCTGCCCTTCTTTCCTGGCATTGCGTCGCTGTCGCTCTCGCCGGGCGGTGTCATCCGCTACGCGGCGCCGCGCGAGGGCAACGAAGGTTCGATCGGCTTCAACCAGTTGCAGGACCCGCTGCAAAGCCCCGAGGCGTTCCTGGCCCGCGACACGGGGCAACTCACCCTGGCCGGCCCATTGAACCTGGTGCAGGGCGGCATTGGCGTGGTGGGCCGCCTGCCCATCTTCCTGAACGCAGACTCGGGGCGCCGCGAGTTCTGGGGCTTCGTCAACGTCGCCATCCGTTTTCCGGAGGCCCTGCAGGCCACCGGACTGGAGACCCTGGCCGAGCTGGGCTACGCGTACGAGCTGTGGCGCATCCACCCCCGCACCAACGAGCGACAGCTGATCGCCGGCTCCGCGCCCACCGCCCTGACGCAGGCAGTGAACAAGGTTCTCAGCGTTCCGAATGCGCAATGGACCCTGAGCCTGGTGCCCGTGCAGGGCTGGATCGCTCCGTCGCGCTGGGCGTTCTACGGCGCCATGGTGGCCTTGCTCAGCGCGCTGCTGGGCTATCTGGCGCACCTGTGGGCCAGCCTGTTCCTGCAGCGCGCCCACCTGGAGGCGCTGGTGGACGAGCGCACGGCGCAGATCGCCGCCACGCAGGACCAGCTGCGCGCCACCCTGGACGCCCTGCCCGATCTGCTGTTCGAGATCGACGGCGACGGGCGACTGCACCATGTCC
>VFQO010047731.1_pt1 | contig 11005 bp, 7 predicted proteins | sample 3512331 | NCBI WGS metagenome assembly VFQO01 (sample SAMN10412371, study PRJNA504923) | tailings metagenome | isolation source: Replicate 3 from Balatoc abandoned mine | place: Philippines: Itogon, Benguet | collected 2017-08-28 | reverse complement strand
CCTTGCCCTCCAGGAGCTCCAGCAGGCCAGGGCCGGGCGGCAGGCCCAGCATCCGCAGCACCGACGGGCGGGCCACGTCGGCGTCGACGAGCATCACGGTGTGGTCGAGTTCCGCGGCGATGCTCATCGCCAGGTTGATCGACGTGAAGCTCTTGCCTTCGCCCGGCAAGGCACTGGTGACCATGATCAGGTTGCCGTGCTGCACGGTGGCCGCACCACGGCCCATCGCATTGGCGATGAGGGGCCGCTTGATGACGCGGTACTGGTCCGCCATGTGCGAGCGCGGCGCGTTCGGCGTGACGATGCCCGCGGAGGCGATGGCCATCAGGTCGAGTTCGATGACCCGGGACTTCGCCGAGGCCTCGCGCTGGTCCAGCGGCAGGGCGCCCGGGGCCACCGGCGCAGGCGCCACCCGCTCCAGCTCACGGGCCAGGGGTGCCGCGGCCGAGGCCGCCGACGGCGGCGGCGTGGGCAGATCAGGCTCGGGCACCTCGATGCCGGCCTGCCGCAGTTGCTCGAGCCGCTGCGCGGCTTGTTCGATGAGGCTGCTCATGGTGTTCAGCCTCCGAAGCGGGACATCAGGGACATCGTGATCAACCCGGCCGCGAAGAGGCCGACCAGGCCACCCGAGGCTGCAACAAAACGGAAGAGGCTGACCCGTTCACGCCGACGATCCGTCTCCGTGATGAGCTGGGTCACCACGCCGAGCAGCGGCAGGCCGGTCTGCTGGCGGAGGTCTTCGGCGGTCGAGAACGTCGGCCGCATCTGGCTCGCCGCAAACGCAAAGAAGGCGCCGGCCGCCACCGAAGCCACCAGCACCAGCGGCAACAGCACCAGCCGGTTCGGCGACACCGGCTTCGGTGCAACCCGCGGCGGATCGATGAGGCGGAACTCGGCCACGCCCGAGGCGACGTCGAGGTCACCGGACATGATGGCGGACTGTCGCCGCGCCACGAGATCCTCGTAGCCTTTCTTCGTGATGGCGTAGTCGCGGTTGAGCTGGGCCGCCTCGGCCTCGATCTGCGGCGCGGTCTTCAACTGGTCCCGGGCCTGGGCCAGGCGCGACGCGAACTCGGTCACACGGGCCTTGAGAGCCGCCACCTGCACCTCCGAGCCGGCCAGCACGCGGCTGAGCTCCTGCGCTGCGAGGCTGCTGCTGCTGTTCACGCCCGGGCCCGCGGCGGCCGCCTGCGCGAGGGCGGCCTTGCGCAGTTCGCTGACCTCCTTGCGTTTCTGGTCCTCCAGATCCTTGAGCAGGCGCCGCGTGCCGATCACGTCGGGGTGCGCTTCGGTATAGCGCTGCATCAGGGCGTCGAGGTTCTTCTTCTGCGCGTCGATCCGCGCATCGAGTTCCGGCGTCGCGACGGAAATGTTCGACTCCTGCAGCAGGCTCGCGGTGGCCGAACCGCCGGCCGGCGCGCGCTCCAGGGCCAGCTGCTGCTTGGCCGCATCACGGGCGTTCTCGGCCTCGCGCAGCTGGAGCTTGGCGGCCTCCAGCTGCGAGCTCAGCTCACCAACGCGGGCAGCGGCGTCCTTGCCGTCGGGCGACTGCGTCGACAAGTTGCGCAGACGGAACTCCTTGACGCGCGCCTCGGCCTCTTCGAGCTTGGCTTCAAAGGCCTTGATCTGCTCGTTCAGGAAGGTCTTCGCCGAGTCGGTGTCCTTGCGGCTGGCGCCGAGCCCTGACTCGACGAAGATCGACACCATCGACTGGATCACCCGCTTGGCCCGCTCGGGCTCCGAATCGCGGAAGTTCATCGTGTACAGGTTGAGGCCACCGGCGGTGCGGATCTCGATGCCCCGGGTCAACTTCTCGACCAACGACTCCTGGTCGGCCTTGGACTGGCTCTTCAGGTCGAGGTCGGCCATGCGGATCAGCTTCTCGATGTTCGGGCGGCTGATCAGGGTGCGGCTCAGCATCGAGATCTGCTGCTCGACGTTGGGCTGCACGGCCAGGCCGCTCATCAGCGGCTTGAGGATCGAGTCGGTATCGACATAGATGCGGGCCGAAGCCTCGAACTGGTCGGGGATCTTCATGACCGCCACGACACCGACGACGGCGACGACCCACGCCACGACGAGCGCGGGCCAGCGGAACTTCCACATCCCGCGCAGGACGAGCAGAACCTGTTGGACGATCTGTTGCATCAGCGTGGCGCCGTCTGGCCGAATTCAGAAGAAGCTCTGGGGAATGATCAGGATGTCGCCTGGGCGCATCTCGACGTTGGCGGAGGTGTCGCCCCGCTTGATGAGGTCCTTCAGGCGCACCACGTACTGCTTGCCGCCTTCGGAGGTACGCTGCAGCACGGCGCGGTTGCCGTCGGCGAAGTCGGTGAGGCCGCCGACCGCGATCATCACGTCGAGCACGCTCATCTTCTGGCGGAACGGCAGCGCCTGGGGCCGGGTGGCCTCTCCGATGACCCGGATCTGCTCACTGAAGGGGCCGACGAAGCCACCCACGATGACCGTCACGATCGGGTCGCGCACGTAGGTGGCCAGCTTCTTCTCGATGTCGCGCGCCAGTTCGATCGAGGTCTTGCCCTGCGCCACCAGTTCATCGACGAGCGGCGACGAGACCTTGCCGTCGGGCCGCACCGGGTATGAGCCGGAGAGCTCCGGGTTGCGCCAGACGATGATGCTGAGGCTGTCGCCGGCGCCGATGATGTAGCTGTAGTCGGTGCTCTGCGCGGTCACCGGCGCCGGGGGCAGATTGACGCTGCCACACGCCACGAGGAGCAACGTGAGTGCTGCGCCGACGAGTTTGGCCACGGATCGGAAGTTGGCGGGTGCAAAGCTGAACACAAGATCTCCTCAAGCGGGGCACGCGCGGACCACCTCGATCGCACGTCCAGCCAGCGTCTTCGGTCCGGCGCCAATCAGTCCACACGGGGCCCGCGTGCAAGCGGTCGACAATGATCGCATAGGCCATTGCCTGTCAACGCCGCCCCCCGCCGCAATAGCGCCACTCCAGCCAAAATCTCACGCGAGCGCAACCCGCCCGCTGCGGCAGTCAGAGGCCGTTCAGCAACTTGCGCACTTCGGCGTGCCCGGCAAACTTCTCACCTTGCTTGGCCAGCACCTCGAGGTTCTCGCGCGCCAGCGCCTTGTCGCCGGATTCGAGTGCCATCTTGGCCAGAGCAAATCGAAAGCCGTGATCCTCCGGCGCCAACTCGACAGCTTGGCGCTGCACGTCGATCGCGGCCTTCCATTGCTGGCCGGCCGCCAGCGCCTGGCCCAGCGTGTCGATGAACAAAGGGTTGTCCGGGATCAGGTCAACGGCACGCCTTGAGAACTCGACGGCGTCCTTGCCACGGGTCTGAGTGAGGACCCAACCCAGGTTGTTCAAGGCCAGCGCATTGCGGGGATACGCAGCGACCACGCGTCTCAGCCGCGCTTCCGCAAGCTTCAGGTTCCCCCGCGCGATGTCGTTCAAAGACACGACATACTCGAAAGCCGCATCCTTCGGATGCTGCTGCAGCCAGCGCTCGGCGAACCGGGCCGCCTCGACGTCCTCACTGTTCAGCAGGAGATGACTGTACAGACGGGTCGCCAAGTCACTGCTACCCGTTTTGGACACACCTTGTCGAACGATTGCGGTGACCGCTTGCGGATCCTTCAGGCGATGGTGAACAACCGCCTCCATCGCGTAGCCTGCCGGCGACGTCGGACGCATCTGCTGCCACCGTCTCGCCACGTCAAGCGCCTTGTCCTTGCGCTTGGCCTCCAGCAGCACCTCGACCAATGTGGATTGGGTCTCCACGGCGTCGGGTTCGAGTTCCTGCGCCTTGGCCGCGGCCGTCTCTGCGGCGGCGAAGTTGCCTTGTTGTCGGTAGACGCCCGCCAGGAGCAGGTAGGGCTTCGCCGCATTGGGGACGGTCGCGGCGAGTCTGCGGAAGGTGCTGAGCGCCTGCTCCACATCACCGGCCTGGAACTGCGCCCGACCCGCGGCCTCGAGCACTGCCACGTCCCCGGGCACCGCCGCGATGGCCTCACTCGCGCTGGCCAGCGCCTCCTTGGTCTGACGCTTCTGCAGCGAGAACTCGATCAGCTTCAGCCGCGGTTCTGCGGCGGATGGCGCCACCTTGACGGCCTCCGTGAGCAGGCGCCGCACCTCTGCCGGAGGTGCGCCGTTCTTGGCCTTGACGTCAGCCAAGGTCATGATCGCGAGCAGGTTGTCGGGGTGAACCGCTAGCGCGCTCTCCAGCCGCTTAACCGCCGCATCCGGCCGGCGCTCCGAGACATCGATCGAAACCAGGCCGACCAACGCCGAGAACATACCGTTGTCCACGGCCAGCGCGCGCTCGAACGCCGCCCGAGCCGCTGCAATGTCCCGCTGCGCCAGCGCCACGCGACCACGCAGGTACCAGGCGTCCGCCGATTTGGGCTCCTTACGCTCGATGGCTTCGAGCACCTTCAGCGCCGCACCATAGTCCCTCTGCCGCATGTGAGCGGAGAACAAGGCGTACTCGGCGTAGGTATCCGGAGCCTTCCTGGCGAGCGCCTCCAGCGCACCGACCGCTGCCGCTCCGTCCCCGACACCGAGGCGCCGCGTCAGCGCCACGACCTGGACCCTAGTGTTGTCCGGGCTCTGCTTGGCAGCCTGCAGAAAGTAGCGGTCAGCCGCCTGATCGTTTCCCTGTCGCGATTCCGCCTGACCCGCAAGAGCCAGTGCGTCCGCCGGTGGCTTGGGGCCGGCCAGCAGTGGCTTGAGCGTCTCCAGGGCCTTCGTGCTCTGGCCATTGCGGACCTGGAGATCCGCGAGCCCGATCCGCGCGCGGTACAGCGTCGGGTTGGCAGCCAGTGCCTTCCCGAAATGCGCTTCGGCGCGCACATTGCGCCCGAGTCGGGACTCCACGATTCCCGACAGGACCAAGGTGGGGACATGGTCCGGGAAGACCGACAGGAGCTTCTGCGCTCGCTCCCGCGCGAGCGTCAGATCGTTGTCTATCAACGCGATCTCCCCGTCGACGAGCGCCGAAACCGGGTGGGCCGGAGCCGCCGTCCGCAGCTGTTCCGCCTGCTTCTTCACCCCCGCGATGTCCCCGGCGGCAATCCGCAGCCCAATGAGCGCTGCATGACTGCGGACGTCTGTCTTGTCGATCGCCAGCGCTTTCGCAAAGGCGGCCTCTGCGTCGGCAGCATTGCCCGCCGCACTCGACAACTCACCCCTGAGCGACCATGCGTCGGCGCGCTGGGAGTGACGATCCAGCACTTGGCCGACCACAGCCAGGGCCTCGGCGTAGCGCCCCTTGTCTGCCAACAGGCGGGCCGAGAACAGCTTCGACGTGGGCTCCTCCGGTGACAGCGCCAGCGCTTCCGAAACCAAAGCCTCGGCTTTCGTGGCATCACCGAGCGCCACCCACGCCGTGGCCACATGCGCCAACAGCTCCGCCTGTGCGGTGGGGTCATTGAGCCGTGTGTCCGCGAGCGTACGCACAACCTCCTTGAAATCCCCTGTTTGTACGAGGGCAGCCGCCAGCGCCGGGACCACCTGCGACGTGTCGTAGCCCAACTCACGGGCACGCTTGAACTCGAGCACCGCGCCTTGTGGATCACCAGCCGACAACAAAGCGCGGCCCAGCAGCCAGCGCGGGTCGGGCAGCGTGGGGGCCGCCTGTATTGCCGACTTGTACTGGATGACAGCCGCCTTCGCGTCACCCTTGGCGTCGAACTGCTTCCCCGAGTCGATCAAGGCTTGTGGGCCCTTGCTGTCGCAGCCGCTAACAAGCAGGCCGCAAAACCCAGCAATCGCAGCCAGGCGAACCAGGGGCGAAGGCACGATCAGGAGTGGGTGAGCCATTGTGAGGATGCCGTTTGGGTCAGTTGCCAAGGGGCCTCGAGGCGACCCGTGTGGGGCGGTGCACCGCCAGGGTCGGCAGTATGGTGGATCGCCCGGCGCATCGCGTGCGGCCGCGCAGGGTTTCCGCGCAGCCTCTCACAGCTGCAGCTAGCGCGCGTCGCGCTCGTCGGCATTTTTTACAGAGGTCGCATCGCCGGTTCGGAAGAGACTCCGTAAAGTTATGATTTCATTGAAGAAATACTCCGATGGCACATGCGATGCAACAGTTCGTCTGCAGGCTGTCATCCGGCCTCCAGCACGAAGTCGGAAGATTGTTTCTCTCTCACTTAGGGGTATATATGCGCAAGTCCAAGATCACCATCGCGCTGGCTGCGGCGGGCCTTCTCAGCGTCCTTGGCACCGCGGAAGCTCGCGTGGTGCTGGCGCTGAAGTCGTTCGACGATGCCAACGTGTTGCAGGAAATCAAGTTCTGCGACTCGAACAACTTCGGCGCGTGCGGCGCCGGTTTCTCGCTGATCAACGCGAACGCGATTGGCTTCACGGGCACGCTGCTTGGCGGGTTCACCGTGACGTTCACGTCGTTCACCGGCAACCAGCCGGGCACGCCGACGGTGGCCACCCTCAACGCCAGCACGACCGAACTGACCTTCACCGGTGCGTCCGGCAGCTTCGGCCGCTTCGAGATCGACCTGCAGGCTGAGGACTACACGCTGCCCGCTGGCGTCCAGAAGTACCTGTCCGGGTCTGCCTCGCTGACGTCCCCCTTCAGCGGCGTGGCCGGCGAATCAGTGATCAGCAAGTTCTACGCTGACGGTACCAACAGTTCGCTCGCCAGCAATGAGATCATGTGCTCGATGAGCGTTGGTATCAACGCCTCGTGCAACGCGGGCACCACGCCGTGGAGCGACATCAACGGTGGCACGTTCGCGATGCGCGACATCCAGCAGTTCCGGCTGGCCTCGGGTTCGCAAGTGAACACCACCGCCTCCGGCCGTGTGACGCCGGTTCCGGAACCGATGACGCTGTCGCTTGTCGGCGCCGCTCTGCTGGCGATCGGCGCGACGGCCCGCCGCAAGAGCAAGTAAGGCAATCCTGCGGGTCGAGTCGTCCCGCAAGTCTGGTTCGAAATGCATGGGCCCCGGCATCTGCCGGGGCCCATCGTGCTTCTGGGGCTACGGTCGAGATGGCTTCAAGACTCACACGCCGATGTGTGCAATTCTTGTCGCGCCGCCATCCTGCGCAGAGCGACCCCTGATCGCGGGGATTGCCGCCGAATTTGCTTCGACCGTACATTGGGTCGAACCCGTTCCACCGGGCAGGCGCCGGCAGTTGCTTGCTCGTGTCGCACCCGGCGGCATTCGGCTCGACGACCAATAATGATCAGGATCTTCAACCACTACGTGCACCGGTCGGTGCTCCGGGGCATCGCATTCGATACCGGCCTCGTCCTGTTGGTGGCGCTGGTGCTCGTTAGCATCCAGTTGGGGGGTGTCGCGCGGGCAGTTCCCTTGGCCGGTACACATGTCGTCTCCTTCGCGGCTTGCCTGTTCGTCATCAACAGCGCCTCGGGCCTGTACGAGACGACCGCATCCACCACTTTCGGTCGGTCGATGGCGCGTGCGCTGGCGGTACTGCTGGTGGCGCTACCGCTGGCCTTCCTGATCTTCGGCTTGTTGCCCTCCAACTTCATCGACAGTTCGACTGTCCAGTTCTCGATGATGGCGGGCGTGGCCGCGCTGATCGTGCGCCGGGCGTACCTGTCGCATGCTGCGGCGGCATCGGCAAGGCGGACCCGCATCCTGATCTTCGGAGCGGGCGCAGCCGCGCAGGTGGTTGGCGACACGCTGCGCAACGCAGACCCCAACGCGCACATCGTGGGCTATGTCGCCGGCCCCAACGAACGTGAGACGGCAGTGCCTGCCGGCGAGATCCTGGCTCTGAACGGTACGCTGCCGCAGATGGCGCAGCGTCTCGCCGTCGACGAGATCGTCGTCGCGCTCACCGAGCGCAGGGCCGGCAGCATGCCCCTGCGCCAGTTGCTTGACTGCAAGGTGTCCGGCACGAAGGTGTACGACCTGAACACACACTTCGAGAAGACGCTTGGGCAGATCCGCATCGACTTCTTGAACGCGAGCTGGTTGATCTTCGGAGACGGGTTCAATCAGGGCGCTTGGCGCACTGCGGTCAAGCGCGTCTTCGATCTCGTCAGTGCCTCGATCCTGCTGCTTGGAACGGCGCCCGTGATGCTCGTGACCGCGCTGCTCATCAAGCTGGAGAGCCCGGGGCCGGTGCTGTATCGGCAGGAACGCGTGGGCCAGAACGGGCGGAACTTCAGTATCTCGAAGTTCCGCAGCATGCGGACCGATGCCGAGAAGGATGGCAAACCCGTCTGGGCCGCGGCAAACGACAGCCGGGTGACCCGCGTCGGCAACGTGATCCGCAGGCTGCGCATCGACGAGTTGCCGCAACTGTTCAATGTGCTACGCGGCGACATGAGCCTGGTGGGCCCGCGGCCAGAGCGCCCTTTCTTCGTCGAGCAACTGACGCAGGAGATTCCGTTCTACGCACTGCGGCACAGCGTCAAGCCGGGCGTGACGGGTTGGGCGCAGGTGCGGTACCCTTATGGCGCCACTGTCGAGGACTCGCTCGAAAAGCTCCAGTACGACCTGTACTACGTGAAGAATCACACCCTCTTCCTGGACCTCGTGGTCCTGATGGAGACCGTGGGCGTGGTTCTCACCGGCAAGGGCGCGCGCTGAGTCGGCCCGTGCCACCAGACGAGGTGGCGCACGTCTGAGCGAGGGTCATGGCTGCTGTAGGAGAGGTCTCCACCTTCGGTTTCGCCTTCGCGCTGCTCGCTTACGGGCTGTTCGGCGCGTTCCTCTTTGCCGCGCAGCGCTCGTCGGGCTTCGACCATCGGGCCGTGCTGCCCTTCATGGCCGCGGTATTGGCCAGCGTCGCCTGGGCAGCCTCGGCCCTTGTTGCGCAGGCCTGGAGTGACCGTGCCGCACCGGTGATCGAGCATGTCTCGGACCTCCTGCGCTACCTGTTCTGGTTCCTGTTCCTGTTGGCACTGCTGCCACGAGGTGAACAGAACCTGCTGCCCGCCGCGACCCACGCCCTGCGCAGGATCGCGCTGTCCTGCATCGGGCTCGCACTTGTTCTGGCCCTGCTGCAGGGGCTCGAGTGGTACGACCTCTCGCGCCTGACGATTGCCGCCTCACTGTCGCTGCCGGTGTGCGGACTCCTGCTCGTGGAGCAGGTCTTCCGCAACCTGGGCGAGGATTCACGCTGGAACGCCAAGCCGCTCTGCCTGGGCTTGGCGTGTGTGTTCGCGTTCGACATCTACCTCTTTTCGGAGGGCCTGCTGCTGGGCAGGTTTGACGCCGACGCGTTCAACCTGCGTGGCGCGGTCCATGCCATGGCCGTGCCGTTCTTCGTCAGCGCGGTGCGCCGCGGCCCAGACTGGATGCGCAAGGTTCAGGTGTCGCGCACGGCGGTCTTCTACTCCGCGACCCTGGTACTTGCGGGCAGCTACCTGCTGCTGATGTCCGCCATCGGCTACTACCTGCGCTGGTTCGGCGGCTCGTGGGGCCGCCACTTGCAGGTCGGTCTGCTCGTGGCAGGGCTGGCCTTCCTCGGCGTGCTGGTCTTCTCCGGGTCGCTTCGCTCGTGGTTGCGCGTGTTTGTCGGCAAGCACTTCTTCAGCTACCGCTACGACTACCGCGAGGAGTGGTTGCGCTTCACGGCGATGCTGTCGGCCCGGCGATCGCCGCAGGAGACCGGCGAGATGATCGTGCGTGGGCTCGCCAAGATGGTGGAGTGCCCCGCCGGCACCTTGTGGACGCGTGACGGTGAGGAACAGCGCTTCGGCCAGACGGCGGCCTGGAATCTGCCGGCGGTTGCCGAGTTCGAGCCGTCCGACTCGTCGCTGTGCCGCTTCCTGCGCGAACAAGGCTGGGTCATCGACCTGGACGAGTTTCGCTCCGCACCGCGGCGCTACGAGGGCCTGGCGCTGCCGACCTGGCTGCTGGGCGCGACAAACGGGTGGCTGGTGATTCCGCTGCTGGTTGGCGAGGAACTGATGGGCTTCGTCGTCCTGGCGCGGCCGTTGACCGCCATCAAGCTGAACTGGGAGGTCCTCGACCTGCTCAAGACCGCCGGCCGGCAGGCCGCGGGTTATCTGGCCCAGATGCAGGCCACCGAGGCCCTGCTCGACGCCCGCAAGTTCGAGGCCTTCAACCGCATGTCGGCCTTCGTGGTGCACGACCTCAAGAATATCGTCGCCCAGCTCTCGCTCATGCTCAAGAATGCGGAACGCCTGCACGACAACGCGGAGTTCCAGCAGGACATGCTGTTGACCGTCGAAAGCTCGCTTGAGAAGATGAGGCGGCTCATGCTGCAGCTGCGCGAGGGCGCCACGCCGCCGGGCGGCAGCCGCGGCGTCGAGCTCTCGCCCATCCTGCAGCGCCTGGAGAAACTGGCCCGCGCGCAGGGCCGGGAGATCCAGGTCGAGCAAGCCGAACGCCTTGCCACCCGCGGTCATGAAGAACGCCTTGAACGAGTCCTGGGTCACCTGGTGCAGAACGCGCTCGAGGCCACGCCGCCTTCGGGCGAGGTGCGCGTGCGTGCCAGCCGCTTCAGCGGCCAGGTGCGCGTCGAGGTGGCCGACACCGGCGCCGGCATGAGCGAGGACTTCATCCGCACGCGGCTGTTCAGGCCCTTCAACACCACCAAGCACAACGGCATGGGCATCGGCACCTACGAGAGCTTCCAGTACATCCGCGAGCTCGGCGGCAGCATCGACGTGAAGAGCCAGGAAGGCGCCGGCACCACGCTGACCGTGCTGCTGCCGCTGTTCGTGGCCCAGCACGGCTCCGACCTGATGCGTGCGGGCGACTGATGGCCGCACCCGATTCGCCGCTGCTCATCGTCGAAGACGACCTGGCGCTGCAGAAACAGATCAAGTGGTCGCTCGACCGATTCGAGAGCGTCACTGCCAGCGATCGCGAGAGTGCACTCGTGCAGATCCGCCGCCACCAGCCGGCGGTGGTGACGATGGACCTGGGGCTGCCACCCGACCCCGATTCCGTCTCGGAAGGCTTCAAGCTGCTCGAGCAGATCCTGGACATCGAGCCGGCCACCAAGGTCATCGTGCTGACGGGCCAGAACGACCAGGCCAACGCGTTGCGCGCCGTGGCCATG
>VFQO010047730.1_pt1 | contig 11007 bp, 9 predicted proteins | sample 3512331 | NCBI WGS metagenome assembly VFQO01 (sample SAMN10412371, study PRJNA504923) | tailings metagenome | isolation source: Replicate 3 from Balatoc abandoned mine | place: Philippines: Itogon, Benguet | collected 2017-08-28 | reverse complement strand
CCCGCGCTCTTGGCCAGCAGCGTGACGGCCAGGTGGCCGAGGCTGCCGTTGCCGATGGTGCCGTAGGGCACGGCCTTGCCACCCTTGGCCACGGCGGCCACGTCGGCGAAGGTCTTGTACGGCTGCTCGGCGTGGGTGCTGATGACCATCGGGCTCGTGCCCACCAGGGCCACGGCGGCCAGGTCGCGGCGCGTGTCGAAGGGCAGGTTGGGCTGCAGCGCCGGGTTCACGCCATGGGTGTCGAAGACGACGGCGAAGCTGTAGCCGTCGGGCGCTGCGCGGGCTACCTCACCGGTGCCGATGGCGCCGGAGGCACCGCCCTTGTTCTCGACGATCACCGTCTGGCCCAGCTGCGCCTGCAGCGCCGGCGCCAGGATGCGCGCCACCTGGTCCACCGAGCCGCCGGGCGGGAACACGGCCACGAGGCGGATCGGACCCTTCGTGGGCCAGGCCTGTGCCAGGGCTGCCATCGGAAGGGCCGGCAACACGAGCGTGGCGATGAGTCCGATCAGGCGGCGGCGGTGCATGCTGTCTCCGGTGGGTTGTTGTGCCCGGAGTGTGCCCCAGGGCCATGCAGCACCGGACAGCCCCGTACACTGCGCGGCCCATGAATGCCCTGGCCTTGCCGCTTGCGCTGATCGCCGCCTACCTGGTGGGCTCGCTCTCGTTCGCCGTGATCTTCAGCCGCCTGATGGGGCTGGCCGACCCGCGCAGCTACGGCAGCGGCAACCCCGGCGCCACCAACGTGCTGCGCTCCGGCAACAAGGCCGCGGCGCTGCTGACGCTGGCCTTCGACGCACTGAAGGGCTACGTGCCCGTGGTGCTGGTGCTGGTGTTCGGGCCGCGGTTCGGGCTCGGCTTCGATGCCGCGGCCTTCGTCGGGCTGGCCGCGTTTGTCGGCCACCTGTGGCCGGTGTTCTTCGCCTTCAAGGGCGGCAAGGGCGTGGCCACGGCGGCGGGCGCGCTGCTGGCCATCAACCCCTGGCTGGGGCTGGCCACGCTGGCGAGCTTCGTGATCATCGTGGCCTTCTCGCGCTACGTGTCGCTGGCCAGCATCGTGGCCGCGGCCTTCGCGCCGTTCTACCAGGCGCTGATCTGGGGCGTGGAGCCGGCGCTGCTGGCCATCGCCGCGATGAGCCTGCTGCTGATCTGGCGCCACGAGGGCAACATCCGCAAGCTGCTGGCCGGCACCGAGAACAAGTTCGGCCAGAAGGCGGCCGTGCCGCCGCCACCGGCGCCGCAGGCGCACGGTCATGGCCACGGCCACCACAAACATCACAAGAAGGGACACTGAGATGGTTCAACGCTTCGACGTCGGTACGCGCCTGTCGGAAATGGCCGTGCACAACGGCGTCTGTTACCTCGCCGGCCAGGTGGCCGCCGACGGCAGCCAGGACATCACCGGCCAGACGAAGCAGGTGCTGGCGGCCATCGACGCGCTGCTGGCCCGTGCCGGCACCGACAAGAGCCGGCTGCTGATGGTGCAGATCTTCATCAAGGACCTGGCCGACTTCCCGGCCATGAACGCGGTCTGGGAGGCCTGGCTGCCGGCCGGCAACGCGCCGCCGCGCGCCACCGTGAAGGCCGATCTCGCCAAGCCCGAGTGGCGCGTGGAGATGGTGGTGACCGCCGCCTTGTAACGGCACCGCGCGTGCCCCCATCGAATCGGGGGGGTGGTTGACCTGCCGCGTGGGACCTGTCAGCCAAGAATGCAGGTCAGGAGGATCCCCATGGTTGCGTTCGCTCGCGGGTTGTCTGTTCTGGCCTTGGCCGCGCTGCCGGCGCTGGTGGTGGCGCAGCCACAAACGGTGGTGGTGGGCAGCGGTTTCTCCGCGCCGGTGTTCGCGGCTTCACCGGTGCCGGGCGGCCCGGTCTACGTGGCCGAACTCGGTGGCGCAATCAAGGCGGTGCAGAACGGCGTCGTCAGCAGCGTGCTGACGATTCCCGTGGGCACCGGCGGTGAGCAGGGCCTGCTCGGCCTGGCCTTCGATCCGAACTTCGCCACGCCCGGCTCACCGGGCCACCAGCGCTTCTTCGTCAACTACATCGATCCCACCAGCCGCGACACCGTGATCGCCAGCTACCGCATCGGCGCCGGCGGCGTGGCCGATCCGGCCAGCCGCGTGGAGGTGATGCGCGTTGACCAGCCCATCGGCCGCAGCAACCACAAGGCCGGCTGGATCGGCTTCAAGCCCGGCGACGCCAACCACCTCTACATCGCCACCGGCGACGGCGGCGGCAGCAACGACCCCGACAACGTGGCCCAGAACCTCGGCTCGCTGCTGGGCAAGATGCTGCGCATCGACATCAACCGCGACGACTTCGCGAGCACGTCGGTCAACTACGCGATCCCGCTCGACAACCCGTTCGTGAACACCGCGGGTGCCGCCGGCGAGATCTTCGCCTACGGCCTGCGCAACCCCTTCCGCAACGGCTTCGACAGCGCCACCGGCAACCTGTGGATCGCCGACGTGGGCCAGGGCGCGCGCGAGGAGATCGACTTCATCGCCGCCACCAGCCCCGGTGGCCAGAACTTCGGCTGGCGCGTGCGCGAAGGCGACATCGCCACGCCCGGCGTTGGCGGCCCGCTGCAGCCGGGCATGGTGGACCCGGTGCTGGCCTACCCACGCAGCTTCGGCACCACGGTGACCGGCGGCGTGGTGGTGCATGGGGCGCATTACGGTGCACTGGACGGCCAGTACCTGTTTGCCGACTACGGCTCCGACCGCATCTGGAGCATGGCCGCCGACGGCAGCTTCCAGAGCATGGCCGGCACCACCGAATGGACCTCGGTGCTGGGCGCGGCCGGCGCCGGGCTGCTGAGCAACATCGTGGCCATCACCGAAGGCGCTGCCGGCGAGATCTACTTCGTTGACATCAGCGGCCGCGTCGTGGCCCTGGTGCCCGAGCCGGGCAGCGTGGCGATGATGCTCGCCGGCGCGATGCTGCTGCTGGCGCTGCGCCGCGCCTACAGGCCGAGCCGGCTGAGCTCGCCGCGCCCCTGGCGCACCAGCAGGGGTTCTTCGCCGCTGAGGTCGATCACCGTGGTGGGCTGCATCGGGCAGGCACCGGCGTCCACCACCGCCTGCAGCAGCTTCTGGAAGTGCTCGCGGATCTCCTGCGCGTCGTTCAGCGGCTCGGTCTCGCCGGGTGGGATCAAGGTGGTGGCCAGCAGCGGCGCGCCGAACAGCGCCAGCAGTTCCTGCGCCACCACATGTTCGGGCACGCGCAGGCCGATGGTGCGGCGGCTCGGGTGGCTCACACGCCGCGGCACTTCCTTGGTGGCTTCGAGGATGAAGGTGTAGGGCCCGGGCGTGCCGAGCTTGAGCAGCCGGTACTGGCGGTTGTCCACGCGCGCAAAACGCGCCAGCTCGCTCAGGTCGCGGCACAGCAGCGTGAGGTGGTGCTTCTCGTCCACGCCGCGGATGCGCCGCAGCCGCTCGGCCGCGGCCTTGTCGTCGAGGTGGCAGACCAGCGCGTAGCTGCTGTCGGTGGGCAGCGCGACGATGCCGCCTCCGTGCAGGATCTGCGCCGCCTGCTTCAGCAGGCGCGGCTGCGGGTGCGTGGGGTGGACCTCGAAGAGCTGCGACACGCCGCGATTGTCATCGCAGCGTGCGGCGGCTCAGCGCGGCAGCGGCGGCACCGGATCGGGCACCTTGTTGCGGACGGGCGGGATCGTGCGCAGGTAGGCGAAGATGGCCTTCAGGTCGCGGTCGGTGAAGTTGTTGTAGACCGCGATCGGCATCGGCGGCAGCACCTCGCGGCCGCGGCCCATGTGGCGGCCGGTACGGATGGTGCGGATGAAGTCGGCTTCGGTCCAGCGGCCGAGGCCGGTCTCCAGGTCCGGCGTCAGGTTGGCCGTGAAGCTCACGCCCCAGGGGCCGGCCCAGGCGGTGTTGGTGGCGGCCGCCGTCATGATCCATGGGCCTTCGGGCAGCACCGGTGCCGGCGGCATCTTCATCGCCTCGGGGTGGCCCGAGTACAGGCGCGTGATGTCGGGTTCCGGGCCCTTGTCGCCCAGCTTCCACGGCGTGTGGCAGTCCATGCAGGCCGAGGTGGACATCAGGTACCGGCCGCGCGCCTGTTCGACGGTGAGCCGGGCCTGCTTGGCGGGTTCAGCGGCTTCGGCGGCCACGCCGGTGAGCGTGGCCAGCGCGGCGGCGAAGGCGATGGCGCCGAGCAGGGTGTCGCGGGTCAGGCGCTCGCGGTGGTGGGTGGTGCGGATCGTTTTCATCGGTCGTTCTCCAGGGTGGGGTGAATGCTGCTGGCGCTGCGGTGGGCGTCGAGCCGCTCGTCGAGCCAGGCGCGCAGCAGCGCCAGGCCCTCCGCATCGGGGATGCGCGTGGCCAGCGGCGGCATCTGCTGCGTCGGCTCGCGCGTGGACATGCGGCGCAACGCTGCCTGCAGCTGCGCGGTGCTGGGGGCGGCGCGGCCGGCCACGTCCTGCGCCAGCACCAGCGGCACCGGAACGCCGCCGGCGGCGTGGTGGCAGTGGCCGCAGTTGGCATGCAGGTGGCCACGCGCGGCGCGCTCCACTTCGGTGGTGCCGGGCTCGGCCGGCGCCTGGTCGCGCCAGGCCGCCGGGGCGTTGCGCACCAGGCCGGCGCGCACCCAGGCCGGCAGCGCTGGCCCGAGCTGCAGCGCGCCCAGGCCGAGCACCGGCGACCGTGCGCCGGCATGGCAGGCCAGGCAGTCGCCACGCGAGGGAACTGCATAACGACCGAAAGGAGCGTCTTCGACGGCCAGCGTCTGGCCGGCGGCAGGCGCCAGGCGCGCGCTGCGGCCGTCGCTGCTCCAGACGTAGCTGGCGAAGCGCCACTGGCCGTCCATGCCGAGCTCGATGTAGCGGGTCTCGACGCGGCCGGCGTGCGCGAACTCCTTCCACAGCTTCGTGCCGCGCGGGAAGCGCCAGGCGTCGGGCTTGCGTGCGTCGATGGTCGTGCCCGGGGGCAGGCGGATCCAGCGCCGTTTGGTGGCACCGTCGGACCACAGCGCGTACCGGGGTTCGAAAGGCCGCACGTGCGCGCTCAGGCGTTCAGGCTGCCCGGCGGCGAACAGGCCGGTCTCGTGCAGCTGCTCGGGCAGCGGCGCAGCCGCGGCGGCCGCCTGGCAGCTGAGCAGCAGCAGCGGCAGGCTGCCGAGCAGCGTGCCCAGCAGCATCGACAGCAGCGGCGCCAGGCGCACGCCCAGGCCGAAGCGCTTCACGGCGCCCGCCCGGGGGCAGCACCACGCACCAGGCGGCGGCGCGCCACGGCACCGACGGCCAGCGCACCGGCCAGCCACAAGGCGGCGGCACCCGGTTCCGGCACCGCGCTCATCGGCTCCACGGCCAGCCGCTCCCAGGTGATGGAGACGAGCCCGTCGAGGTTGCTGCTGACGCGGCCGGGGATGTGGAAACCGGGCCAGCCGAAGGCGTCGTACTCGAATTCGCGTGTGTCGCCCGGCCCCACCACCGCCAGGTGCATCAGGTGCGAGGCCGCGATGTCGAACACGAGCCCGGCACGGTTGTCCATGCCCATCGTGAACGCGGGCACCGCGCGGTTGCCGCTGAAGCTGAACCCGAACTCGCTCAGCTCGAACGCGTACAGCATGCCGTCGGCATCGTCGTCCTGGCCCACGAACCAGCCGCTGACGCTGGCGCCATCGGCAAAGCCGACCTGCGTGTAGCGGAAGGCGATCGGGTCGTTGCCGGCGAAGGCGGGCAGGGCGGCGGTCAGCGCGAGCGCGGCGGCGAGGCTGCGCGAGTGGTGGATCGGGTTCATGCGGGTCACTCCGGGTGTTGTTGGGATGGGGCGCGCTCAGCCGGCTTCGGCCAGCGCAGGGGCGAGCAGGGCGTCGAGCAGCTCCTGGCCCGGCGTCGGCGTGATGGGCCTGCCGGCGAGCTGGCGCAGGCGGTCGAAGGCGTCGTCCAGGCGTGTGCCGCGCAGCACCGGGCCGTGCGCCGAGGCCACGGTGCGGGCGCACAGCGCTTCCACCGCATCCACATGGCGCGTGTAGCTGGCGGGGTCGAGCCAGGCGTGCCAGGGCGAGATCGCGCTGCTCAGCGCCGGCATCACCTCGGCCAGCAGCTCGGCCGGCATGTCGTCGGCGTCGAGCGCGCCCGGCGTGAAGCAGGGGAAGCTGTCGACGATCCACATCGCGCCGCTCTTCGCGTCGAACAGGCCGCGCGAGGTCGGGCCATCGAACACCGGCGGGCGGAACAGCTGCAGCACGCGGTCGCCGGCGTCGAAGCTGCCGCCCGGTTCGACCCAGCGCATGCGCGCCAGCGGCAACGCCGGCTTCTCGAGCGCGAGCCGTTCGGCGCTGAAGAAGTTGGTCACCAGCGTCGCCTTCGGGCAGCGCTCGAGCACGTCGAACAGCGCGCCGGTGTGGTCGCCGTCATCGTGCGAGAGGAAGATCCAGCGCACGTCCTCGGGCTCGACGACCGAGAACACCTTCTCGAGCCACAGCGCGCGGTGCACCGGCGCGCCGGTGTCGACGATCACCGGCTCGCGGCCGCGGATGACCATCGAGTTGACCGGCAGCAACAGGCCGTCGGGCCCGGGCGCCAGGTTGGGGATCAGGAAGGTCTCGGGGGCGATCGCCTCGGGCCGCGTGACCGGCATGGCGTCGAAGGGGTTCGGGGTCATCGGGGGCTCCATCGGTTCGGTGACAGTGGCGTCATCGTGTCCGGCGGGGCGTGCCGTGGCATCGCCCGCGAGGAGCCACCGGCGGGCCATGTGCAGGGGCAACACGGGCCATCGGGGCCGTCGGCAGAGGGCGCCGCCGGCGTTCGGCGTGGCCCTGGGGTGCCTATCATCGATCGCATGAGCATCGCCAGCACCAAGATCCAGCGCCCGCGCCTGCGGGCCGGGCTGACGATGGCGCGGCCGGCGCTGGAGCAGCGCCTGGTGCAGGCGCTGTGCGAGCAGCGCCTGGTGCTGCTGGTGGCGCCGGGCGGCGGCGGCAAGACGGCGCTGCTGGTGCGCGCCCTCGAGCAGCTGCCCGAGGGCCATGGCGCGGCCTGGGTCGCACTCGACGCCGGCGACGACCTGCACCGCCTGCTGCAGTGCCTGTGGCGCGCGCTCGAGCCCTTCGACCTGCCCTGGCGCACCTCACCCGAGGCGCTGGCGCCGATGGCCGCCAGCCGCGACCCGCGCGAGCAGCAGCGCGCCGCCGACGAGATCGTCAACACGCTCGAGCGCTGCGAGCTGGCGCACGGCGTCATCGCGCTCGACGACCTGCACCACGTGGACGATGCCGACGCGCTGGCCTTCATCGACCGCCTGCTGCCGCGCCTGCCCGAGCGCTGGACCGTGGCCGCCACCACACGCCACGAGCCGGCGCTGCGCCTGGCGCGGCTGCGTGCTGCCGGCCTGATGACCGAGCTGCGCGCCGCCGACCTGCAGTTCACGCGCGAGGAGGCGCTGGCGCTGCTGCTGCCGGCCGGCCTGGAGCCGGCGGCGGCCGAAGCGCTGCACCGGCGCACGATGGGCTGGCCCGCGGGCCTGCGCCTGGCGCTGGGCGGCGCGCGCGGTGCCGGCCCGGGCAGCGCCATCGACCGCCAGGCCTTCGACTTCCTCAGCTCCGAGGTGCTGGCCCAGCTCGACCCCGGCCTGCGCGAGTTCCTGCTGCAGACCAGCGTGCTGCACGAACTGGATGCGGCGCGCTGCGAGGCGCTCACCGGTGACGTGCGGGCCTGGGCCCACCTCGACGCGCTGGAGCGGCTGGACCTGTTCGTGACCGTGGTCGGCGACCACCCGCGCACGCTGCGGCTGCACGACCTGTTCCGCGACACGCTGCGCCACCGCCTGCAGCTCGAGCGCCCCGGCGAACACGCGGCGCTGCTGGTGCGCGCCGCCGCGCACGAGGGCGACCTGGTGCGTCGCCAGGCGCTGTTGCTGGCGGCCGGCCGCCCCGACGAGGCCGCCGCCCACCTCCGTGCCGGCAGCCTCCGGGTGATGTTCGAGGGCGGCGTGCACACGATCGTGCGGCTGGCCGAGCAGTTCCCGCCCGAGTTCGCGCGCCGCAGCGCCGACTGGCAGGACGTGGCCGGTTACGCCAAGTGGCGCCTGTGGCGCAACGCCGAGGCCGCGCAGCACCTGGAGCAGGCCGAGGCGCTGCACCGCGAGCGCGGCAACAGCGCGGCCGCACGCCTGGCGGCCTTGCGGCGTTGCGCGATGCTGGCCGGCATCGGCCGCCCGGTGGCCGCGCGCGAGATGCTGGCGCGCATCGAGCCACCCGGCCCCGACGAGATCGAGGCCTGCGTGCAGGTGCCGCTGTGCCACCTGTGGATCGCGCTCGAGGAAGGCGCCGGCCGCAGCGTGGCGCCGCGCATGGACGCGCTGCTGGGTGCGCTGGAGCGGGCCGGCCAGCCCGAGCTCTGGGCGGTGATGGTGCCCTCGCCGCGCCTCACGGCCTGCCCTGGCGTGGGCCCGCAGCTGCTGCGCTGGGCCGACGGCGTGAGCCTCGCGGAGGCCGAGAGCCCGCTGCTGCTGAGCGCGCTGGCGCCGATGACCCGCGGCTGGCAGGCGCTGTGGGCCGGCCGCCTGGCCGAGGCCGAGGCCTGCCTGCGCCGCAGCGAAAGCGACGAGCGCTGGGTCGGCCACCCGCCCATCGTGCACAGCCACCGGCTGGCGTTCACGGCCGTCGTGCAGATGGCGCTCGGCCGGCGTGAGGCGGCGCTGGCCGCGGCCCGCGCGCATGGCGAGGGCTTCCCGGCCAGCTATGGTGGGCGCGGGCCCTGGTACTCGCAGAACCTGATGGGCCGCGTGGCCATGGCCTGCGGCGAGCCGGCGCTGCTGCGCCAGGCGCTGGCCAACGTGGCACGGATCGAGGCCTCGATCCCCGAGGCCACGCCGCTGCGGCTGCAGCCGGTGATCGGCCTGCAGGGCCACCTGGCCTGGTTGGAAGGGCGCGCTGCCGAGGCCGAGGCACTGTGGCAGGAGTCGCTGGCGCACGAGGAGGCCTGCGACCTGTTCGGGCTGGCGCACGAACTGCGCACGCGGCTGGCGCTGCGGCGGCTCCAGGGCCGCGACCTGCCTGCCGCCGCAGCGTGGCTGCGCCCGATGCTCGCGCAGGCCGGCGATGGCCCGCGCGGCGCGCTGTTTGCGCTGCCGGCCTTGCGTGAACTGGCCGCGGCCGCTTGGGGCACGCTGCTCGGCGTGGCCGAACTGGCCACGCTGCGCGCCTGGGCCGCGGTGGGCACCACCGCCGCGCCGGCCCCGGGCGCGGCGCCGGCGGGCAAGCCCGGCCAACCCGGGCCGGCGGCGCAGGAGCCGATCAGCGCCCGCGAGGCCGAGGTGCTGGCGCTGATGGCGCGCGGCCTGAGCAACAAGCACATCGCACGCGAGCTCGACCTGAGCCCGCACACCGTGAAGCGCCACGTGGCGCACATCCTCGACAAGCTCGACCTGGCCTCGCGCAGCGAGGCCGCCGCCTGGTACCACGCACGCGCAGGCTCCTAGGCGCGTGCGCCGCCGATGGCCCGTTTCGGTCGATGCCGCAGCGTGGGAGGCCTGCGGACACTGGCGGCATGTCCGTTTCCGCAGATCCCATCCTCGAAGCCGGCCTGGCGCTGTGGCGTGCCAAGGCCTTGCTGGCGGCGCTGGACCTGGGCCTCTTCACCGCACTGGCCGACGGGCCGCTGAACGCCGAGCAACTGGGCCGGCGGCTCGGCGTGCAGGCCCGCGTGCTGCCCAGCCTGGCCGACGTGCTGCTGGCCATGGGCCTGCTCGAACGCAGCGGGCAGGGCGCCGACGCCACCTACGCCAACGCACCCGCCGCAGCCGCCTGCCTCGACCGGCGCGAGCCCGCCTACCTGGGGCACTGGCTGGCCTGGGCCGACGCCCGCAGCGCGGCGGCCTGGTGCAGCCTGCCCGATGCACTGCGCAGCGGCTGCGCGCCGGCGCGGCAGGCCGGCGACGGCACGGCGGCGCTCGAGTCGCTGTTGGCGATGGAGGCCGCCGAGGCGCTGGCCACGCCCAGCCTGCAGGCCCTGGCCGATGGCCTGGACACCCGCGCGTTCAGCACGCTGCTCGACCTGGGCGGTGATGGTGGCCTGCTGGCCTGCACGCTGGCCGCGCGCCACCCGCAGCTGCGGTGCCACACGCTCGACCGCGCGCCGGCCACACGCATGGCGGCCCGGCGCGTCGCCCGCGCCGGGCTCGCTTCACGCGTGGCGGCCGAGGTGGCGGACCCGCTCACCGGCCCCTGGCCGCCCGCCGACCTCATCACGGTGGGCCGCTTGCTGGCTGCGCAGGGCGCCGATGGCAAACGTGCGCTGCTGGCCCGGGCCTTCGAGATGCTGCCGGACACCGGCGCGCTGATCGTCGTGGACCACCTCATCGACGACGACCGGCGTTGCGCCGGTCTCGGCATGCTGATGTCGCTGGACCGTCTGCTGTCGCCAGGCGCGGGCTTCCACTACAGCGCAGCCGACTTCAGCGGCTGGGCGCAGTCAGCCGGCTTCGTGCGCACGCAGCGCCTGGCGCTGCCCGGGCCGCTGGGTGCGCTCATGGCCTGGAAGGCCGGCTGAGCGCCGGCCCGTTCACGCCACCGCCACCGGGATCTTGCCGATCTTCGCCTGCCACTCGCGCGGCCCGGTGGTGTGCGCGCTGGTGCCGCCGGCGTCCACGGCCACCGTCACCGGCATGTCCACCACGTCGAACTCGTAGATCGCTTCCATGCCCAGGTCGGCGAAGCCCACCACCTTGGCACCCTTGATCGCCTTGCTGACGAGGTAGGCGGCGCCGCCCACCGCCATCAGGTAGGCGCTCTTGTGCTTCTTGATGGCCTCGATGGCCACCGGCCCGCGTTCGGCCTTGCCCACCATCGAGATGAGGCCGGTCTTGGCCAGCATCATCTCGGTGAACTTGTCCATGCGCGTGGCGGTGGTGGGGCCGGCGGGGCCGACGACCTCGTCGCGCACCGGGTCCACCGGGCCCACGTAGTAGATGACGCGGTTGGTGAAGTCCACCGGCAGCTTCTCGCCCTTGGCCAGCATGTCCTGGATGCGCTTGTGCGCGG
>VFQO010047729.1_pt1 | contig 11007 bp, 10 predicted proteins | sample 3512331 | NCBI WGS metagenome assembly VFQO01 (sample SAMN10412371, study PRJNA504923) | tailings metagenome | isolation source: Replicate 3 from Balatoc abandoned mine | place: Philippines: Itogon, Benguet | collected 2017-08-28 | reverse complement strand
TGATGCCGGCATCGAGATTTTCGTAACTGCCGCCGAGCGCGAGGTTCACCGCCATGACGCCGAGCTGGCCGACCGCCGCCGAGGTCGGGTCGAGATAGCCGACCAGCCCCTTGTATTCCGGCTTCAGAAGATCGGACCATGATTGCGGCACCGGCTTGTTCCCGAGCGCCTGCTTGTTGATGAAGAGACCGAGCGTGCCGGAATGGATGGTGAACCAGTTGCCATCCGGGTCCTTCAGGTCGGCTGGGATCTTGTCCCAGCCGGCCGGCTTGTAGGGGGTCAGCACGCCGGCATCCTTGGCCGGGTCGGCGGCGATGCCGCCCAGATAGGTGACATCGGCCACCGGATTCGCCTTCTCGGCGATCAGCGCGGCGATGGCCTGGCCGGAATTCTTGTTGTCGGGCGGCACTTGGATGCCGAGCTTGGCCTGTATGGCCTTCAGCTGGCTGCCCCAGTCGGCCCATTCGGGCGGGCAGTTGTAGCAGATGGCCCGTTGCTGGGCCGAAGCCGTGCCGCCCAGTGCGGCAAGGCCGAGGGCGGCGGCGAGGACGAGACGTTTCATCATGGCAATGCCTCTCTGTTCTACGCGGTGGCGACGACAAGGCGGGTGCCGGCGGCGGTGAGCTGCGCGGCAATGGGCTCAGGTACCGGGCGGTCGGTGAAGACGACGCTCGCCTCGGTGATATGGCCGCCGCGCACGGTGGCGCCGCGACCGAACTTGGAGTGGTCCAGCACCAGGAAGCGCTGGCGGCAGTGTCGGCTCAGCGCCTCGCGCATGCGCACCTCGTCCTGGCTGAAATCCAGCAGGCTGCCGTCATCGGCCACGCCGCCGACGCCGTAGATGCCGATGTCGACGGCGAAGCCCTCGAAGAAGCGATGCGCCTCTCCCGCCACCACGTCGCGATCGAGATTGCGCAGGCGCCCGCCTGCGATCGTGATCTCGCAGGCGGGATTGCGGCACAGCGCCACCGCCACGTTCAGGTTGTTGGTCATCACCCGCAGGTGCTGATGCTCGGCCAGGGCCAGCGCGCATTGCTCCGGCGTGGTGCCGATGCCGAAGAACAGCGACGCGCCCTCCGGCACCTCGCCGGCGACGCGCTCGGCGATGGCGCGCTTGGCCTCGATGTTGAGCACCTGCCGGGCGGGATAGGCGAGGTTCTCGCCCTCCGGCGGCAGCTCCACCCCGCCGTGCCGGCGGCGGAGCAGGCCGCGGTCGCAGAGCAGGTTGACGGTGCGGCGGATGGTCTGCGGCGTGACGGCGAAGCGGGCAGCCAGGGCGTCGATCGCCTGGAACCCATCGCGCCGGACAAGGGCCATGATGGCCTGTCCCCGGTCTGCCGCCTGCATCTCCAACGTTTCCGGTCCCTGCGCGGTCGTCATGTTCGTTCGAACATTGGCGCCGACTTATTTCGCTGACATGACTTTCATATGAACATTCTGTTGCGTCAAGCGATGCGACACCGCCAGGGTCCGGCCCCGCCCCCGCTGCGCTGCCGGGTCGCCGCGAACCGGAACAAACCAAGGAAACTGTCGGGCATGGACCCGGTCTGTCGTGTCCGGCATCCATCCAGTAGCCCACCCTGAGGTCGACGGGAGGGGATGCATCGCCCCGCCTCCCGAACCCTTTCCCCTTATGGCGACCGGGGAGGGGGCTAGAGGGAACGCCGCCCGCGGGGTGGGAGTGTCTCCGGCCGCCGCGGCGAGGACTGCGCGGTGACGGGGCGTGGCTTGCGCGGCGGGCGCCCGTCCGCCGGCTTCGGGGCGGGAGGGAGGACGGGAGAATCGGCCGTCCCGTGCACCCGCTTCGGCGCCTTCAGGCCGAGCTGCTCGCGGATCACCTTCGGCGGCACTTCATCGACGCCGCCGGGCTCCATCATGCCGAGCTGGAATGGACCATAGGCGATGCGGATCAGCCGGCTCACTTGCAGCCCCAGATGCTCCAGCACCCGGCGCACCTCCCGGTTCTTGCCTTCCTTCAGCCCGACGGTCAGCCAGGCGTTGCGCCCCTGAACGCGGTCGATGGCGGCCTCGATGCCGCCGTACTGGATGCCCTCGACGGTGATCCCCTTGGCGAGCGCCGCCAGCCGCTCGGGGTCCGGGGTGCCGTGCACGCGCACCCGATAGCGCCGGGTCCAGCCTGTTTCGGGCAGTTCCAGCCGGCGGGCCAGCGCCCCGTCATTGGTCAGGAGAAGCAGCCCCTCGGAATTGAGATCGAGCCGGCCGATCGAGATCACGCGGGGCAACTGGGTGCGCAGCGCATCGAACACGGTCCGCCGCCCTTCAGGGTCCTTGTGGGTGGTGACCAGGCCCGCCGGCTTGTGATAGCGCCACAGTCGGGTGCGGTCGGGCCCGGCCAAGGGCTTGCCGTCCACCACCACGACATTGTCCGGCCCGACATTGCGGGCGGGGCTCTTCAGCACCTCCCCGTCGACGCTCACGCGGCCTTCCTCGATCAGCCGCTCGGCGTCGCGGCGCGAGCAGATGCCGGCCCGGGCGATCACCTTGGCGATGCGCTCGCCCGCGAATTCTCCCGCCGCTGCTTCCTTGCCTGCCGCCGGTTCGTCTTTTTTCATGTCCTCACGCGGGCTCTGGGCCGGCCTTGCGTTCCATCCGCAGCCGGGCCGGCGGTGCCTCGCCTTTCCTGTCCTCGCCGAAATAGACGGTCGTGTGCGGGAAGGGAATCTCTATTCCGAGTTCGTCGAATCGCTTCTTGATCCGTCGGTTCAGTTCCCGCCCTACCACCCATTGCCGGATCGGGTAGGTCTTGATGCGTCCCTTGATGATCACCGCGGAATCGGCGAAGCGGTCCACTCCGACCACCTCGAGGGGCGCCATGATCAGCGGTCCGAACTGCGGATCCTCCATCATCTCGCGGCCGATCTGACGCAGAACCTCCGAGACTTCGTCGGTATCCTCGCGATAGGCGACGCCGAGATCGAAGGCATAGAAGGAGAAATCCTTGGTCATGTTGGTGATCTCGGAAACCGAACTGAACGGCACCGTATAGACGTTGCCGTTGAAGTCGCGCAGGCGGATCGACCGGATGGAGAGCGCCTCGACCAGGCCGGAATAGTTGCCGACCCTGACGATGTCGCCCACCGCCACCGAATCCTCGAACAGGATGAAGGCGCCGGTGATCACGTCCTTGACCAGCGTCTGCGCGCCGAAGCCGATGGCGAGCCCGACCACGCCGGCGCCGGCGAGAAGCGGCGCGATGTTGATGCCGAGTTCCGACAGGGTGATCAGTGCCATCATGGTCGCCAGCACGATGAAGATCGCGTTGCGCAGCACCGGCAGCAGGCTGCGTACCCGCGAACTGCGGGGCAGCGGCAGCCCGTCCGGGCCCTTCTGCGTCAGATAGCGTTCGATGGCCGCCGAGGCCGCCTCCCAGGCGATGACGGAGAGCAGGCCGACCAGCGCGATCGAGATGACGGAACCGATCAGCCGGCGGCCGAAGCCGTCCTCGATCCAGCCGCCGACATCCGCCCCCCAGCCGGAAGCGATGGCGAGGGCGGCGGCGAACCAGATCAGTCCGTGCAGGACCGTCTGCAGGATCGGGACATAGCGATTGGCCCGCGCTTCCAGCCCCGGAAGGCGGGCGCGGATGTCCTCGCGCACGGCGAACAGCCTGCGGCTGCCCGCGCGGATCGCCCGGTTGGCGATCAGCGCGCCGAGGACGGCGATGACGCTCACCAGCGTCCCCCGCATCATGAAGGTGAAGCCGCCTTCGACCTCGAAGGCCCAGATCAGGTAGAGCGCCACCGCATAGACGATCGCGATGGGATGCCACACGTCGGCCAGCCGCCGGCGCAGGATGGCGAAGCGTCCGGGTTCCGCATCCTCCTGTCCGGCGATGAGGGCGGAAACCGAGGCGCGGTTCTGCAGGATGAGGACGACGATCATCCCCCAGACGATCAGCCCGAGCGCCTTCAGCAGGACCAGATAGCCCGTCTGCGGCAGGCCCAGGGTCAGCAGCGCCTCGGCGGCGAAGTAGCCGCTCGCGATCACCAGCACGAACCGCCGGGCCCAGATGAACAGGTAGTGGGCCGTCTCCTCGCCGAGCCGGCGCTGCCCGGTCGCCGGCACGGGGGGAATCAGCAGCCATTCGGCCAGGATGATCACCGCGCGCGCGGCCAGATAGGCATTGGCGATCGCCAGCGCCACCACGCGGGCCTCGGCCTGCGCGGCGAACAGGGTCAGCGCGCCATAGGCGCCCGCCGCGAAGAAGGCGAGCGGCAGCAGGTCGACAAGGAAGCCGAGCAGGACCATCACCGTCCGCATCGCCACGCCCTCTCCCAGGGCAGGCGCCAGCCGCCGGCGGGGCCGGGCAATGAGAAGGCGGGCGATCCACTCGGCGATCCAACCCGCGGCGAGGGCGGCGGCCAGATGCAGCGCCACGGCCTGCCAGCGCCGCACGGCGGCCGGGTCGGACACCTGATCGTCCAGCCAGCGGCGGATCTTGGGCGCGTCGCGCAGCACGTCGGCGGTGGCCACCACCGACTGGCTCACCTGGGCCAGCCGCTCCGAAAGGTTGCCGATCAGGCCTTCGCTCAGGCTGGGCTGCCCGGCGGGCTGCCCTGCTCCCTTCTGCGCCGCGATCATCGCCTTCAGCTGGCCGACCAGCCGGTCGCGCGCCGCCGGGTCCTCGATGGTGGAGACCAGCGCCTCGAGATCGGCGGTCGCGGCGGCGGGGGGCTGCGCGAGCGCGGCGCGAAAGACGGCGAGCGGGAGCAGGATCGCCAGGGCCAGCAGGATGCCGGGGGTGAGGGGTTTCGTCATAGCGCTGGGGTTCACTTCCATGGCGGGAATTCGGCCGGCGCCTCGCATCCGGCCACCTTCGCGAAGGTGATCGGCGAAACGCCCGTTCCGGGTTAAAGTTCTCCCGACCAGAAAGACCGGGATTTCCATGCAGATCGACTACGCTACGCTGACCGTCCACGAACGCTACAAGCTGATGGTCTCCACCATCGTCCCGCGGCCCATCGCGCTCGCCACGACCGTCGATCTGCAGGGGGTGGTGAATGCCGCTCCGTTCAGTTTCTTCAATGCCGTCTGCGACGATCCTGCCGCCCTCATCATCTCGGTCAATGCCGATCCCGGAAAGGTGAAGGACACCGCCCGCAACATCCGCGACACCGGCCAGTTCGTGGTGAATCTGGTGCATGAACCCATCGCCGAGGCCATGAACGTCTGCGCCGTCGACTTCCCGCCCGAGGTGGACGAGCTCGAGAAGGCGGGCCTCACCGCCATGCCCTCGGTCAGGGTGAGGCCACCCTATATCGCCGAGAGCCCGGTCAGCTTCGAGTGCGAACGGATCGCCAATCTCGAGCTCGGGATCGGACGCAACCTGGTGGTGGGTCGGATCGTGTTCATGCACATCCAGGACCGGTTCATCGACGCCGAAAGGCTGCGCGTGCGCACCGAGGAGATCCACATGGTGGGCCGCATGCACGGCTCCGGTTCCTATGTCCGCACCCGCGACCATTTCGAGATCCCGCGCATGACGGTCGCGGAATTCGAGGCGCGCCGCCGCGCCGCCAACGACTGACAGGAGGTAGAGCATGCTGAAGCCCGCCGGCCTCGCCGCCGCCCTCGTCCTCGCCGCCGGTGCCGCGCTCGCGCATCACGGCTGGGGTTCCTACGAGACCGCCGCCGTGACCCTGGAAGGCAGGATCCAGGAAAGCGCCTATCAGAACCCGCACGGCGTGCTGAAGCTCGCCGCCGCCGACGCGCGGGTGTGGAACGTCGTGCTCGCGCCGCCCTCGCGCATGCAGACGCGCGGCCTGCCGCCGGAGATGCTGGCGCCGGGCACCGCCGCCACCGTCGTCGGCTATGTCCACAAGACCGAGAAGGACGAGCTGCGCGCCGAGCGCATCACCATCGCCGGCAAGACGGTCGAGCTGCGCTAGGGGAGGGGGCGGTGCCGAACGAGGGGGGAGCGGGCACCGCCTGGGCGCGGGCGCTCGAGCAATCGGGCTTCGCCCAGGTCGTCCGCGAATCGGCCTGGATCTATCCGATCGACAACGTGCTGCACGTGCTGGCGATCGCTCTCCTCTTCGGCGGCATCGCCGTGTTCGACCTGCGCGTCCTGGGGCTGACCTGGGCCGGCCGTCCGGCCGACGCGGCGAAGATCGCAGTGCCCCTGGCCCGTCTCGGCGCGCTGCTGGCGGTGCCGACCGGCTTCGTGCTCTTCGTGGCCGAGGCTTCAGCCTATATCGTCAACCCGGTCTTCCAGGCGAAGCTCGCCGCCATCCTGATCGCCTTCCTCAACCTCGCCCTGTTCCATGCCCGCCGCTACCGCGACATCGCCGCCTGGGGCGGGCGTGTCCCGCCGACGGCGCGGCTCGCAGCCGCCGTCTCGCTCCTCGCCTGGGGCTCGGCGCTCGTCTGCGGCCGCTTCGCCGCCTATGTCTGAGCCCGGCTACTCGAATTCCTGCGCCCAGCCGAGCAGCGAGAGGATGTAGCCCGTCTCGAGGAGGAGGCCGCCGGTATAGAGCGCGCAGCGCAGCCGTGCGCTGCCGCCGCGGCCCATGAAGCTCCAGGCCCAGGACAGGTAGAGCAGGGCCAGGATCGCCTCCGCGCCGTAGAAGATCCGGATCAGCTCCTCGCCGCTCGCCAGGTCCGGCGGCAGCGCCTGCCAGGCGATCTCGCGCACCGGCGTCAGCAACAGGACGAAGCGGGTGAGCGCGACGATGCAGCCGGCCAGCGCGGTGACCCAGGCGTCGCGTGGCGGCTTCCGGCCCCGGTTCAGCGGGGCCACGTTCCGGTGCATCCACAGGCCGAGCGGCAGCAGCACGGCGGCGAGCCCGAACGCGACCCATGACCACATGACCGAAATCCGCTCCCCCGCCGCGGCGCCACCGCAAGCCCGCCTCGCGCGGTTGACTGCACCGCCGGCCGGCGGCTGTCAATCGCGGCCGCGCGCCGTCCCGCCGGCTTCGCCCGCATCCTCCTCGCCGCCCAGGATGCGCGCCGCCGGCACCGGGAAGACTTGCCCGTCGCCCAGCATCCAGGCATGGAAGCGCCGCCGGAACAGGGCGACAAAGGCCTGGTCCATCACCGACAGGCCGCCGGTGAAGGCGCCGAAGGCGGGCAGGACCAGCTTCGCCCCGTCGGTGACGAAGCAGCGCCGCGTCACCTTGCGGCCGCGCACGACGACGCTCGCCTTCGGGTGCAGGTGGCCCGCCACCTCGCCGGCCGTCCTCCCTTCCGGCAGGTGGCGGAAACTGAGCCCGCCGGAGGAGAAGGTCTCCACCACGACCCCGCCGAGATCGCCGGGCGGGGCCGGATCGTGGTTGCCCGCGATCCAGATCACCTCGCTCGAAGCGGTGATGCGCATCAGCCTGGCACGGTCGTCGCCCGAGAGCCTGCCGCCCGCCTCGCCGTCATGGAAACTGTCGCCGAGCGCGATCAGCCGCTTCGGCGTGTAGCGCCGCACCAGCTGCGCCAGCTTCTCCACCGTCGCACGGGTGTCGTAGGGCGGCAGCATCGACCGCCCGGCGGCGGCGAAGGCCGATCCCTTCTCCAGGTGCAGGTCGGCCACCACCAGCGTCCGCTCCGCCGGCCACCACAGTGCCCCGGACGCATCGGGGACCAGCCGCACGCCATTCACCAGCACGCCCCAAACTCCTTCACACCAGTCTCGTCGCTTCCTCGATCAGCGTATCCGCCGCCTCGGCCAGCAGCGTGTCGTCCGCCTCGCCCCAGATCGGCTCCCGGCCGATCTCCAGCATCACCGGCACGGCGAGGGGAGAGATGCGGTCGAGCTTCCGGTGGAGGATATGCCCCTCCGCCCGTACCAGCATGTCGGAGAGCCGCCGGATGTCGAGCAGGCCGGTTGCCGCATCGGTCCAGGTCGCCTGCAGGAGCACGTGGTCGGGCTGGTGCTTCCTGAGCACGTCGTAGATCAGGTCGGTGGAGAAGGTCACCTGCCTTCCGCTCTTCTCCCCCGCGCCGGGATGCCGCCGCTCGATCAGCCCGGCGATGATGGCGCAGTGGCGGAAGGTGCGCTTCAGAAGGCTCGATTCGTGCAGCCAGCCTTCCAGGTCGTCCCCCATCATGTCCTTGCCGAAGAGCGCGGGGATGCCGGCAGGTTCGTTCAAGCCCCAGACCGCAAGCGCGTATTCGCTGGCGACGAAGCCCATCGGCCGCAGCCGGGCGCGCTCCATCCGCCGCGTGAGCAGCATGCCGAGGGTCTGGTGCGCCAGCCGCCCCTCGAAGGGATAGGCGACCAGATACCAGCGCTTGCCGCGCGGGAAGGTCTCGACCAGCAGCTGGTCGGCCCCGGGCAGGACCGAGCGCCAGGCTTGCAGCCCCAGCCATTCGTCCACCTGGTCGGCCCGGGTCCGCTTCCTGCCCGCGCCCGCGATCAGCCGCCGCACCCGGTCGGCCAGGAGCGTCGAGAGCGGGAACTTGCCGCCGTAGTAGGACGGTACCCGGGGCTCGGGGTCCTGCGAGCGGGAGACATGGGCGGCGAGGTCGCGCATCCCCTCGAAGCGCAGCACCTCGCCGGCGAAGGCGAAGGTGTCGCCGGGAACGAGCTGCTCGATGAAAACCTCTTCCACCTCGCCCAGCACGCGCGAGCCGAGCCGCACCTTGATCATCGGTTCCTCGACGATGGTGCCGACGTTCATGCGGTGCTGCTGGGCCACGCGCGGATGCGCCACGCGCCACAGCCCGTCGGCCCCCTGGCGGATGCGCCGGTAGCGCTCATAGGCCTTGAGCGCATAACCGCCGGTCGCGACCAGGTCGAGCACGCGGTCGAACTCGTTCCGGTCCAGTTCGCGATAGGGCTGCGTTCCGGCCACTTCCTCATAGAGCGCTCCGGCCTCGAACGGCGCCGAACAGGCGACCCCCAGGATGTGCTGGGCCAACACGTCGCGCGCGCCGGGCCGAGGCGCGGTACCATCCAGGTCGTTCTCGGCGATGGCGGCGAGTGCGGCCCGGCATTCCAGCACCTCGAAGCGGTTGGAGGGCACCAGCAGCGCGCGCGAGGGTTCGTTGAAGCGGTGGTTCGACCGGCCGATCCGCTGCAAGAGCCGGCTCACCCCCTTCGGCGCGCCGATCTGGATGACGAGGTCGACACTGCCCCAGTCGATGCCGAGGTCGAGCGTCGAGGTGCAGACGATGGCGCGCAGCGCGCCCCGCACCATCGCCGCTTCCACCTTCCGCCGCTGGCTCACTTCCAGCGATCCGTGATGCAGCGCGATCGGCAGGTTCCCGGTATTCAGCCGCCACAGCTCCTGGAACACGATCTCGGCCTGGCTGCGGGTGTTGACGAAGACCAGCGCCGTCTTCGCTTCGCCGATCGCCTGCAGGATTTCCGGATAGGCATAGCGGGCCGAATGCCCGGCCCAGGGGATATAGGCTTTCGAGGCCAGGATGCGGATGGCGGGCTTCGGCCCGGGCGCGCCCCGCACCAGGCTGATCGGCTGGTTCGGCGCCAGCCAGGCGGCCAGGCGGTCGGGATCCTCCACCGTCGCCGACAGGCCGATCCGAAGCGCCTGCGGTGCCAGGGCGCCGATCCGGGCGAGGCCCAGCGCCAGGAGGTCGCCGCGCTTTCCCGGTGCCAGCGCATGGATCTCGTCGACGATGATCCGCTTCAGCCCGCCGAACAGGATCGGCGCATCGCGATGCGCGATCAGGAGCGCGATCTGCTCCGGCGTGGTCAGCAGGATGTCGGGCGGCTTGATGCGCTGGCGGGCACGACGGTTCTCCGGCGTGTCGCCGGTGCGGGTCTCCACCGTGACGGGGAGGCTCATGTCCGCGATGGGCGTTTCCAGGTTGCGCGCCACGTCCACCGCCAGGGCCTTCAGCGGTGAGACATAGAGCGTGTGCAGCGACCGCTCGTCGCTCCTGGGCGTCCGGATCAGGTCGGTCAGGCTCGGCAGGAAGCCCGCCAGGGTCTTGCCGCCGCCGGTGGGGGCCACCAGCAGCGCCGAGCGACCCTCCTCCAGCGCCGCCAGCAGGTCGATCTGGTGGCGGTGCGGCGCCCAGCCGCGCCGGCCGAACCAGTCCGCCACCGCCGCGGGAAGGGCGTCGTCGTCGGGGGGGCGGGAGCGCGGGGTGACGGCTTTCACTTGCGAACGGTTGTCAGCTGATGGTCTGATGCCCGCCGCCACGCGGCCGAGGGAGATCAGCATGGACCGAGTCGAGAGCGAGGTGGAGAGCGCCTGCGGCATCGAGCGCGAGGAGGACCTGCGTGGCCTCTATCCGCCGGTATCCCCGCTCGCCCAGAAAAAGTGCATCCCGGCGCTGGACCGGCACTGCATCCGGTTCATCTCGCTCTCGCCCTTCCTGTGCATCGGCACGGCGGGGGCCGACGGCAAGGCCGACGTGTCGCCGCGGGGCGATCCGCCCGGCTTCGTCCGGGTGCTGGACGAAAACACCATCGCCATACCGGACCGGCCCGGCAACAACCGGCTCGATACGTTCTCGAACGTCCTGCAGAACCCGAATGTCGGCATCATCTTCATGATTCCCGGCATCGACGAGACGCTGCGCGTCAACGGCCTGGCCCGGCTGACCACCGACCCCGGCCTGCTGTCCCGTATGGCGGTCGACGGCAAGTCGCCGCGAAGCGCGATGCTGGTCGAGGTCAAGGAGGCCTTCCTGCATTGCGCCAAGGCCTTCCGCCGGTCGAAGCTCTGGGGGGAGGAGTACCGGCAGCCGCGGAACGTGCTTCCCAGCCTGGGCAAGATGGTGCTCGATCAGGTCGCGCCCGGAACACCGGAGCAGGCGGTCGCGGAGGCCGATGCGCGGCTGGAGCACAATTACAAGACCGGGCTCTACTGAAGCACCGGGTGCGAGGTGACTTGGTATTTTTTCCTCTTGGCGCAATAGGAACATTGCGCTAATATAGCGGCTCCGCGTTGTTGGAGCAATGCCCATGATGGCCACCTACCGCACCCCTTCGGACGGCGAGGCACTGCCTGCTGCTGTGCGCATCCTCTTGAAACGGGTGATGAGCGACCCGGCTCTGTCTGCGGCCTCGCGCACGGTGATGAG
>VFQO010047728.1_pt1 | contig 11008 bp, 13 predicted proteins | sample 3512331 | NCBI WGS metagenome assembly VFQO01 (sample SAMN10412371, study PRJNA504923) | tailings metagenome | isolation source: Replicate 3 from Balatoc abandoned mine | place: Philippines: Itogon, Benguet | collected 2017-08-28 | reverse complement strand
CGCCCTTGCAGGCTGAGTGCGTTTTGCCTAGTTGCTCGCCACGTCACCTGCCTCTTGCTCCGCCCGCTCCCCGCTTCCCTCCCAACCCGCCTGCCTCATTTCGCCTCTCCTCTCCTGCAGGAGGAGACGTGCTACGTGCAGGTCACCGGCATGGTGACCGCGGATGTGCTGGAGAACGACCAGGAGTATGATGATGTGAGCTTTGGGGCCTCATTTCTGCCTTTTGAGTCGTTTGCTGCCGTTGTGGGGATGTGCTGGAGAGCGGAGAACGACCAGGAGTACGATGATGTGAGCTTTGGTGGAGTGTTTGGGCTAAAGCTGGGGTGTTTTGACCTGTTGATTACAGTGAGTGTGCTGGACAGTGGCCACGAGTCGAGCAGGACTGCATTGAAATCTTCCGTACGTATCCTGGGCTGTTCCAGTTTGAACCAATGTGATGGTCCCAACTTGCCCTCCGCAGGTGCTGGCCGACATCCACGAGGAGTGCAACAAGTTTGGCACGGTGCTGCGCGTCCTCGTGCCGCGCCCGCCGGTGCCCGCACAGGTACAATCAGAATTTTCAGCATATCTTTCGGTGATGTGCTGCAGGGTTCACCGGTGCTGTGGCTGCGCTGCGCAGGGGCGTGCCTTGCCCCTTCGCAAAACCCAAAATGATCGGGATTTGCGGCAACTGTGGTGTGCAACAATGGCGCCCTCATGCTTTGCACGCATGCATGCGTTTGTGAGCAAGGGATTTGCTGGCAACCAACCAGTGGCATTGACACCCATGCGTCCCTGATGTTGTGTGGTTGCAGGCGGCGGAGCTGATGGGGACCGCCAGCTATGGCAAGGCCTTTGTGCAGTTCCTGGATGCCGACGGCGCCAAGAAGGTGAGCAGGCAGCTGGGTGCATGCAGCGTGAGTGAGGTGGCGTTTTTGAGAGCGTCAGCGTGGGCTGCCGCTTCTCAGAGGAGACGAATCCTCATCTTGAACCTTGGCACATGCATGTCGTTTCATGGACACCAGCGTCATCTAACCTGTGCCACCCATGGTCACACTCCTCTGCACAGGCCCGCGAGGCGATCCACGGCCGCATGTTTGCTGGGAGCACGGTGGAAGCAGTTTTCCTGCAGCCCCAGGATTTCCTGGACGCAATTGCTCCGCCTGAGGCGCCCGCTGCTGCTGCCGCGCCGGCAGCCGAGGCGGCGGCAGCCGAGGCGGCGGCGCCCATGCCCGAGGATGTTGCTGACGCTGTGCCGCCGCCGGCGGAGTGATGGCATGCGGAGGATTGGCTTGTTGAAACAACTGGTGAAACAGCGGGGCTCTGAACAGTTGGCTCGCCTGGCATGCGTGATTGAGTGGTGAAGTGTGTGTTTGGTCTGTCTGAAGCACGTGGTGTAAGCATGCTGACCGCTGCAGAGCGCTTTAGGGTTTTCGTTGTCTCTATAACCAGCAGGAAGTGGAACATGAGAGCTTGAAACTCAGGGGTTCATGTGTCCTGTATACGCTCGGCTTGGAGTTGCGACTTGGCAGATCTCAGGCTGATTTCTGCTTCAAACACGAGAGGGCAGTGGTGGCTGCGGCATGGCATGCCCTTGCATCAGCTCACTTTACACAATGCTGCAGCGGAAGAGAAGGTTGGGTGCAGCCTGGATGGGGCACTCGCATGCTTGCAGCCGGCTCTGTGCGTCGTGTGCGACGAGCGATGGCGCGGCGGCGCGGCGTGGATGGAGGGACACATCTCGGTTGGTCCGGGCTGCACCGTGATGCGAGCTGGTGTGCAAGTTTGCTGTTCGACCTCACAAGCGCTTTCCCAGCCCCTCGCACCGCGGAGGCCCCGCCACCAACGGCCTGAGCGCCCAGCTCCGCTGCGGCACCTGCTGGCGGCAGCCGAGCACCATGACAGACAACGATGCTGCCCCGCTGGGCGGGCCGGAGCTCTCCGTGCTGCACATGACTTTGGCGGACGTGGAGCAGCAGCTCGGGGCGAACGCGCAGCAGCTGGGGTCCATGAATGTGGTGAGTAAGCTGTACAGCGCACAGCAGGGGCCGGCAGCTCGCGTGTGCACGCCCGCCGCCGCCGCCTACCGCCGCCTGCCGTTGCCCTGCTCTACTCCTCGGCAGCGACGCTCCACACCTCTGCCTTCCCTCTTCTGGCAGGAGGATGTGCTCAAGGGCCTGTGGGGCAGCACGGCACTTGAGACCCTGCCTTCCTTCATGCGGGCACCCTCGTGGCAGCAGCCGCCGCCGCCCGCCAAGCGGCAGCGTCAAGAGGGCAGCCCTGCAGCAGATGCAGCGCCACCCTCCGGCAGCAACCAGGCGTCAGCCGCTTCGGCAGCTGCTACACAGGCAGCCGAGCACGCGTCTGGGTCCACTGCCGCGGCGTGGGAGGCCGCCGCAACGGCGGCGCAGCAGCAGCAGGTGGCGCAGCAGGCGGCAGCGCAGGCGCAGGCGCAGCAGCGGCAGCAGCAGCAGCAGAGCGGCATGCTGCCGCTCAGCAGCGTGTGCATGGACCAAATCTTCAGCTGGTACACGGAGCAGCAGGCAAACCAGCAGGGCAAGCCGCAGGCAAGCGGCGGGGCTGGGTTTTGGGTGATTGGCTTGGTGCTTAGTGTTCCAGGCAGCTTAGCTTAGCACTGGGCCACTTGGCTCCACCCCTTATTGCCTTCACATGTCTACATGTGCTCAAGCTACTCCCTGCACCGCTCTGTGCAGGGCCCCCAGCCAACCATGACGCTGTCTCACATCTTTGACGTGGCGGGACTGCAGCTGAGCGGCTTTGGTCCAATGGCGGCGGCGGCGGCGCAGCAGCAGCAGGCGCACGTGCAGGCGGTGCCCGGCCCCCTGCTAGGCCCCGCCCCCGCCTCCCTGCAGCCGCCCGCCTCGCTGCACCTGCAGTCACTGCCGATGCAGCACGGCATGCCTGCTGTGCCGTCGCTGCCACACGCAGTGCCGCTGCACCTGCAGGCGGGGGTGCCGCTGCTACCGCCGGGCCTCACGCCGGCAGGGCCATTTGCATCCGGCAGCCTGACCATGTCGCTGCCACCTGCGCCCGCCTCCCTGCCGGCCCCCACCAGCCAGCCGGCGTCGCTGCCGCCGGCGGCGCCGCAGCCCGCATCGCTGCCGCCCGTCCTGCCTGCCTCAAAGGACGCTTCGGGCGGCAAGGCGCCCGCTGCGGCGGCCGCACGGGCTGCTCGGGCCAAGAAGCGAAAGGACCAAGCCTCCTCTGCAGCGGCAGCAGCAGCCGCAGCCGCCGAGGCGGCGCGGCCTGCAGGTGGGCTGTCGGCAGCGGAGGCGGCGCGGCAGGCCAAGGCTGTGGCGGAGCGGGCAGCGGCGGAGCTGGAGCAGCTGCCTGCTGGCCTGGATGATAAGGAGACAAAGGCCATTAAGCGCGCGGTGCGTGCTTTGCTCGCTGCTGCTTGGGTTTGAAATGCGGTTTGTCACTGGAGGGCGGGCCATTCTGGTCGAGGGTCTGCGGTTCGGGGGAGGAAGTGTTAGGGTGGTGGAGGCCGGGCGGAAGGGGAGTTGGTCTGCATTGGCCAGGCAGGCAGGCAGGCAGGCGGGCGGACATGCGGGCGGGCACTCCAGGGTCCCCCCCCCCCAAGCTGCATATAATCAGAGCCACATACTTGTGCCCTGGGCCCTGGTGCCGCAGATCAAGAACCGGGAGAGCGCGGCCCGCTCGCGCGCCAAGCGCCAGGAGTACACCGCCACCCTGGAGCAGAAGGTGCGTTTTATCATATGTCAGTTTGCCTGATTTTGGTGATGTTTCGAGAGGCATCAACCACGCTTGGGCAGGGCCTGGAGCAGCGATGCTTGCCGCGCTGCCACCCGGACGGCGCCATGGCACTGCACTGCACGCCCACAGCCCTCACACAATACCCACTTTTGCCCCCAAGCAGGTGGAGGAGCTGAAGCAGCAGAACAAGGAGCTGCGGGAGCAGGTGATCACCACCGCAGCGGCGCCGCCCGACCCGTATGCCGGCGAGCTCGAGGGAGAGCTGATGCGCCGCTCGCGCACCGGGCCCTTCTAGTTTAGGCGGCAGCTGGCTGCACTGCATGTGAGCGGATGCGCTGCTTGCGCACGGGCCCCTTCTAGGCGGCAGCCGGCAGTGGCCCCTCCAGTGCACGCACACCTGCGCTTTCGCAGCTCCAGTTGTTGGCAGCTCGAGCCTCGTTCCTAGTGACTTCCAGCTCATTCCTCCCCTGGTGCTGCCACCCTGCCAAGCGTCGTTGAATCTCTGTTGCCACGCTTGCTGATGCCTCCCCTGCCCTGCAACTTGCACCACTTTTTGACCTGTGCCCCAACCAAGCACGGGGCGCTGCCTGCAGCTTGCCATCCTGGCCGCAATGTGTATGTTCGTGTTTGGGTGAGGGGCAGCACGCAGTTTGTGTGCAGTGCTGCCTTGATCTCGATGTGTATTTGGCTGGGGCTGTAATGACGCTACGCTGAGAGGTGGCTGAAGTGCAGGCAAGCAGCGGGCAAGGCATTCCACAGATCCTGTCCTGTCTCTATCCTGACCTGCTGCATGGTATCAGCATACAGAATCACAAAGCACAGCAAGCATAGCACAGCACGTTGTTCAAGGGCTGTGCACCGAACGAGCGGAAATGGGAAGTGGATGGGCGTGGTGTGGTAAAACGCTGTTGGCCGGGAGTGGGGTTGAGTGGTGGGCGATGGGAACAGGTGGGGGTGGGCGAGCAAGTTGACAGGCGCAGCAATGCGATGCTGGGCCTGGGTTGCGACAGACACGGTGTGATGCGTGAACGATCAGATAAGCTAGGCTTGCAAAGAAGAGCACAGCGCATGGGACTGCTTGCTTGGGAGGCATTTGAAATGGCTGGGCAGGGAGCAGAGACGCGCAGGCAGGCGCACTGGCACACTGGGTGTTGAATAGGGCACTTTTCAGGGCACGGCAGGAAACATTAGTATTGCACGATGGGTGGCATCATTTCGACCGCAGGTCGTGGCACACAGGCACAATCGCAGCAAGCTTGCACTGCGGGCCATCAGGCCAGCTTAGGCCGGCTGCTGAAGCAAGCAACGGCCCAGGACAGATCAGGCCAGCTGCTCAAACAGGAAGGTCGCCGTGGGCGGCTGCGTCTTCCATGCCTGTGCCGCTGCAGCGGCTGCCGCTGTGGTGGGCGGCGGCCTATATGTGGAGCCTGCGCGCATGATGGTGGGTGAATGGGGCAGCAGGGAAGGGGCTCAGGCGGTGCGGAGGCAGGCAGAGCAGGCAGACCAACCAACCAGCACGCCATGGGTTGCCACACCACACAACCAACGTGCAGGCTGCAGACCCCCCACTGCCCATTCCTCTAGACATGCACACTCATTGCTACAACCCTGCCCTCCGCAGCGCTCACCCAGCAGGCCTTGGACTTTCGGTACCGGCGGCTGCAGCAGCGTGAGGTACACATCCAACCTGCGGCACAAGTGACGAAAGCAGAGCCGTTTCAGGGTCCATGGCGGGTGTGGCACATTCTGATTGGCAGACTGACCCGCTCCATGCGCTTGCTTGCGCTGCTTGAGCTTGGAGAACGACCGCTTGGGTGGCTGCCCATGCACCCGCACGGCTGGCATTTGCAGCATCACCAGGCCCCTAGCCTGGCGCCCTCGGCTGGTTCGCTTGGAACGCATGCCCCACCCAGGTAGGCTCACCATTCGCCATACAGCGGGTCGGCAACCTGCGCACAGGAAGCAGGTCGGCATGTTTGCAGATTGGTTTGGGAGCTGCAGGTACGCTGACTAGGCTGGAAGCAAGGCGGCGGCGGCAGGGCGCATCCCGGTGCCGCCCATATTGTTTGCGACGGGACCCTTGCATATTAGGGCAATACACCAGATGCACAATAGCCCGCATTATAGCCCGCATTAGGGCTCACGTATTCGGGCTTGTAAGGCGCGCGCTGCACGGCCCGGATGCGCAGGTAGGGTGTGGTGATGATGACGCCCGCGGGGGCGCCGTTTTTAACGAGCGCCACCTGTCGTCAAGGGCAGCAGGGCGCAGGGGGTGAGTTGGTGGGGTAGGAAGGAGGGGTGGCGGGTGGTTGAGGAGTGACTGTCAACCACAGGGATGGAGGCAAGAGCAAAGAGGCGCAGAGGTAGTGGCCCCGCTTCATCCCTCCTCGGCATGTCAAGCTGTCGCCTGAGGGCCAAGCACAGCCCTCCGGCGACCCACCCCAGTCTGCTGGCCCGCCACACTCTGCCCCTGCTCCACACTCTGCCCCCGCTCCACTCACCTCCACCAGCACGTTGTTGTCCAGCTTCACGCTCTGGTAGGGCCCCACCTTGCGGCCGCCAGCGGTCACTGCAGCAGGGCAGGGGGTGGCGCCATGGGGTGGGCAGGATATTAGGGGTGGGAGGTCAGCTGGGTCCCACATGCTGCAAGCTGGCATGGGCTCTCTTGCCACTCAACTCTTAGCACAGCAGCAACATGGCGGCATGGCAGCACACCATATTGTGGCACCCAGCACGGCAGGCTCACCCTGCAGCAGCCAGTTCTTGCCAATCTTGTTCAGGGCGGCCGACACCTGGACCTGCGGCACATCAGGGGTGGGCGGATGGGGCAACGCTGTGGGCAACAAACTAAGGCCGCAGCCGCCACGCTGGGGGGCCGTGCCAGCGTGCACAGCAGGGCGGAGCAGAGGACCCAGCCCTGGTGGCTGCAGCCAGCAGCAAGCGCCCAACAACAGGCAAGCACACGCACCGCCGGGCCACGGGTGAAGTAGATGGCTCGAATGAAAGTCACGCTGCCGCGCGGCCCGCCGGCGCCAAACAACGAGTCCAGCTTCTCCTGCACACACAGATGGAACGTGGGCTGGTCACCAACTCGTCTGCCCAGGTGCACGTGCATGTGCAATGCAGCTGAAAATGAGCACCGCGCCAGGCTGCGCAACTTGCGTGGAATCGCGCGGGGCGCCAGCTGGGTGCTGAGCGGCGCTTTACGCAATAGGCATGCAAACCAGGCATGCAGGCAGCCATTCTCTGCAGCCACCGAGCCCATGCGTCAGGCGGGATGCACGCTACACCCAGTAGGATATCCAGCGCTGCAAGCGAGTAAACCAACATCTTCCACAGCCAGCAAACCCTCACCCCTGTGCCATCCAGGTACAGGTTGTACGTTTTGCCGGGCTCTCCAGGGAACAGCTTCCAGGGGCCGCCCGTGTAGTCAAAGCCTGTGGGCCGGAAAGAGCGCACGGCGCAATGTGCTTGGTGGCGGCAAGCACTGCGTTAAGGACCTTCAACAGCAAAGGCAAGGTGCCGGATGCATGGGCATGCCTATAACGCACGCAGGAGAGCCAAATCGATGTCAGCACTCACCAATGTAGTGCGGATCGCCCACGATCGAGGCACTGGCCGGTGGCGGCGGAGGGGGAGATGCAACTAACGGCTTGACCGGCGCCCGGGGGGGCGGCGGCTTTGGACGAGGCGACGGCGGCTTCGGCGAGGGAGGACGGGGGCGTGGTGGAGGCGGTTTTGGCCTCGGGCTGCATGTGGGCACGTTAAACAGAAGGAAGGCAGTCAGGGCGAGTTCCCGAGCAGATGATCATGCGGGCTGGTCGGCAGATGATCATGCGGGCTGGTCAGAAAAGGCAGCTCATTGCTTGCAGGCAATACTTGCCTTGGGGGCTTGGGGCTCGGAGGCCGCGGCCTGCAAAAGGAGGAAACAGCGTTGTTTCAAAGGCTCCGGATGAGGCTGAACAAGCATGCTATGCAGGGGCATGCAGCGGCAGCTGGCAAGCTTGCAATGCTAACCTTGGGGGCGGCGGACTTGAAAGCAGCGGCTTGAGCGGTGGGCGTGGCGGCGGCGGGCTTGAAAGCAGCGGCTTGAGGGGCGGGCGGGGCGGCTTTGGGCTGGGTGGCGGCGGGCGAGGAGAGGGGCTGCACATGGAAGGGAGGCAAAACACACGTGGGTAAGCACTGGCATTGGGTCGCCGCTGTCACTAGTAAGGAAAGCAGGGTTCAGACCAGTACTTCCCGTATAGTGTGCCAAAACAAATATAAAATTGTGAGCGATCCATCACATCAGTTGTTTTGGCTTGGGCCGGCTGCACATTGGTGCATGGTCTGCATGCTACTTGATGTGGTGGCGGCACGGCCCCGGCGCGCTGCCGCTGTGGCTGTCACATGCATGCTCTGCCATCATGCCGGGCCACTCCAGCCTTCTTTGCCCACTTTGCAACCATCGATAGGTCTCTTTGGCTGCAGCCGCAGCTGCAACAGGCCCTCGGCTTCTTACAGCTTTTGCCATATGTGGTTGAGCGGACTGTCTGATGGTCGCGATCGCTGCAGCAATCTTTGGCAGTGCCAAGGGCAGCAGCAGATCGGCGAGCAGGCCAGCGGGCGACCAACGGGCAGTGCCCGCAGCGCGCTGCGGGGTGCTTCTGAACGACCGAGGCGACCGGCAGCCTTTTCGCGGTGTCTGACGAAGCTTTCTTGGGCGCGGCAAGCGATCGCGCCATCCTGCCCCGCCGCCGCCGGCTGCCGCCGCTGCTGCCAACCCACAGCCCAGCTCAGCCCAGCCTTGTGCGTCATCCTGCCTGTTGTGGCCTTCGCTGCCCAGCACCTGTCATGCTGATGCAAGCCGCCAAGAGGCATTGTTGTTTTCCAACGCTCCTTTGCGGTTGCAACTAGGCGCCTGGCCAGCAACGGACGCCCGCAAGCACAAGTGCAACAGGCGCCAATGTGCAGCCAGCCGCCCAAGACCCCCTTCCAGTGCTTTTTAGCACTAACTAGGAATGGGCTGTTGAGAGGCCGGGCCTTTTTCAAAGGCCCGCCCGCTCAACCAGGAGCCGGCAGGGGCTGGGCAGGGGGCATCGCAGAACGGGGCAGCAGAGCAGGGTAGCAGGCGGGGGGCGGGCGCTACAAACATGAAAACAAGGCCTGGCAGATGAGGACTAGTGAATGAGGCTATCAAGCACATGGCATGTCGTTGGCAGCGGTGCTAGGAGGGGCACATGCACTCCTGGGGCATGCGGGGCATCCCGCCCTCGGCGCCGCTGAGGCAGCATTAACATGCTACCCGATTGCACCCAACGGCAGCAGCGGGTAAACATGCAAGTGTAATCAAAAGCTTGGGAGAGTTGGCAGCGTTCCAGGGGAGCAAAGCCATGCAGCCCCCTGCCCGCATGCATGCGGCGGCGGCACCCGGCCGTCGGCGCCGCCGGGAAGCCGGCACACAACTGTTTGAGGGGGCGCGCCCGACGCGCGGGATCAAAAGCCCGTGCCTGACCCACAGTAGCTAAGGACAGGGCCACGAAGGCCGTTTCTGGGCCTCCAAGGCAGGGAGGGCGCAGGGCGGGGCCAGCGGCGGGCGCCAGCTAGGAGAACGCCAGCGAGGCGCCAGCTAGGAGAACGGCAGGTGTCCGAACGTCTCTCTGAGCAGAGAGGCCGTGACCTCCTTAGAGCAACAGCCTAACAAACACCCGCAATACAGCCCATTGTTTCTAGCTTGCTTGATGCAACTAGTCACCCCCCAACGATTTGCTCCCCAGCCAACCTAACTGTACTAAAGGGCCCTTTCCGTACTAGTGTGTGGCCAGTCGGACGAGGAAGTGGCGTCACCACGTCGGCAACACGGCAGCGGCAGGCCTCACCTTGGCGGCTTGGGGCTGGGAGGTTTCGGACTGGGGGGTTTTGGAGAGGGAGGTCTTGGGCTGCATGGGGAGGAACAGCAGTCAGGAGGTCAGCCAAGGACAGATTGCCAAGAAGGGGGATGAAACTATCCTGCCGAGGGAGCAAGGCATGCAAGCTTGGGTCGTGCCCAGTTATGCAGAGAGCAAAGAATGCATCCCGGTCGGGGGTCAGCCCTGTCGTCAGTGGGGATGGCTCCATTGCATGCTGCTGCCAGCGCTGGGCAGCCACCTCGCACCTCGGCGGCGGCGGGCTTGCCAGCAACGGTTTGAGCGGGCTTGGGGATGGCGGCGGGGGCGAGGGCGGGGCTGGGGATGGCGGCGGAGGTGAGGGCGGGAATGGACTGCAACCATGGAAAGAGTGGTTGCAAGTGATGTCGCCTTGAAGAGCTGCTTGAGGCGAGATCAGCACCAAGCAGCGGCCGTTCTCAGCCGCTGAGCATGTGACTGCGGGCAGGCATACACATCCAACAGTGGAAGCAAGCGGAAGAGTTGCAGAGGCATCCTTGGAGGCCCACAGCCATGCATGTCGTCGCTGGCACCAGGGTTTCCACCAGGCAGACTACAAATGCCAGCTAACTGGGTGGCAGTTGCCACTTTGCGCTGCGGCTTGGGCAGCCCTGGCGGGCAGCCCTGTCGACGGCAGTCAACGGCAGTCATCACCCTCCTGCCAAACCGAGTGCAGACGGCACCGCAGCACCCTGACATTCACCTGGGTGGCGGCTGAGGCGAGGGTGGTGAGGGGCTTGGTGGCGGTTGAGGGGAAGGCGGGGACGGGCTGGGCGGCGGCTGGGGCGAGGGCGGCGAGGGACTTGGTGGCGGGTAGGGACTGGAAAGGGACAGGCACGCAGGGTTTCAGTGAATGCTGCAGCAAAACCTGAACTAATTGGCGTTTGGACTGCACACATAGGTTGGCGGCATGCAGCAGTGGCAGTGCACACTACTCGTCACATTTGACCAGTGCGCACCTTGGGGGAGGCTCAGGGCTGGGCGGCGAGGGGCTGGGCGGTGGGTAGGGGCTTGGTGGCGGTTCAGGTGATGGTGGCGAGGGGCTGGGCGGTGGGTAGGGGCTTGGTGGCGGTTCAGGTGATGGTGGCGAGGGGCTGCAAGCAAGGCAGGAGGGCAGGTCAGCGGCACGTCAACACTGGATGCAACAAACGCAAGGCACACTTGCCAGCCTGCACAGATTCGCAGAAGCAGCAGTGAGGTACACAGTGCACGAGCATTAGCAGCTGCTGCTGCTGACCTGGGCGGCGGGAAGGGGCTTGGCGGCGGTTCAGGCGAGGGTGGCGAGGGGGAAGGCGGCGGGTAGGGGCTTGGCGGCGGTTCAGGCGAGGGTGGCGAGGGGGAGGGCGGCGGGAAGGGGCTTGGTTGCGGTTCAGGGGAAGGCGGGGAGG
>VFQO010047726.1_pt1 | contig 11011 bp, 21 predicted proteins | sample 3512331 | NCBI WGS metagenome assembly VFQO01 (sample SAMN10412371, study PRJNA504923) | tailings metagenome | isolation source: Replicate 3 from Balatoc abandoned mine | place: Philippines: Itogon, Benguet | collected 2017-08-28 | reverse complement strand
TCCGAGGCCGACGAGCCCGACCTGTTCCAGCTGCGCAAGGTGAGGCCCTGTGCTGCACTTGTTGACGCGCAGCTGTTTCACGCAGCTAATGCATTGACATTTGCACCCCAGATGTCAACCGGGTAGGAAAACCCACGCCATTATCCCGCCGCTTTGTGCCTAATATGGCCCCCACCCTGCGCCTCCCATCCACCCCTTCTGCCCCCCTTGCAGCTGGCTGCGGCGCGGCGGTCCTGGCGGCTGTCCAGTGGCGCCACCGAGATCTCCATGCCCGAGGCGGTGGTGAGCGTGGAGGGGGCGCACGAGGAGGAGCCGCAAGTGAGCATTGACGAGGAGGACCAGTACGGCTCGCCCGCGCGGCAGGTGCGACAGGGGCGGGACGTGGTACCGCTTTGGGGCAGGAAGGCTTGTGCGGGGATGAAAGAACGTTTGTGCATCGGGATCGGGCAAGCGTATGCGGTTGCACCATCCGCAGTGTGCAAGCATGACCTGCACAAGCCAATCACGTCAGCTGCTCACTCACATTCGCCCACTCCTCACCACCCGCATCATTCTCCCGCCCACCCTCATTCACCCCTGCTGCAGCTGGTTGCTGAGATGATGATCCTGGCGGGCGAGGCGGTGGGAGAGCTGGGGCGGCGGCTGGGCGTGCCGCTGCCGTACCGCGGCCAGGCCGAGCCGGTGCTGCCTGATGCCGATGAGCTGGCGGCAGGTGGGCGGGCTGGGATGAGGCAGGGGCGTGCTGTGTCGTGGGTGGGGTGGGGTGTGGAATTGGTGGCTGCTGCTTGCAATGCGACTGGTGGAGCTGGCAGCCTTGTAATCATTCAAAGCCAGGCTGCTTGTTCAAGCACGCAGACGTCCTCACCATGCCACACCTCCGCCCCCCCTGCAACCCCCGCAGTTCCTGCCGGACCCTGCCAGGCAGTGCTGCTGCGCATGCGCATGACACGCAGCGTGATGGCCACGGCACTGCCGCTGCGCCACGCGGGGCTGGGCCTCGAGGCGTACGTGCAGTTCACTTCGCCCATCCGCCGGTGAGGGGGCGGTGCAGGGCGGCAGGGGGGCAGGGGGCAAGGTAGCCTGTTCATGTGCACATGGGCAGGGGTGCATGCAGCTGCTGTGCGAGGACCTGTACAGTGCAGTCCAACCAGAGTCCTTGCTCTTCCGCACCGTGCACCCCTAATCTCACAACCCCCACACCCACCTCTCCTCAACCCAGCTATGGCGACCTGCTGGCACACTGGCAGCTCAAGGCGGCGCTGCGCGGCGAAGCGCCGCCCTACGACGCCGGCCAGCTGTCAGACGTGGTTGATGCGGCCGGGGCCACCACCCAGGCGCTGACCAAGCTGGAGCGGGAGGCGGAGTCGTACTGGGTGGCCGAGTACTTCCGCCAGGCGGCCAGGTGGGCTTCAAGTTATAGGGGTGTGCCGGGGTGTGCACTTCAGCACCCTATTGTTTGAGTGCCTGCAAGCTGCCTGGTGCATGTTGAAGCCATGCAGCACCAGCGCATTCAGCGCCCGTGCTGCAGCGAGCTGTCAGAAATAGGCCTGACAGCACCATGCTGTTCTTCCGTGTCCCCGCAGCTCCGAGCCGACGCCGGCTTGGGCTGTCACCTTCCTCTGCTGGCTCAAGCAGGAGGTGGGCTGGGGGGCAGTGTTTGATCATTTGAACATAATGCGGGCATGTGCCGAGTTGCAGTGTTTGTGTGTGCAGGTGGATGTGTGCTGCTTCTTGTTGCTTTGCGCGAACGCTGCGCCGGGCTGGTGGCCTGCCTCCACATTGTTTGACGCCGAAGCTACCCCACTGCCACCTCCTGTCTGCCTTTCACCTGCAGGTGGGGCTGGGCCGCGTGCTGATGGACGGACTGGGACTGGAGACCGTGGTCCGCATCAACTCCCCCGTGCAGGTGGGCAGGCAGGGACCAGTTTATTGTAGCTGCACCCGCTGCATAACTAACCAGCCATGTCGCTGCTGCACTGCCTGGTTTCCGCCCCTGGGTGCCATGGCCTCCTCCCACCCGCCCGCTCCCCCCCGCCTTCAATTCCTCACAGCCCGGCGACCAGCTGGTGGTCAAGGTCACGCACACAGACGTGAAGATGGGCATGTGGCGGCTGGACGCCGTGCACCCCGACCACCAGCACCGATACGACATCCGCAATGAGGGCTGCGCCTTCCGCCAGGCGGAGCCCAGCTTGTGGCAGCTGTCGGACACAGCTTGAGCGCGGCTGCCGTTGTGGCGGTGGCAGGGCGCAGTACTTGCGGCTGCCCCCTGGCGGTCAAAATGAGCCCCACTCTGTACGTTGCATTTCAGGCCGCCCAGCCCGTGCCCCAAGCCAGCATATGCGTCCCATACCATGCAGCCCCGCACCCTCGTGCACCAGTGCAGCCCTGCTGCACCTTGAGAAGATTCCCTTGCCCCACGTTACCTCCGGTTGGCAGGCTTGTGAGCCTCATGTGGCTACCAGCCTGCTGGTTTTCTTGCAACGATACGCACGTACCTCTGCCAACACACACCCAACCCGCCTTGCATGTCTCACCCTCTGTATTTTGTTGTCGCCGGCCGCCCCAGCCTCTGCTATACATCCACTCGCCTGCCTGATTTACACATGGCCGCACCGCAATCGGCGGCCCTCTGGATTCAATGATTGACCCCTCTCAGCCAATGCACACAATGCCCGGTAAAGATAGATTGAGCTGCAGCATGCTACACGGTCAGTTGCTCTTCTCCTCAGGCGCCGCCCGCGTCTGCAGGGGCACACACATACCACAGCAAGGGCGAGCGGCTGTCAGCAGCAGGAATCCGGGCAAAGATGCAGGAAGACTCTGACCGAAGCACTTGGTGCAGGCAGCGCTGCCACTAGGACGTAGGCCATATGTCAATGGCGACCCTTCCTGCCACACCCAGCCTCGGCCCCGCATTGCCCTCCACCGACAGCATCCGGCTCCCACCTTCCAGAGGCCGTATCCGGTGGAGATGGCGAGGAAGAGGCCCATGGTGGGCGTGAATGCGGGCAGCACAGTGCCGGCCACCCACGCATCCATCTCCTCACTCATGAAGCCCTGCAAGGGGGAATTGAGAGTAATCGATCAATGGTCGAAAGATATGGAGCAGTCAGGGAGGAGGTAGACTGCATTGCAATGCTGCTGCCTGGCACGGCAGTCAGGTCGCAAGGTCCACCAGTGTGCACACCGGCCTTTGCACTGCACAGCACGCCGGCGCCATTGCTGGTGCATTGACGGCGGCATTGCACCAGCACCAAGGCAGCCCTCTGCTAACGCAACTACACCGTTCACGTGCTCCACACCCCACCATCACGTCAGCAGCACCACCGCCCATCCCACGGCCCGCCCACGCACCGAGCCGGCCACCAGGATGCCCTCAATGAGGATGACAAAGAAGAGGACGGCCAGCGTGGCCACCACCGTGTTCTCCGCCTTCTGCACCGGCGTCTGGGGGCCGCCGCCGTACACCTGGTCGCGCACCGGTGCAATGACCTTTGGCCCCTGCTGTTTCTTGCCGCCGCCGCCCGCTTTCCGCGGCCCGCGCTTCAGCTGCAGTGCAGGGCGCAGGGGAGAAGACCGGCATCATCCGTCAGAGACTGCTGGCTGGGAGGTGATGGTGTCGCATGCAAGCACTGCCAGCTGCCATGTGCGTGGCCAGACTTGTCTGCAGATGTAGACCCCTGTGTGCTCTCACCAGCTGCTCTGCCGCGAGCGGCTCATCCTCTGCCGCCGCCGGTGCCGCCTGCTGCTGCTGCTGCTCCTGCGCCCGAGCCGCTAGCCGCGCCGTTCTCTGAATCACATTGGAGAGTAGAAATCAGAGAAACAGGGTGAGGCACGCAGCAGGGAAGCGCAGGCTGTGGGCCGTGCGAGAGTAGCAAGTGGGCTTCGCTCTTGCCTGCTGCGGCCTGCATTTCTGCAGCAGTGGGCTCCGCGCCGCCCGTTGAGCCGATGCTGGGCTGCAGGCTGCGCCTAGGCTGAGCGCTCGGCACTGGGATTGCATCTTGCAGGCTGCTGTCGTAGGGATGGGCTCGCAATTCACACCTTGCGAATGATTGGGCGTGTTTGGACTGGCGCATTGGGTGTGGTCGGGGGCAGGGCTTCTGCATGAGCGAGCACTCGCAGCAGGGTGGCAGAGAGAGACCCGAAACGCCTTTTGCGCACCGCTCACGATTTCAGATTGTCTTACGGACCAACCCAGACAAACCAGCCGCGTCATCAGCTCCCGCTCAAACCCTGCTCAGCGGCCTGGCCTGCTCAGGGACCCTCCCCACCAAGGCTGCCCGCCCACAGTGTCGCACCCGTCTATGAAGGTGTTGGCAGGCGGTGCACGGCCATCCATGACGCCCTCAGTGCCTGCCGCACGGCGGCGCGCGGACGCCGCCACCGCGGCCACCGCCACCGCGGCCCGCCCACTTCCGCGCTCTTGCGACACCTTCGTCGCCCTTCCTGACTCTACCTCCGATGGCTCAATCGTATTTGGCAAGAACAGCGACCGCGAGACAGAGGTGAGGGCAGCTGACTTCAGGCCTACTCACCAGCGATACTTGGCATTGTCGTTTTGCGCATCAAGTTCGCTCCCTGCCCTGTTCCAACGCCACAGGAGGTTCAAGAGGTGGTGGCCTTCCCAGCTGCAGAGCACCCTCCAGGCAGCACAGTGCGGTGTACCTACATTGAGGTGCCACAGGCGCCGCGCACGCTGGCTGTTGTGCTGTCACGGCCCACGTGGATGTGGGGTGCGGAGATGGGCGCTAATGACAAGGTGGGCGGTGCTGCCTGCCTACTGCCGCCGGTTGGGACTTGGGTATGGGCAGTGCGCTTTGGGCATGCGACAATTTAAAGCTTGTGGCACTTGAGGTGTTTCCTTAGTGCACTGGCGGCTGTCAAGTGCTGCAGGGCGTCGTCTGCGGCAACGAGGCGGTGTGGACCGTCGAGCCGTCTGATGGCGACAAGGCGCTGCTGGGCATGGACCTTGTGAGGTAGGGCCAGCGAAGCTTTGCAATGTGTGTGGCGGTAGGGCAGCGCTAGCAGGAGTGTGCTGTTTACATGGCTCCTGTCATTGACATGTTGCCGCTCACCCTGCTTGGCACCCTAGTGCTGCCCGTACCCCTCTCTCCACCTCAACACAGGCTGGCGCTGGAGCGTGCGGGCAGTGCGGCAGAGGCAGTGGATGTCATCACTTCGCTGCTGGAAGCGCATGGGCAGGGTGGCCCGTGCGAGGAGGAAGGTGAGCTTGGAAGCTTGCTGGTTGCCGAGATATAGCAGGGCCGCACACTGCGTTTGCTGCAAAATGTGCTGGGCTGAGGCGGCATGGGGTTGCATGCGACGGCAGGGGCGGGTGTTATTCGCTACTGGCTGCCCATGCGCTTCATCACACCTGCACCCCCAATTTGCGCAGTGATGCTCCCATGTGCAATGCCGCCTGCCTGCAGGCAACTGGTCGTATCACAATGGCTTCTTGATTGCCGATGCACGTGAAGCGTGGGTGCTGGAGACGGCGGGCAAGTGGTGGGTGGCGCAGCGCATCATAGCAGGCAAGAGGGCACTGCAGGGTTGGCATGATTGCAGGCCCAGTTTCACAGCTGAGCAGCTTAGCGGCATGGCAGACATTCACATGATAAGGCATATTGCAAAGCACACACTATATATCCTGTCCTCTCCAGCTCTCCCTGCCTCCCTACGTCCAGGCGTGCGCAACATCAGCAACGTGCTGTCCATCCGCACCGACTTCCAGCGCTGCAGCAGCGGCCTGCAGGAGTACGCTCGGCGACAGGGGTACTGGGATGGGCGCGGCCAGTTTGATTGGGCCGCCGCCTTTGCAGACGGCGGCGCGCCGCCGCTGGGCAAGCTGAACAGCGGGCGCGAGGCCAGCGGGTACAAGTGAGCTTGCATGGGCTGACTGGATCCCTCTTATGCCATGCCATTGAAGGCTCCTTGGTTAGCAATTTTGCCCATGGCATCAGCAACTCAAATACTGAGGCCAGTGAACAAATCCGGCAAAGCCCAGCCTCCCACCCACCCACCCCACCCCTCCCCTGCACACAGGCTGCTCCTGGACGCGGCCCCCGCCATCGACCCGGCCGCCATGATGCGCATCCTGCGCGACCGCCCCAGCGGCATTTGCATGAGCGGTGGCGGCTTCCGCAGCAACGGCAGCCAGGTCAGCCGCTTGCTGGCCTCCGCATCGGCAGCTGACGGCCACGAGGGCGGCAGTAGCGGCACGAGTGATGGCAGCCCTCCGCTGGCGCAGCACTGGTTCACTGCCACGCCAGACCCCAGCCGCAGCGTGTTCAAACCGTTCGCATTCGCCTCCAGCTCAGCGCCAGGGGGCAGCGCGCACACGGCAGCGCTGCCGGCCCGCCGCAATCCGCCGCACGCGCTGTGGCAGGCGTGGCAAGCTGTGTACGAAGGCCGGCATGGCGGCGGCAGCAAGCCCTTCAAGGCAGCTTTGCAGGAGCTGGAGCAGCGCGGCCTGGACGCCAGCAGTGGCCTGAGCTTTGCTGACGCAGTCGATGAAGAGCTGCGGTTGTATGGGAGGGCGCCAGCATGAGCAATGCAACTCCGCTGCACCTGCTGCCCACCAATTGCTGCCTGGGCTTGTCGTATTTACATGCCCTTCATTGCAGGCTTGCTTTGGTAGGCTGTGCATGTGTAAACCAAGCCAGAGCAGCACTGTTGTGAGAAGCCAACTGCTAGCAACGTATGGACGAGGCGCCGCCGGCCGCTGCTCACGCCCCCGCCGGCAACATCAGCTGGCCCTGCAGCACAGTGACCGCCGAGCCGCTGACCACCACACGCCCCTCATCCGCCCGCACTTCCACCAGCAGCTCAGCGCCGCGCCGGCTGCACTGCCGCGCCGCCAGCCGCTGCTTGCCCAGGCGCTGCGCCCAAAAGGGGCCCAGCACGGCGTGCGCGCTGCCTGTGGCTGGGTCCTCCTGTGGACAGAGCAAGGTTTAGGGTGGAACATGCATTGATGCACTGGGAGCCACAAAACACTTGGCTGGCAGCCGGCAGTTGCAGACAGTGCTGCAGGCGAGCAACTTGAGGCTGGGTCCCACCCAACTACACCCCGCAGCAAAGCAGCCATCCACTCACCTCAATGCCCGCCCACGGAGCAAAGAAGCGTGATAGGAAGTCGTGGCGGCTGCCGTCGCCTGGCGTAGGGTAGGTGGAAGTGGACTGTGGGATCGCAGCAGAGGGGGCAACACAAGAGCACGGGCAGGGGACCGACCAGCCCGGGTAGCAAGCATCAACATCTGTTGCACCCACCCCGCCTGCCCTGCTCCCCTTGCCCTGCGTCCGCGCACCTGCCATGCTGACAATTACGCCCACCAGCTGCCCGCCGGTGTGCGCCGCCCCCAGCTGCGCATTGTTGGGCTTTAGGTTCAGGAAAGCCTCGCGGGTGGCTGGCCCCTCATCCCGCAGCACAACCAGCAGGTATTTCAGCTTGCTGTCATACAGCAGCGCATCCACAGGCAAGGCACCCACTGCAGCCTGGGCCAGAGATGGGAGGGGAGTGGGCAGGGTTTGGGAGTGGGCAAGCTCGCCAAGCAAGGAAGGGCCAGCATACTTGTCCAGGCAAGTCTGCAAGCATTGCCAGGCCAGCCACAGAAGCCGTCTCACCACACAGCCCCCCTCACCTGCACCACGGCGTCCATGCCCGGCGGCACAGCCTCTGCTGTCGCCTCGATCAGCGGCAGGTCCATGGACAGCAGCTCGCTGCCTGCACTGCTGCTGCTTCCAGCTGCTGCCTGCGCATCGCCCTTCCCTGCCGCGCCCGCCGCCTGCCGTGTCACCACCAGCTCGCCGCTCAGCGTCTCAAAAGCAAGCTGGCGGGCGGGAATGCGTTCCCCAAAGAACAGCGCCGCCGCGGATGCAAGGGTGGCGTGGCCGCACAGAGGCACCTGCAGGGATGCACAGGACTGACTGATGCTCGGCAATCGACAACAGCTGCACGGCCTGCTGTCAAGGCGCTGCAGGGCATGCTGTCTGCTGCAGCTGCCTGCCGGCTGTTCACAGCAAAAAGCCCCACCTCGATTGCAGGCGTGAACCAGCGCAGCCGGAAGCGGGTGCATGCCGAGAAGTCGCTGCTGCCATCCGTCGTCTCCAGGAACGCTGTCTCTGATAAATTCATCTCTGCTGCAATCTTCTGCCGTGTGTCGTCCGACAGCGGCAATGCAGCAGGCGGCAGCAGCACCACGGCTGCAGGGTTGCCGCCAAATGCTGCTGTCGTGAAGGCATCGATCTGCAAGGGGCAGTGGGGCAGCAGTGCACAAAAGTCGCCAGCTTGCAGGCAGCAGCGGCGGCGGCGGCGGCGGCGGCAGTGGGACAGCATGCAATAGCCGCCTGACCGCCGCATCGGCGATCATGCACTCTCAGCCGACAGTGCAAATGCTCACTTGGTAGAGCTGCAGGCTCCTGGCGCCGCTGGCCATGCTGGCGTCGCCTAGGGAGGTTTTTGCGGCCAATGCGCTTGTGAGGGTAGTTCTCAAGTGTCTCCACACCCGAATTTCAACCCGATGGCCCTGAAACCCTTTCTTCCGGCAGCAGCCACCCATGCTGCCATCTCCGAGACCAGGATGGGCGCCAGCGCTCGCCATCGTGACACATTTCGCTTCTTCAACGCTGTACAATGCTACCGGCCACCTGCCTGCGGCTCAGCGCTGCGGCGCCACTCGTGGCGCGGGCGACCGCTGCCGGCGGGCCCCAGCGCGCTGCTCAGCTGTTCTGCAGTGGGCGTCGGTCCCGGAGCAGCAGGTCTGGTCCCCGCACGATCGTCAGCCAGGCGCGCAAGGGCCTGTCCGAGCTGCTGAGCCTCTCCAAGAAGTGAGTGGTGCTGCCATATGATGCGCACTGGAAACCCAACTCGGTCTGCGGCATGGCAGCCGGGCCAGCAGCACCTCAGCTTGCGCCGCCGCCGCCCGCTGCTGCCGCCGCCCACTGCTGTTGCCACGTTTGCCTTGGCAGGGATGAGGTGGACAAGCCGCCCCCGCTGCGCCCCGGCAAGGTGGCCCCCAAGCTGGAAGTGCCGGCGCACATCCCGCGGCCGCCGTATGCAGAGAGCGGCGCGATGCCGGACTGGGATCCCAACCCCCAGGTGCCTGCTGAGAGTCGAGTGGAGTGCACATAGAGTCTTGCCTCTCTGCATGCCCCTGGCTGAGGCGCGCCTTGCTGGCTGATGCTTTGCTCAATCACCCTGGATGCTAGTGAGGCAGGCTGGTGATTGCTTGTTTGGTGCTGCCTGTGTTCTGCAGATCCACGATGCGGCAGGCATTGAGAAGATGCGGGCGGCGGGCAAGCTGGCGGCGCGGGTGCGCCTCGTGCTGCTGCGATGTTGGGCCCTAATGGCTGCATGCGCATCACAGCAACATGCCACAGCGTGCATGCTGCCTGGTGCAGTGCCGCCAGCTGTGGCAGCTGCCCTCATGTTGCGGCACAGCAGGCGCATCAGCCAGCCGCTGACCCACGCCTGCACCCACCCACCCACCTGCCCAGGTGCTGGACATGGCTGGCAAGATGGTGGCCCCTGGTGTCACCACCGATGAGATTGACAAGGCGGTGCACAAGATGATCATCGAGGCGGGGGCCTACCCGTCGCCCCTCAACTACGGTGAGCAGGCGCTCAATGCTAAGTGCGCTGTGGATTGGTTGCTGCTGCTGCTGGCACAGATGGTGGGGTGCCGCTGCTGCTGGTGCTGCTGCTGCCGCTGCTTCTGGTGCTGGCACAGCTGGTGGGGGTGCCGCTGCCACTGCCGCTGCTGCTGCTGGGCATGCTGCTGCTGCTGGTGCTGCTTTACTTCGTCCGTGTCTTGTGACACGGTCATGTGTGCCCACCTGCTGCCTCTGCAACGACGCTCATCCTGCTCGCCCCCTCCCCCGCCTCCTCCTCTCCCAGGCAAGTTCCCCAAGTCGGTCTGCACCAGCGTGAACGAGTGCATCTGCCACGGCATCCCCGACTCGCGGCCGCTGCGGGACGGAGACATTGTCAACATCGATGTCACCGTGTTCCTGGATGTGAGGCGGATAGTGGGGAGGGCACGGGGAAGCTTGACCGCCTGCTGCTGCTGTCGGTTGCCATTGCTACTTGCGGAAGTGCATCTTCTACTGGACATGCAGGATGGGTCAGGTTGCTGAGAGGCTCCATGGTCCTGCACGCTGAGTCCACCCCCACCCACGCACTGCCTGTCACCCCAGGGCTACCACGGCGACACCTCCCGCATGTTCTACGTCGGCAACGTGCCGCCCGCGGCGCGCCAGCTGTGCGAGGCCACCAAGGAGGCGCTGGATGCAGGTGGGTGGTGCTGCTGGGGTGGCAGCATGAGCTGTGGTGTGGTTAAGCTGCTATGATGGCAGGAGCAAGTGCAGCTGGCAGGTTTCTGGATGAGGGCAGTTATCCTGCTGCCGCCATTGGCTGCTGCTCCTGCCGCGTGAATGTGCAACCTTCCTAGCCTGTCCGGTGAGCATATCTGCGTCACCATGCACCCCCGTCCCCGCCGGCTGCCTGCAGCCATCAAGGTGTGCGGGCCAGGTGTGCCAATCAAGCAGATTGGGCACACCATCGCAGCCATCGGCGAGAAGCACAAGTGAGGAGCAGGCAGCCTGCTCAGGCCGCAGATGGGTGGGGTGCCACTGGTGCAGCTGTGGGCGGCAGTGAGAGAGCATCGGGCGTGCAAGCCAGCTGCTGCTCCCTGTTGGGACGTGCACCTGCCTGCCATGCGTTCAGGACATTAACTCCGTTCTCCTTTTGGGCCGCTCGTTCGTGCAGGTACGGCATCGTCAAGGTGTTTGTGGGCCACGGCGTGGGCACTGTGTTCCACTCCTGGCCCCATGTGGCGCACCACAGGTGGGGGCGCGGCGGGGCAGAGCCTGTGTTGTGGGGTGCCACGTGCCCTCCAGCTGCAGCCTCGCTTTTCGTGGGGGGAGTCAGGTCATCCATCAGGCGGCAGCAGTGGAGCCACTACCGCCAGCAGCCCACCCCTCTGCTCGCCCCACCCCTCTGCTCGCGCCATAC
>VFQO010047725.1_pt1:10000-11013 | contig 11013 bp, 14 predicted proteins | sample 3512331 | NCBI WGS metagenome assembly VFQO01 (sample SAMN10412371, study PRJNA504923) | tailings metagenome | isolation source: Replicate 3 from Balatoc abandoned mine | place: Philippines: Itogon, Benguet | collected 2017-08-28 | reverse complement strand
GCTACTGTCGCTACTATCCCATTCACTTTCGGCCCTTCTGTGCATAGCGCAGTGTGCCGATAAGTGCTCAGGACGCAGGACCTCACCTGCAGTGTCTGTTGTAGCTGCTGCAGTGTGCCCTGTAGACGATTGACGGGATGGCTTGCGAGCTTAGGCACCCGGTCCATGATGAGCCTTGCTGCGTCCTCGCTCATGTGAAGCAGCTTGCCCAACTCACGAGCCTGCAAAGCGCCGACAAAGGCAGTCCGGATCTTACCCAAGGTGGCACACGCTGCTTGTGGGTCGAACCAGAGGCTGCTGGTGCACTCGCCTAGAGTGGCAGGTGATGAGCCTACCAGCGTTGGCTGCCGGCCATACCTTGAGACGTGGGCGTCTGGGTTTGCTGTCTGCTTGCGGAGCTGAGGTTGATGCCTCGGCCTGCTCTCCGCGCTCTGTTCCCTCGTCCGCCGCTGCAGTGACCACCTCACACACGCAGCTCAATCTGAAACAGTTGCAAGTGGAGGCAGGCTGTGCAGGCTGTTCAGGGCAATTCAGCGATGTCGGCATACCTGCGGAGCGCGCTGCCGCCACTGTCAGCGCGGAAGCCAGGATCGCTGCATCGCGCCACTGGCTCTCAGGGGGCGGCTGTGCTATGCTTGAACCTGTCACTGCGGCAGCAGTGCGCGGCCGAGATGCGGAGATGCGCGCGGGGTGGGGGGTAGGCACAGGCACCTTGGCGACCCATGTACCCGTGAGCCGCTGCATAGCCAGAGCGTGTCTTTCACTATCTGAGATGCATAACGTGAGGGCGATATGGGCTCTGTGGCGTCCAGCATTCAATCACACTCTGGCGGTTACAGGTCCAAGGTTGCGCTTGAGCTTTCTCTGCTTTGTACCCATTAAGCACAGGCTATAGTAGCACAGGAAGGCAGTGGTATTGTGCTCAGGCCTCCTGGGCTCCCGCGACTGGGCTCCCGCGTGCCAGATGATGCAGCTGGCCTGACACCTTCCGGGTCGGCCTTCTGGCAAGCTGC
>VFQO010047725.1_pt1:0-5000 | contig 11013 bp, 14 predicted proteins | sample 3512331 | NCBI WGS metagenome assembly VFQO01 (sample SAMN10412371, study PRJNA504923) | tailings metagenome | isolation source: Replicate 3 from Balatoc abandoned mine | place: Philippines: Itogon, Benguet | collected 2017-08-28 | reverse complement strand
TGGCGGATGGGGTGCCCCCTGTACTGTCTGGTGTGGCGGTTGGTGGGGTGCTTGCACCTTTGGCTCTGTCGCCGCCGCTAGGGGGAATGCAGGCAGAGGGAAGCGCGGCACAGCTGCTGCGCATGGCACACCAGGTAGGCATAACACAATACACACACACACTCACACGCCTCTACCTCGCGAAGTACACACACACACACACGCACACACACACGCACGCACGCACACACCATCCATACAGCCGTGCTTTGGAGTCAGTCGTGCATTGGAATGTCTGAGTGTTTCAGCGCGCGCGCGCGCGTGTGTGTGTGTGTGTGTGTGTGTGCGTGTGTGTGCGTGTATGTGTGTGTGTGTAGGTAGCAGCGGGTCTCGCAGCCCAAGCCAGCGGTCTCATGAGCGAGCCCTCTGCCCCCCGCACAACCACACACGAAGGGGATGCCGCAAGCCAGACACCAGGTCACCCACCAAGGGATGGGCATGGTAAAAATGACGCAGGGGTGTCTCACAGTGCAAGGGCGACAGAGGACGGGGCTGCGAGTGTAGACCTGGCCGCGGGCTTGGCGGTGCACACACGCGCATTGCTGCGCGCACAGCAGGCCGCGGTGGCGGGCATGCCTCTCGCTGCCATTGACCACCACCTACAGCGCTTTGCCATGGTAAGTTAGTGACTTCTCACCTTCATACACATGTATGTCTTCTTTGCATGTCAGGGCTCTGATTGTATACATGCATGGAGATGGCTGCAGTCTGGCATAAGCGCACCGGAGCTAATGCTGTGTGCCTTGTCTTTGCATTGTGTGTGTCTGACAGGAGCATTCCTGGACTGCGGATGGCAGCCTCGCTGATTACACATCTGTCAGGCCCTCTGTATCAGGCACACCCGCAGTCAGCCCACCTATCAAGGTCCCAGCTCCCATGCAAAGCAAGGCGGCGGCTGCCGCACCGCCCGCCCCCTCCGTCACCACCGTCGCGCCCTCCGATGCGTCAACTGCGGAGGGTGCGACGCGACCGAAGCGTGACTACCTGCGGGAAGAGCGAGAGGCCAAGGAACTGGCAGCCAGGTGTGTGTGTATGTGTGTGTGTGTGTGTGTGTGTATATGTGTGTGCGTATGTGTGTGTGTGTCTGTGTGCGTATGTGCGCCATGCATGGGTTCCGTGTTCCGTACCATGCAACCTTACGTGGCCGCACCCATGGCTTGCATGGACGTCACAGCATGACAAAAGCGCATGGATGCATGCATTGGGCGCCATCCTGCATGCTGTGGCAACTGTGGCATCATCCTGCTGCATGCTGGCTGTTCTGTGTGTGTGCATGTGTGTATACAGGGAGGCAGATCTGGACAAGCGCATACGACAGTTCAAAACCTCAGACCCCGCAGGCCAGCCTCTCTCATCCGACCAACTCGCAGCACTGGTCGCAGAGTGCCGCGCACAGGCCGAGCGCGCCGCCGTGCTACAGGCGCAGCAAGCACAAGCGCAGAGGCCACAGTCAGCTAAGCAGATGCTTGAGGGCACAGGCACCCCACCGCAAGGGGAGGGGAGCAGGGTTTTGTCTCGGCAGGCGTCGGGGAGTAAGCCCCTTACAGCGCAGCCCGCACAAGCTAGTAAAGCCCATCAGCCCCCGCAGCAGGGCAGTGTGCCTGCAGCTGCGACGCAGCAGCAGCGGCCGCAGCAACAGCCTGCAGGGAGCAAGCCCACACGGGCGAGTCCGCAGTCCAGCCAAAGCCAGCCAGCCACGTCCCCGCTCACGCCAACACAGCGTGCGCACCCACACACACAAGGGCCCCCTGTGCCGCAACAGGGAGAGAGTAGGCACAGCAGCCGGCCGGCTACGTCAGACACGCAGGCTCCGGCGCCGGTGCTCACACTCCAAGACACGCCGCCAAAGCCGGCGAAGCCGCCATCCGCGGGACGGCGTGCGGGCTCCGCGTCCGCGCCGTGCGCGCCGTCACTGACAGCAGAGTCAAGTAGCACAGCATCATCAGCAGCAGTAAGCGTAGATAGTATAGGTCTGTCGGGTGCTGGGCCTGTGGTGTCTGGTCTGGGCAGTAGGCCTAGCTCAGGGGGCCTGGCCAAGGCAGGACGAAGAAGCAGTGGCGCTATCACTGGTGCAGCTACCGCTTCAAACCCTTAGCTTTCTATGTCCTTCATATCTTATAGCTTCTCTTCTTCTGTGCTCGAGTTTGCCTATTCTTGATTGTGCGTGTGACCAGTAGACGTAGCTTGGCGGCTTGCATTGTGCACTTCAAAGCGAATGCTTCCGTGAGCCGCATTGTCGTGCTTCTCAGTGCTTGGTTATTTTGTGCTGACTCATTGTGTCTGCGGTCGTGCCGGCATTCAGCTTAGGAGTTCTGAGGCGTCAGTGTCTTTACACATTGAACAATGCGCGCGCCCTGTAACAATGATCAAGACTCAGCTAAGAGGGTGGACGCAAGGGGAGACAGTACCGACATACAAAGGGGCAAGTTCAGAGTACGACGTGACCCCCAGCAAGCTCAGAGAGCGCAAACAGAGCATAGAGGCGCATAAGTGCCATACCCATGTGCGCACATACAGAGCTTTCCACACGTGCCAATACATTCACCCCACCACCCTCTACGTGGCTTGCCTGCACTCTGACATTTTCAGTACCTTGCATGTGCGGACTCACATGCCAGACGGCACAAACACAAACAAAATTCACATGACAACAGACATGACCAAGAATCGCACATCATATCTGTCTCAGTGCGTATCAAGTCCATGAAAGCCGCAAGACTTAGTCCACACAAAGAAATGCAGCCGCGCATTACTACTTCGCTAAAAGCGTCAGTCCCCTTGAATGACCCTTAGAAAGCCCCTCTGCGTTCGCGCCTCGCGCTGCTACCAGGACACACACAGTGAAAGAGTATGCGTCCACCACCCTGGCCTGACGCATCGCATGCCCTGCATTGAGACTGCTGCGCGAGGCCGCATGCCCTGCATGTAGCTGCTACTGCGGAGGGAGTGCGGCTGCTACTCAGCGTGTGACTATCACTGACCCTGTGTATTCACTCTCAAGGGTACTTGTACACAGAGTACCGTTAGCACGTAGCAACCTTAACCAGGGCAGTCTAGGTAGAGCAGGATGTTACTTACTATTCAGGACAAGGGGCACTCCACCCTGGAGGTTCCTCTATAAGGGCGCCCTGTCATGCTGTAGTAGTCTACTTACGGTACCGTAGCTAGCCCCTCTCTAGCTGCTTCTTTGCGTGTTAGTACCCCTAGCCCTGCGTGTGATCCCTGCAGGCTCCACAGCAAGGGCGCTGTGTCATTGACCAAGGGTCTACTTAGGGTACAGGGGCACTATGACGTGTGGCTTTTCAGAGTACAGATCAGGGGACATGCTCCAGTCCTTGTCAGCTCTGTGCTTCCAGTAGTCACCCGTGAACACCCAGGAGAAGCCAGGCTGATCGGGCTGCACACAACACACACACACACATACACACACACACACACACACACACACAGGCAGCAGTGACACAAGAGGTGTCAGAGTCTTTTTGGCCCATCCGATGTATGCCCGCGTGAGTGTGTGTGTGTGTGTGCGTGCAGGAACATGGCTCATGGCATGCGTGTTGTCAGGGAAGCCTTGTTGTGTGTGACGGTCACACACTTACCAGATGTGTGAGAGTGGAGTGATCGACCTGTTTAAACCAGAAGGGGTAGTACTGGTAGCCAAGCTTTGCACGCTCACGACGCGCCTACACACACACATACACACACACACACAAACTGCCTCACAAACAGCAAACAATCCATGCATGCATCACCATCCTAACATATGCCGCTGTGAAATGATGCAGCCGTGCATGGGGCGAAGATTGCACCATATCTCATGCCACAAAGCACAGTCAGCATGAGGCATAGCATGCATCACGCAGCCCTCTGCTGACACACACGCCCTCGCTGTGGCGAGTGCACCACGCACACACACACACACACACACACACACACCTGTCTTTGTTTCTCTTCTAGTCTCAGCTTCTCAGTGGTGGCTCTGTTCCACTCGCCCTCCTCCAGCGCACGCTGAGGACACACACACACCCACACACCCACACACATACAGTGCGCCGCAAGGTACTTGCCGCGTTGTGCATGTTCCATACTGCTGGGAGACATTCAGAGGCGAGTACGCGTGCCCAAGCATCAAGTACCCTGTATGTGTGTGTGTGTGTGTATACCTGGTCAGGTCTAAAGCGTGTGTCAGTGGGGGGTAGGTAGGGGACAATCTGATCCGCTGGATCGTTGAGACCGATAGCGAACCTGTGGGGCACACACACACACACACAGACACAGACACACACACAGACCTGATTCTTACAAATTGCTTCGGTACCTTGCACGGCTTTGCCCTCTTTGCAAGTTGGTATGTCACACACACACACACACACACACACACACAAGCGCGCACACTCACAAAGATACACACACACGTGAACACTGTCGGCGTTGTTTTTCACTCACTTTGTGAACCAGTACTGTTCCGCTGCGTCAGCAGGGTACGGGGGTCGTGACCACACCAACACAGGGGAAGGGGGTGAGGCCAGACCACGCGCTGCAGCACCTTCCTTAGTCATCTCAGCTATGATCTTATCTGAGGTACTGCCTGATAGGACCCATACCTGTGAGCACACACACACATACACACACACACACTAGTGAACGTTGCACAAACGCGTGCTCTGGTAATAGATTATAACACATACACACGCGCACACATGCACACACAAAGAGTTGAAGCAAGGTTTAAGTTTGCGATGGTACTTGAAAACAAGTGGACGCATGCAGGTGCACACACACACACACACACACATACACACACGTACCGTGGTCCCCTTTGCGTCACAGATAGTGCCCTCCAGCTTCCCTCTGTCGTCCATACGTCTACGACACGGCTTGAGGTGCAGCTGAGCCACGTCACCTGATGACACACACACACACACACACACACACACACACACACACACACACACACACAC
>VFQO010047724.1_pt1 | contig 11017 bp, 11 predicted proteins | sample 3512331 | NCBI WGS metagenome assembly VFQO01 (sample SAMN10412371, study PRJNA504923) | tailings metagenome | isolation source: Replicate 3 from Balatoc abandoned mine | place: Philippines: Itogon, Benguet | collected 2017-08-28 | reverse complement strand
ACGTTTAGATATAACCAAATTATTAGCTGTGTCTCTAAAACCCAAAACGGTGTAAATAGGCAATCGGTAATAATGACCAACGGTTGCGTTCAAATTAAATTTTTCTGTTAAAGCATAGCTGGCTGCCACACGTGGCGATAAAGTGCGCCAAAATTCGTTACCGGTATTGGTAAAAGTATTTCCATCTGCGCGTAAGCCTAATGTAATGTTTAACCTGTCAGATAACATGCGTTTGTTTACTTCACCAAAAAATCCATACCTAAAAAAGTTAATGTTTGAGTTTAAACCAACATTAATAGCAGGAATAGAATCTAATCCGCCCACGCCGGGTATAGCATTTCTAACTCTGGCAAAACCTTGATTATTAAATTTTACATATTGTGCCACGCCACCATAGCTGTATTTCCATTTGCCGCTATATTTGTTTATATCTAAACGTATTTTGTTTTCTATTTCCCAGCTTTTTACCTTTAAAATTCTGGCAGATTCATCGTTAAAACGTGCATCTTCAAACCTGTCTAGCCTGTTTTCAAACATGTTTCGGCTTAAGGCAAAATTTATTACCCCATTGTTAATTCGGCGTTTTAATGTTGAACCAATAGTATAATTCCACTGATTAATGATTGGGTTAGAGCGTAAGTTGTATTCTTTTTCAGGAGTTGATTCTTTTGGAACTGCAAAACTAAATTCGTCGATTGCACCAACACCCAAAGTTGTAAGTGTGGTTTTATCGTTTATTTTAGTTGTTGTTTTGTATTGAAAATCCCAGTAATTTGGCCTAATCGGAATGTCTAAGGCTTGAAACAAAAATTGTAAATAACTTCTTCTTGCCGATGCTAAAAAGGTAGTATTTTTAGTTAATGGTCCGTCTAATGTTAAACCAAATTCCGATGCACTTAATCGGGCATTGCCCTGCACGCGTTCGCTGTTACCATCTTTTTGTTTAAAGGTAATTACCGACGATAATGCATTATCGTACCTGGCACCAAAACTACTGCTGTTTAATGTTACATCTTCAATAAAACTTACGTTTAAAATTCCTTGCGGCCCCCCGGTGCTACCTTGCGTAGTAAAATGATTAATAACAGGAATCTCAATACCATCTAAGTAAAAAACGTTTTCGCCCGGGCCGCCACCACGAATAATAATATCGTTTCTAAATGCTGCTCCGCCCGTGCTGCCACCTACCCCGGGTAATGCTTGTATTACCCGCGAAATATCGAAATTTCCACCCGGGTTACTCTTAATTTCTTCCTGCGTTAAGCTTTGAACCGACAAAGGTGTTTCGGTTTTTTTGCCAAACGTGCGAGATTGGACCACAACCTCACTTAAACTTTTGTTATCGGCATCTAGTTCTATATTAAAACTAAGCACGTTGCCTGTGGTTACAACAATGTTAAAAATAGTTTTTGGCTGATAGCCCACATATTGTGCTTTTAAATTATACGATTTTGGTGGAATGCCGGTAATTCTAAATTTTCCTTCTGCATCGGTTTGCGCACCTAATTGTGTGCCTTCTAAAATTACAGTTGCGCCAATTAATACCTCTTGTGTGGTGCGGTCTTTTATTTGCCCGGTAATTATACCTTGTTTGGTTTGTGCACCAACTTGTAATGTTTGAACCAATAACAGAACCAAGGCAAACAGCAGTTTAAAGTTGTTGTAAAAATAATTCGTAAGTTGTTTAAGTTTTGTTGTGTGCATGTGTTTTAAAACTAAATTTGTACAATTTTGTATTATGAATAAGTCGGGTTTGTACCAAAAAGTTTTGCCGATTAAAAAAAATTAAATGAGCAATACCCAAATTATACTTCAGTTGCTTCAAGCATTTGAAAACTATGAAACCACCCATCAACCGGTTTCATTGTCTGATTTTGCACAATGGTTGGTTCAGCAACAACAAAACGGAACAATGCAGCAGCATTTAAAAATTGGCAACAACGATGAATACGTAAATAAAAATATTAATCAAACTGACAATGCCATAGGTATATTAATTGGACTTTTAAACAAGTTTGCACGTAATTACACCAAGCTGGCTCTGGCAGATTTACCAATTAATAGCATAGACGAGTTTGGTTATTTATCGCATTTGTCTACTCGCCAGCATATTACCAAAACCGATTTAATTTTATTATCTCATGATGGCAAAACTACTGGCACAGATATTATTAGGCGGTTGGTTAAAAGCCAATTGGCAAATGAAATTATTAACCCAGCCGATAAACGCAGTAAACTGTTAGAAATAACGCCCAAAGGCAAGCAGATTATTGCCAAAGCCTATCAAAAAATGGCTTTGGTTAGCAAAATTGTAGTTGGCAATTTAAATCCCGGCGAAAAGCAATTGCTGTTAAATATACTAGACAAGTTAGCACAATTTCATAATAAAAATATGGTAAGCCTGCAACAGCAAATATTGGAAAATAAGCCTTAAATAAATTTTTATTCCATTTTAATAGGTTTAACAATTTTTGAACCTACCTTTGCACGAAATGCAAAACATTAAAAAATATTTAATAAGTTTATTGCTGTTTTCTTTAGCAGTAGGTGCGTTAATTTATTTTATAGGTGCTAAATTCATGATTAGTAGTTTAATATGGTTTGCCTGGGCATACCTAATTGCTTTATCGGTTGCATCGCATGTTATTGCTTCTTCAGGAATTCATCGGGATAATAAAATATTCATAACGCGCATGTATGGATCAATAGGAGTAAGATTTATTTTTTCAATTTTCCCGCTAATTATATACCTGTTATTCAGCAATATAAAAGACGTTCCGTTAGTAATCGCATACGTTTTATTATATTTCTTTTACACTTCTTTTGAAATTTATCACCTCGTGGTTAACTTGCGCCCCGATTTAAAACGAAATTAAAATTGATGCACTCCGGCAAATCCAAGATCTTCAGATATTTAATCCCAGTTTTTGTTATTGCAACATCTGTGTTTTTTGCTTCTCAAAGCATTTTTGCAAATAGCAACGACTCAAATATTACTCAAATTAACCAAACGGAAGCCGTTGCAGCTGCCCCACATGCAGAAGGCAATGAACACCACGACGAAGATAAGGTAGATGCAGGTCGTTTAATTATGGAGCATATTGCAGATGCATACGATTGGCATATGGCAACGATTGGACATACCCATATTTCTATACCGTTACCAATTATTTTAAAAGATGATATAGGATGGCATGTATTCTTATCAAGCAAGTTTGAACATGGCCATGCAGAAGTTGAAGGATATAGATTAGAGCATAATAAAATAGTAAATGTAAATGGCTTATCGTTTATAGATTTAAGCATCACCAAAAACGTAGCTTCTATGTTTATGGCGGTAATTACTTTGTTAATTATAATGTTATCTGTAGCAAGTAAGTACAAAAAAAATGCAATGGCTGCGCCTAATGGAATGCAAGGGTTGCTTGAACCAATTATTTTATTCATACGCGATGAGGTAGCTAAGCCATCAATTGGTCATAAATATGCTAAGTTTTTACCCTTCTTGTTAACCATATTCTTTTTCATTTTTATCAACAATCTATTTGGTTTAATTCCATTTTTTCCGGGTGGGGCTAACGTTACAGGCAACATTGCTGTAACATTGGTTTTAGCCATGTTTACTTTTGTAATAACCAGTATTAATGGAAATAAAACATACTGGGCGCATATTTTCTTACCTCCCGGTGTGCCCAAAGTGTTATGGATATTATTAATTCCTATCGAAATCATAGGTATGCTAAACAAGCCAATCGTTTTAATGATTCGTTTGTTTGCAAACATTACTGCAGGGCACATTATTATCTTAGGATTTTTTAGCTTAATTTTTATATTTGGTGCTGTAAACCAAACTTTAGGATTAGGCGTATCTGTATTATCGGTAGCTTTTACCGTTTTTATGAGTATGCTAGAATTGTTAGTAGCATTTTTACAAGCTTATGTATTTACCTTGTTATCTGCGCTGTACTTTGGTTCGGCAGTAGAAGAACACCACCACGAAGAACATCATTAATTAAATCATAATAACCCTTAAATTAAACAAACACTATGACACTTTTAAACATTCTTTTAGAAGCAGTAGCAGATCCGGGATTCGCTAAGTTAGGCGCAGGCATTGGAGCAGGTTTAGCTGCTATCGGTGCAGGTTTAGGTATTGGCCGCATAGGTGGTACCGCTTTAGAATCAATTGCACGCCAACCTGAGGTTTCTGGCGACATCCGTGCCAACATGATTGTGGCAGCAGCCCTTATCGAGGGTGCCGCTTTCTTTGGTATTGTGGTTTGTCTTTTGATTGTATTATTGTAATAACTGATAGATTGAGAGAGCAGGCGACAATTTGTCACCGGCTCTCTTTTTCGGTTATTATATTGTGTTGTTTTACATTTAAGAAAAACGAATTAGAATGGAATTAGTAAAACCCGGACTTGGTTTAATATTTTGGATGACAGTTACATTTAGCATTGTACTGTACATCCTGGCTAAATTTGCCTGGAAACCAATCCTAAACTCAATAAAAGAACGCGAAGATTCAATTAATAATGCGTTAAATTCGGCTGAAGAAGCTCGCAAACAAATGAGCGCTTTAAAAGCTGATAACGAACGTTTATTAAATGAAGCACGTGTAGAACGTGACCGTTTGCTGCGTGAAGCAAATGAAATGAAAGAGGCTATTATTGCGCAGGCTAAAAAATCTGCCGGCGAAGAAGCTCAAAAAATTGTTGCAAATGCAAATGATGCCATTAATAAAGCAAAACTTAATGCCATGAATGAACTTAAAACACAGGTTGCTGTGCTTTCTGTTGATTTGGCCGAAAAAGTGCTGCGCAAAAAGATGGAAGATAGAGCGCAACAAGAAGCATTTATTAACGACAATTTAAAATCTATTACTTTAAACTAAGCTATGTCAGAATTTAGGGTAGCAAGCCGTTATGCAAAATCTTTAATCGATTTGGCCATCGAAAAAAATGTGCTGGATACGATTTTTAATGATATTGCTGCATTTCAAAAAACGCTTGCCCAAAATCCAGCGCTGCTAAACTTGTTTAAAAGCCCTGTTGTTCCAGGTGATAAAAAGAATGCTATTGTTAAAAGTATTTTTGGTTCAAGCTTTAATGCGTTAACCATTGCATTTTTCGAAATCATTATTCGTAAACGCCGCGAACAATATCTTCCGGTTGTAGCAGATGCATTTATGGTGCAATTCCGTTTGCTAAAAGGTATATCTTTGGCTTCGGTAACCACAGCGGTTCCTTTAAATGAAGAGCTAATGTCAGAAATTAGATCGTTTATCGAAAAACAAACCGGGAATAAAGCCGAAATTCAGGTTTCGGTTAATCCTAATTTAATTGGGGGCATGGTTATTCAAATTGGCGATAAGCTTTACGATGCCAGTATAACCGGCAAACTTAAAAAAGCAAAAAATAATTTATTAAACACATATATCTCAAAATAAACAAATATTATGGTAGAGATTAGACCAGACGAGGTTTCAGCAATCATACGCGAACAATTAAGTAGCTTTAAATCTGAGGCTGAATTAGAAGAAGTGGGTACCGTTTTGCAAGTAGGCGATGGTATTGCACGTATTTACGGATTAACCAAAGTTCAATCGGGCGAGCTTATTGAGTTTGCAAATGGTGTACAAGGTATTGTACTTAACCTTGAAGAAGACAATGTTGGTGCCGTATTATTAGGTTCATCAGATCAAATTGTTGAAGGTGATACTGTAAAACGTACAGGCCGTATTGCTTCTATTAAAGTAGGCGAAAGTATGGTTGGTCGTGTTATAAATACCTTAGGATTACCAATAGATGGTAAAGGTCCTTTAACCGGCGATTTGTACGAAATGCCATTAGAGCGCAAAGCGCCTGGGGTTATCTACCGTGAACCGGTAAAAGAACCATTACAAACCGGACTTAAAGCTATCGATGCTATGATTCCAATTGGACGTGGTCAACGCGAGCTGGTTATTGGCGACCGTCAAACCGGTAAAACCGCTGTTTGTATCGATACCATTATTAATCAAAAAGAATTTTATAAAGCAGGCAAACCTGTTTACTGTATATATGTAGCTTGCGGTCAAAAAGCATCTACCGTAGCACAGGTGGTAAAAACCTTAGAAGAAAACGGAGCAATGGATTATACCATAGTTGTGGCTGCTACTTCATCAGATCCTGCACCTATGCAATTTTTTGCGCCAATGGCGGGTGCTGCAATTGGCGAATTCTTCCGCGATACGGGTCGCCCTGCATTAGTAGTTTACGACGATTTAAGTAAACAAGCTGTAGCATACCGCGAAGTATCTTTGTTACTCCGTCGTCCTCCAGGACGTGAAGCATACCCTGGTGATGTATTTTACTTGCATAGCCGTTTATTAGAACGCGCTGCCAAAGTAAATGCAACAGATAGTATTGCTAAACAGATGAACGATTTGCCTGAAAGTATTAAACATCTTGTTAAAGGTGGTGGTTCGTTAACAGCATTGCCAATTATAGAAACACAAGCGGGCGACGTTTCTGCCTATATTCCAACCAATGTAATTTCAATTACAGATGGACAGATTTTCCTTGAAGCTAATTTGTTTAACTCAGGCATACGTCCTGCTATTAACGTGGGTATTTCTGTAAGCCGTGTAGGTGGTAACGCACAAATTAAATCAATGAAGAAAGTAGCCGGTACGCTTAAGTTAGACCAAGCTCAATACCGCGAATTGGAAGCTTTCTCAAAATTTGGTTCAGACCTTGATGCGGCTACTAAAGCAGTTTTAGCTAAAGGAGCACGTAACGTTGAGTTATTAAAACAAGGCCAATTCTCTCCGGTAGCAGTAGAAAAGCAAGTTGCTATTATTTACCTAGGTACAAAAGGTTTATTATCGAATATTCCGGTTAATAAAATTCGTGAATTTGAAGCTGAATATTTAATGTATTTAGAAAATAAACATGCCGATACCCTTGCTGCCATTAAAAAAGGTGATATTGGAGATGGCGTAACCGCCGTTTTAGAAGCAGCTTGTAAAGAACTTTCTGCTAAGTATAACAACTAATTCCTCGATAGGAAATAAACTATGGCTAATTTAAAAGAAGTACGTACACGTATTACATCGGTTAACTCTACACAGCAAATAACCAAAGCAATGAAATTGGTTAGTGCAACCAAGCTGCGTAGGGCACAAAATGCCATTATGCAAATGCGTCCGTATGCTCAAAAATTAAATGGTATTTTAGGTAACCTATCCGACTCAATAGATGTTGATTCGTTAAAGGTATATTTCGAAACTAGAGATGTAAAACATGTTACGCTTGTAGTGCTTACATCCGACAGGGGTTTGTGTGGCTCATTTAATGCCAACGTTAATAAATTGGCATACAAATTGGCAACAGAAACCTACGCAGGTAAAAAAGTAACCATTTTGCCTATTGGTAAAAAATCATCTGAATTCTTTAGCAGATTGGGCTTTACCGTAGATAATTCTTTTAGAGACACTTTTTTAAATCTTAGTGCAAACGAAGCGTTTAAAATTGGTGAATTTTTATTAAACCAATTTAAAGCCGGTACCACAGATAAAATAGAAGTAGTATATAACCAGTTTAAAAATGCTGCTACGCAAATTTTATCAAACGATGACTTTCTGCCCATTCCTAAAAATGCCTTTGTTAACTCGGGTAATGCCACAAAACGTGATTATATTTTTGAACCAAGCAAAGCGGAAATTTTAGAAGAACTTATTCCTCGTATTCTTAAAACTACGGTTTATCGCAGTTGCTTGGATTCTTTTGCCAGCGAACATGGTGCACGTATGGTGGCTATGGACAAAGCAACTGAAAATGCCGGCGATCTGCTTAAAGCTTTACGTTTAGAGTATAACCGTGCTCGTCAGGCTGCAATTACCAAAGAAATTAGTGAGATAGTTGGCGGTGCTGCCGCTCTTAGCGGAAAATAGCATTTCTTGTTTTTAATAAAAAATGGCTGCAAATCTAGGTTTAGCAGCCATTTTTTTTATGGTTAAGGTGCAGGTTTATTGTTATAAAAATTTACAATTACCAAATTTTAGCCATGCGAAGGTTTCCTTGCATGTCGTATTTAAATAAAACCGTTTTTTTATATTCTACTGCTAATTGCTCCAGCTGGTGGCCATGCGTATCGCTTAACTCGAAGTAAAAAACACAATCAGGGTTTTGGTTTAAACCTAGCTGAATAATTTTTTTATAAAACAACAGCACATCTTCATTGGGAACAAACAATGCCGTGTGTGGCTCGTAAGCCAATACATTCGGATGCATGTTGTTTTTTTGTAATTCGGGTATATATGGAGGATTACTAACTACTACATCTAGCTTTACATCTATGTTAAAGCTGTTAGTTGTTAAAATATCACTGTTAATAAAATTAACTTCGACATGTAATAACTTAGCATTTTTGCGCGCAATTTGTAGGGCATCCGTGCTTATGTCTAATGCAAAAACCTTAGCTTGCGTTAAATGCTTTTTTAATGCTATGGCTATACAGCCACTTCCTGTGCCAATATCTATCAAGTTTATAGCACCTTTGTTGGTTTGTTCGCTAATAACCCAATCAACCAACTCTTCGGTTTCGGGTCTGGGTATTAATACATGTTTGTTTACTTTATACACATTTTTATAAAAATAGGCGTAACCTAGAATGTATTGAATGGGTTCAGCCAAAAGTAAGCGCGAAAGCACTTGGTTTAATGCTAATTCCTCTGCAATGCTTAATTCTTTTTGTATAAGCTTAATATGATGGCGTTTTATAAGTAACTTGTCTTCAAAAACCCATTGCATTATTTGTTCGGCTTCGTTAACAGGATAAAGTTTTTGCAGTTGTTGTACTGCTTGATTGTAATAATCGTATGCCAGCATTTGAGCGCAATTTACTACTTTAGCGCCCGTAATGCACAGCATTTATTTAAACCGTTGTTTAGAATTGGCACTCATAGGTGCCGGAAGTGTATCGCCTAACCCTTTAGTAGGTTGCGTTATTGTACACAATAACCTTATTATTGGAGAAGGGTGGCACCAAAAATTTGGTGGCCCACATGCCGAAGTAAACGCTATACAATCTGTACAAAACAAGGAACTATTACCTCAAAGTACTTTATATGTTAACTTAGAACCTTGCTGCCATTTTGGTAAAACACCTCCTTGTACCAACCTTATTTTGCAAAGTGGTATTAAAAAAGTAGTAGTAGGAATGGTTGATCCTAACCCTGCTGTGGCAGGAAATGGAATTTCACAACTGCGCCAGAATGGGGTAGAAGTAATTACAGGTATACTTACCGCCGAATGTACGGAATTAAATAAGCGTTTTATTTGGAATCAAACAAAACAACAAACGTATGTTATTCTAAAGTGGGCTCAAACTGCTAACCACATGCTAGCGCCTGATGCCAGTAAATTAACCGCAAATGAATTTGAGCAACAGCGCCACATTACTGGAAAAACCATTCAAATGCTGGTGCATAAATGGCGTACCCATGAAGACGCCATTATGATAGGCACCAATACGGCACTTACCGATAATCCGGCACTAAATAACCGTGCTTGGCCAGGCAAAGCTCCGTTACGTGTTATACTCGATCAATATTTGCGTTTACCTAATTATTTAAAAATATTCGACAATTCGCAGCCTACTTTAATTGTTAATGCCAAACAAAATAAACACCAGCAAAATACAACTTGGTTGCAACTAGATTTTGCCAATAATTGGCAGTTGCAATTAATGCAATACCTGTATCAAAAAATGGGTGTGGGCTCAATAATTGTAGAGGGCGGACAATTACTACTCAACAGTTTTATTCAACAACAATTATTTAACGAAATTCAGGTGTTTACCTCAAAAACCGCTATTAAGCATGGTGTTAAAGCGCCCGAATTTTCGGCCTGCCTTACACAAACCCAAACCATAGATGGTGTAATTTTAAATGTATTTACACCATGATATACTTGTTGCTTAGCATTTTATTTTCTACCATAACAGTTAGCTTTTTTAAACTGTTTGAGCGCTACAAAGTAGATACCCTTCAAGGCATTGTTTTTAATTACTTAACTTGTGCTATAGCCGGCAGTATTATTATGGGCAGTAATCCTATTGCACAGCAAGTTTGGCAAGCGCCTTGGTTTGTATATGCAGCGGTATTGGGGTTATTATTTATTACCATATTTTTTGCCATAGCCCAAACTGCGCAGCGCATAAGTGTTTCAGCAAGTATGGTAGCTGCAAAATTAAGTGTTGTAATTCCGGTACTAGTGGCTGTGCTTTTATACAATAGCCCATTAAATATATTAAAAATACTAGGTATTTTACTTTCGCTATTTGCAGTTTGGTTAATTAGTCAAAAACAAAACAATAGCCAGCAAGCAAGTAAACATTTATTGTGGTTGCCATTGGTTGTATTCTTAGGTAGCGGCTGTATAGATACATTGCTAAATTATATTCAAAAGCAATTTATTCCACCCACCACCGAGGCACAAGTGGTTACCACCATATTTTCAAACGCTTTTGTGTTAGGATTCATTTTCTTGCTTGTGCAAGTAATAAAAGGCAAAAACAAACTACAGGTAAAACATATTCTTTGGGGCTTTGCCTTGGGTATTCCTAATTATTTTAGCATGTTTTTTTTGGTAAAAACATTAACAATGTTTGAACCCACACATATTTTTCCCATTAATAATATTGGCATTGTTGCAGCCAGTACCGTTGCCGGTGTTTTGCTTTTTGCCGAAAAACCTACCATGCAAAACAAAATCGGCCTGTTGTTAGCCATTTTTTCAATTGTATTAATTAGTTGGGTGTGATGGTTTTTTATTAAGTGTTTAAGCCATAAATAGTCAACTCTTAAAAAGCCTTTAAAATATTCAACTTTGGAATTCATGTTTCAGGTATAATCAAAATTCTGGTAGTTTTTTCTTTTTTCCACCTTTGCTTCTCCAAAGGTGGAGCCAAAGTAGCCAAGCAAAGCCAAATTTTAATTTTCTCGCGCAGCCCAACCCTTCCTAATGCC
>VFQO010002520.1_pt1 | contig 11022 bp, 12 predicted proteins | sample 3512331 | NCBI WGS metagenome assembly VFQO01 (sample SAMN10412371, study PRJNA504923) | tailings metagenome | isolation source: Replicate 3 from Balatoc abandoned mine | place: Philippines: Itogon, Benguet | collected 2017-08-28 | reverse complement strand
GGCCGCTGCCTACCTGCCAGACTGGCCGAAAAGGGCGTTTGAATTTCCTATACCCGGAGCTAAAAGTGCTTGACTTCCTCGACCCGCTGCTGCTGGCGCGCATTCAGTTTGCCGCCAACATCAGTTTTCACATCCTGTTCCCCACCATCACCATCGGTTTGGCGTGGGTGCTGCTGTTCTTCAAGTGGCGCTACCACCGCACCGGCGACCTGAAGTGGATGGACGCCTACGCCCTGTGGGTGAAGGTGTTTGCGCTCAGTTTTGCGCTCGGTGTGGTCAGCGGCATCATCATGAGCTTCCAGTTTGGCACCAACTGGCCGGGTTTCATGAACACCTTTGGCAACATCGCCGGCCCGCTGCTGGCTTTCGAGGTGCTCATGGCCTTCTTCATCGAAGCGATCTTTGTTGGCATCATGCTGTTTGGCTTCAACCGCGTCAGCAACTTGATGCACACGCTGGCCACGCTGACTGTGGCGCTGGGCACCATCGTGTCGGCATTCTGGATTTTGGTGCTGAACTCGTGGATGCAAACCCCGGCCGGTTTTGAGATGCGCGACGGCGTGGCCCACGCCACCGACTGGTGGGCCATCATTTTCAACCCCTCCTTCCCCTACAGCTTCTGGCACAAGATAGTGGCCTCGTTCCTGACTGTGGCCTTCCTCATCGCCGGCGTGTCGGCTTGGCGCTGGCTGCGCGGCGACCGCAGTGCCGCGGTGCTGGCTACCATGCGCACCGGCGCTTACTTGGGGGCGCTGCTGATCCCGTTGCAAATCTTCATCGGCGACCTGCACGGCCTGAACGCCGTCAAGTACCAGCCGGCTAAAATCGCTGCCATCGAAGCCATCTGGGAAACCGATCGTGGCGTGCCGCTGGTGCTGTTTGGCTTTCCAGACGAGGAAGCGCGCACCACCCACTTTGCCATCGAGATCCCCTATCTGGCATCCATCATCCTCAAGCACGACCCGGACGGCAAGCTCAAGGGCCTGAACGAGTTCGAAAACAAGCATCCACCGGTCGCTTGGGTGTTCTGGTCCTTCAGGGTGATGGTGGGCATAGGCGTAGCGATGCTGGTGGTGGGCTTTTGGGCCGCGTGGCAGCTGCGCAAAGGCCGGGAGCCCTCGGTGCGGCTCGCACAGGCGCTGCTACTCATGACCTTTTCGGGCTGGGTGGCGACGCTGGCGGGCTGGTACACCACCGAAATCGGGCGCCAACCGTGGATGGTGCAGGGGGTGAAACTGGTGGCCGACTCCGCGGGCCCGGTGCCCGGCCCGCTGATCGCCCTCACGCTCGTGGGCTATCTGCTGCTCTACGCCGTCTTGCTGACGGCCTACATCGCGGCGCTGTTCCGGATGGCAAAGAAGGCCGGACTGACAGATTCGAGCCCCACCGATGCACCGCCCGCCACGCCCATTCGTCAGCCCTGACCTGATCCTTCCCCATCCAGCACAGGCGACCAAAAATGCTTGATATGCCCGACCTGATGACGCCCGCCGGCTGGTTGCCGCTGGCCTTTTACATCCTGCTCGGCTTGAGCATGTTGGCCTACGTGATCCTTGACGGCTACGACCTCGGTGTCGGCATCTTGCTGCGCCGGGCGCCCGATGCGCACAAGGATGTGATGGTGGCCTCGATCGGCCCCTTTTGGGACGCCAACGAGACATGGCTGGTGCTGGGCGTGGGCTTGCTGGTGACCGCGTTTCCACTGGCGCACGGGGTGATTTTGACTGCGCTGTACCTGCCGGTGGCGCTGATGCTGCTGGGCTTGTGCCTGCGCGGGGTGGCTTTCAAGTTTCGCTCCAAGGCCGCGCCAGAACACAAGGCAGCCTGGAACCAGGCTTTCTGGGCCGGCTCGCTGATCGCTACGCTGGCCCAAGGTTTCATGCTGGGGTCGATGGTGCTCGGCTTTGCTTCTGGCTGGGCCGCTTTTGTGTTTGCCAGCCTGATTGCTGTGTGCTTGGTGGCTGGCTACTGTCTGCTTGGGGCCGGTTGGCTGATTTTCAAGACCAGCGGCGAACTGCAGCAACAAGCGCTGCGCTGGGCCAAAGCCAGCTTGTGGGGGACGGCTCGGGGGATTGCGGCGGTGTCGCTGGCCACTCCTTTAGCGTCGTAGCGCATTTTCGACAAGTGGTTTAGCCTGCCTTGGGTGGTGCTGCTGGCCCCCATCCCCCTGATGACGGCGCTGTTGTTCGTTTTGGCTGCGCGCAGCTTGCATCGGCTGCCCACGCGCCTGCTACAAGGCAACGAATACGGCACTTCGGTGCCCTTCGCTTGCGCGATCGGCATTTTCCTGCTCTCCTTCTACGGCTTGGCCTACAGCCTGTTTCCGTATTTGGTGATGGACCAGATGACCCTGTGGCAGGCCGCCGCATCCCCCGACGCCTTGTGGCTGTTATTCATCGTCGCCTGCGTGATGCTGCCGATCATCGTCGGCTCGTCGCTGCTCGTGTACCGGGTGTTTGGGGGCAAGGCGCATGAGATGGACTACACCTGAAAGTGCAGGCAGCGGATCGCCGGCAGCGGGCGGTTGGGGCGGTTGGGGCGGTGCATCAGCTGGGTGCAAGGCCGGTGTGTTATTTTTCTGCCTTTGTTTCTTTTTACCATGGCGCATTCAAGCCCCAAGGCATCGGGGCCGCCACCGCGCTCAAGTTCGCCGTCGAAGGTGCGCGCGTGGTGGTCTGCGATCTGCGCCAAAGCGCCGTCGATGAGGTGCTGGCGCAGTGTCAAGCCTTGGGCGCCGAGGGGCTGGGGCGCGTGCTCGACGTGACGCAGCGCGCCCAAGTTGATGCGCTGGTGGCCGAGGTGCTGCAGCATTTTGGCCGCATCGACGTGCTGGTCAACAACGCCGGCATCACCCAAGACGCGCGGCTGCAAAAGATGAGCCTCGAGCAGTTTGACCGCGTCATCGACGTGAATCTGCGCGGCGTGTTCCATTGCAGCCAAGCGGTGACCAATGCCATGGTGGCGCAAGGTTCGGGCGTGATTTTGAATGCCGCGAGCTTGTGGCCCCAAGGGCGTGCGCGTGAACGCCATAGCGCCGGGCTTTGTGGCCACCCCGATCCTGAATACCATCCCCGACAAGGTGCTCAAAGACATGGAACAGCGCGTGCCCTTGCGCCGCTTGGCGCAACCCGAAGAAATCGCCAACGTCTACGCCTTTTTGGCCAGCGACGAGGCCAGCTACGTCAACGGCGCGGTGCTCGAGGTCTGCGGCGGGCTGACGATCTAAGGGGCTGACCGGGTGCGGGCACCCGAGTGCGGCGCGGGGTTGGTCATATGGGGCGCTGATTTGTCGCCTATCATGGTTGCACGCCATGGCGGCAGCGGCCGCCCGACTTGTGACCAGACCCTGCCCCATGCCCACCCCCAGCGCCAGCCCCACACATCCCACACCGCCTGCGCCACCCCATTCGGTGATCGGCGCCGCGCCCGCCAGCCCAACCTCCGAGGCGAACGGGCCGCTCTGGCACACCAGCAGCAGCGCCGACTGTGCCCGCACGCTCGAGGTGGAGCCGGCGCAAGGCCTGAGCGCGCCCGAGGCCAACGCGCGCCTGCAGCGCCACGGCCCCAACCGCTTGGCGGAACCGCCGCCGCGGCCGCTGTGGCGCGGGTTGCTCGATCAGTTCAAGAGCATGTTGATCATCATTTTGCTGGTGGCGGCGGTGATCGCGGCCTTCATCGGCGACATGAAAAGCGTGACCGTGATCCTGGTGGTGGTGTGCTTCAACGCCGTGCTCGGTTTTTGGCAAGAGTACCGCGCTGAAAAAACGCTGGCCGCGCTCAAGAACATGCTGGCTCGTGCGGTTCGCGCAGATCGATCAGCCGGTGCGGCGCACGCGTCAGGGTCGCGGCATCGGGCTTGGCGCTGCCGATGTCCATGCGCCGGTAGACCAGGGCCGAATCGACGCTGATGATCGCCGTGCCGAGCCGCTCGGCCCAGTCGGCGGCGAAATCGGTCTTGCCCGAGGCGGTCGGCCCCATCACCGCCACGGCCAAAGGCCGGCGGTCGGCACGGGCGTCCACGGTGCAGGCCTTGGCTGGTCGGGGCGGGTTCGGCATGGCCGCGCAGCATAGCCGGCGATGCTTTCACCCGGGATCGACCCATCGCGTTGAAGCCGCCGAAGTACGGGCGTAGATTGGTTCCTGCGCTCCTCCTGCGGATTCCGCCATGACACGCCTCAAAGCCCTCGGCTTCCTGCTGGTGTTCTTGGTGCCGGCCACCCTGCCCCTCGCCGCCGGCCTGGCCGCGTTCGGTCTGACACCGGATCTGGCCGCCTGGTTCCCGCTTTTCGCCCTGTTCGTGCTGCTGCCACTGGCCGACTACGCGCTGGGTCACGACAGCGCGAACGTGCCCGCGGCCGAGGAGGCGCGGCTGGCCCGCTCCTGGTGGTTCCGCGGCCTCACCGTGCTGGCCCTGCCCGTGCACCTCGCGGTGCTGGCCTGGAGCGCCTGGTGGTTCACCCAGGCCGGGCTCGGCCCGCTCGGCATGGCCGGCTGGCTGCTCTCGCAGGGCGTGGTGGGCGGCGTGCTGGCCATCAACACCGCGCACGAACTGATCCACAAGGACGGCCGCTTCGAGCCCGGCGTGGGCGGTCTGCTGCTGGCCTCGGTGGGCTACCACGGCTTCAAGATCGAGCATATCCGCGGCCACCACGTGCACGTTTCGACCCCGGAAGACGCCTCCAGCGCACGCTACGGCCAAAGCCTCTGGCACTTCCTGCCGCGTGCGCTCGGGCACAACACCCGCAATGCCTGGCGGCTGGAGGCCGAACGCCTGCACCGGCTCGGCCTGCCGGTCCTGCACTGGCGCAACGAACTGCTGGGCTGGACTGCCGTCTGGCTGGCGCTGGCGGCGGCGATGACGGCCTGGCTCGGGTTGGCCGGGCTCGGCTTCTTCCTGCTGCAAGGCCTGTTCGCCGCCGGCTCGCTGGAGGTCATCAACTACATCGAGCACTACGGCCTCGAACGCCAGCGCCTGGCCGACGGCCGGTACGAACGCACCACTCACCGGCACAGCTGGAACTCCGATTACCGGCTCTCCAACCTGATGCTGTTCCAGTTGCAGCGGCACAGCGACCACCACGCCTACCCGAAGCGGCCCTACGCCATCCTCCGCCACCACGCCGACAGCCCGCAGTTGCCGGGCGGCTACGCGGCGATGTTCGTGCTGGCCCTGGTGCCGCCGCTGTGGTTCCGCGTTATCCACCCGCGACTGGCGGCGGCGCAGCAAGCGGCCTGAGCCGGTGTTTTCAAGCGCCGGGGCGATCATTTTGGGCTGGTGTGCAGCCAAGACTCGTAACGGACCGCGCGTTCTGCAACGACCGGTTACTCGATGCGCGAGCCTGGAAGGCGCTCAGGCTCGAGCCTCTTGACGGCTCCAAGCCGGCGCAGATCCGCATCCACCATCATCGTGATCAACTGCTCCAGCGAGGTCTTCGGCGACCAGCCGAGCTTGGCCTTGGCCTTGCCGGGATTGCCCAGGAGCACGTCCACTTCCGCGGGGCGGAAGAACGCCGGGTCGATCACCAGATGCTCGTCCATCGACAAGCCGGCATGCCCGAAGGCGATGCGGCACATGTCGCGCACGGTGGTGGTTATGCCGGTCGCGACCACGTAATCGTCGGCCTGGGGCTGCTGCAGCATCAGCCACATGGCTTCCACGTAGTCGCCAGCGAAGCCCCAGTCGCGCTTGGCGTCGATGTTGCCGAGGCGGAGTTCCTTGGCTTTGCCCAGCTTGATGCGCGCCACCGCATCGCTGACCTTGCGGGTGACGAACTCGATGCCGCGCAGCGGCGATTCGTGGTTGAACAGGATGCCGCTGGAGGCGTGCAGGCCGAAGCTCTCGCGGTAGTTCACGGTGGCCCAGTGCGCCATCAGCTTGGCCACGCCGTAGGGGCTGCGCGGATGGAAGAGCGTGCGCTCGTCCTGCATTTCGGCCTGGATCAGTCCGAACATCTCGCTGGTCGAGGCCTGGTAGAAGCGCGCCTCCGGGTTGACGATGCGCACGGCCTCGAGAACGTTGAGCGCACCCACGCCGTCGACCTGCGCCGTGAGGATGGGCTGCTGCCAGGAGCTGCCGACGAAGCTCTGCGCACCGAGGTTGTAGACCTCGATCGCCTTCGAGGCCTCCATCGCGCGGATCAGGGATGACAGGTCCGTCAGGTCGCCGTCATGCAGACGGACGTCGCGATCGACACCGAGCTCGCGCAGGCGCCAAAGGGTGTCGGTGCTGCGCCGCGGCAGAAGGCCGTGGACGGCGTAGCCCTTCTGCAGCAGCAGCTGCGACAGGTAGGCGCCGTCCTGCCCGGTGATGCCCGTGATGAGGGCGGACTTCGTGCTCATTCAGTGGCTCCTTGCGTGTTCGAGAATGTCGGAAAGGGTGGTGTCGAGATCGAAACGTGGTGCCCAGCCGGTGTCGGCGCGCAGTGCCGTGGCATCGCCGGCCATGCGGCGCTGCTCGGCGGGGCGGAGTTTTGTGGGGTCCTGGCGCACCTCCACCTCGACCCCCGCCAGCACGCACAGACGGGCGAGCAGGTCGCGGATGCGCCGCTCGATGCCGGAGGCGACCACGTAGGTGGCACCGGCTTGGCCGGCCCGCAGCATCGCCGCGTAGGCGCCCACCACGTCGCGCACGTCGAGGAAGTCGCGGGTGGTGTCGATGTCGCCGGCTTCGATGATCGGCGCCTGTCGACCCGCGGCGATGTCCACCACCTGGCGCGCCAGGGCCGGCAGCACGAAGCGGGCGTCCTGCCCCGGCCCGACGTGGTTGAACGGCCTTGCGATGAGGGCGTCGAAGCCTTCCGCCCGATGGAAAGCCAGGCAGGCCTGTTCGGCCGCCACCTTGCTGGCGGCGTAGGGGTTCCTCGGTGCGGCGGGATGCGCCGGCCCGACCGGAAGCCCGGTTTCCGGCACCCGTCCGTACACATCGCCCGAACTGGCGTACAGAAAGCGCCCGCGAAAACCCCTGCGGCGGAGGCCATCGAGCAGATGCACCGTGCCCTGCACGTTGACGGCGAAGGTCTCCGTCGGGTCCTCGAACGCGCGCGGCACGAAGCTCTGGGCCGCCAGATGCAGCACCTGCTCGGGCCGCAGTTCGTCGAGCACCGCGGCAACCGCCGCCGCGTCGCGCAGATCGACCCCGGCGGGCCAGGCAAGCAAGCGGGTTTCGCCAAAGCCGCCGGCCGCCACCGCGGCCGCCACGTGGCGGCCGACAAAGCCGCTGGCGCCGGTCACCAGCAAGCGGATCACGGACGCAGCCCGAGCACGGCGTAATCGGGGGCGGCGGTGAAGTGTTCCGACATGGCGTTGATGGTGGATGCACCGGGCAGATCATTGGCGACCGGGCCGGGCCACGGCATATCACGCGCCGTGGTGAGCCGCTCGATCCGCACCGCATGGAAACCCCGCGACTCGACGATCCAGCGCAGAGCCTCGGGCGGGATGGGATTGCGGTGGGTCGGGTCGGTGTAGAACCAGCAGGCCCCCACCAGCAGGTTCTCGGGGTTGGGGGTTTCCAGCAGCAGCAGACCGCCCGGGCGGAGCACGCGCTTGGCCTCGTCGAGCAGCGCGATGACGGTCTCGAACGGCAGGTGCTCGATGAGGTGCATCGAGGTCAAGGCACCGACGCTGGCCTCGGGAAGCGCACGAAGTGCCGCCAGGGCATCGGCATGTTCGACGTCGAGCCCGCGTCCGCGACAGGCCTCGACGAACAGCCGGTTGCCTTCGCGCAGTTTGCGCATTTCTTCTCCTGATTCGGCATGAAGCTCAGCCGGGCTCAGCCGGTGAGACCGTGGGGGTGGAAGCTGGCTCGACTTCAAGCTTAGGAGAGCCGGTCATGGGCCGAGGCGGATGCGAGGCAACCGCCTCGGTGGTGACATCCTGCTGGATTGCGGCATGTCATGCTCACGAACAGGCTCCCCGAAGCCCTCCTGCGGACGGCTGAGCTTCATGCCTAATCGGGTGGCGCGAAACAAACCATGTAGTCACCAAGGCTGCCCTCCGATCTTCTGCGGAAACAAAGGATAACGCTCCCGGTGCGAACGAAGTGAACCGCCCCGGCTTTTCCGGAGGCTGTTTTCATTGAGTCACGCCGCTTTGGCGTAACCGCTGGTTTCGGCGTAGAACGCCGCCTCTGCTTCCGCCGGGGGAATGTAGCCGATCGGCCCCAGCAGACGCTTTGTGTTGTACCACTGCACCCAATTGTAAGGCGACACCCTAATTTGTCGCTAAGGCGACACCCAGATTTACGCACCTCCGGGTCGACCCGTAGCCTCGACCGCTGTCGTCTTCGACGGGAGCGGGCGTGGCGATCACCGATCTGGAGATCCGCATGACCATCAAGACCCTGGCCGCCAAGGGCGTGCCCAAGCGGGCCATCGCCCGCCAGCTCGACCTCAGCGAAGGCACCGTCCGCTATCACCTCGCCCGGCAGGCCGCCGGCGCCCGCGACGGCCGTGCCGACCAGCCCCGCCGGGCCGGCGTCGCTGCCGACGCGATCGCGCACTGGATGGCGCACCACGACCGATCGAACCTGGCCGCACTGCACGCCTGGCTCATCGCCGAACACGGCTACACCGGCAGCCTGCGCTCGGTGCAGCGCTTCGTCGCCGACCGTTACCCACCGCCGCCGGTGCGCGCCCGGCGCCGGGTGGAGACCCCGCCCGGTGCGCAGGCCCAGGTCGACTGGGCGCAGTTCCCGCGCATGGTCGTCGCAGGCGGTCTGGTGACCCTGCACGCCTTCCACCTGGTGCTGTCGCACTCGCGCTACGGCGCGGTAGTCTGGATGCCGGCCGAAGACAGTCTGTGCTGGCTGGCGGCGCACAACGCCGCCTTCGAGCGCGTCGGCGGTATCCCGGCGGTGTTGCGGGTGGACAACGCGAAGACCGCCGTGGCGCGTGGCGCCGGCAGCTGGGGTCAGCTCAACGACAGCTATCGCCGCTATGCGACGACCGTCCGCTTCCATGTCGATCCCTGCGCGCCCTATAGCCCCGAGCACAAGGGCAAGGTCGAACGCGCCGTGCGGACGCATCGGGGCATCGACCTGGCTCGTCAGGCATGGGACAGCGTGGAGGAACTGCAGGCGGCGACGGACGAGGCGGTGCAAGACAGCGCCCGTCGCCGCCGTTGCCCGGCCACCGGCGGAAGCGTCTTCGAGGCATGGCAGGACGAACGTACGGCGCTGGCGCCGCTGCCGATCCTGCCGGCGCCCTTCGACGAGGTGGCCACGCGCCGCGTGGGCCGCGACGGCCTGGTGGCGTTCGAGGGCCGGCAGTACTCGGTGCCGTTCACGTACCTGGGCCGATCGGTCGAAGTGCGCGGCGGGGCCGGTTGCGTGCAGGTGCTGGCCGACCAGCAGGTCATCGCCCGGCACCCGCGACATACCGAGCACCGGCTGCTGATCGATCCGGCCCACTACGAGGGTCCGGGCACCGCGACCGTGCAGCCGCCCACGCCGCTGGGGCGCATGGGCCGGCGCCTGCAGGAGCTGGCGGCGATGCCGGTGCAGCAGCGCCCGCTCGATCTCTATGCCGCGCTGGCCGAGGTGGCCCGATGAGCCGGCGCAAGCTCGATGTCGATCGCACCCGCGAGCGCCTGCTCGGCCTGGGGCTCGCGCACGCGGCCGACCAGCTCGAGCCGTTGCTGAGCGACGCGGTCAAGGAAGGACATGCACCCCACGCCGTGATCGATGCGCTGCTCGAGGCCGAGCACCAGGCGCGCGAAGGCCGCCGCGTGCGCACCGCGTTGCGGTTGTCGAGCCTGCCCAACGGCCAGACGCTCGCCGACTTCGACTTCGCGTTCCAGCCGGCGATCGAGCGCTCGCGCATCGATACCCTGGCCACCTGCGCCTACATCCGCGCGGCCGAGACCATCCTGATCCAGGGTCCGCCCGGCGTCGGCAAAAGCCATCTGGCGGTCGGCCTGGGCGTGAAGGCCGTCGAGCACGGGTTCTCGGCGCAGTTCTACCGCTTCGACGAACTCAAGCTGCAGCTCAAGGCCGACGCCCACCTGCCGCCGGCACGGCTGCGCCGGCGCAAGTACCTCAACACCGCCCTGCTGATCATCGACGAGCTGGGCTTCGAGCCGATGACCCGCGATGAGGCCAGCCTGTTCTTCCGCCTGGTCACCTACCGCTACGGGCGCGGCGCGATCCTGATCACCACCAACAAGTCCGTGCGCGACTGGACCGAACTGCTGGCCGGTGACGAAGCCTTGGCCGCCGCCATCCTCGACCGACTCCTGCACAAGGCCCACGTCCTCAACATCAAGGGAAGGAGCTACCGACTCAGAGACCTGGAAGCCACCCTCGGCACGACCCGCAACTGATCCTCAACCCGACCCGGAGTGCGTGAATCTGGGTGTCGCGCTAATGCGTGAAACTGGGTGTCGTTTGACACTCGGTGCCGGCGGCGACCAGCCCGGCCACGCAGTCGCGCGCGTCCTCGGCCGTGGCGAAGCGGCGATGCTCGATGTCGAGGCCGAAGCTGGCGCGGAAGCCGTCGAAGTCCGGCACGTCGTCGGCGTGAGTGACCACGCCGATGCGCGGCCCGATGCGGCGCGCGCGCGCCAACGCTTCCATCAGTTGTTGTACCCGGAGGATCACCCTGATGCCGTCAGCGGGGCACTCTGCTGAGGGCTGCTGGCGCGAGAGCGGGGGTTTTTAGAGGTGCCCTCAGGTAGGTGATTTGCTACGCTGCGCCGCGCCGATGTCTTACCCATGCGCGGGAGAAATGCCGATGGGCGGCGATGAGGCCGCGCGGAACACTGTGCAGCCGTCGATGCGCAGGATCGTTCCGTGCTGTGCCTCACCGCACCGGAGGGACGCGCCGCGCCGCGTGTCGCCCGTGCCGCAAACACCGCGCTGGCGGCCGCGCCGAGCTACGCACGCCATGTTCCCGAGCGCACGCTGCTGTACGCGCTGGTCGAGGCGCACTACCCGGACTTCATCGCAAGTCTTGAGGCGCAAGACCGCTCGCTGCCCGAGTATGTGCGCGAGGAGTTCGAGACCTACCTGCGCTGCGGCGTGCT
>VFQO010002518.1_pt1 | contig 11024 bp, 10 predicted proteins | sample 3512331 | NCBI WGS metagenome assembly VFQO01 (sample SAMN10412371, study PRJNA504923) | tailings metagenome | isolation source: Replicate 3 from Balatoc abandoned mine | place: Philippines: Itogon, Benguet | collected 2017-08-28 | reverse complement strand
CTATGCCAGGCAACTGGCCGGAAAAGCCGTTACAGTTACCCCCGGACTCTAAAGCCCGGTGCTACTGAAACCGGGGGAACGTCGGTGGGCAAAGAACAAAATACAGGATGTTATTTTGTGATGCGGTGAATTTCTCATTGATTACGGATGGTAATCCGATGCTTTCAAGTTGTTCTTTTATTGCAAGGGCGAAGCTAAGCGTATGAGCCTTTGTTAGAATTATTGCGCCATCAAATGTCTTGTGATGAAAGGGATTTTTGTTTATAAAAATTTGAAGGTATGCGAGGAGTCGCTTCTTGGTTATTTTTATAAGGTGCAATTTAGGCTCCGATAGTTTTGAAGAGTTTTGCCAGTCTTAATGTGGGTCGTGAGCTGCCGAATAACTGCATCAGCTTTGAAATCGGATATAGCTTTATCATAAGCCAGTGCGGCTTCCATTTCTCGTAGAGATCGCTATGGTTCTGGTATATTTTCTTCTTGAGTATTGTTCGTTGTTTGGGTGACATATTGTTCCGTGAGCCTGTGGTTACTCGATAATAATAATAAGCATTTGGTACTCTCCTTATTTTCAAGTTGTTTTCCACAAAATATAACCAGAAGTCCCAGTCTTCTAACCCGTCCTTCATATTGATGTTGTAGCCCGGCACCAAATTTAGTGCTTCTCTTTTGAAGGCGGATGAGTTTGGAATTGCATTTCTGGTAAGAAATTCTGGGAGCTCAAGGCTGGGGAATTTTATTTCTCCAGACGACTCTCCAATTGCTATGGCGCCAGGCGCAAAAACTGTAATTTCAGGATTGCTAATTGAGAACTTGACAATTTCTTCGATAAAGTTATCGGGCATTATGTCGTCGGCATCAAATGCTATAATTAAATCTCCGCTGGAGGCAGATATTCCGAAGTTTCTGGTATCAATGACGCCGCTGTTTGACTTTGAGTAATAAGTGAAATTTTTTTTATTTTTGGAGAATGATTCACATATTTCTGGGCATCTGTCGGGTGAGCCGTCATTTATTATAATAGCCTCAATGTTTTGATAGCTCTGACTGGCAATGGATGCAAGCGTTTCAGTAATGTATTTTTCTTTATTGTAAACAGCAACAATAATTGATACCTTTGGGTTTGATGTCATCCTGAGGACTCCATGGTGCCACGCGCGGCTGAGATTTTTGCCCGATTTGTTGGGTTTTTTTCAAAAAAAACAAGTCTCCTTATCTTGTATTCTACAATCAAGAAGCGTTTTCCTGCAACTCCAAGGGATACACGCTCAACATTGAAGCATATTATTGATAATCGGGCGTCGATTTGCCGATTTGGTGATGGTGAATTTGATATTATGCTACAGCTGGATGGCTCGAAAGATGCATATCAGTCGTGCAGTGATGAGCTTAGTCGCAGGCTTTCTGATATTCTGGCTGTCGAATCAGGGTTGTCTCTAATTGTTGCAATACCACCTATTGACCCTGAAACATTTCATCTGGATAAGCGAATAAAAGGGTTGCCATTCTGGCAGTGGTATTATGCGCGAAGATTTCATCTGATTGAGCCTTATTTAAAGGCAAAAAAATACTATAGCTCCATGGTGTCGAGGTATGCTGTTTTCTTCGAGAATGATATCTCTGATGTGAAGAAGATATGGGAAAATCGGGATGTTGTTTTCGTTTATGGAAAAGGCTCGCGATTTGTTATGGACAATAGGCTTTTTGACAATATCAGAAGCTTGTGCGTAGAACACTGCCTTCCCACGAATGCATTTTCGGAATATGACGACTTGCTTTTCAGGCTATGCAAATACTCGCGCGACAAACTTGTCCTTATTAGTGCTGGTCCGACTGCAACGGTATTGGCATATGATCTGCACAAAGCTGGGTTTCAGGCGATTGATTTAGGGCATTTACCCGCCAGCTATCACCAGTATCTTGGTGAAATTGATTCGCCAGAGGCGCTTCCGATGCAGTAATTAGTAGCAACTGCTATCATGGAGATGATCTTCATGTCGAGTTGGCAGCTATTGACTACGTCGCTATTGCCCTCGTCGCAGGCAATAGCGCATTGAGTCTTCGAGTGGCGATCAGTCAGCTGCCGGTTCGCTAGGCGCCGATGCCGTCCCGGATACCTCCAGCCACCCGTTGATCCCCCTCACCAGCTCCTCGTTCACCAGGCCGGCGGCCGCGTGCAGGCGCAGCGTGTTGATGACGTAGTCATAACGCGCATTGGCGTAGTCACGACGTGCGGCATAGAGGCCGGATTCGGCCAGCAGCAGGTCGACGATGTTGCGCGTGCCCACCGAGTAGCCTGCCTTGACGGCCTCCAGCGCCAGCTCGGCCGAGGCCTGGGCGCGCTGGCGTGCCTGCAGGCGGGCGCTGTCAGCCTTCACGGTCAGGTAGCCGGTGCGGGCGCCGTTCACCACCTGGAACTCGCGGGCACGAGCCTGCTGACGCACGGCCTCGGCGTTGAGCCCGGCCTGCCGGACGCTGGCCAGGGTCTTGCCGCTGGCGAACAGCTCCCAGCTGGCTTCGATGCCGACCACGTCGGTGGTGCCGGAGTTGAAGTTCACCGAAGGATTGCTGGTGCTGCCGTTGTCGCGGCTGCTGTAACTGGTGAAGACATCAACCTGGGGCAGGAAGCCGCCTTGCTGGGCCTTGCGTGCGGCGTCGGCGGCACGGGCGGATTCACGCAGTGACAGCAGGCCCGGATTCTTCTCGCGTGCCAGTCCGGCCCAGGCATCGGCCGAGTCCGGTACCGGAGCGGTCATGGGCAACTGCTCGCGCAGGCGAGCAAGCCCGTCTACCGTGCTGCCCAGTGCGGCATGCAGGGTCTCGCGGGCGCTGCCGAGAGCGATTTCGCTGCTCAGGCGCAGGGCCGTGGCGGCATCGCGCTGGGCTTCGGCTTCAAGCACGTCGGTACGAGCGATCAGGCCAACCTGGAAGCGCGCTTCCGCCTGTTCGCGCTGGCGGTTGAAGGCAGCCTCCTGGGCCTTGGCCAGGGTCAGGTTGTCTTCCGCACGCAGCACATTGAAATAGGCTTCGGCAATGCCGAGGTAGACGCTCTGGCGCTGTTCATCGGTCTGCAGTTCGGCTTGCGAGCGCTGGGCCTTGGCGGCTTGGTGGCGGTGCCAGGCGTCCCAGCGGAACAATGGCTGGCTGAGCTTGGCCGACCACTGCGTGCTGTCGTACTTGGCCTCGCCGAAACTGTCCTGCTGCAGGGTGTTGCGGGTCTGGCTGCCGCTGGCGACCAGACGCGGCAGCAGGTCGGCACGCGAAATGCTGGTGCCTTCGGCGGCGGCGGCGCGCGAGGCTCGCACGGCAGCCAGGTTGGGGTCGTTGCGCTCGGCCAGCTGCAGTGCCTCGAGCAGGTCGATGGCTCGTGCCGGGGCGGGCAGGCCCAGGCCTATGCCGAGGGCGAGCAGGGTGGCAGGCAGCAGACGCAGGCGCATGGCGACATCCAACAACGGTTGAGTTGCGCCGAGCCTAAGCTGCGCGCTGCGGTCAGGCAAGTGCGCGCCGGTCTGGCGACGAATGCTGAGCAGCGACCTTGCGCGAGTTGTTCACCCTGCAGGGCCGCTATATAGTGGCAGATTACTCAAAAGCCACCCGTCGTGGCCCACGCCGATCGCAGGACTACCCGCATGAACTCGCCTGAAACCGCCTTCCTGAGCCAGAACGCCCGGGTCGATGACGCTGCCATCGCGCCGCTGCCCAGCTCGCGCAAGATCTACGTCGAAGGCTCGCGACCGGACCTTCGCGTGCCCATGCGCGAGATCGCGCTGGCCGACACCCCGACCAGCTTCGGTGGCGAAAAGAATCCGCCGGTGATCGTCTATGACACCTCCGGTCCCTACACCGATCCGGCCGTGCGCATTGACGTGCGCCAGGGCCTGCCGGCGGTGCGCGAGGGCTGGGTGCTCGAGCGGGGCGATGTCGAGCGCCTGGATGGCCTGAGCTCGGCCTTCGGCCGCCAGCGCGAGCGCGACATTGCCACCGCGGATTTGCGCTTCGGTCTGCAGCGCCAGCCGTTGCGCGCCCGTGCCGGCGCCAATGTCACCCAGATGCACTATGCCAGGCGCGGCATCATCACGCCCGAGATGGAATACGTTGCCATCCGCGAGAACCTGCGTCGCGAGGCCCAGCTCGAGGCACTGGCCGGACAGGACCTGATGCGCCACCAGCACCCGGGCATGAGCTTCGGTGCCAGCATTCCCAAGGCCATCACCCCCGAGTTCGTGCGTGACGAGATTGCCCGCGGCCGCGCCATCATCCCGGCCAACATCAATCACACCGAGCTCGAGCCGATGATCATCGGCCGCAACTTCCTGGTGAAGATCAACGCCAACATCGGCAACTCGGCGCTGGGCTCCTCGATCGAGGAGGAGGTCGAGAAGATGACCTGGGCCATTCGCTGGGGCGGCGACACGGTCATGGACCTGTCCACCGGCAAGCACATCCACGAGACCCGCGAGTGGATCATCCGCAACTCGCCGGTGCCGATCGGCACGGTGCCCATCTACCAGGCGCTGGAGAAGGTGGGTGGTGTTGCCGAGGACCTGACCTGGGAGCTGTTCCGTGACACCCTGATCGAGCAGGCCGAGCAGGGCGTGGACTATTTCACCATCCACGCCGGTGTGCTGCTGCGCCATGTGCCGCTGACCGCGAAGCGCATGACCGGCATCGTGTCACGCGGCGGCTCGATCATGGCCAAGTGGTGCCTGGCGCATCACAAGGAAAACTTCCTCTACACGCACTTCGAAGACATCTGCGACATCATGAAGGCCTATGACGTGTCGTTCTCGCTGGGCGACGGCCTGCGTCCCGGTTCCATCGCCGATGCCAACGATGCCGCCCAGTTCGGTGAGCTGGAGGCGTTGGGCGAGCTGACCAAGATCGCCTGGAAGCACGACGTGCAGACCATGATCGAGGGGCCAGGCCACGTGCCCATGCACCTGATCAAGGAAAACATGGAGAAGCAGCTCGAATGCTGCGACGAGGCGCCGTTCTACACCCTCGGCCCGCTGACCACCGACATCGCGCCGGGCTACGACCACATCACCTCGGGCATCGGTGCCGCCATGATCGGCTGGTACGGCTGCGCCATGCTCTGCTACGTCACGCCCAAGGAGCACCTGGGCCTGCCCGACAAGAAGGACGTCAAGGACGGCATCATCACCTACAAGATCGCCGCCCATGCCGCCGACCTCGCCAAGGGCCATCCGGGCGCGCAGATTCGCGACAACGCGCTGTCCAAGGCGCGTTTCGAGTTCCGCTGGGATGACCAGTTCAACCTGGCACTGGACCCGGACACCGCACGCAGCTTCCACGACGAGACCCTGCCCAAGGAGGCGCACAAGGTGGCGCACTTCTGTTCCATGTGCGGCCCCAAGTTCTGCTCCATGAAGATCACCCAGGACGTGCGTGATTACGCGGCGGGCCTGGAGGCGGCGGCGGGCATGGCGGAAATGTCGGCGGAGTTCCGCAAGCAGGGCGCCGAGATCTACAAGGTGGTGTGAGTTGGTTCGGGCGGGCTTGTGCCTGGCGCAAGCCCGACTGGCGGTCCGGGGCTAACGAGGTTTTGGCGCTTTGACGGGTGCCCCTGTTCTGAATAGACTGCGTATAAATCGACTGGTCTGTAGACTGGTCTGTTTCTGCCCATCAAGGAAAATACCATGACCACCCTGTCGACTGTGGGCGCCTACGACGCCAAGACGCACCTGCCCGAGATGCTGCGACGCGTCCGTGAGGGGGCTGGCTTTCTCATCACCCAGCGCGGTGAGCCGGTGGCAGAGCTGGTCCCGGCGGGTAGCCTGGCGCGACGACAGGGCGTCGAGGCGGCGCGCCGAATGCGCAGCCTGATGCAAAATCCGGTGACGCTTCGGGCGATCACCGTGCGCGAGCTGCTCGACGAGGGGCGTGACTGATGCTGCGCTTCGTGCTCGACAATTCGGTGTGCATGCGCTGGCTGTTTGCCGATGGCAGCGATGCGGATCGCTGCTATGCCGAGCAGATCCTGTCCGTGCTGGAGCGTGATGACAGCGAGGCGGTAGTGCCTGGCATCTGGCCGCTGGAGGTGGCGAACGTGATTGCGCGTGCAGAGGCCAGAGCAGGTCTTCCGGAGGCGCGCAGTGCCGAGTTTCTGGGGGCTCTCGGCGACATGAACATTCGGGTGGATACTGATACCGTTACGCATGCCCTGCATGACACCCTGAATCTGGCGCGACGCTTCAGGTTGTCGGCATATGATGCCGCGTATCTCGAACTGGCTTTGCGTCAGGCATTGCCGCTGGCCACGCGCGATCAGGACATGATGCGTGCGGTCCAGGCGGTGGGGGGGCAGCTTCTGTGAGTGCGCCAATTTCCGACCAGACAGGCGCCAGCCAGCCGGCTTCCGAATTCACCGCCGCCGACGTCGAGGTTCTGCGTCGCGACACCCTGTTCCAGGGCTTCTACCGCATGGACAAGCTCTGGCTGCGCCACCGTCGCTTTGATGGCGGACCGGCGCAGGAGATCGCCCGCGAGCTGTTCGTGCGGCCATCGGCGTCCGGCGTCATTCTCTATGACGCGTCGGCGGATCGCGTGCTGCTGATCGAGCAGTTCCGCGCCGGGGCGCTGGCATCCCCGCATCCCTGGCAGATCGAGGTCATTGCCGGTCTCATCGGCCCGGGCGAGACACCGGCCGGTGTCGCCGTGCGCGAGACCGGAGAGGAGGCAGGGGTGGTCATCGCCGAGGCCGATCTCGAGCTGGTCGCCAGCTTTCTGACCAGCGCCGGCGGCTCCGATGAGCGCTTCACGCTGTATGCCGCGCCGGCTGATCTGTCGCGGGCTGGCGGGCTGCATGGCCTGCCCGGCGAGGGCGAGGACATCCGCGCCGCGACCTGGGCGCTGGATGACGCGCTGGCGCTGGTGGCGAACGGACGCATCGACAACGCGGTGTGCATCCTGGCCCTGCAATGGCTGACGCTGAACCGCGATCGCCTGCGTCGGCAGTGGGCGCGATGAGCGTCGCGCGCACCCGCTACACGGTCGATCTGGCCGGCATGCATGCGCTCTACGAGTTCAACTACGCGCGCCTGCAGAAGCTGCTGCGTGGCGCCGGTCTGGGCGATCGTCTGGGGCCGTTAGCGCCGCTGGAGTTTGCCTGGGGCGAGCCGCGCATCGTTGCGTTCGCGGAAGCAGGGCGAGCCAGCGATGCAAGGCAGGTCACTGATGCTGCCGACCTGCAGGATGACGCGATCCTTGTGCAGCCGGTGCTGCAGCTGCAGCGCGTCGAGCGCACCCGCTACACGGAAACCTGGCGACTGGCGCAGATGACGCCGCTGCTGCCCTGGTGTCCGGAGCTGGACATGGAGGTGCGCCTGTTCCATGACGCACGCATGGCCGACGTGCTGCGTTTCCAGACGGCACGACGCATTCCTGCCGTCGTCCCGGTCACGCACCCGGCCGGCTGGCGCGTCAACGAGAAGCAGCTGGTCAACCATTTTCTCGGCGACTGCCTGCAGCTCTGCCTGCAGCAGGGGCTGCCCCGTGATCCGCTGCTGCATCCCGATTACACCGACTGGGATCGTCGTGACGCCGTCACGCGCGATCCTGCCGAAGACCTCGAACCGGAAGGACTGGAATGAGCGGTTACAACGCCTCGGCGATTGAAGTTCTCGAAGGCCTGGACCCGGTGCGCAAGCGCCCGGGCATGTACACGGACACCACGCGCCCCAACCACCTGGTGCAGGAAATTCTCGACAACTCCGTCGACGAGGCCCTGGGCGGTTTCGCTGACGAGGTGCGGGTGGTCCTGCTTGCCGACGGCAGTGTCGAGGTCAGCGACAACGGCCGCGGCATGCCGGTGGACATCCATCCCGAGCACAAGGTCTCCGGCATCGAGCTCATCCTCACGCGCCTGCATGCCGGCGGCAAGTTCTCGGGCAAGAACTACAAGTATTCCGGCGGTCTGCACGGGGTCGGTGCCTCGGTGGTGAATGCGCTGTCGACCTCGCTGGAGGTCACTGTCAAGCGGGGCGGCCAGCTCTGGCAGATGACGTTTGCCAATGGCCACAAGGCGCGCGAGCTGGCGGTGGTGGGCGAGTGCGGCAAGCGCGCCACCGGTACCACGGTGCGCTTCAAGCCTGATCCCACGTACTTTGACTCGCCCCGGGTCTCAATCAGCAAGCTCAAGCACGTGCTGCGCGCCAAGGCCGTGCTGTGCCCGGGCCTGCACCTGCATTTCCATGACGAGGCCAGTGGCGAGAAGGTCGAGTGGCATTACCAGGACGGTCTCAAGGACTATCTGCTGGAGGCCACGCAAGACTGGCCGCGTCTGCCCGAGCAGCCCTTTCTGGGGCAGTTCGAGAGCAAGCACGAGGCCGTGGACTGGGCCGTGCTGTGGCTGCCGGAAGGCGGTGACCTGACCCAGGAAAGCTACGTCAACCTCATCCCGACCGTGCAGGGCGGTACCCATGTCAACGGTCTGCGCTCGGGCCTGCTGGAGGCGCTGCGCGAGTTCTGCGAATTCCGCAACCTGCTGCCGCGCGGCATCAAGCTGGCCCCCGAGGATCTCTGGGAGCGCTGCGCCTTCGTGCTGTCACTGAAGATGCAGGACCCGCAGTTCGCCGGCCAGACCAAGGAGCGCCTGTCTTCGCGCGAGTCCGCGGCGTTCGTGTCCGGTGTGGTCAAGGATGCCTTCTCGCTGTACCTGAACCAGCATGTCGATATCGCCGAGCAGCTGGCGCAGCTGGTGATCAGCTCGGCGCAGCGGCGCCTGCGCCAGAGCAAGCAGGTCGCGCGCAAGAAGATCACCGCCGGCCCGGCCCTGCCGGGCAAGCTCGCCGATTGTTCAGGCAGCGACATCGCCCGCAGCGAGCTGTTCCTGGTCGAGGGCGACTCCGCCGGTGGCTCCGCCAAGCAGGCACGCGACCGCGAGTTCCAGGCGGTGATGCCGCTGCGTGGCAAGATCCTCAACACCTGGGAGGTCGACAGCGACCAGATCCTGGCCTCGCAGGAAGTGCACGACATCGCGGTCGCGCTGGGCGTGGATCCGGGCTCGGAGGATCTCTCCGGTCTGCGCTACGGCAAGGTCTGCATCCTCGCCGACGCCGACTCCGACGGTCTGCACATCGCCACCCTGCTGTGCGCGCTGTTCGTGCGGCACTTCCCGGCGCTGGTGCGTGGCGGCCACGTCTGCGTGGCCATGCCGCCGCTGTTCCGCATCGACATGGGCAAGCAGGTGTTCTATGCCCTCGACGACGCCGAGAAGCAGGGCATCCTCGACCGCCTCGAGGCCGAGCACAAGCGTGGCAAGCCGCAGGTCACGCGCTTCAAGGGCCTCGGCGAAATGAACCCGCTGCAGCTGCGCGAGACGACGATGGCTGTCGATACGCGTCGTCTCATCCAGCTCGTGCTGGACGAGGACGAACTGACCCGCGAGACCATGGACATGCTGCTGGCGAAGAAGCGCGCTGGCGATCGCAAGACCTGGCTGGAGACCAAGGGCAACCTGGCCGACGTGGCGGTCTGAGCGGCTTGCCCGAGAAAGTTGGGGCAGTCAGGCGGCTGGCACCCTGCGTGAGGTGCCGATCACACCGTGTGCGGCTCGGCGTTCGCCACGTGCATGCTGGCAAGCTGGCGTTGCACGCGCAGCCGCAGCTTGGCGACCTTCTTGCGGTTGCTGTAGCGGTTGTAGCGCTGCGACAGGCTGCGCACCGACGGCCGCAAACGGCCGCCGACGCCGTCGATGATGACCAGGTGCTGGTTGACCTCGTCCCAGACCACGTTGTGAGCGGCGAGGTCGCGAATGATCAGCGGTGTCTCGTCCAGCCACTGGCATAGCGCCTCAAAGGCCTCGGCCTCAGCGGAGCCGAACTGCCCCTTGCGAATGACATCCGACAGCGTGTCAGCCAGCTCGCCATTGCGCTTGAGCACTGCTTGTGTGACCAGGCCAAGACCCAGGTCGGTGTCGACCAGTCCGGTGATGTTCTGCAGATGGTGCAGCTGGCCGACGCCTTGCGCGCGTGCGGCGATGTGTTCGGTGAGCTCGCGCAGGTAGGACCAGTAATGTGCCATGCGCTGAAAGCGCATCATCAGCGGCCATTGCGTGTTCATGTACTGGATGTAGCGGCTGTTGATCAGCTTGATCAGCTGGCCAGGTTGCTCGGGATGCCAGAACACCAGCTTTTCGCCGCCTGACTTGATGGGAGTGACCCCGCTCAGGATGATGGTCATGGTGGTGGGCCTGCGTACTGCCTGATAAATGTGAACAGATTGTAATGTTCGTGGCAGTCTGCTGCAAATTTGACCGATGTCGCTTTGGTGTTGCCTCATGGCTGGCTGCTGCCATGATGCGCTCCCGGCCCCTGTCAGTCAGCACTCGCCCTGCGCGACGGCTTGCTCTACGCTATGGCCCTGCCTTTTCATGCGTTTTCCACAGGCGCCTCTCATGACCGATACGCCCATGTCACCCCAGGACGGCACCGAGCTCGTCCCGCTGCGAAGCTACACCGAGCAGGCCTACCTGAACTACTCGATGTACGTGATCAAGGACCGTGCCCTGCCGCACATCGGCGACGGCCTCAAGCCGGTGCAGCGCCGCATCGTCTACGCCATGAGCGAGTTGGCGTTGCGCAGCACGGCCAAGCACAAGAAGTCGGCGCGCACCGTCGGTGACGTGCTCGGCAAATACCATCCACATGGCGACTCGGCGTGTTACGAGGCCATGGTGCTGATGGCGCAGCCGTTCAGCTACCGCTACCCGCTGGTGGACGGCCAGGGCAACTGGGGCTCGCCGGACGATCCCAAGTCCTTCGCCGCCATGCGCTACACCGAGGCGCGTCTGTCACCCTATGCCGATACCCTGCTGGCTGAACTGGAGCAGGGCACGGTCGACTGGCAGCCCAACTTCGACGGCACGCTGGAAGAGCCCTGCGTGCTGCCGGCGCGTCTGCCCAACCTGCTGCTCAACGGCACCACCGGCATCGCCGTGGGCATGGCCACTGACATCCCGGCGCACAATCTGCGCGAGATCGCGAAAGCCACGATTGCCCTGCTGC
>VFQO010002517.1_pt1 | contig 11026 bp, 16 predicted proteins | sample 3512331 | NCBI WGS metagenome assembly VFQO01 (sample SAMN10412371, study PRJNA504923) | tailings metagenome | isolation source: Replicate 3 from Balatoc abandoned mine | place: Philippines: Itogon, Benguet | collected 2017-08-28 | reverse complement strand
CGCGCCCTTGCGATGCATGATGTTCTTGAACTTGGAATGGCCTGCCATTGGACGACTTCACCGCAAATGTTGGAAATGTGACGGCGGCCCTTACTCCGGAGCAAGCGGGCGATGCAAGCGGGCGCGCGATGACGGTGCGCGAGCGGTTGGTGGACACGGCGCGGTTCGCCGTCGCGCCTCGCCCTGCCGTGCAGCCGCTGGCGTGGGGACGGGCGGCGGCGCTCGGTTTGCTGGTGGTTCTGGCGCTTGATCTGGCGCTGGACACAATGGCCAGCGCGGCCATCGCGGCATCGGACGAGCGTGCCGGGTTCCTGCCCGCGCCGGTCGATCTGCCGACGACGCTGGCCGAGGACCTGTTCGGCTTCCTGATCCTTGCTCCGGTGCTCGAGGAGATGGCTTTCCGCGGGTGGCTGTCGGGCCGCGTGGCGGCCTTGCGTTTCGCGCTTTACGGCTTTGCGGCGATGGCCCTGTCGGGAGCGAGCCTGCTTGTCGATCCGGCCTGGGCGATGCCGGTGATGCTGACCGCGACGCTGCTGGTGTTCACCGGCCTTGTCCAGTGGAGCCGCAGCCGCGACCGCGACACGCAGGTGCCTTCCTGGTTCACACGGCACTTCCGCTGGCTTGTGTGGGGATCATCACTCGCCTTCGGATTGATCCACCTCGGCAATTACGCGCCGCTCGCGCATCCCCTGGGGCTGTCGGCGATCGTGCCACAGACCATCGGCGGGGTGCTGCTCGCCTATAGCCGCACCCGCTTCGGGCTGGTCCCGGCGATCGCCCACCATGCCGCCTATAATGCGATCTTCCTCGCGAGTGATTACGGCTGGTAGTGAGGGCCGGTCAGACCCTGACCGCCGTGCCGCTGGCGCTCACCATCAGCATCGAGCCATTGGCGCCGATCACCTCGTAATCGAGGTCGATGCCGACCACCGCGTTGCCGCCGATCGCGGCGGCTTCGGCCTGAAGTTCCTCGATCGCCTGATTGCGCGCGTCGGCAAGGATGCGCTCGTAGGAACCCGAGCGCCCGCCAACGATGTCGCGGATGCCCGCAAACAGATCGCGGAAGATGTTCGCGCCGACGATCACCTCGCCGGTGACGATGCCGCAATATTCCTGAATCGGGCGGCCTTCGAGCGTCGGCGTGGTGCTGACGATCACGCCGCGCGCGTCTTTCCAGGGGGATGCCATTGCCTGTCTCTCCTCTTCGAGCTGTCTTAACAAGATAACACAGCGCGGGGAAAGTTCAACGGCATCCCGCCCGCAATTACGCCATGCCGAGCGCGTTCTTGTAGGTTTCGAGCAGCATGTCCTGCTCGCTGCGATCATCCGGCTTCATCTTACGCAGGCGCACGATCTGGCGCATGATCTTGGGATCATAGCCGACCGCCTTGGCTTCCATGTAGACGTCTCGGATGTCGTCGGCGATGCCCTTCTTTTCTTCCTCGAGGCGTTCGATGCGCTCGATCAGCAGGCGCAGGCGGTCGTCGGCGGCGTTGGCGTTGTCGGCCATCGGGGGTCTCCATCGGAAATTGAGAATCGGTTGGCCGCCGCGATAGCCAGCCTCTGGCCGGGGGTGAACAGGCGCGGCCAATTATTCCTGTGCGTTCTTCGCGACACTCGCTTCCATGCGGGCGAGCTGTTCCGGGGTGGCGGGGCTCTGGCGGGTGGCCTTCCACTCGGCGCCCGGCATCCCGTGGATCAGGGTGCGGGCGGCTTCCTTGTCGCCTTCGTAGCCCGCCTCGCGAATCCAGTCGGCAAGGCAATTGCGGCAGAATCCGGCGAGCCCCATCAGGTCGATGTTCTGGGCATCGTGGCGGTGCCTCAGGTGGCGGACGAGCCGGCGGAAGGCGGCGGCGGCCTGTGCGTCATCGAGCGCATCGAGCGGATCGGCATTGCTATTCATCGCGGCTTTTCCTTGAGTTGAAAACACCTGTGCCATAGGCAGGCCCCAAGAGGGATATCCAGTAATGTCACGTCGCATCGACCCGCGCGGCCGGAAGGTCAAGATTCTCGCCACCATCGGCCCCGCGAGCCGCTCTCCCGAAATGCTGGAACGGCTGGTGAGAGCGGGCGCGGACGCCTTCCGCCTCAACATGAGCCACGGCAGCCATGCCGATCACGAGCCGGTGGTCGCCGCGATCCGTGCGCTGGAAAAGCAGTTTGCAAGGCCGATCGCGATTCTCGCCGACCTTCAGGGACCCAAGCTGCGCGTCGGCACCTTTGCGGAAGGGCAGGCGGTGATCCGCCATTCGGGCCACTTCGTGCTCGACCGCGACCCGACCCCGGGCGACCACAACCGCGTGCATCTGCCGCACCCCGAGCTGTTCGGCATCATGGAGCGCGGCCAGCGTCTCCTCATCAACGACGGCAAGATCCGGCTGAAGGTACTCGAAGCGGACGATGCCCGCATCCTGTGCTCGGCCGAGGTCGGCGGGGTGATCTCCGACCGCAAGGGCGTCAATGTCCCCGATGCCGAAGTGCCGATCCCGGCGCTTACCGAGAAGGACCGCCGCGATCTCGCCTTCGCGACCGAGCATGGCGCGGACTGGATCGCGCTGTCCTTCGTGCAGCGCCCCGAGGACATTGCCGAGGCCCGCAAGCTGATCGGCACCCACGGCACGGCGATCTGCGCCAAGATCGAGAAGCCCAAGGCGGTCGATCGGCTCGAATCGATCATCGAGATGGCCGACGGCATCATGGTCGCGCGCGGCGATCTGGGGGTCGAGCTCGAGCCCTATGAGGTCCCGCCGCTCCAGAAGAAGATCGTCAACATGGCGCGCGGGGCGGGCAAGCCGGTGATTGTGGCGACGCAGATGCTCGAAAGCATGATCGAAAGCCCCTCGCCGACCCGGGCCGAGGTCTCCGATGTCGCCAATGCGGTCTATGACGGGGCGGACGCGGTGATGCTCTCGGCCGAGAGCGCGGCCGGACAGTGGCCGGAGGAATCGGTCGCGATGATGGACCGGATCGCGGTGCAGGTGGAGCGCGACGAGGGCTACAAGGCGCGGGTGCGCTTCCTCGACACCCCGCCCGATGCAACCACATCGGATGCGTTGGCCCATGCCTGCATGACCATCGCCGACACCGTGCCGATCAGCGCGATCACTGTCTTCACCGCGAGCGGCTCGACCGCGCGGCGGGTGGCGCGTGAACGGCCGGCGACGCCGATGCTGGTGCTCACCCCCTCTCCCCGCACCGCGCGCAAGGTTGCGCTGCTCTGGGGCGCGCACGCGGTGGTGACCAAGGACATCGGCAGCTTCGAGGAGATGATCGGCAAGGGCAAGCGCATGGCGCTGCGCCACAAGGTGGCCGCGGCCGGCGCCAAGCTGATCGTGCTGGCTGGGGTGCCGTTCGGGACACCCGGGGCGACCAACCTCCTCCATGTCGTCACTGTCACCGGCGACGAGCTGGACAGGCACAAGGGCTGAACGCGGGGCGCGCGGCGTCCCGCCTCAGAACGAGTGGCTGATCCTGAGGTTGAGCCGCGGCCGCTTGTCGCCCGTGTCGTAGCGGGTCTCGGTCAGCGGCAGGGCCACCTCGAAATCGAGATCGGGCTGGCGGGTGATATCGGTGCGAAGCCCCGCGCCGCCCGATGCCAGGGCTCCGCTGCCCAGTCCGCCCCGCACGATTGACACAGGCTCGTCTACCAACACCAGCCTCAATCTCGCGACGCGCCGGATTGATGCGGTCGAGGCGCGCATGCTCGCCCTGGTCGAGCGGGCCGGGCAGGTCGCCTTCGAGATCATTGAAAGCGCGCAATTCGAGAATACAGCCCTTGCCATCGCCGCGCTCGAGCGGTTCCACGCAGCGGGCATCCGCATCTCCATGGATGATTACGGCACCGGGCAGTCCGCGCTCAACTACCTCAAGCTGCTGCCGCTGTCGGAGCTCAAGATCGACCGGATGTTCGTCGCCCAGTCGCATATCGACAGGGGGGATGCGATGCTCGTGCGCTCGACCGTGCAGCTCGCCCACGAGCTTGGCCTTGCGGTGGTGGCCGAGGGGGTCGAGGAGGGCGCGTGTCTCGATTTTCTGGCGGGGATCGGCTGCGATTATGCGCAGGGCTATTTCGTCGGGCGACCGCTCGCGGCCGAAGCTCTGGCCGATCTCGCCGCCGCCACCTGTCCCGCAGCCCCCGTTCCGTTCCGCACCCGCGCCGCCTGACCGGCGGACCGGCTTCTCATCCGCGCGGACGCCTGATAGGCTCCTGCGCGGAGGCCGCATCGCGGCGCATGGAAGCGGAGCACGCGATGAACAGAATGATGATCGCCCTGGCGGCAGCGGCGGGAGTTGGCGGGTGCGCCGCCAGCGGTGTGGAGCCTGCTCCCGGACAGCCGGCAGCGCCCGCTGCCCCGGCGGACATGGCCTGCAAGGCCGATGCCGCGCGCTATCATGTCGGCCATGACGCGACCCAGGCGATGGGTGCGGCGATCCTCAGGGACAGCGGCGCGCGCACCCTGCGCTGGGGACCGCCCAACAGCGCCTGGACAATGGATTACCGCGAGGACCGCGTGAATGTCCGCTATGACGACAAGATGAAGATCACGGACATCACCTGCGGATGAGCACAAGGCAAAGGACCACTTCCGGCTCGCCCTTCGAGGCGACCTTCGGCTTTGCCCGTGCGGTCCGGGACGGCAACCGCATCATCGTTGCCGGAACCGGTCCGGTCGAGCCTGACGGCTCCACGACGCCCGGCGGGGCGGCGGAGCAGGCGGCGCGCTGCTGCGCGATCATTGTCGCCGCGATCGAGGAACTGGGGGGCAGCGCGGCCGATGTGGTGCGGACCCGGATGCTGCTCACCGATCCGGCCGATCAGGACGCGGTCGGCGCGGTCCATGCGCGCTTCTTCGCCGCCGCGAAACCGGCAGCGACGATGGCCGGAGTCGCCTGGCTATGCCGCCCGGAATGGCGGGTCGAGATCGAGGCCGAGGCGGTGATCCCCGGCTGATGCGGCGTGTATTGCCCTATCTGGCGGCCGTGGTCGCGGGCCTTGCCCTCGGGCTCGGCAGCGCGCTGTGGATGGCGGGCCTGTGGCCTGCCGGGCGCAATCTTGCCTTCGGCGATGTCGATGTCGGCGGCTGGCGCAGCGACTTCGCGATCGGATCGGAGGCGGCCGATCCCTATACCCGCGCCCGTGTCGCACGGCACGGCCTGCTGGCGCTAGCCAAGAGCGAGGCGGTCTATTTCACCCGCGCTGTCGATGATGCGGGAGCACCCTTGCGCGAGGCCTGCACCTATCGCCTTTCGGGCGGCCCGATGCCGACCGGATGGTGGTCGGTCACGCTCTATGACAGCGGGTCCATGCTCCCTGCCAACACCGACAGGGCGCTGAGCATCGATGCCGGGCGCGCCGGAGCAGGCGCGTGGTCGGCAATCATCGCGCCCGCACGGCCTGAGGACGAGCGCCTGTGGATTTCCAGCCGAAACGCCGGGACCTTCGACCTGACGCTCAGGCTCTATGATCCGGCGCAGGCCCTGATCGCCGATCCAGAAGCGACGCTCCGTCCGCCCCGGATCGAGCGTCTGTCGTGCGAGGCTCAGCCATGAGGCGCTGGACGGGGCCAGTGCTGGTGCTGCTCGGCAGCGCCGTCGCAGCGCACGCGCTGACGCTCTATCTTGCGCCCGCGGTGATCATGGACCGCGCCATGGCGGCGCTGGAGGCGCGCAGGGTTGCGCTGCATGCCTTCACCATGCCGCAAAGGGTGACGCCGCAGACCCAGCAGGTGGTCCGCTCCTCGCCCGACCTCTATTATGCGCTGTGCCGCTATGATCTGGATGAAGCTGGCGCGCCGTTGCAGGTCACGATGGCGGCATGGCCCGATTACCAGTCGCTCTCCTTCTTCGATGCGCGGACCGACAACTTTGCGGTGTTGCGCGGGTCGGGCAAGGCGGTCGCGGTGCGTCTGCTCCCGCCGGGCAGCGCGCCTGCCGAGGGCGCGATCGTCAGCCCCACCGCAAAAGGCGTGATCCTCATCCGCCGCCTTGCGCCCGATGCTGCGCGCTTTGCTGCCGCTGCCGAAGCGGGGCAGGGCGATCTTTGCGGGTCCAGCCGGCCCTAGCAAAATTTCGCTCGCCGCGGCACCGCGCCGGACTTTTCCAAGCCGGTAAACCCCGTTAGAGCACCCGCCATGCAAGGACAGTTTCAACTCACCGACGATCAGCTCGCGATCCGCGAACTCGCGCAGCGTTTCACCGCCGACAACATCACGCCCCACGCCGCCGAGTGGGACGAGAAACACATCTTCCCGCGCGAGACGATCCAGCGCAGCGCCGAGCTCGGCTTCGGGGCGATCTATGTCTCCGAACAGTCGGGCGGCATCGGCCTCGGGCGGCTGGAAGCGGCGCTGATCATGGAGGCGATGGCCTATGGCTGCCCCTCGACCAGCGCCTTCATCTCGATCCACAATATGGCCGCCTGGATGATCGACCGCTTCGGCGGCGAGGCGGTGAAGGCCAAGTATCTGCCCAGCCTCGTGACGATGGACAAGATCGCGAGCTACTGCCTGACCGAGCCGGGCTCGGGCTCGGATGCGGCGGCGCTCAAGACGACGGCGCGGCGCGACGGGGACACTTATGTCCTCAACGGCACCAAGCAGTTCATCTCCGGCGCGGGTGCCAACGAGATCTACGTCGCGATGGTCCGCACCGGCGAGGATGGGCCCAAGGGGATTTCTTGCATCGTGATCGAGAAGGACATGCCCGGCGTCAGCTTCGGGGCGAACGAGAAGAAGCTCGGCTGGCATTCGCAGCCGACCGCGCAGCTGATCCTCGAAGATGTGCGCGTGCCGGCGGAGAACCTGGTCGGCGCCGAGGGCGAGGGCTTCCGCATCGCGATGATGGGGCTCGACGGCGGGCGCCTGAACATCGGTGCCTGCTCGCTGGGCGGCGCGCAGCGGTGCCTTGACGAGGCGATCAACTATACCAAGGACCGCAAGCAGTTCGGTCAGGCCGTGGCCGATTTCCAAAACACCCAGTTCATGCTCGCCGACATGGCGACCGATCTGGAAGCGGCGCGTGCGCTGCTCTATCTCGCGGCGGCCAAGGTGACCGACAACGCGCCTGACAAGACGCGCTTCTCGGCGATGGCGAAGCGGCTGGCGACTGACAACGGCTCGTCGGTGGTCGACCGCGCGCTGCAATTGTTCGGCGGCTATGGCTACCTTCAGGATTACCCGATCGAGCGCTTCTGGCGCGATCTGCGGGTGCATTCGATCCTCGAGGGCACCAACCAGATCATGCGGATGGTCGTGGGCCGGGACCTGCTGCGCCAGTAATGGGCACGCGGCTCGCCCTGACAACACTGGTGGTGCCCGATTACGATGCCGGGATCGCTTTCTGCGTCGACGGGCTCGGCCTCGATCTGGTCGAGGACAGCGAGATGGGCGCGGGCAAGCGCTGGGTTGTGGTCGGCGGCAAGGGCGGCGGGCGGCTGTTGCTTGCAAGGGCAGCCGACGAGGCCCAGAGGGCGGCAATCGGCAACCAGACCGGCGGCCGGGTCGGCTTTTTCGCCCATACCGACGATTTCACGGGGACCCATGCACGGCTGGTCGAAGCGGGGGCGAATTTTCATGAGCAACCACGTCACGAAAGTTATGGCACAGTGGCAGTCTTCAGCGATCCTTTCGGCAATCGCTGGGACCTGATCGAGCCAAGGGAAACGGGGCAATGACGCAAGACGTTCTGATCCGCAGGAATGGCCCGATCGGGCATATCAGCCTCAACCGGCCCAAGGCGCTCCACGCGCTGACGCTGCCGATGTGCCACGCGATGAGCGCGGCGCTGACGGAGTGGGCGGCTGACGACAGCATCAAGGCGGTGATCCTCGACCATGCCGAGGGCCGCGGCTTCTGTGCCGGGGGCGACATCGCCTTCCTGCGCGATTCGGCGCTGAACGACGGCGGTGCGAGCGGGCGCAGGTTCTTCCACGACGAGTATCAGCTCAACCACCAGATGTTTACCTATGCCAAGCCGATCGTCGCCTTCATGGACGGCATCACGATGGGCGGCGGCGTCGGCATCTCGCAGCCCGCAAAATATCGCGTGGCAACCGAGAACACCCGTTTCGCCATGCCGGAAACCGGCATCGGCCTGTTCCCTGACGTTGGCGGCGGTTGGTATCTGGCGCGTCTCGGCCAGCGCCTCGGCCAGTTCCTCGCGCTGACGGGCGCGCGGCTCGACGGGGCGGAGTGCCTGTGGACGGGCCTTGCCACGCATTACGCCCCGCACGAGATGCTCGAGGATCTGAAGGCGCGCATCCACGATCACCCCGACCGCATCGCGGGTGTTCTGAGCGAGCCGGTCGGCACCCCGCCCAAGGCGCGGATCGAGGCCAATGCCGACAAGATCATGAAGCACTTCGCCTCGGACCGCTACGAGGACATCCTCGCGAGCCTGGAGGCCGCCGCCGATGCGGGTGACGACTGGGCGATGAAGGAGCGCGACACGCTCGGCACCAAGAGCCCGCAGACCTGCAAGGTCGCGCTGCGCCAGCTCGCCGCTTCGGCAGCACTGACCGACTTTGCCGACAATATGCGGATGGAATACCGCATTGCTTCCCGCGTGCTCACCCGTCACGATTTCGCCGAGGGCGTGCGCGCGGTGATCGTCGACAAGACCGGCGATCCCAAGTGGAACCCGGCGACCCCCGAGGAGGTGACCGAAGACCTGCTCGATGCGATCTTCGCGCCCCTCCCCGAAGGCGAGGAGTGGGCACCGCTGCCAATTTGAACAATCGTCATTGCGAGCGCAGCGAAGCAATCCAGAACGGCAAGCGCCAATGGCTCCGGAAGGCCGCGTCGCTCCGCTCCCCCGCAATGGCGAGGCATGGAGAATAACATGACCTACGAAACCATCACCGTCGAAACCGATGCCCGCGGCACCAAGGGCGTCACGCTCATCACGATCAACCGCCCGCAGGCGCTGAATGCGCTCAATTCGCAGGTGCTCGCCGAGCTGATCGAGGCATTCGCCGCCTATCAGGCAGACGCCGGCCAGCTGTGCGCGATCCTGACGGGCAGTGGTGACAAGGCGTTCGCCGCCGGCGCCGACATCAAGGAAATGGCCGACAAGCCTGTGGCCGATTTCTACCTCGACGATTTCTTCGCGCCCTGGACTTCCGAGATCGTCAAGAAGACCCGCAAGCCGTGGATCGCGGCTGTGAACGGCTTCGCGCTCGGCGGCGGGTGCGAGCTGGCGATGATGGCGGACTTCATCATCGCCTCGGACAAGGCCAAGTTCGGCCAGCCCGAAATCAAGCTCGGCGTTGCCCCGGGCATGGGCGGCTCGCAGCGGCTGACGCGGGCGATCGGCAAGTCGAAGTCGATGGAAATGTGCCTCACCGGCCGGATGATGGGTGCCGAGGAAGCCGAGCGCAGCAACCTCGTCGCCCGCGTGGTGCCGCATGAGGAATTGATCGCCGAGACGCTCAAGACCGCCGCCACCATCGCCGCCATGCCGCCGATGGCGACCATCGCCAACAAGGAGATGGTCAACTCGGCCTTCGAGATGACCCTCGATCAGGGCCTGATCGTCGAGCGCCGGATCTTCCAGATCCTCACCGCCTCCGAGGACAAGGCCGAAGGCATGGCCGCATTCATCGAAAAGCGCGAAGGGCAGTGGAAGGGGCGTTAAGTCCGCCATCACGGGAGAGAGCAGCCATGAAGATCGCGTTTATCGGCCTCGGCAACATGGGCGGCGGGATGGCTGCCAACCTTGTGAAAGCCGGCCACGAAGTCCGCGCTTTCGACCTCAGCGAAGCGGCGCTCGGTGCGGCGCGCGAGGCGGGGTGCGAAACCTTCGCCACCGCCAAGGAAGCCTGCCAAGGGGCCGAGGCGGTCGTCTCGATGCTGCCCAACGGCGCGATCGTGAAGCAGGTCTATTGGGACGAGGTCATCGGCCACGCTCCCGGGGGCGCGATCTTGCTCGACTGCTCCACCATCGATGTCGCCACCGCGCGCGAAGTGATCGAAGTGACCGAGCAGCACGGCTATGAGATGGTCGATGCGCCCGTCAGCGGCGGGATCGCGGCTGCTGCTGCCGGCACGCTCACGTTCATGGTCGGCGGCTCGGATGAAGCCTTCGCCCGCGCTCAGCCGATCCTTGCCGCGATGGGCAAGGCCGTGATCCATGCCGGCGGGCCCGGAACGGGGCAGGCCGCCAAGATCTGCAACAACATGCTACTGGCAATCCACATGATCGGCACCTGCGAGGCCTTCGCGATGGCCGAGAAGCTCGGCCTCGATGCGCAGACCTTCTACGACATCTCCAGTGTGTCGAGCGGCCAGAACTGGTCAATGACATCTTATTGCCCCGTCCCCGGAGTTGGCCCGGTGACCCCAGCGGACAACGGCTATCAGGGCGGTTTTGCCGCTGGACTGATGCTCAAGGACCTGAAGTTGGCAATGGAAGCAGCAGCAGGGGTAGGGGCCAAGGTTGAGCTCGGGGACCACGCCCGCGCGATCTATGAAGCCTTTGCCAAGGATCACGCCGGGACTGATTTCTCGGGTATCATCCGGGCCATGTAGCACAAGGCTGCATGCCCAGTTTAGAGATTGCTAAAGGCTATCGCACCGAGCAGTACAACTCCCGCTAGTAGAACGAGAATGAAATCTATCTCCCACCACTCTCCAGTTTTCGCTCGTTCGTCCCGCACGCCAAGCAGATAAGCAATCATAGTTCTGATCGAGCGCATGTCGTGTCTCAGTCGGTGGAGGCATCGGGAGAAGGGAGACGCCACTTGACCTGTCGTCGCCGACGATAGCGTATCTTGCGCGCGGGTGTCCACGCCTAGAGAGAAAGGTCTAAATTCCTCCTTCAGCTAAGCTTGAGGGAGGCGCTGCGCGCGCGGTTTACGGCTCTTTCAGCCAACGGGGAACAGGAATAGCCGAGCGATCATCAAAATCACCGGCACAACTTTTGCAGAGCCGGTGACGTGACCCCCAGCTTTCCTCCAGTTGGGATTAGAGCCGGGCGGTTGTTTTGCGCATCAGCGCGGTTGAAGCAATGGGCTGCGTAGCGGAGCCCG
>VFQO010002516.1_pt1 | contig 11027 bp, 2 predicted proteins | sample 3512331 | NCBI WGS metagenome assembly VFQO01 (sample SAMN10412371, study PRJNA504923) | tailings metagenome | isolation source: Replicate 3 from Balatoc abandoned mine | place: Philippines: Itogon, Benguet | collected 2017-08-28 | reverse complement strand
ACATCAACACCGCCGTCGACGCGGCGGCGGCCAACTACACCGACCCGGAGCGCGTCGACCTCGAGGCCGAGCGCGCGGCCCGAGGCATCCTGTCGTCGCCGGAGATGCGCGGCGCGTCGCCCATCGTGGTCAATGCCGCGATCAAGGAGGCCCGCGCGTCGGTCTATGGCGGCGTCGTGGAGCGCTTGCTCAACGACAACCCGCAGGGTGCGATCAGCTACTTCGACGGCGTGCAGGACCGCCTCACGCCCGCGCAGATCGCCCGCCTTGAGCCCAAGGTGCGCGAGGCCCGCAACACCGCGCTGGCTTTCCAAGAGGCCGACGCCGCGCTGTATGGCACGCCGGCATCGACGGGCGACTACATGTCGTTCATGCGCCGGCTTGAGTCGGGCGGCCGGGCCGATGCCCGCAACCCGAACAGTACCGCCACCGGTGCCGACCAGTTCATCGAGTCGACGTGGCTGGAAATGGTCAACTCTGCCCGCCCGGCATGGGCCGCCGGCAAGTCCCGCGACGAGCTGCTGGCCCTTCGCACCGACCCGATCAAGTCGGGCGAGATGGCGCAGGAGTATGCCCGGCGCAACGGCGAGAAGCTGGTCAACGCCGGCCTGCCCGCCGACAACATCAACCTGTACGCGGCCCATCACTTCGGCCCTGGCGGCGGCATCAAGTTCGCCCGCGCCGGCATGGACACGCCGATCGAGGACATCCTCACGCCCGAGCAGATCGCGGCCAACGGCTACCTCGCCGGCAAGACCAAGGGCGAGGTCATCGCCCACTGGAACGGGCGGGCGGGCGGCGGAACGTCGAGCACCAGCGAGGCCGAGGTCTACCGGCGACTGGCTGCGATCGAAGACACTGAGGTGCGCCGGCTGGCCGAGTCCCGTGCCGGTGCGCTGTTGCGCGCCCGCGAGGCCGAGCAGAGCCAAGCGCGTGAGACTGCGCTCGAGGCGGCATACGGGCACATTCAGGGCGGCGGCACGCTGGCCGACATGCCGCCCGACGTGCGCATGGCGATCCCGCCCAGCGACATGATCCGCGTCGAGACCTACGAACGGCAGCGCCGCGAGAACGTGCCGAGCGACCGGACGGCCTACAACGAGATCGCCGACCTTGCCGCGCTTCGGCCGCTGGAGTTCGCGTCGCCGGGGTGGCTTGAGAGTCACCGCGACAAGCTGGACGACAAGGACTATCAGAGCCTTGTCGACGCCCGCCGCAAGATCCGCGCGGGGCAGGACGACGAGTTCGTGCAGGCGCGCCGTGTGCAGGAGTCGATCACCCGCGCGGCCATGGTGCAGATCGGGTTTGCCAAACGCCCGGCCCGGCAGGATGACCCGCTCAAGCCAAAGTCAGGCCGCGATGACGAGGTCAATGCGTTCCGCGACCAGCTCGCCATGCAGGTCGACTACTTCACGCGCGTGAACGGTAAGGTGCCCAACGAGGCCGAGGTGCAGGACATGGCCGACCGGCTGCTGGTGAAGCAGACCGTCACGACGGTGCGCAACTGGTGGCCGGACAGCACCGACGAGGCCGCAGCCTTCGAGAACCTGCCACAAGCCCCGCGCGCAGCATCTCAGCGCGTCGCCGGCACCATATACTCCACACCACGAGGCCCTCTGCTGTGGGCCGGCAACGGATGGAGTAAGCCGCGTGAGTGATCCCCTGTTGACCGACGAGGACGTGTTCGGCCCGCCGCCCGGCCAAACTCCGCAGCCAGCTCCGGCCGATGGCTTGCTGTCCGACGACGAGGTGTTCGGCGAGCGTGACGGCGAGGTGCGCACGACGCTGCGCGCCGCGACCAGGATCAGCGCCGGCCGCGACCCTTCGCTGGTCGCCGAGTCCGAGCGGCTGGCCCGCAAGTACAACCTGCCGGTCGACACCGCCGAGCGGCAGATCGACGCGCTCCGCGAGCAGGACCTGCTCTCCGACGTCGATGTGTTCGCTGAGCAGGCCCCGAAGTCTGCCGAGTGGATGGCCAGCGACCCGAACGCCGCCGCCTTGGCGAAGGACGACCGCGGCGCTTTGGCTGCGCTCGAGGGGCTGTTCACCGCCTACACCGACACCGTCTACCGCGCGCCCATAGCGGGCGTCGTCTCTGGCGTGGGCTCGGCCGTGTCTGGCGTAGGCGAGTCGCTCAACATGGCGGGCCGGGGGCAGCAGCGGCTGCAGGACGCGGGTGAGCGTTTCTGGCGCATGTTTTCCGACGATCTCGGCGATCGCTACGCTGCCAACCTGCAGGCCGGGCGCGAGTTCCTGCCCGACTGGATTGAGAATCCGATGGGCGCTGTTGGTGGCGCGCTGCGCCCTGTCGGCGCGGCGATTAAGGAGTTCGGCACTGGCACGATCGGCGTGCCCGAGGAGCGTCAGAACCTCGCCACGGACATCGGCCAAGGCCTCGGGTCGCTGGTGCCGTACTTGGCCGCGGCGTACTTCACCGGCGGCGCTGGCGTGCTTGGCCTTGGTTACGCGCAGGGCGTTGACGTGCAAGCCGACCGGGCCGAGGCTGCTGGAACCTACGGCACGGCTTCGGCTGACACCGGGCAGGCGATCGGCGGCGCGGTCACGGCTGTGACTGAGCGCATGGGCCTCGGCTGGCTCATGCGTCGCCTGCCGCCCGGCGTGCAGAACAACCTCAAGCGCCGCGTGTCCGACATCCTGCTGGCCGGTGCCGGCGAGGCCGCGCAGGAGATGACCGAGTCGGCCTTGCAAGACGCCGTCACCAAGGTGCTCGTCGACGAGTCGTTCGACATGTTCGAGGGCATCGAGCGCGAGGGGCTGGCTGCGTTCGGCGTGGGCCTTCTGTTCCGCGGCGGCGTGCACGTTGCGCGCATGGAGGCCGACGCCCAGCAGGCGCAGGTCGAGGCTGAGACGCTGGGGAACATCGAGGCCGCCATCGGCAACCTCAAGCTGGCCGAGCTGTCGCCTGAGCGGCTGCGCGAGGTGCTGGGCCGGCTCAAGACGTCGAGCGTGTCGGACGTGTTCCTGCCCGTCGATCGCTTCACGGCGCTGTTTCAGTCTGAGCAGGAGATGGGTGATGCGCTGGATGCAATCGGCGTTGACCGCGCCGAGCTGTCGCTGGCGCTGGTTCAGAACGGGCAGGTCCGCGTTCCGATTGAGGGCTACTTCGCCGGCATGACGCCGGAGCAGCGCGCCGCGGCCAAGCCGCACGCCCGCCTCACGCCGGCCGCGATGACGCCCGAGGAGGCCAAGTCGTTCGACCGCGAGCAGGCGCTGCGCGAGTTCATCGAGGCCACCGGCGAACAGGGCCGTCCGGCAGACGACCCGACGAACTGGGTCTACGACCAGGTCCGCGCCCAGCTCGAGGCCGCTGGCACCGATCCGGCCGTGGCCGAGCAGCAGGCCGAGCTGTATGCCGCAGCACTGCGCACGGCCATCGCGCGGTCGGGCCTGTCGATTGAGCAGCTGGCCGGCACCGAGCAAGACCCGCGCCTGTCGATCCGCCGCGACACCCCGGACGCGGTGCGCCGCGTGGCCGAGGCCCGCAACGTCGACGCCGCGCTGGACGCGTCCATTGAGGCGCTGCGCTCGGGCCGACTGTTCACCGACAAAGAGATCGGCGGGCAGCGGCTTTCTGAGCTTATTCGCACGCAGGGGGGCATTGACCCGTCATCGTTTGGCGCCGGGGATCTGCGCGCTCAGGACGCCAACCGGCGCGGGCTGTTGCGTCGTGGCGGCATTACCGTCGAGCAGGCGCTTGAGGTCGCCATCGAGAACGGGTTCATCTACCGCACGTTCGCCGAGAACGAAGGCGTCTATGACCCCAACGGCGTCGACATCAATACGCTGCTCGACTTGCTGATCGGCGACATGGGTGAGACCCCGGCCTTCGCTCCCGACAACCAGAACCTCGACCGTCAGGCTTTCAACGAAGCCACGAACGAACTGGGCCGCATGCTCGACGAGCTGGGTATCGGGCGCGAGCAACTGGCCGAGATGGACAACGCCGCCGTGCGCAAGGCGCTGGGCATGAACGGCCCGATGGACGCGCAGGGCATCGAGTTCGACCAGGTCGCGCCGACGGGCTCGCAAGCCTTCCGCGACTGGTTCCAAGCGTCCAAGGTCGCCAAGCCCGACGGCACGCCGCTGGTGGTCTACCACGGCACCGGCGAGGAGTTCGAGGCGTTCGACAAGCTGCGCCTCAGCCAAGGCACCGGGCACGCGAGCAGCGGCCTGGGGTTCTACTTCACGCCCAGCCGGCGCAGTGCCGAGGGCTATCCCGAGAAGGCGTCGGACGGTGTGCCGGCCAATGCCGTTCTGCTCGAGGTCTACCTCTCGGTCCAGAACCCGTACACCATGACGCTTGAGGAGGCGCAGTCGTTCGAGGACGCCGCCGAGGCGGCCGTCACCCGCATGATGCTGCAGTCGCAGGGCTACGACGGCGTCTGGATTCCCGAGCAGAACGCGTGGGTCGCGTTCGAGCCGACGCAGGTCAAGTCGATCCACAACCGCGGCACCTGGTCCCGCAAGGACCCGCGGATGCTTTACCAGTCCGTGTTCCACGGCAGTCCGCACCGCGGCATCGAGCGCGAAGGGTTCAAGCTGCAGGCCATCGGCACGGGCGAGGGGGCGCAGGCGTTTGGCTGGGGGCTGTATTTCGCTGGCCGCCGCGAGATCGCCGAGTTCTACCGCACCACGCTGTCGCGCCAGCAGTTCCCCGATGGCGACCCGCGCAATGGCATCGCGCACATCCTTGCCGCCAAGGGCGACGACGCCGAGGCGTTCATCCGTCGGACGTATGCCAACTACGGCGACCAGCTCGACGGCATGATCGAGGACGCGCGCAAGGCCAACGCCGAGCGCGGCCAACTCTACGCCGCCGAGATCCCCGACGACGGGGATCTGCTGGACTGGGACGCGCCGCTGTCGGAGCAGCCGGAGAAGGTGAGGGAGGCGCTGCAGGCTGCGTTCCCTGAGTATTTTGCCGAGGGGTGGATCAGTTCGTCGGACGGCAGCCCGCAACCTGACGCAAAGAAGTATGGCGCAAGCGACGAGAGGCTTCGTGCCATTGGTTTCGAGATTGGCACCCCTGCCAGCAAGGTGAAAGGTTCCGACCTCTACCGATGGATCAGGGCCGATGCTAGCGGGCCGAATCAGCGCGCCGCCTCCGAGGCACTGCTCGCCGCCGGCATCCCCGGCCTTCGCTACCTCGACGGTACGAGCCGCGGCTCTGGTGCCGGATCGTCGAACTACGTCATCTGGGACGAGGGCGCGATCTCGGATGTGCGGACGTTCTACCAAACCCTCGACGACACCAAGCGCGGCAGCGTCAACATCATCCCCGGTTATCCGGGCGGGCTGGATCGCTACCTCATCACGCTGGGCAACCGCGCCGACAAGTCGACGTTCCTGCACGAGTCGGCGCATGTGTTCCTCGAGCTGCGCAAGCAGGTCAACGCGCAGGTGGCGGCCATCCCCGAGGCCGAGCGCACCAAGGACCAGCAGCGCATCGTCGAGGATGACGCGCGCCTGCTTGAGCACCTTGGCGTTGCGGACTTCGCCAGCATTGAGCGCGACCAGCACGAAGCGTTCGCCGAGTCGTTCGAGGTCTACCTCCGCGAAGGCAAGGCCCCGAGCCCGCGCCTCAAGCGTGCGTTCCAGTCGTTCCGCATGTGGCTGACGCGCATCTATCGCACGCTCAAGGGGCTGCCCAACGCGAACCTGACCGACGAGGTGCGCGGCTACTTCGACCGCATGCTGGCGACCGACGAGGAGATCGACGCGGTGCGCAGCCAGCTCTCGCTGCAGCCCCTGCTCACGGGCGAGCTGCGCGGCGACATGAGCGAGGACGAGTACCGGCGCTACCTGCTGGCCGTGGCCGTGTCGCGCGACGCTGCCATCGAGGAGGAGGGTGCGATCCAGTTCGCCTATGCGGCCAAGGAAGCAGAGCGCATGAAGTCCGCCGAGCTGCGCGAGCTGCGCCGCGAAGTCGAGGCCGAGATCAACGCCGACCCGGTCTGGCGTGCCATCGCCATGCTGCGCACCGGAAAGACCCCGGACGGCGTGCCGCTGCCCGAGGGCGAGGCGTTCAAGCTCGACACGCAGGCCGTCACCGACCTGCAGGGCAAGGAGTGGGTCAAGAAGAATCTCGCCGGCATGCACCGCCGCGAGGGTGGCGTGCACCCGGACATGGCCACGTCGGTGCTGGGCTTCAAGTCCGCGACCGAGATGCTGCAGGCCATCACGTCCAAGCCGAGCAAGCGCGACGCCATCGAGGCCGAGGCGCTGCGCCGGTGGGAGGAGCGCAACCCTGACCCGCTGCTCGACGGAGCGCTCGAGGCTCGTGTCACCAAGGCCGTGCACAACGACGCCGCGGCCGAGATGATGCTGCGCGAGATCAACGCACTCAGCGGCGCCAAGAAGATCGCGCTCGCCCAGCTCCGCGAGTACGTCAACCGCACCGTCGGCAAGATGGCGGTGCGCAACCTGAACCCGAACCGGCACAAGGTCGCGGAGATGAAGCACGGCCGCGAGGCCATTCGCGCCGCTGCCAAGGGCGACAAGATCAAGGCCGCGCAGGCCCGCCGGTCGCAGCTCATGGCGCACCTGTCCTACCGCGCCGAGCTGGACGCCAAGGAGCGCGCCGAGGCTTTCCGCGCCGAGGGTGTGCGCCTGTCCAAGAAGCCCGCGCAGGAGCGGCTGGCCCGCGCTGGGTGGGAGGGCTATCTCGACAAGGTGAATCAGATCCTCGCGTCGTTCGACCTGCGCCGGATGTCGAACAAGGACATCGAGCGCAAGAAGTCCCTGCGCGCGTGGGTCGAGGCCCAGCAGGAGGCCGGCGAGATCACCGCGCTTTCCGAGGAGCTGATCGCCCGCGTCGAGGCTGGCCGGGTGGCGAACTGGCGCGAGGCCACGGTCGGCGAGATCGACGCCGCGGCGGATGCGCTGGCGAACATCCAGCACCTCGCCAAGATCAAGAACAAGCTCACGGCGGCCCGCGATGGCCGCGAGTGGGACGAGGCCCGCACTGACCTGCTGGCCCGCATGCAGGAATCGCTGCCCGATCTGATCGGCGGCGAGGCGTCCGAGCGCGACGTCGGCGACGCTGAGGGTGCACGCCGCGGCGTGGCCGGTGCGTTGGCGAACCTCAGCCGGCCGGAGAACGTCATCGAGGCGCTGGACGGCGGCGAGTCTGGCCCGTGGCATGACTACGTCTGGACGGTGCTGCAGGACGCCGAGAACAAGGCCGTCGGCTACCGCAAGGAACTCGGCGCCAAGCTCAAGGCCATGCGTGCCGAGGCCGGCGACGTGTTCAAGACCATGCAGGACAAGGTCGTCGTCAAGCTGCCGAACGAGCGCGGCCAGGTGGTCGATGTCGCGGTCAGCCGCGCGACCCTGATCGGCATTGCTTTGAATACCGGCAACGGCACCAACATGCAGCGCCTCGTCGATGGCGGAATTGCCGTTGGCCTGCAGCGGTTCCGGCTTGGCCCGCAGAACGTGCAGCAGCTGCTGTCCGAGCTGCGCGCCGACGAGCTGCAGTTCGTGCAAGGCATGTGGGACACCGTGAACTCGCTCTGGCCCGACATCGTCAACCTGCAGCGCCGCATGTCTGGCCTTCCGCCTGAGAAGGTCGAGGCCCGCGAGCTGACCGTCGCATCGAAGGACGGAAAGACCGTCACGCTGGCCGGCGGCTACTGGCCGCTGGTCTACGACTCCAAGCGGTCGGAAGTCGGCGAGACGCAGGACGGCGCGGACGCGATGCGAATGATGATGGGCGCCGGCTTCACCAAGGCGTTCACGCCCAAGGGCTACCAGAAGGCGCGCGTCGAGACGTTCGAGGCGCCGCTCCAGCTCGATTTCGCGCAGGTCATGTCCCGGCACATTGACCACGTCATCACCGACATCTCGCACCGCGAGGCCGTGCGCGACATCAACCGCATCCTGTCGGACAGCGAGATCAAGGAGAACCTGATCCTCCGCGTCGGCCGCGAGGGCTACGACAACCTCCGCGGCTCGCTGTCCTATGCCGTGTCGGCGTCGTCGGCCGTCGCCGGCCGGGTGGCTGCGCGCTGGGCTCGCGGGCTCGACACCGTCATGGCGAACACGTCGGTCGCCGCGCTGGCGATCCGCCCTGACATCGCGCTCGGCAACCTGACGTCCGCCACGATCCAGGGCCTCGACCGCGTCGGCGTCAAGGCACTCATGCGGGGCTGGTGGGCGCTGGAAACCAGCCGCACGCGCACGACGGAAGCGATCACCTCCAAGTCGGCGTTCATGGCCCAGCGCCTCGGCGACACCAACTTCTTCTTCCAGCAGGAGCTGGAGCGGCTCGCCGGCCGTCGCGGCTGGGGTCCGGCCTACCGTCGGATGATGATGGTCCTGCACCGCGCGGCCGATGCCGAGGTCACGCGCGCCCTGTGGTGGGGCCGCTACCAGCAGGCACTCGACGCCGGCGAGGGCGAGTCGCAGGCCGTGCTCATGGCCGACAAGGCGGTGCGCCAGACCCAGACCGCGAACGCCCGGAAGGACATCTCGACCTTCGAGCGCGACACCCAGTTCAAGCAGGCCCGGCAGTTCATGGGGCCGATGTTCGTCATCTTCGGCCGCATGTACGCCGCGGCTCGAGGGGAGGGCGCCACCCGGCGCGTCGGCGCCCGCACGTCGACGCTGCTGATTCAGGTGTTCCTCGCTCCGGCGATCTTCGCACTGGCCGCCGGCCGCGTCCCCGAGGACGGGGACGACGACGAGGAGATCGGCACGGGCGACTGGGCGCGGTGGCTGGCCGTCAACGTCGGCCTGTTCCCTCTCATGACGCTGCCCTACCTGCGCGACTTGACGGCCATCGGAGAGGCAGCCATCACGGGCGGGCAGGCGAACCCGCGCGCCAACCCGACCACGCAGGCCGTCGTCTCCATGGGGCGGGCCTTCCAGTCCCTCGGCCAGAACGCCGAGACCTACGGAGAGACGGGCGAGATCGACTACCTCGACGCGACCCGCGACATCTTCTCGATCCTCGGCCCGCTCGTCGGCGCCCCGGCGTCGCAGGTCCGCATCACGACCAAGACCATCGAGTCGGTCCTCGACGACCCCGAGCAGGGCAAGGTCGAGCTGGCGAAGATGGCCGTCTACGGGCCGCCCCGCGAGACCCGGTGATACCATAGCCATGAACCCCGGAGCCTGACCCATGACCGTCGCAACGCAGACCAGCGAAGCCATCCTGACCGGCAACGGGTCGACCACGGTGTTTCCGTTCACCTTCCCGACGCTGGAGGCGAGCAACATCGTCGTCGACCTGATCTCGCCGACGGGGCTGATCACCCCGCAGGCGCAGGGCACGAACTACACGGTGCAGAATGCTGGCTTTGAGGCCGGCGGCAGCATCACGATGGCGGTCGCGCCGGCCAACGGAACGCGCGTCCGCATCCGCCGCATCCTGCCGTATACGCAGCCGACGGACTACAAGAACCAGGGCTCGTTCTACCCGGCGACCCACGAACGCTCGTTCGACCGGGCGACGATGCAGATCCAGCAGCTCAAGACGGGCGTGGACAATGCGCTGCAACTGATCCCCGGCCCGGACGGCGGTTTCGTCTGGGACGCCAAGGGCGCGCGCATCATCAACGTGGGCTCGGGCATCGCGCAGTCGGACGCGGCGAACGTCGGGCAAATTGCTGGCGGCGGTGGCGGTGGCGGCACGGGTGGAGGCACGCTTCCGCCCGGCGCTGTGGTCGTGCCGAAGTTCTGGGAGTTCGTGGGCAACGGCACCGAGACGGATTTCTTCATCCCCGGCGCTGACGTGGCCGACGCGCTCTACTACGACGTTGCAGTCGGTGGCGTGGCCCAGAACCCGGACGACGACTACGACGTGATCGTGGGCTCGTCGGTGGAAAACTCGCTGCTGCGGTTCTCGACGCCGCCGCCCAACGGCGTGACCGGCTGGGCCATCCTGCGCGCCTTCCTCGGCCCGGCCACCTCGCAGGTGTCTCCCCAGCTCCCGGTGTTCGTCATCCCCGGCACGACGGCGACGCTCGACGCTGGGTTCCGGCAGGGGCACATCCTCTGCACGGCGGCGACTGAGGTCACGCTGACGCTGCGCGCGAACAATGGCAACACGGCGCTGGATTGGAAGTCGGGCGACTACTTCTCGGTTGCGCAGAAAGGCACCGGGCAGGTCATCGTCTCGCCGGCTCCGGGCGTCACCATCGAGATTCCGTCGGGCTTCGTGCCTCGAACCCGCGCTCGCTACTCGGTCATCTCGTTCGTGTGCGATGATCCGAGCACGAACACCTGGACCATCGGCAACGACACGGCGGCGGCCTAATGACCTCTGGACTCACTCGATTCGGCGGCCCGCGCACGGTCGTCTGCAACCTCGGCACGTCGGGGTCGCTGCCGGCACACCAGCCCGGCGTGGCGTACTCGGGCACGTTCAACGTGACGAACCGCGTCGGCGAGGTTACGGCCGAGCTGGTGAGCGCCACGCCCGCGCTGCCGGCCGGCTGGTCGCTGCAGGTCAACCAGGCGACCGGCGTGGTGACGCTGGCGTGGCCCGCTGCTGCGCCCGTCTCCGCGCCGCCGCTGCCTAACCTCGACTTTGAGGCGGGCGCGGCCAACTGGCTGCTCGGCAATGCGTGGATCATCGACGGGGCTGGCCTGCAGGACGGCGGCACGCAGGCGGGGCGCTACCGTGGGGCAGGGCAGTCGTCGCTTGTGCACGCCCAGGCCGTGCCGGTCACGCCGGGCACGACGATCACCGCGTCGGCTCGGATCTCCAAGGGCACCACGCGGGCCGACTTCGCAGGCGGCGCCGTCGTGCTCGAGTGGCTGACCGCCGCCGGCGCCCCGCTGTCGTTCTCCGTCGGCAACGTGGTCAACACGGGCACGGCGGCGTTCCAGACGTCGACCGTCACCGCGACCGCGCCGGCTGGTGCCGGGCTGGTGCGCCTCGCCGTGTCCGCCACGCGCGACATCAAGGGCCGCGCCTCGGACTCGGTCTACGTCGACAACGTGACGTGGAACCACACCTACACGCTGCCGGGCGGGGTCAACACCGACTACGCGGTCGT
>VFQO010002514.1_pt1 | contig 11045 bp, 8 predicted proteins | sample 3512331 | NCBI WGS metagenome assembly VFQO01 (sample SAMN10412371, study PRJNA504923) | tailings metagenome | isolation source: Replicate 3 from Balatoc abandoned mine | place: Philippines: Itogon, Benguet | collected 2017-08-28 | reverse complement strand
TGTGATCCCCGATAAAAATCAGCTTGCCTAAAAACAGAAACGGGAAGAATTTCTTGCGAAAATCTTCCCGTTTAATGACTTGAAAACCATAGTCCTCAAACCATTCCAAGCTACAGTTTATGTGGCTTTTCCCGGTTGCCCGAGTCAAAACCGACAGTCTGCAGTCGCTCCGAAGAGCATGTCCCAATTTTCAGATACCTTTTTGCATTTCTGCGGTTGCCCTTCTCAGACTTTTCTTTCGAAAAGCCCCTTCATGCCCGGTATCCTGAATCTGCCCGAAAGCAAATTCTTGGGCCGATCGTGATAGCACTTCTGCGGTCGTCCGTTTCAAACTGCTGCATTTGAGCAGCCGTTCCTTTGTGCCCGATGAGGTTTACTTTTCACCCGAAGGCTCCAAGCGCTGATGAATCCGTTTTTACATTTCTGGAGTTTCCCCTTTCAACCGTGAAATTTCTTCCCCGATCCTTCATGCCCGGAAATTTGATTTCTCCGAAGAGAAGCTCAAACTCAGCCCATCGTTTTTGGCACTTCTGCGGTTTTCCGTCTCAGAAATTTTCCTTTCGAAAAACTCCCCTTCGCGCCTGATCTCAATCTGTCAAACTACGGTCCGAAATCTTACTTTCGGCCTTTTATCTCTCACTTGGTATAATCAAAGTTGACTGATTTTCAGCCTGATTCCAAATTTTCAACTAAAAACTTTCCCACAACTTTTCCCCAAATAAAAAGCCTCAGAAACACAGGATATCCACCATCATCTAGGGAGTTATGCACATTTTTCAAAATAATTTTCCAAAAAGATGATTTCTATCAGCATTTCGATTGTCCTCCATTTTTCTCTCTTTGTGTTTTCAATTATTTTGACAATTCATCCAACAGCCAATTTCCCAAATGACCCGAAGAAGATCTTTTATCCAACAATCAGCCCTCATCGCCGGAGGCCTATGGCTTTCCCCAACTCTCCTTCATGCCCGACAACAAACTGCCCCAAGCGACCGAGTCCGCGTGGCACTGATTGGAGCCAATAATATGGGATTCGGAATTCTGCGTCATCATCTCGCTCTTGCTGAAGTGGACTGCGTAGCGATCTGCGATGTGGATCAGAATGTTCTGGAAAAGCGCATCAAAGAAGTGGAAGATGCAACCGGAAAGAGACCCGAAGGATTTACAGATTTCCGTAAGCTGTTGGAGAAAAAGGATCTCGACGCAGTCATCATCGGCACACCGGATCACTGGCATTGCCTGATTGCCGTGGCGGCCTGCCAAGCCGGTAAAGATGTCTATGTAGAAAAACCAATGGCCAACTCCATAGGAGAATGCGACTTGATGACCCAGGCTGCCGCCAAGTACAGCCGAATCATGCAAGTAGGGCAACAGCAGCGGGCCGGACAGGCTTTTATCGAATCCAGAGATTTGGTCAAAAGCGGTTACCTGGGAAAAATCCGAAAAGTAAACATCTGGTCCAATTTCAATTATGGTTTGGGAAATGAAATCAAACCATTGACGACCGTACCGGAAGGAGTGGATTATGACTTTTGGCTAGGCCCTGCCCCCAAACGAGACTTCAACCCCAATCGCTTTCACGGCAGTTGGAGACACTTTTGGGACTACGGAGGAGGCTTGATGTCTGACTGGGGCGTACACCTGCTGGACATGGCCATCTGGGTAGAGGAAAACCCTTCCGCACCCTCCACAGTCTTGACCTATGCCAAAAATGTAAACAAAGAAAACCGGGATCGGGACACTTTTGACACGATGAATGTGCTTTTCCCAAAAAAGGACTTCCTAATCAACTATGACATGAACGGTGGCTTGCAAAGCGGTCCCTACAACAAACCTTATGGTATTGCCTATGTCGGGGAATTGGGAACACTGGTCGTAAACCGAAACGGCTATGAAATCTATCCCGAATGGAACGGAACTGCAAAAGCCCCAAAATGTGAAGCCAAAAAACTCGAAGGCACCACCGAATCTCACAACCTCCACGTGGCCAATTTTGTGGAATGTATCAAAACAAGAAATCAACCCAGTTGCCCTCCCGAAGCCGGAAGATTGGCGGCTCTCCATGCTCATATTCCTAATATTGCTGCCCGAATTGGTGCAGAACAGTTGATTTGGGATGACCAAAAAAGAGAATTCGTAGGCAATGCCGCTGCCAATGCGCTGATTTGGCCGGAATATCGGGAGCCTTGGACTTTGCCGAAGGTTTGACCGTCATTGCGAGGGGCTTAATTTTCACACAAATTGGATCTTAGGTCTCCGGTACCCCGAAGCAATCTCTTCCTGTAGAATTAATTAAGACTGCTTCGTCGCAATTAAGAAATTCCAGAAATTTATTAACAAGAGTGCTCCCCAAATTGACGGCTAACCTATAACCCCGATGTTCAAGGCTTCAACTATACTACCAATGTAGGACATTTAAAAAGATTGCTTCGGAATCGCAATACCTAAGCATAAATTGGCATTCAGAAAAATTCCTCGCACTGACGCCAAAAGTGCTGCTTTAGGAGAAGCAGCACAACTTCCTACCCCCAGACTTCCTACTCCCCAACACCCTTACTTCAAGGCTATTCTCATCAAATACGCATCCGCCGTCATATACAGATACTTTTCATCGGCATCAAAGGCACAATTTGCTGTACCGTTTTCGGTCAGGATTGTCCCGAGATGCTTTCCTTCCGGACTGATCACCAAAACCCCTCCAGGACCGGTGGCAAAAAGGACTCTACTTGAATGCACTTTGAGTCCGTCAGGAAGACCCTTTCTGGTTTCGCTCTGGAATGCAGTCGCATCAAAAAGCACTTTTCCCGCGACAACATTACCCTTTTCATCCAAATCAAAAGCATAGTATCTCGCTTTTTCCAGATCGGATTGGGCAATATAGAGCGTCTTTTGATCGGGACTTAGCGCGATTCCATTGGGTCGAGAAAGGGTGTCCACCAGCAAATTGACTTTTCCATCAGGATCCAAACGATACACGCCTTGAAAATCCAGCTGCTTCTCATCCCAAGGATCCATACCATAGGGAGGATCAGTAAAAAATAGCTGTCCCCTGGAATTGAAAACCAAATCATTTGGACTATTGAAACGCTTACCCTCATATCCGGTGGCCAATGCTTCAAATTCCGATTTTGGTGCATCAAGCGAAGCCAGCATTTTACCCACTTGACGCTCTCCGTGTTGGCACAAAATCAGATTTCCCCCTTCATCCAAGGCCAGGCCATTGGCCCCTGGTTCTCGTTTATCGGTACGATCTCCCAAGTAGCCCGAAGGACTCAAGAAAAGCGAAAGACTGTCTTTTTCCGTCCATTTCCAGATTTTATTGGTGGGAACGTCGGTAAAAATCAAGGCTTGCTGCTCCTCCAGCCAAAGCGGCCCCTCCGCCCATTCGAAACCCGAAGCCAACACTTCGATTTTGGCGTCCGCAGGAATCAGGGCATTTATTGAAGTATCAAGTCGCTCCACCGAACCGATAGTCATGACTTCCTGCTCAAGGGATATCTGAGATTGAGGTGCGGAACATGCCGCAAGTGCAAAAAGGATTAACCAAAAGGAATTTTTCATAGTGGGTTGAGTTTTGGGAAAGAGGAAGTTAACCCAATCTGCTGAAAAGTCCGAATCCACACTTTCCTGAGATTTAAAAAGCTCCAACTTCACAAATTCAATGAAATTTGTGAAGTTGACTTCTTGAATTTAGCCAAATTTGTGAAGTTTAATTCATAAATTTGACTAAATTTGTGAAGTTAGATTCATGAATTTAGATCAAACGAACTCGTGCAAGTATCCCGAACCATTATCGCCCAACTCGAAGATCAGCTTTTCAAAGGAAAAGTCCTGATCCTTTATGGTGCAAGAAGGACCGGGAAAACCACCTTGGTGAAACACCTGCTTGGGAAGTTTTCTGAAAAATCAGCTTACATCAACTGTGAGCTTCAGGAATACAAAGACGCCCTTTCCACGACTAATTCAGGGCTTTTGGCGGAATTTATCGGAAATCGCGAGCTGATCATTTTTGATGAGGCACAGCATATCGCAAACATCGGTTTGGTATTGAAAGTACTGGTAGACACCTTTCCGCAGGTTCAATTTATAGCAACGGGCTCTTCCAGCTTTGAACTTTCGGGAATGGTCTCCGAGCCACTGACCGGCAGATCGCGTCAGTTTCTGCTGCTACCTTTTTCCCTCGAAGAAATCGGACAGTCGCTCAATCCCATTCAGATCAAAGCCAATCTACCCAATTTCCTGAGATTCGGACTCTATCCTCAGGTGTTCAACAGCATTGGGGATGAAAAAATCGAAGAACTCGCCGAGATCTCTTCCAACTACCTGTACAAAGACCTCTTCCAGTTTGAGCAAATCAAAAAGCCGGACTTGCTGTTCAAGCTTTTGGCAGCGATTGCCTTGCAGACCGGAAGTGAATCTTCCCTGAATGAACTGGCACAAATCACCGGAACGAATGTGCATACGGTCAAACGATACTTGGAGCTACTGGAAAAATCCTTTGTGATCTTCCGACTAAACTCATTCAGCAGAAACCTAAGGAAGGAACTGGCTAAAAGCCAAAAAATCTACTTCTATGATGTGGGAATCCGCAACGCCGTGATCCGCAACTTCAATGAAATGAATCTCCGAACGGATGTGGGTGGACTTTGGGAAAACTTCTGCATCACCGAACGGATCAAATTCAACCAAAACCACCGAAGATTTGTCAATACCTACTTTTGGAGGACCTATGACCAAAAGGAGATCGACTACATCGAAGAAAAAGACGGGCACTTGACCTGCTTTGAATTCAAGTATGCAGAAGGAGCTCCTGGCAAGTTCCCGGCAGAATTTTCTGAGACGTATCCGAATTCAAGCTTTAAGGTGATTACGCCGGGGAATTTCTATGAGCTGTATAAGTGAGTTATGGGTTATTGAAAAAGCCGACAGAAAATGAAAATAATAACAACGTTGATGTTTTTAATTTGTGGACTTGGGGGTTCCCAATTTTCGTATGGACAACGAATTAACAAGCAGATTGACAAAAGCCAAAAAACAGCAATATCAAGTTCACCTTTCAAATCTGCGAAAGGAATGAAGAATGGACTTTATCGGCATAAAAAAATGAGATCTCAATATTTATCGATTATTGACAGTTTAAAAAGAGAATTTCCACAAGACACAATATTGTTGATTGAAAATTATGACTCCATATGCTTTGGTTGTTCAGCTGACTTTATTCAAATACAGGTAAGAGAAATTTATATAACTCTAAGTTACAACTATGATACAAGGGCTTTCGAAAGGAAAAATCAAAAAATAACAAAATTTTTCTTTGACGAATCAAGGTATCATCTCAGTGACATCCAAGAATTAAGAAATGAAATCAGTGAGAATGAAAATTGGAATAAGAATCCTGAAAATTATGGAACAGAAAATTGTTTAGACGGAGGACATACATTTTATTCATTTCTCTATCCTGACAGAAAAATAGATTCGATGTATATGCGATGTTGGATAAACAAAGAAACAAGAAATTCAAAGGAATGAAGGGATCAACAACCTATAACTAGGCCTTGTATACACAGAGGAGTTCAGAGTAAATTGAACAGTCTCTCTTTAAAAGGTTGAGAGTAGGTGAAAGAGAACATCTCTGAATTCCTGAAGTCTCCAAGCTAAATCACAACCCACTCGCCTGGGCATTTTTTCCCCGTTTAGCAATTAGGCTCTCCCTGATTTTTTCACTTCTGTAAAAAGCCAAAGGATCCCCTTCTCCTCCACTTTGGATTCTGGCTTCCCGCACCAAAGGCCTTACATCTGTCAAAAACGCTTCTTGCAGCACTTCCTGAGCCCCCACCACATCGCCTTCATTTTGGCATTGAGTCAATTTTTCACGATCAACCAAAAGCGCCTTGGCATAAGCCTGAGAAATGGCCTCGAGAGCCTGAATCAAATCTTCTAGCGGATCTTTGGTATTGTGACTCGCATCGATCATCCAAGAAATGGAATCCCAAGCTTGCGCCATTTCAGCCGCTCCACCGATCAGTTCGCAAAAGATCAAGAAGAGCTGATAGGGCTTCATACTGCCTGTGCTAAGGTCATCATCCCCGTATTTGCTGTCGTTGAAGTGGAAGCCGGCAAGCAGTTTCTGATGCATGAGCGTAGCCACAATCTGCTCGATATTGGTGTTGGGCAGATGGTGGCCCAGATCCACCAGCACCTTAGCCCGATCTCCCAGCTGTCGACAAATCAGCGCAGAAGTGCCCCAATCCGGAATCACGGTATGGTAAAAATTGGGCTCGTAGGGCTTGTACTCCAAGAGCAGTTTCCAGTCATGAGGCATTTCAGCATAGATTTCCTTCAGGGATTCCGTGGTCCATTGCAGCGCCTTTCGGAAATGGGCCTGTCCGGGAAAGTTGCTCCCATCTGCCAGCCACACGGTCAGCCCTTTACTTCCCAGACTTTTTCCGATCTCGATCACCTGAAGATTATGTTCCACGGCCTGAGCACGTATAGCTGAATCGGCATTACTCAACGAACCCATTTTATAGGAAAGCGGCTGCCCGTAATCCTGAAAGGTATTGCTGTTCATCGCATCAAAACCGATCCCCAGACTTGCAGCTTTTTGCTTCACTGCCTGAGCATCTTGGGGAATATCCCAGGGAATATGGAGTGAAACGGCATCTGTTCGCTTGGTCAGTTTGGACAGAAGTCCGATATCCTCCAGTTTTTCCTCCAAGTTTCTGGGTTCACCTCCGATTGAAAAGCGACCAAAACGAGTTCCTCCAGCTCCAAGCGCCCAACTCGGCACTGCGATCTGGAATTGGGTAATCTTGGAAATCAATTCGGATGTATCGATTCCCTTCTCAGTCAATTGCTCAGAAAGTAGGTTGAGTGATTTTTGGTGGAATGAGGTGGACATGGAATTGGGATTGATTTTGGGTTATTGGATTCTCAAGTTGTCTCGTTGTCTAGTTCTTAGGTTGTTGAATGATTCTTGGATTGAAGTTCTAAAATCAGTTCATCACTGGAAAAAAGGTCGTAAATCTAAATTCGTAAATCGTAAATAGAATTATTGTTTGCTTTCTTCCTGCTGTCTATTTATCCAAAACGGTGCAGTCACCATCCAAGCGAGCATCCCGATTCCCATCCAAAGCTTCATGGAGTCAAGTTCAATTTGGCCCAAAAAGAAAAGTACAGGAGGTAAAATTGACAACACTAATCCGATCACAGAGGCAATTTTCAACAGACTTTTCATTGGGCAGGGGAATTAGTCAAGGGGTATTTCATTCTAGATAAAACTACGAAAATGGCCACGGCCACAAACCAGCCGGGAAGACCGAGAAAGAAGATTTCCACACCATAAGAGAAGTTCAAAGCCAAACAAAAACCCAAAGTCAACACCCAACTCAGCAGTGCCGGCCAGGAAAAATCCGACTTGGAATTCAATGCCCCTTCCGAGCGGAAACCCATTTTGTCAGCAAAATAAAAATCTGCAAAAATCACCGCCCCCATCGGCATCAAGAGCAATCCATAGAGTGCCACAAAGTCCAACAACTTCATTACCAAGGCAGGAAAACAAGCTGCCAAACTGGTGATTCCACCCACGATGGCGGTAATTTTCCAAGTGGGGACTTTCGGAAAAATCCCCTGCAAAGCCAATCCTGCCCGGTAAATTGTCGGATTGGCCGTGGTCCAACCCGCGATAATCACGCAAACCGCCCCTGCAATGCCTAGGGTTTGATAAGCAATCTGTCCAGGGGCAAATTCTTGGGAACCGGTATTGGCTTGAAGAAACACGGCATACAAAATTCCGGAAGCAATCCATGCTACAAAGTGACCCAAGTACACCCCTGCAAACACTGAAAATCCGGAAGTCCATGATTTGGCGTACCGCAAAATGGTCAGATCCGACATGCCGATATGCATGGCCATATTACAAAACCAGGCAAAAAAGATGATATGCCAGATCGTAAACCGGGACATCCCCGGGAGTGGAACCCCGTTCCAAATTACCTCCTGAGCCACAGAAATCAAGCTTTCAGCCGAACCGACCCCCAACTGAGCCAATCCGACAATCCCCGCAGCGATAAAAATCAGAATCATCCAGGGCGACATCACATTGGCAAACTTGGATACCTGATTGTACCCTTGGATTGCTACCAAGGTAATCACAGCCCCCATCAACAGTACCGTGACGATCCAACCTGGAGTTCGGGGAAGCCAATCACTCAGTGTCGGCATCTCCAGATTAAAAGGAATACCCACCGCAGTCGCAGAAACGGCGATCATCGAACCTGCCAAAAAACAAAACATCAATGCATTGACCAAATTATACCAGCGAACCACCTGTTTGCCGGCGATTCGTTCGAGTTGGTAATAAAGCGTCATGCGTTTAGCGGTGGCAATCGGTGCAGTAATCAATCCCCAACTCAGGACAGCGAGCAGGTTGCCGAGTAAAAGGCCCAAAACCAAATCCCCCGCACTGACTCCATGTGCCACAAACAGCGGCCCGATGACAAATTCGGTTCCGGCGGTATGTTCACCTGCATACATTCCCAAAAAACTCCGGTTGCCCTTCAGCTCCGAGTCCGGGATCGGCGTACGCTCATATTCATTGGTTTTGGCTACAATTTTCTTAAATAAACCCTGGCTCATTCCGTTTTATTTTGAAGAAAGAAACTAAATCCAGCTTCTTTGGCTATCCTGTCCTATCGGAAGGGAAATTCCACCTTTTATCCTTAGATTATTTTGTAAAAAAGGATTCAAGAGCTAGATTTTAGTCAATAAAAGGGACTTAGCCAAAACGGTATTTTTCTAAACAGAAAAATTTTCTCAAAAAATAATCTTCACTCACGACACTACAGGATACCTACTGGCCCGATTTATAGGAAATTCATCCTAACATCAGCAGTAGACCTAAGATATGAATACACCAATTATGAGTTTCAAACATGTAAGTTACCTCTGGGACGAAGCAAAAGCTGCGAAGCTGGAAGGAAATGAAGTTGACCTTTTGATATATCGATCCAATATCCTCGGGGCAGACCTGAGAATCACCAATTACGGAGGAGGAAATACTTCCTGCAAAACCATAGAACTCGATCCCCTGACCAAGGAACCGGTCGAAGTAATGTGGATCAAAGGCTCCGGCGGAGACATTGGCACCATGACCCGTGCAGGATTAGCTGGACTTTATGTGGACAAGCTTCGTTCTCTGAAGGGAATTTACCGAGGCATTGAGTTTGAAGACGAAATGGTGGAGCTGTTCAACCATTGCATTTATGACCTTGCCTCAAAGGCACCTTCCATCGACACCCCGCTTCATGGGTTTTTACCTTTTAAGCATATTGACCACCTTCATCCGGATGCTGCGATTGCCATTGCAGCTTCCAAAGACGGAGAAAAAATCACCCAGGAACTCTGGAAAGGTGCCATTGCATGGGTTCCATGGCAGCGTCCCGGCTTTGATCTCGGTCTGAAACTCAGGGAAGCCCTTGATAAAAATCCCGGAATCCGCGGAATCATGCTCGGAGGACACGGCTTGTTTACTTGGGGAGATACCGCTTACGAATGCTATCTCAATAGCCTCGAAGTCATTGAGGCTGCTTCAGCCTATCTTACTGCCAATTATGGCAAAAAACGTCCCGTCTTTGGTGGTGAAAAAGTAAGCTCTCTCGAGGCCTCACAGCGAAAATCCCAAGCCGCTAAGCTCGCTCCGATCTTGAGAGGGCTTGCCTCTTCTGAAAAAAGAATGGTTGGCACCTTCAATGACAGTGATACGGTTCTCCAGTTCATCAACAGCCATGATCTTGGAAAATTAGCACCTATGGGTACTTCTTGCCCAGACCACTTTTTGAGAACCAAAATCAGTCCATTGGTTTTGGACTTGGCTCCCAATGCGGATCTGAGCGATGTTTCTAGCCTCAAAGAAAAAATCGGCAAAGCATTTCAGGCTTATCGGGAAATGTACGCCGAGTACTATCAAAAGCATAAGCACCCCAACAGTCCTGCCATGCGCGACCCTAATCCGGTGGTCATCTTATGGCCTGGAGTGGGTCTATTCAGCTACGCCAAAGACAAACAAACCAGCCGGGTTGCCTCGGAATTTTACATCAACGCGATCAACGTGATGCGAGGAGCTGAGGCTGTCTCTGAATACGTTTCCCTTCCACTTCAAGAGGCCTTTGATATTGAATACTGGCTCCTCGAGGAAGCCAAACTTCAGCGGATGCCCAAAGAAAAGCCGCTTTCCAGAAAGATTGCCCTGATCAGCGGAAGTGCGGGAGGTATCGGAAAGGGAATCGCCGAAAGGTATGTGCAGGAAGGCGCCTGTGTGGTGCTAACCGATATCGATCAGGAAAGACTGAATGGCACCGTGGCCGATTTTGAAAAGAAATATGGAAAAGATGTCGTCCTCGGAGTTCGCTTGGATGTCACAGATACCGGAAGCCTAGCCGAAGCCGTTCAGGCGACTTGTCTCAAATTTGGCGGATTGGATATCGTGGTCAACAATGCAGGAATATCCATCTCCAGAGCATTTGAAGCGCATACGGATGAGGATTGGGGCAGACTGAATGACATCTTGGTGATGGGACAATACCATGTGTCCAAAGCGGGAGTTCAGATCCTTCGTGAACAAGGTCTCGGCGGCGACATTGTCAATGTGGTGAGCAAAAATGCATTAGTGGCCGGACCGAAAAATGTGGCTTATGGTACTGCCAAGGCAGCCCAACTTCACATGTCTCGCCTCATGGCCGCTGAACTTGCTGAGGACAAAATCCGCGTCAATGTGGTCAATCCGGATGCTGTGATCGAAAATTCCAACATCTGGGAAGGAGGATGGGCGGAAAACCGCGCCAAAGCCTATGGAATCGATGTAAAGGATCTCCCACAATACTATGCCAACAGGACCCTCCTAAAAGAAAGCGTGAAAGTCAGCGACATTGCAGATGCCGCCTTTGCCTTCGTCGGTGGACTTTTAAGCAAATCCACCGGAAATATGCTCAATGTGGACGGTGGCCTTGCGGCAGCTTTCCCCCGATAAATTCGAACACCACTTTTAC
>VFQO010002512.1_pt1 | contig 11050 bp, 10 predicted proteins | sample 3512331 | NCBI WGS metagenome assembly VFQO01 (sample SAMN10412371, study PRJNA504923) | tailings metagenome | isolation source: Replicate 3 from Balatoc abandoned mine | place: Philippines: Itogon, Benguet | collected 2017-08-28 | reverse complement strand
TGCCTCGCCTACGTTTTTCAACGGCCTGCTAGCGCCGCCGGTCATGCTCTGGAAGTGCGATCAGGCTTGCGGACGCAGCAGCTCCTGCGCCAGGCAATCGGCCAGCCAACTGGCCGCCGGGCCGAGTGCGGCATCGCGGCGCCAGACCAGCTCTACCACCAGCGGCAACGGCGCCCAGTCGCTGCGCAGTTCCTGCAGATGGCTCTGGTAGGTCGGGTACTGCGCGACATGCCGTGGCAGCCAGGCCCAACCTAGCCCGCGCACGACCAATTCGGCCATGGCGTAGAAGCTGTCGGCGCGCCACAACAGTGGGCTGATTTGCTCCCCGCCGGGGTAATGACTGTCCTGCGGGGTCATCAGCAACTGTCGGTGTTCAGCCAGGTCGCGCCGTTCCACGCTGGTGCGTCCGGCCAGTGGGTGTTGCGGGCTGCACACCGTGACCATCTCGATGGTGCCCAGGCGCTGGCTTTCCAGTTCGGCGGGCATCTGCTCGTGGTGGAACAGCAGGCCAAGGTCGGCCTGGCGTTGCACCAGCTTGCGCGCCACATCGCCCTGCGCGCCGCTGGACAATTGCACCTCGATCAGGGGAAAGGCCTGCGCCAATGCCTCCAGGCTGGCCAGCACCGGCTGATAGGGCATGGCTTCGTCCTGTGCCAGGCGCAACCGGGCCTCCTCGCCACGGGCCAGACCGAGGGCGCGGCCGTCCAGGCGCTGACATTGCTGCAGCACGCTGCGTGCTTCTTCCAGCAAGGCGCGACCCGCTTCGGTCAGGCGCGGCTGGCGACCACTGCTGCGCTCGAACAGGGCGACGCCCAGATCCGTTTCGAGCAGCGCGATGGCGGTGCTCACGGCTGACTGCGCGCGCCCGGTTTCGCGGGCCACGGCAGAGAACGAGCGGCTCTCGGCGGTGCGCACGAACAGGTTGAGCTGATCGAGGTTCCAGTTCATAACCTATCTCCCAGGTAGATGGGTAATGACTTTATCCCATCGTTGCGAGGACTAAAATCGGCGGCATCGTTCAGGAGCCGCCGCCATGCCCGGATACCTCTATCTCGCAATCGCCATCGCCGCCGAAGTCATCGCCACCACCTCGATGAAGGCCATCGACGGCTTCAACAAACCCTTGCCGCTGCTGCTGGTGATCGGCGGCTACGCCATCGCCTTCTGGATGCTGATTCTGGTGGTGCGCACCATTCCGGTGGGCATCGCCTACGCCATCTGGGCGGGGTTGGGCATCGTGCTGGTGAGCATCGCTGCGCTGGTGTTCTACCAGCAGAAGCTGGATCTGCCCGCCATCCTGGGCATGGGCCTGATCGTCAGTGGCGTGGTGGTGATTCAGCTGTTCTCGCAGTCGACCGGGCACTGATCGGCTGCGGGCGCGCCTGGCTCACAGGTTATACTGCGCACCTGTTTTTCTTCGAGGCCCGTTCATGTCCCAAGCTCTCAGCACCGATGTCCTGATCGTCGGCGGCGGTATCGCCGGCCTCTGGCTCAATGCCCGTCTGCGTCGCAAGGGCTTCTCCACGCTTCTGGTGGAGTCGGCGAGCCTGGGCGGCGGGCAGAGCGTGAAGTCGCAGGGGATCATTCATGGCGGCGCCAAGTACGCTCTGCATGGCGCGCTGACCGGCTCGGCCGAGGCCATCGGCGATATGCCACGGCGCTGGCGCGAAGCGCTGGCCGGCGATGGCGAGCTGGATCTGCGCGGTGTGCGTCTGCTTTCCGATGCGCATTACCTGTGGTCGCCGGGCACCCTGGCCGGCAATCTGACCAGCTTCTTCGCCAGTAAGGCCATGCGCACGCGGGTCGATGCGGTCAAGGGCGATCAGTTGCCGCCAGCGCTGCGTGATCCGAAGTTCAAGGGCAAGGTCTATCGGCTCAACGAGCTGGTGCTGGACGTGCCCAGCCTGATCACACGCCTGGCCGAGCTGGCCGGTGACAGCCTGCTGGCCGGCGAGCAGATCGAGCCGCTGCGCGAAGCCGGTGGACTGGTCGGCCTGCGCGTCGATGGTCGCGAGATTCGCGCGCAACGCGTGGTGCTCAGCGCGGGAGCAGGCAATGCCGAGTTGCTGCTAGCGCTCGGTATCGAACAGCCGCGCCAGCAATTACGTCCGCTGCACATGGTGCTGGCCAAGGGGCCGACGCTGAAGCCGCTTTATGCCCATTGCCTGGGGGGCGGGCCGAAGCCGCGAGTGACCGTGACCACTCACCCGGCCGCCGATGGCCAGTGGGTCTGGTACCTCGGTGGCGATCTGGCCGAGGCCGACGGTGTAGCGCGTGACGAGGCTGCGCAGATTCAGGCCGCGCAAAAGGAAGTCGCCGCGCTGCTGCCCTGGGTCGATCAGAGCCACACCCGCTGGTCCACGCTGCGGGTGGATCGTGCCGAACCGGCGCAGTCCGGCCTGGTGCGCCCGGACAACGCCTTCCTCGCCGAGCAGGGCCGTCTGCTGGTGGGCTGGCCGACCAAGCTGGCGCTGTCGCCGGACTTCGCTGACCGCGTGCTGCAAGCCCTGGCTCGCGATGGCGTGCAACCTGGCACCCAGACGCCGCTGCCCGAGCTGCCACGTCCGCCCGTTGCTCTGCCGGTGTGGGAGACGCTGCTGCCATGAGCCTGCACGATCTGCATCGCCCGCTGGGGAGCACCGGCCTGCGTGTTTCGCCGCTAGGCCTGGGTACGGTCAAGCTGGGCCGCGATCAGGGCGTCAAATACCCTAACGGCTTCACCATCCCCGACGATGCCCAGGCGCTCGCTTTGCTGCATCAGGCGCGTGAGTTGGGTATCAACCTGATCGACACGGCGCCGGCCTATGGCGTCAGTGAGCAGCGCCTTGGCCCGCTGCTGCGCGGTCAGCGCGATGAATGGGTGATCGTCAGCAAGACTGGCGAGGAATTCGAGCAGGGTCAGTCGCACTTCGACTTCTCTGCCGCGCATACCCGTCTGTCGGTGGAGCGCAGCCTGAAACGCCTGGAAACCGATCGCATCGACCTGCTGCTGGTGCACTCCGATGGCAACGACCTGGCGGTGCTGCGCGACACGGGCGTCTACGAGACGCTAGAGGCGCTCAAGCGCGAAGGCAAGATTCTTGGCTATGGCATTTCCGGCAAGACCGTCGAGGGTGGACTGCTGGCATTGCAGCAGGGCGATTGCGCCATGGTCACCTACAACCTGGCTGAGCAGGGCGAAAAGCCGGTTCTGGACTACGCTGCCAGTCACGGCAAGGGCATCCTGATCAAGAAGGCCCTGGCCAGTGGGCATGCCTGCCTGGCCGACGGCGTCGACCCGGTGCGCGCCAGCTTCGAGCTGATCTTCGCCCACCCCGGAGTCAGCAGTGCCATCGTTGGCACCATCAGTCCGTCACACCTGGCGGCTAACGTGGCCACGGCTGCGGCGGTGATCCGCGAACGGGGCTGAAGTTACGTTCCTTTACAGGATCGGGTTGTGCCTGCTGCCTGGCCTGAGGCAGCCTAGCCGTCTGTTTCGCCCTGAACCTCGCCAGGCGTTTGCTGCCTGGCACGAGTCAATGAGGAGTCGAGATGTCGCGTACGCTGATTCGCAAGGACCCGAGTCGCTTCAAGACCCTGCCATTGTTCGTCGAGGCCAGCCCCGACGGGCTGAGCTACCAGAGCCTCGGTCAGCCGCTGAATTTCCGTCAGATGCTCGAGCGGCGACGTCCGCTGGCGGTCGCCGACAGCCAGCGCTTCGCTGTCGAATTGGCCAATCTTGGGGTGTCGGTACGCCTGACCCTACGCCTGCAGGGGCGTGACTACTGGGTACTGGTGCGCCAGCGTCGCCCGGATCGTGGCGATACCGTACTCAAGCTGATTTCGGGCTACGTGCCGGCGCACGAGCTGAACCTGCCGTTGCTCACTGCGATTCAGGAGGTGGCCGAGGAGTGTCTGATCGAAAGCGAGGGCAGTTGGCTCAGCGGTCGCTTTGGCGACACCTGGCTGCCGACGCCTTATCAGGAGGCGTTGCGCTATCGCGAGACCAGCCATTTTCGCCTCAGCCCGCTGTCCGGAGCCGCGCGCCCGGTGCAGTGCGGCAACCTGACCCTACTCGAGCGTCCGCGCGCCTACGTGCACTTGCCTACTGCTTCGCTGCAACTGGTCTATGACCTGAATCTGGAGCTGCCGCGCGATATCCGTGCCCCCAGCCTGTTCCACGTCGATGAGCGCCTCGAAGGCGGTAGCCTGGTGGCACGTCTGGAGCGGCGGCGCCCCGATCTGTACCTGCTGGCGTTGCACAAGGGCCAGCCCACGGGCGAGTTGTTCACCCTGCGCGCGGGGCAACTCACGGCGGCCAGTACGCGTGGTGTCTGGTTGTCGGAGAGTTTTGCCGAGCAGGAAGGCTGGCTGGTGCGTGACGAGCGCGTGCGCTGGAAGGACTGGCAGCAGCGTTACGCTGTACCGCCAGCGCAACGCCGTCTGGGCTGAGGTCAGTTCACGCGGCTTTCATGCATGCGCGTGAGCTGGCGCTCCAGCAGTGCCGGGTAAGGGTCGAGCAGGCGTTCCACGCAGCTCGCGCCCTCGGGGCTGGCGATGGGGCGAATGCGCGCACGCTGGCGGATCAGCATGTCGGCCGCCACGCTTTGCTCCACCAGCAGCAGGTTGCGGCTGTGCTGCGACAAGGCCAGAGCATCGAGGGCGCTGTCGCTGAGCAGCAGGTCGGCCTGGCCGAGCGCTTCCAGGTCACGCCCCTGAGTGAGCCCCAGTTGCAACTGCAGGGTCAGGCCGCTGTCGGCCACCTCGATCTGCAGGGCGTGGCCGAGGGCACGCATCAGTTCGCCGCAGCAGATGGCGTGGGTCAGGTAGTCCTCGGCGCAGTCGCGCTCATGGAACAGCATCAGGCTGCTGCCATCCTTGAGCGTGTGCAGCTCGCCCTGGTACAGCGCGGCAGCCTGTTCCAGGCAGTCCCTATAGCGCTGCAGCAGATCCAGCAGGCGCGTGCGTGGCAGGCGCCGCAACTGCTCCTGGCCACCGAGCTGGATAGCCAGTACGGCGCTGGCGCGCGAGGGCACCGGTGCTGTGGGCTGCTGCGGCGGGGCGGGTTCTTCGGCGAGGTCGGCGAAGGGATCGTCGTCGTGCTCATCCCAGGGCATATCCTGCGCCGCTTGCGGCCGTGCCGGGGCGTCTTCGTCGAATGTCGGAGCGGTCTGTGCGCGGGCCAGGCTGTCGGCGGCGAACGGTGCCTCCTGCTCTTCGGCGAAGGCATCCTCTTCGGGGAAGTCGTCTTCCTGCACCTCGGGCTGCGGGCGCGGCGGTACCAGGCGGGCCTGTAGCTGGCGAGCCAGATCCCCGAGTTCGTCGTTACGTCCGGCGCCCGGTGCCGGGTCGTCCGGGTCGCGCAACCACAGGCGCAACTGCAGCAGCGGGGTGGATATGTGTCGACCCAGGCGCATGCTCAGCGACAAGGTCAGGGCCAGCAGGATCAGGCTGAGAATGCCCATGCTCTGCAGGCTGATGGTCATTGGTTGCTGGAACTGGCGCATGTCCAGGCTGACACGCAGTTGCCCGGCCATCACCTCCTGGAAGGTGATGGGCGTGGAGTACAGCCCTTCGCTCTCGCCCAGCACGCTGCGTGTCGGGCGCGACCCGGCTTCGGCGAGGATGCGGTTGTCCACGCTGTAGATGGCGGCATGCGCCACCAGCGGATTCTTCGCCAGGTTGTTGAGCAAGACGTTGAGGCTGAGGATATCGTTGGACACCAGCAACTCGGTGGCCGAAGCCGCCGTCTGGGTGATCAGGGCCTGACCCAGGGCGTCGGCCTGTTGCTGCATGGCCTGCTTGAACTGCATGCCCATGACCCAGGCATAGATGACCATGGCCAGGGCCACCAGCAACAGGCTGTGGCTGGCGATGCGCAGCACCAAGGGCACCCGCCGCTGACGCAGCGCGTGGAAGATCATCAGGAAGAAGTTATCGGGTTTGACGGGCGCGGGCCGGTTCACAGAGCACGGCTCTTGTCGACTGAAGTTGCCGCGCAGTATAGCGAGCGACCTTGGATGGGCAAAGCGCGCGGCTGCGCGCAGCAGGGGTAATCTGGTTAGAATGTGCGCCTTTTCGTCGGTTGACGCCCTGGGGGCACCTCTAAAAACTACCTGCGTTGCCAGCGCGGCGTTAAAAACAGGCTCGTGCGCGAGTCCGATCAGAATGCTCATTTACAACACGTAAACTGCGCTTTTTCGCCTGTTTTTGCCTTGCGCTGGCTGCCTCGATTACGTTTTTAGAGGTGCCCTTATGGGTGGGGTCGACTGCCACGTGACGGGCCTGGGCCTTCATGTGCCCTGCTCCGCCTCTACTGCTGGCAACTGCTGCCGAAACCTCGTGCCTGAGCCCGTCCGGTTCCATCAGGTACTGCCTTTCGAGTTGGAGTATAGACAGCGACTTTGAGGCCGCAATGTGCCCGCCTGGCCGCCCCGCTGGCGGCGAACGAAGCGGCGGACACCGCGTCTGACGCGGGCTGGAGCGAAAATCGAGGCGCCGGATATAGCGCGCTCGCATAAGTATGAAAAAGTTATGACAATCGCGTCTTAGCCGGCCCAAGCCGCCAGCTAAGGTTCACGTCCATGTTCTGAGTTCATCGGAGTCGTCATGAACACTGCTGCCATTCGCCAGTTCATCGCCCAGGCGCGCGAGCATGAAACCGCCAGCCAGGCGCTCAGCCAAACCCTGCAGGCCCGCTTCGCCGGGCTGCACCCTGCCATTCGCTTGCCGGACGAGGATGCCCCCGGAGTGCTGACCGGCTTCGTCATCGCCTATATCGAGGAAGTGCCTGACGTGCTCGACGCGGCGGCCGAAGTGGCGCGCGAAGCCGGCATCGAGGAAGCGATCAAGCCGGTGCTGAAGATCGCCGAGCAGTTCTTCCTCCAGCCGCCCGCGCTGATGGCCGGGCACGAAGGGCTCGATGGCCTGCTCGACGAAGCCTATCTGGCGCATCGCCTGGTGGAAGAGGTCAACGACCGCTATATCGCGCATCTGGGGCGCCCGCTGATCCCGCTGGACACCACCCGCGCCAACCTGATCGCGCACCAGTTGATCGGCGAGCCGTTCGCCAACCAGCTCGACGAGGCGGTGCATCATGCCCTCACCGGCATGCTCGACGACGCCAGCTTCGACCAGCCCTCGGTCGAGGCCTACCGCGAGCGCCTGGCTGCGCCGGATACCGAGTCGGCCTGGCTGCGCTGGCCCTGCCTGTCGCGCCAGTTGGGCGTGGATCTGCAGCTTACGGCGTGATCGCCAGGAGAATCAGCGACAGCGTCAGCAGCGAGCCGAGGGTGGAAAACAGGATCGCCCGTGACACCAGCGCTGCCTGGCGCTGGTAATACTCGGCGAGCATGAACGGCCCGGTGCCGGTTGGCAGCGCGCTGAGCAGCAGCGCGGCGTGCGCCCAGAACGGCGGCAGGTCGAGCAGCACGAAGGCGATGAACCAGGTCACCAAGGGTTGCAGCACCAGCTTCAGCGCCACCAGCGGCCAGGCGCCCTTGGCCGGGCCGCTCTGTCGCTGCGCCAGGAACAGCCCCAGCGACACCAGCGCGCAGGGCACGGTCGCCGCGCCGAGCAGGCGCAGGAACTCATCCAGCGCTGGCGCCAACTGCAGCCCGCCGAGCGACCAAAGGGCGCCGAGCAGCGGCGCTACCACCAGCGGGTTCTTCAACAGGGCCAGGCTCACCTGAGCAATAGCCCCGCCCAGCCCCTTCTGGCTTTGCAAGCCGACCTCGATGCACACCACGGCCAGGGCGAACAGCACGCAGACCACGATCAGCGAGGCGATCAGCGCCGGCGTCATGCCGTCCTCGCCGAGCACCAGCACGCACAGTGGAATGCCGATGTAGCCGGTATTGGCATAGCCGGCGCTGAGCCCGTCGATACTGGCGTCGACCAGACTGCCGGTGCGCTTCCAGCGGTACGCCAGGGTGACCAGGAACACCGCCAGGGTGCCGCCGCTGAAGGCCAGCAGGAAGCCGGGCTGCCAGATGTGCGCCCAATCGGCCTTGGCCGTGAGGCTGAACAGCAGCGCCGGCAGGCCGAGCCAGACCACGAAGCGGTTCATCTCCGAGGCGGCGGTCGGCCCCAGGCGGTTGGTGCGTCGGCACAGATAACCGACCAGGATCAGGCCGAAGATCGGCAACAGCACATTGAGAACGGTGGACATCGGCACAGCCATTGGCGCAAAGAGGCCGAGCCTAGGGGCGCTGGCCGTCGAGGGCAAGCCGTGGCTGTGATTCCGCTGCCGCGATGGGCGTCTAGCATTGACCTGCCGGGTCAACCCGGCGCTGCCGCGAGCCCGAGCATGCAAGCGCTGTTGAACGAAATCCTCGATGAAGTCCGCCCGCTGATTGGCCAGGGCAAGGTGGCCGACTACATCCCCGCGCTGGCCAGCGTGGTGCCCGACCAACTGGGCATCGCCGTGTACGGCAACGACGGTCAGCTGCATGTCGCCGGTGATGCGCGCACGCCCTTCTCGATCCAGAGCATTTCCAAGGTATTCAGCCTGGTGCAGGCCATCGGTCACAGCGGTGAGGCGATCTGGCAGCGCCTGGGCCACGAGCCCTCCGGGCAGCCGTTCAACTCGCTGGTGCAGCTCGAGTTCGAGCGTGGCAAACCGCGCAACCCGTTCATCAATGCTGGCGCGCTGGTGATCTGCGACATCAACCAGTCACGCTATGCCGCGCCGGCGCTGTCGATGCGCGATTTCGCTCGGCGTCTGTCGGGCAACCCGGAAGTGACGGTGGACAACCATGTCGCCGAGTCCGAATACCAGCACCGTGCACGCAACGCCGCAGCGGCTTACCTGATGCAGGCCTTCGGCAATTTCCACAACGATGTCGAGGCGGTGCTGCGCAGCTATTTCAGTTGCTGCGCGCTGCGCATGAGTTGCGTCGACCTGGCGCGCGCCTTCGGCTTCCTGGCCAACCAGGGCTTCTGCCAACACAGCGGCGAGCAGGTGCTGTCGCCGCGGCAGAGCAAGCAGGTCAACGCCATCATGGCCACCAGCGGGCTGTACGACGAGGCCGGCAACTTCGCCTACCGCGTCGGCCTGCCGGGCAAGAGTGGTGTCGGCGGCGGCATCGTCGCCGTGGTGCCGGGGCGCTTCAGCGTTTGCGTGTGGTCGCCGGAGCTCAACGCCGCCGGCAACTCGCTGGCGGGTATCCGGGCGTTGGAGCTGCTCAGCGAGCGCATTGGCTGGTCGGTGTTCTAGGTTCTGTACGAAAAGTGCCTGCGCTCGGTGATGCTTCGTTAAAAACAGGTTCGGAATGCTCATTTACAGCTCGTAAACTCCGCTTCCTCACCTGTTTTTGCCTCGCCTGACCTTCGCTCGACGACTTTTCGTACAGAACCTAAGAATGGGGCTGGATGCGCCAGCCCCGGGCCGACTCAGTCGGCCATTTCCCCACACAGATCCAGCGCCAGCCAGCGCTCAACCTCGGCCTGCGCCAGGCCGGCGCCAAGCAGGGCGAACAGCTTGCCCAGCGCCGCTTCACGGGTCATGCCACCGCAGGACACCAGGCCGGCTTCGGCCAGGCGGCTGCCGGCGGCATACACGCTGAACTCGACATGGCCCTGCATGCACTGGCTGATGGCCGCCAGCACCACGCCCTGCTCATGCGCTTCGCGCAGCGCGGTAATGAACTCGGCATCGCCGGCCGGGCCGGTACCGCTGCCATAGCACTCCAGCAGCAGAGCGCGAGCGCCGCTGGCCACCAGCGCGCGCACCTGGGCGGCCTGCACGCCGGGGTAGAGCGGCAGTACGGCGAGGCTGACCGGCTGGCGCACCTGACGGTAGTCAATGGCTGTATCGATGCTGGCAGCTCGCTCGGCCTGGCGGCTGCGCTGCAGCACCTGGAAGGCGTCGAAGGCATCGCTGCGCAGCTTGGCGCAGCGCGCGCCATGCATCAGCTGGCCGTTGAAATACAGGTGCACGCCCGGCGCCACGCCCTGATGCAGCGCACGCAGCGCGCCGAACAGATTGGGCCAGGCGTCGCCGTTCGGTACGCCTGCCGGCTGCATGGAGCCGGTGAACACCACCGGCACATTCAGGCCCAGCAGCAGGAAGCTCATCGCTGCCGCGCTATAGGCCAGGGTATCGGTGCCGTGCAGCACCAGCACGGCGTCGCAGCCGTCGGCTTCGATGGACTGGATGATGGTCTCGCGGATGGCCAGCCAGTGCACCTGGGTCATGTTGGCGCTGTCGATCAACGGCAGCAGCTCGCGGAAAATCCAGTTCGGCAGCTCGGCCGGGTTTTCCTCGGCCTGCTGAGCACGCATGCGCGCTTCGAAACCGGAGGCCGGAGCCAGGCCAGCTTCGCTCATCTGCATGCCGATGGTGCCGCCGGTGTACAGCACCAGGAGTTTTTCAGGGGTCGCCATGGGCTTTCCTCGGTAAACGTCAGGCAAGAAAAAGGGGGGCAGCGCCCCCCTTGTTTCACGCGGGCATCAACGCTGGTAGACGCGATCGCCAAGTTCGGCATGCGCAGCCGGGGCATCCGCCGGAGCGTGCCAGGCCTTGGGATCGAGATCCAGATCGGCGTACTGCTTCGGATCGAACACCGGCGACTCGACACCGGCCTTGATCTGCGCGTCGTAGTCGCGCATCAGGCGCAGGCCGACCTTGAACAGCAGCGCCAGGGCGATCAGGTTGCAGATCGCCAGCAGGCCCATGGTCACGTCGGCGAAGGCGAATACGGTGCCCAGATCCTGCACCGAACCCCACAGCACCAGGATCACCACCAGCACGCGGTAAACCATCACCGGCATGCGCTTCTCGGTGAAGAAGCCCAGAGCGTTCTCACCCAGATAGTAGTTGTAGATCAGGGTGGTGAAGACGAACAGCAGCAGTGCCAGGCTGACGAACACGCGGCCCCACTCACCGACCACGGCCGCCACGGCGGTTTGCGTCAGTACCACACCGGCCATGTCCGCGCCCGGCTGATAGACGCCGGACAGCAGGATGATCAGCGCGGTGCAGGTGCACAGGATCAGGGTGTCGATGAACACGCTCAGCGACTGCACGATGCCCTGCGCCGCCGGGTGCTTGACCTCGGCCACCGCCGCC